>TARA_R110002126_G_scaffold1663_2_pt1 | contig 18574 bp, 41 predicted proteins | sample TARA_R110002126 | Tara Oceans TARA_R110002126 (sample SAMEA4397536) | marine metagenome | biome: Polar Biome; feature: [DCM] deep chlorophyll maximum layer (ENVO:01000326); material: water (ENVO:00002006), including particulate matter (ENVO:01000060) such as... | depth 30 m
TGGAGTGTTTGCTTGTCAAGTAAAATTATACAGCGGCTTGTTCTTTTCCATTAATAATTTGTTCACCTGCGGAATCATCTTTTTTCTCTAGGGCTTTTTTAATTTGATCGTTGCTAACGTCTTTTGCTTTTTGCGCAATTACTTCGATAGTCTCACCAGTTGCTTCCTTGACAAAATCCTCTAGCTCTTTCACAAGTTTTGGTAAGAGCTTTTTCAAAGCAGGAAACTTTTTACCAAATTTAGTAAGAAGGACCTTAAAGAATTTTGTAGCTTTAGGCATTATCTTTGCAACACCTACTGCCACAGATTTCTGTGCTGTTTTACTTCCAACCATTGCGAGCTTACCACCTTTGCCAATCACATCACCAGCAACTGGGATCATAGAAATCAAACTAAAAGCAGAACTAATATAATCTCCCTGTTTAGCTAAATCAATAGCATTAATAACATCAGCGCCTTCACCAGCGCCTGGGAATAAGCCAGCAACATCTAAAGCAAAGTTTCTAAGCTTATACTCAGATAATAAATTCAGTTCTTCAATCAATAGCTGATTGGCTATCTCTTCTTTCACAACTGCCCTAAGAGCACTTTCAGTAATTAATTTTGGATGAAATGGTCTCACGGTATTTTACTCCTGTCTATAACTAGTTAGGTAGTGAGGTAACAAACATGACGTACATTGGAACCGGTAGTCTTACTATTGATGGAAGTAGAATTCTCTATAACCCACAAAATAGTAGTAAGGGTGCTTTGCAGCTTGACGGAAATATAATTTACAATCCAAGTTCTTTTAACGCCGGAGTCGGCAACAATTCAGATCTCCCGTCATCGGCTCTTAATGCTTCATACATTCAACTGGAACTTGGAAGAGTCACCGCTCATCCAAGTGGAACTCCAGGCGCAGTGCCTTTTGACCACACGCTAAAACTAAACCCTGGACTCTACGATGGACAGGTTGTACATTTCACTGTGAGTCAAATATCCACAGGAAGTAATACAATCGAGGGTGTCGGAACGATCGCCAACTCCAATACAGTTATTGTCTCTGGAAATTTCATTGGTGGTGAAGCTGTTACTACCGGAGGTGCCAACAATGGTACACATACAAATATTAGGGCTGCCGCCTTTGGGTGTATTTGGAGCGCCACAGAAAATCATTGGGCTATTCTTTATCGGTCAGCCGCCGGTACACTAAATCGGAACATAGGATCTTAATAACATGGCATATCTTGGATCAGGTAGTATTAAAATGGATGGTAACAGCATTGATATTGGTGGCGGTGGTTTAGGAACTAATTTATATCTTTCGGGCGCTCATTCATTTACATCACAAAAAATTCATTGCTCAGTGACGGAGGAAGTAACGGAGGCAACAATCGTTAGTTCTTATGTGGAAGTATTTGCAGGCAGAGCTTTCGGAGATGGCGCTGTTTTGACGCATACCCTCGCTATTACCTCTCCTCGGTTTCCGGGTGAGATTGTTCACTTCCGTTGCATGGAGGCTCCATCAGGATCTGGTGGTACCACCACGGGGCTTATGGTTGTGTCTGGCAACACAATGGTTGATGGTCACGGTGCAGCTTTTGTTAACGCTGCGTTAGGCACAGGTCATCAAGCGTTAGCCGCCTGCTTTACCCTCGTTGGCACAACAGGCGGAAAGTGGGCTATCTTAGATCTCAACGACGACGCCGTTGCGATTTTACCATAAGGAGAAAATGATTTGGCTTATATTGGAAGTGGAAGTATTGAAGTTCAAGGCTCTCGGGTAGAGTTTAAAAAAGATTTATTTATTAGCGGAACACTTGGTTCTAACCAGGGTGCTGATGCCGTCGGCCCAGATTATATTATTGCACTCTCTGGTGGCGATGGTGGACCAGCGATTGGTACAGTAACAACAATACTTGGAGTTGATCATCCTTGGCGCAGTTATATGGAATTAGATTGTGACAGGGTAACCACCAACGCCGCAGCGGGTGGTTTCAACGTAATTCCGATCAGTCCCGGTGTTCAACCAGGACAAATCGTTACCATGGTGATCACCGCCGGGGCGTCCGGATCCGGTGACTTTGGTAGTGAAAAAATAAACCTTATCTTATCCGGGTCACCGGGCAGTGCAGCAACAGGCTATGCCGGATTGTGGGCAGACGGTATTGCTCCGAGTATCACAGGGAAAGGAAACGGTGGGCTCGGGCACGTTGGCGCTGCTTGGCAAATGATTTGGAACGGCACGTTTTGGGTTCTCACTATGCAGAACGGGCACGTTACGCCCGCCGATTTAGGCTAGATAATAAAACGATCCAAGTCGGACTCGTTAAACATATCAATAGTCACATCACCGATCTCAGGTTTTTCTTCCGCCGGACCAGTCTCCACGACAGGCATAGGTATTGGGAGTTCCAGTTCTAGAACTTTTTCGTAATTTTTTTCTTTTGGACGGTCACGCCGGGGATCGAATGGTACAGGTGGACGAGGCATGATAATCTCCAATGTTATCCAACGAACCTATAGTATCATAGTTTTTGGCAAAGGTCAAAAGTCGAATTTTCTTGCGCCGGATTTTTTTCGTCACACCAGTTTTTGCGGGTTAGACGCCGATGGGTAAATCTCCGCCGTAATTTTTTTTGATTCAGACTTGGAGACAACTTGGTACTCGTTGTGGAAAAAGAACCACTTTGTCTTCTTCTCAAAAAGGTATACCGTAGCGCCCATATCATTGACCTTTGTGATCACTCCCAGTGACCCAGAGGAAAAAAACATTTCAAACCAACCGTACCAATAGTCCGCAAAGATTGCAGGGTGCCCATAGTTGTCCGCAGCTATATCGCTTTCTTCAGAAGTATATACGTTATCTTTCAGCCGAATCAGGCTGCCGGTGATCACTGTCGGATAATCTTCGTTGCTCATGGTCTAAGTAGCTTGGGACAACTTGCGACAGCACTTTACACTTATCTTTTCTTACCCAGGTGTCCAGGGTAGGCTTGAAGCCGTCAAGTGGCTTCTCCTCCGAGATCTGTCTCTCTAAAGGCTTTTTAATTGTGTTTACCCAGCCCCATCGGATCAACAAGGACTTACTAATAGGCGCATAGGCATTTTCGCCCATATGGTTAACCATGGTTTCGTAATGGTCACCAAGGTCGATCACGATACCGAGTCCCTCATATTTATTATTTTCGGTTTCTAGCTTCCAGCGAACAAGGTCGCCCTTCTTGGCGTTCATAGGTCATTGGTCCTCCTTATGGGCACGAGTGATCTTATGTAGATCGTCTTCATAAAACCACTTCCCGTTGGGACAGTTGTTGAATTTAACTTTGTACTGTGGGATGATCAGGGCGGCACCGGAGGATAGCTCATCCTCGAAGCCCTTGTGCTTATCTACCACAAGACCTATCTGGCTCCTATCTAGGCGCTGGACACGCAGCGTCCCGCCCGTAGCCTTTCTGTATACAATGTCACCCACCTGAATATTATTCATCACGGTTATCTTTCCATATGGCTTTAGATTCGCCACGCCACGCCCTCAAGACGAACAGCACCCAAATCGCCGGCACTATGCTCAGTAGGATTATGTCTGAAATACTCATACCCATCATGCCTACATAGAGCTAACGCAGATCTTACAGCCCGATTTATTTAATCACGCCGAGGTCCAACAGGTAGCCCGCAGTCCGCCCGTAGTGCCCTTGTAGGTCCCATACCACACCTGTATCTAGCATTTCTTGGAAGAGTCCGATGGTCTCCTCCTCTGTCATCTTACCACACTCATAAGCTGCTAGCTTTTCCGATAGTGTCATTAATAAACCCTTTACTGATTAGCTTTTATAAAAGGAATGCCTGGTGGTAGTTCGCCTTCGATGACGCCGCCATGCTTAGCACACACCAATAGGACAACGTGCGATGGTACATATCCGTATACGGCTGCCTTCGGTCCCATAACGCTGCCGTCCATATATGGATTGAGCAGAGACTCTTCTGCACTGGGGAAACCTACTTCCACCTTAGAGTACTCTACTGCATTATCTAAACGAGGCTCGCAGTAGTTCCTTTTAGACGCCTGCACGGACATTGAGAAACCGTCTTTACATTTTATTCTTTTATAGCCCTTCGACTTTATCATTATGCGTTACCTTTTTCTGACCAGAGATACGGAGTGGACCATCGCTGCATTGGTTGCTCTGACCAATAGTCTTCATTCTCAAAGAAGGCGTTGTAAGATTCCTCAACAACTGGAGGCATGTTACTCCAACGCTCGTTAATGTGTTCTACTATAGTAACCAACGATTTATTCTCATTCTTCATTTTATACTCCTAAATGAAAAAACTGTAAAATTTCTGGTGCGCCGTTTTCGTGTATCAAGCACAAGGTATACCCACCTACCCCCCAGGGACATACATTCCGGGTACCCCCTAGTATACCACCGGTCCCTCCCGGTGTCAAGGGCTGACTGTCAGAAGCCTCCACACTCTGGTGGGAAGATGGCACTGGCAGGGCTAGCAGGGTCTGAGTAGGTTGCCAGTTCCTTTGGTACCTCATAGAACTCCATGTCGATCATGAAGGTTTCTAGGGCGTCCTGAAGTGTAGGTGCCCAGATTCTAAAGGCTACTCCTCTGACTTCTATCTCAAAGCAGTTCATTAGTCTCTCCTATATTTTATAGTTTATTTATTGTTACCCGATTTGTTTTAGTCGATGACCGCAATACGCTCGTTGGTTTTGAAGTAGGGATTAGCAGCGCCCCGTTGATCGGTCATCCACATCCGTTGTGCCTTGCAGGCTTTGGGCTTAGGTGCTTCCATGTCCGTCAATATAATGACACCATCAACATTGTTCTTGTTAGCCCAATCGGTAGGAGCCTCAAAGCAGGTGCCCCCGCAGAGAACTCGCTCAGCCTTCTTGTTCTCACCCTTCTTCCAAACGTAGACCTGGGACTCATCGACCTGGGTATCGAATGGCACTACCGTAAACTCTGCGATCTTAGCGAGCTTATTGAGTTCCCCGAAGAAACTCTCTAGCATCTCATCGCTGACAGATCCTGACTGGTCGATGGCAATGGCAATCTTGGCACGCCTCTGTACCTTCTTGCCAGGATGGATGTAAGCATAGCGCCTATTGATTCTCTTGATACTGGAACGTCGCTGGGCTCGCTGGGAGGTTTTGACAAAGTACCTTAGTACCTTCTTCCAGTCTACCTTAGTCTCTAGTCGTTTTAGTATTTCTTTTTTTAGTTCCCCCGACATGGATCCGAAACCCTTGGGAGACTTAGCCGCTTCTTGAGCAGCCTCTTTGATAGCATTCTTGAGACGTTCCTTAGCCATGGCAGAAGCGCCACTGTCAGCAGCCTCGTCCCAACCGGAGTGGTCATCGAAGTTTCCTTTGCCGTCGTCACCACCTTCGCCACCTTCGCCGCCTTCGCCACTAGCAGAGCCTTCACCGCTCTCGCCCTCACCTTGCGGTAGGTTGGCTAAGTACCACTCAGCGGACATATAGAGTGGAAGGTCAGCGAAAGGACCACGACCAGGCACACAGGCAGTCTCAGGTAGCTCATCGGCGATGTGACTATTGATAGCCAAGTCCGCAGCGATGTTCCAGGCTTTATGTGGAACGTGGTCAGGTCTACGACTGGTAACGTGGTCGAAGATCAAATGGTAGAACTCATGCTTGAGTACACCTCTTACCTGATCCTCTGGCAGCTTACCCAGGAACTCTGGGTTATACTTCATTTCAAAGACGCCACTACTAGGATTGACCCAGACACCAGCAGTTGGAATCCCTGGGTCAGCAATCTTCTCTACCTTACGGCTAAGTGCTGCAAAGAAGGGTTCCTCTTGCAGTAGCCGATAGGCGTGAAGGTTTAAGTCAAAGTCTTTTTTCATCATCCTCTTCTCCCACTTATATCATGACATGTATCTACTATTTGTCAAGTAAATTCCACAATGGAAGGCAGTTTTTCTGCTTGCCTAGGCAGGGGAGAGACTTAGCTGTTATCACCGCCTAGGATCTTGGCGAGATGAGCACCGACCGAGTGGTCACCGGCAGCTTGCTTATGGAAGTTGATCACGTTAGCCTGGATACTGTTTTCACCAGCGAGAACGTTCCAAAGTTTCATAGCCGCTTCACTTGGCAGAGACACGAAGTAGGCTGCCAAGTTTTCTAACTTGTCCTCAGCGACCTCTGCTTTGCAGACACCGGAAGCGTCGAGCTTTTCGATCAGAGCACAGTGGTCATTCAGACCGAAGGACTCCAAGGTCTCACCACGCTCACCCCGGAGCAACTGTTCGACCGTAACTTGACGGTCATAGTTCTGAGCGAAGTCGTTGAACGAGACAGCAGCCTCGAAGCCGACGAAGCTGACAGACAGAGCGAACAACTCAGGTCCTGGGCTTTCCAGAAGGTCAGCACCAGCGAGCACTTGGTTGAGTCGATCCCAAGACCGACGGCTAGGGTAAACCTTGTTAGGCTCATAGTCACCACCGTGTTCGAGGTGATCACGGTTTTGATTGATGAAGTCCCAGACTAGCTGGTCAACATTTTCTTTTGCCCAACCCAACCAGTCTTCAATCGTAGGCTCGATGTCCCAGACGCTGTAGCGATCAAGCTCAGCAGGATCCATCTCGTTGACTTGGTACTGCTCTCCATGCTCACCACCGTTGATGGCAGCGAAGACTACGGTATCAGGATGAAGGTGATGCCCATTGAGCTTGCGACTGTCAGTCAACTCAAAGATACCCTGGCGAACTTCGAGCACCGCTCGGTCAACCTCATCAAGGAATAAGCAGACAGGCTCTTCGCAGGAGACCTTGAACCAATCAGGTGGGTTGAAGCTGGTACGATCACCATCGATGCTAGGCAGTCCAACCAAGTCACCCTCGGTCATCTGACTGGCACGTCGTTCAACGACAGGCAGCCCCATGTTCTTAGCGATCTGATAGACCACCTGGGACTTACCAACACCGTGGCGTCCTCTAAGGATTACTGGCAGACCAGCTTTGCTCACCGATGGTGCTAGGCTGATAAAGGTTTTGAAGTCTACTGACATAATGGTGTCTCCCTATCTCCAATTATATAATAGCACCCTTGGACCACCTGTCAACCTTTTATTTGCACTTAAATCACTTTTATTTGCCCTTAACATTTGATTGCTTTTGTATTACAATGGTGGTGATTGTCATTGATTGCATGCTTGACACGCATCCATACACTATGTATTTGGCCTATCCCGCTCACCCCGTATTCTCCAGTCCCCTGTTTGCCCTACCTATAACTCACTATAAACACTAGCTTTTTTAGGTGTCAAAAAGGTGACTATCTTTTTTCAAAAAAACAGTTGCAAACTTTGCGCACTCTGCAACCTTTTGTTATTATACTTAACAGAACGCTGAACAGAGTGCCACGATAGCGCCAATCGTACATCCAACGTCAAAAACAAGGGTGTTCACCCCGTAGGCAACTGATGGCTTATCTCTCTTCATCGTCCCACCTTTCTATGAAGTCTAAGAACCAGTCAAAGAACATATAGAGGTACCTATTGATTACTATACCAGCAGCGAATGCTACTATCATGGTTGCTACTACTCTTAGGGTGTATAACATTATTATTTACTGCCCATCCTGTTAGTGCTTAGAACTCTTCACAAAAAGTTTCGGCGGGGTCGCATGGTAGTTCCCTCATCCAAAAGCTTTCCTTCTTATAGATGTAGCTACGGACCTTGAGTGGATTCTTCTCGGGATCCTCATTAAGGCTCATGAGTTCGTGGTCATTACTCACCGTAAGAACATATTTGCAGATACGGACTCCCTGTTCTGCGATGTCTCTTACCTTCTTATCTTTGAGTTCGGACTGCTTAATAAACAAGGCGACCTTGCAGTACCGAGTGAACTTAGCCATCTCTTTATTGTGTAGGCTTAGTCGCTTGCAACACTCCCTAGGATCTTCTACTTTAGTAAAGGTTGTTGCACACCCCGAGCCTAATATAAACACTAGGGCTGCGGTTGATATAACCCCTAGGATTGTTACCCAATCAATCAAGGTAAATCTTTTATATTTCACGACTGGTATTTTAAATTTCATTTGTCTCTCCGATTCATTTTAATGCCTGCCAACAATAAGATTGCTTTGTTTTGTAGCCACTGCCCTAACATCATTCCTCTTTTCTGTAGTCTCCTGGCGAAGAAGAATAGCACCTTAGCTAGCATCAATCTCATCGTCTTTGTCCTTTGCTGTTGTGTCTCCAAGGTACCTCATGTAGTACCCTGGAATGTTATCATAATAATCTGTTTTCCGCAAGCTCTTATGAGCTTTCGATAGGTCTCTCCTGAACGCTAGATTGATAAGGAAGTAAGGTGCCTCTGCTCTGGGATTGAACCCTTTTACTTCTAGCTCATCGTTAGGGTTGAAGCACAGTGATGCTACTCTACCTCTACCTGTCTCTATTAGTAATGCGTTGATGAATCTTTGATATTCTTTTGTTTCTTCCCGACCTAATTCCTCATTGATCTGAGCCAACAAAGCACTGCGTTTGCCCGATGCAAGGAACTGGTCTACCATGCCTAGAAGTGTGTCCTTGGTGTCATCGTAGACCGCCAAGAAAAGCTCCCCGGCAACTCGGTCTGCCCGTATGAAAGGACAGGCGGCGAAGCCGGAGAACTCCTCCCGTTTGGGTTCGAGTACAGTCATGATATACCTAAGCATATCATCTTTGATTTGTTGTTCGCTACTTGTCAACGTCAAAGATCTCTGCTGCTAAATCCTCGGACGCTTGGTCCAACTGTCTAGCTGCTTTCTCTAATACTTTGCCCAACAAATGGAGCGTGACCTCTGACTTGCATCCGGGTTGAACCTCATGTGCCAACTCCTCCGCTGCCGTGACCCAACCAATTGTGTCTTCGAGTCGTCCGCTCGCTTCCGTGAACGAGGTGAATGTTTTATCTAATAGTCTTCCGGGTCGTGTGGCCATTTAAGCCTCCTTGTTAACAATCTCTGGTTAGGTTCTCAAGCCGCTCAAGCGACTGATTATAATACTCTTCGTCAAACTCACACCCCACAAATGAACGTCCCGTATTCTGGGCTGCGATCATCGTGGAACCTGATCCGCTAAAACAGTCTAACACAACTTCACCGGGTTGTGTATGCGCTTTTATAATCCTCTCTAGCAAAACGATAGGTTTCTGGGTGGGGTGCCATCCTGCGTATTCTTTGCTGGTGGTGTGGTTGTTCTTAGCCCACACATCTGTAGGAATCTTACCCAGTGCATTAAGCTCTGTTCCCTTGCGTACACTCTTAGCCATCTTGTAAGGTACACGGATATCGTCAGCGTAAAAAGGAAAGTCTGTGCCCTTTGAGTACATCAAAAGGTCCTCATGCTTCCGAGGGAACTTCTTCTTTGTCCGTCCGCCCCAATCATAAGCCCAGATAATCCAGTTCTGGTAGGCTGCGTCGGGAATGTTGTTGAGCACGCCCAGTTTATATTTCAAGAAGGTATCCGTCTTAGTGGTGCCCCACACATAAAAGCAGCCGCCAGGCTTGAGCACCCGGAAGCATTCGGCGGTCCAGGCATGGCACCACTCTAGGTAAGCTGCCTCTGAATCCCACTGGTTGTCCCAGCCGTTCTTGACAATCTCAAAATAGGGAGGATCTACGACCACAAGGTCTACCGAGGCGGATTCTAGTTCGTTCAAGTACTCTAAGCAATCAGCCTGCTTAAGTTCATTAGTCATTGTCTCTCACGATCAACTCAACATCGGTAGTTTCGGTGTCCATTTCAACCCATACTCTCGCTCCGCAACTTAGTGGCTTGTGAGGGCTGTACTTCACCCTGCCAAGCTCCACGCCGTCTTTGGTACGGATGATTGCTTCATGTGCATAGATATTTTCTTTATACGTCTTACAAGTCAACACGGGGTCGTCGGTACCGTTTTTGGTGTTAGCCCGGATTTTATGTTGGTTGACGTGGATGATCTGCTTCACTGTACTAAGTCCCCTCTTGAAACTTGGAGTAAAATTTCGAGACTTTCCACTCTCCCCAACAAGTCCTTAAGCTGTTCGTCATGTTTGACAACGAGCATATACATTGCTTGCATACCTCTGTCGAGAGTCACCACGGTCTTTGTCATTTCGGCGATGACAAGATCTTGTTCTTCACTTGGCATTTTTATTTCTCCTATTCTTCTTGCCGGCAACCTTCTTGACCTTCTTTTCTAACTGTACGACCTTTTCTTCTAGTGCTTCAAGGCGGACGTTAGTGGTATAATAGAAGCCGACTGCCGGCATCAACAATGTGAGGATTAGAGCTACCTGCTTTAGTTCTAGGTTCATTATATTTCCTTACTCATAGTTTACCTCTTCTCACGATCTTGTCAAGCTTTTATTTTACTTTTGGGATGCCGCCGAAGTCGAACATCATATTATAATACCAGTCATCGAAAGTGTTGGACTTGGTACGCTTACGTTTGGTTGGTGTCCACTTCATCTGACGGAGAACTTCACGCAAAACTCGTGGATCAGTCCTCTTTAGATAATTTGTTATTTGATTGGCTGTGCGCTTAACTTGGTGCTTGTCCATGTAGGGACGCTTACCGTGATTGGGGGCTGCTAAACTGGTCACTAAAAGCGTTGCTAGGACGATTTTAATCATATCTCACCTTCTTTGGATCTAGGTTCTCAAGCTCTTCGTCATTCAAGTTTTCATTGTTAATCAAATCATAGATGGATACTTTGTCATCCTCTTTGTTAGCGTGATACCGCTCGGTAAGAATATACTGCACCATAGTCGGAGAGACCTTGTAGATATAATGGGTCCGCTTCTGGAACCACTTAGCGATCTCTCGGACAGACATCTTGCCCTTTTGTGACCGGATCATCTCAACGTGCTTTTTAGACAGCTTATGAGATTTCTTCTTGGCACGGAGCCTATCCGGTCTCTGCTTCTTCTCCGACATTGTTCTTTTTTCTTTTAAAATACTGTTCCCGCTTGGATTCGTAGGTAGCGATCCAGATAGTGAATGCCGGGAACCCGAATGCTATAGCAAATAATATAACAGATCCCCAGAATGCGTCATTTGTTTCCATGGTTTATTCCTCCTCTATAAAAAAATTTTGGCGAAGCGTTTCGTGCTGAGTATTACTATCTTCTTTCTTCTTGCCGCCCGAGATCGAGCGAGTCAACCTTCTAATGTACTTCTGCCTCAGTGCGGATCGTGATATTTTGGTTAAGCCGATAAAATAACCGAAGAAAGCCGAGAACAAGATCATAAAAATCATTCCGAATATAAGAACAAATTTGCCGAGTATTGTCAAGACACGGGTCCCATGTATGGAATATCTTCTTGCATTTTTCTCCACACTTTTTCCGCATCGTCGCTGCTTGGACCTCTGCCGTACTTGTCCTCAAGCCTCACAACGTCATCAAGTTCGGGCGTGCTCACCTCGATAAGATCAACCGGTCCCGCTTCGGCATAGAACCTATGAACTTGCTTTGGGGGAACATGGATACATTCACCCTCTCTTAGGACATAGTACTCAACAACTTTTTGTCCGCCCTTATTGATATGGTGAAACTCAACATACAAACGACCCTTGACCACTCGAATCGATTCCTCTTTTTCATTATGGTATTGGAGGGACAAGCTTTCACCTTTTTTAATATGGATTAGCTTACCAACGTACTTATCAGTTTTCGCCCAGAGATCTTCATACCCCCAAGGTTTCTTTGTTCTTTTGACAGTCATAATGCTCCTCCCATAATCAATAACATGTTATAAGTATTATTTTAACTCTTTTTTTTGCGTTCTTCAATGATCAGGTCATATAATTTCTGTGGTGACAGATCAGCGTGAGCATAAACTTTATGAATCACTCCCGCAAGACGCAGACCATATGCAATCCACTCAGAGCAATACCAACGACCTATTCGCTTAATGTGGAACGGCAAGAATTGAGATGTGAGCATTCCAATCCAGTCATACTTCTCTCCTTTTGTTTCCTCATAGAAATTAAGTAGTTTTTTATATTGCCATTGATTGATTTCTATGTCTAGAAAGTCCCACTCTCCAGATATTCTTTCTAGGTCTTCTCTTCTTACTCCACGCCTATCAAAAGGAGTTATACTAATGGCTGTGCCATCCAGCAAAAGTAACTCGACATGCGAGTATAAACTGTCAGTCCAAGACCGAACTACCGCATTATGCCAATCACCTTCTCCTTTATAAAAAGCTAAACGACATTTAACGATTCTCTTTTGAGCTTTCTTAGGGGGCACCAATATAATACCCAACCAAAGTACCTACTAATAAAGTAAGGGGAATGTATAATTTAATTTTGCTATACTCTCGATACCAATAGGAGGAGGCAAGGATAAAATGTCCAAGCAAAGCTATATCACCGCCGGAGTCCTTGTACTGCTCAAGCTTTTGTTTAATTTGCTCTGCGGAAAGGCTAGTGACGCTAACCTTTTCTTCACCCAAGTCCATGTCTAACTCCTCAGCCAATGTGGGTCTTGAACTTTTGCTCTACCTTTGGCGATCTTTAGGTGTTTGGCAAGCGGAATAGCTCTCCAGGCATCGATAAGGAAAACTCCCTCTGTATCGCCATCTTGGTTGACGGTACAGCCAAACTTGCTTAAAAGCCGCTTCTTCAGGTGGGTAAACTGATTCTTAGTCTCTCGTATTACTACAACTCCGATAACACCGTCGCCGTAACCCTCAGTAAACTTGTCCTCAGACCATTTACCAATAGCTTTTGCAACGGGCAACCCGTCGTCGTCAAGAGATAACCGCAACCTGTTGTCTCTGCAAAAAATCTTAAACCATTCCGTATTCATCATCGCTCCTCATTATAAAAAGTCTCAAAAGTAGCTGTCTTAGTGGATACTGATCCAGCTTTCTCTCCGGTGCTAACCACCTCGAATCGATTATCTTCTAGCGCCCTTGCAAAAACATAGTAGCGCCCGCCGCCTAGCCTTTCGTCTAGGATTAAAACAAACTCATCCTGTCTAGCTCTGTTGGCTATATCTCTGCTGGATAGATTCAAAGCCGTAAAATGGCTAATACCACTAGCAGCCAAACCATTTGCCTGGACATGTCTGCGGTGATTAGCTGATATGAGCATAGACGTATTCGTTGTGCTCCACAACATAATCGCAGTGGCAGTTAAGATCGACATCATTGCTATAACCAAGACTAAAGTAAACCCTTTTCTTTCTTTCATTTTTCCTCTACCGAACATTGATCATCAAATTTCTAAATGGAGGAGGTGCTTCCCCCTCATCGTCATCATCGCAAACCTGTTGCACCTGTGCAGGTGTCCAGGCAAAGTTTTCTTGAAGCCACCTTTGTGTTCTAGCCTCGCACAAAACTCGTGCTTGTGGTGAAGATCGGATACAAGCCCTTTCTGCTGATTTCACCAACGACCAGTAGCAACGCAATTTATTTCTCTTCTTTTGCTCAGCGGACAAGCTAACATTATCCGGCACAGTGACCTCTGAATCCTCGCTGATCCATCTAGGACAAGCGATTTCTTGCCTGGGGTTTTCAATATTGTTCGGCAACCCCAACAATGACATTAATACAAGTACCACTTCACCTCCTATGATATAGTCTGTCTTACTCTTCTGTCGTTAATCAAGTGTATCAGATCTCCTAATGACATGTCACTCGTAATCACAAACTCATTATAATAAAGCATGTTAGACCGAAGCATCGGTACTATTGTTTGCTGCCACATAAGATATTCACGCTCGTGCACAGTTGGCAATCCGTTCTGCCCCATCCTCCTGTTCACTTCATCCAAGGCGATTTCCTCATTCACAGAGGTAAACAGAACTTCTCTTCTACTCTTCATTTCTTTCTCTTATTTGTTGAACAATGATTATTAAAGCAATAGCGCCCAAGAAACCTAGTCCACTCAAGCCATTAAGTGCAGCAATCGTAGTATCAGTGATCTTACTCTTCATTGCCGTAAACATAAATCTTTTCTTTCAATAAAAAGAGAGCGGGGTTATGTCCCCGCTCTCTCAGGAGACGATCTAAGTGGTGAAAAAATCACCCCCCTTCAATAACGAAACCTTGTCTCCTAATAGTAGTATATGATAAAAACCTAACGTTGTAAAGTAATCTTTTACTATTCTTTATCAGATGTTTTCTCAACCATTGCTTCCATCTGCCCCATTCGCCAGTAAAAGTATAATAACAAGAAAGGGTAGGCAAAAGTAAATCCTGTTACATTCTGATTGATTACATCATACCCCAGCATTCCTAAAATAGCAAGCAAAGATAGTCTATAAAACCATAAAAATTTGTTCATCATATCAATTCTCCGTTAGAAATATATTATGTACCCTGAGCCTCTCAATAGCCTCATTCGACATGTCTATATAAGTATTCATCTCTTTGGCAACTGCGCTTGGCAGGTCGATCATATCCGCCTCTTTAACCGGCAGCCCACCTATCTCTTCGATCAAGAAATTCAAATGGGCATCAATCCTAGAGATAGCGTGACAGATATCTAAATGGGCGTGTGAATAATTTCCGTCAGCGTCCTGAGTTATAAGGACATTTAGATATGCTAGTATTTCTCTAAAGTGTTCGACGGCTCTCATATAAGAGTGAAGTCGCATTGCATATCTTTTTTGCCCGTCACTCATTATTTTCCCCAGCCCGGATATCTTCTTCTAAAAACGTCTGCCATCCTATTGACGTTGTTTGCGTAACGAAGAATAGCTTTTATATTTCTAGATTTTTGCCAGGAAGGTCCGCCATTATAACAAGCCGGTAGATTCAATCCTTGACAGGTTTTATACCTTCTCATTTCCTTAAGGACCACGGCGGCGGCTACGGTAGAGTGATAAGGGTCAGACATGTCTTTTAGGAACTTCTTCTTGTCGGTATAACCCCACTTCCTACCCCAAAAGGACCAGTTTATTTGAAAGATTCCGTAGTCACCAGTGCCTGAAACCTTGTTTGCTTTTACTCTTGATTCGACCCAGGCGGTGGCGATCAGATGATAAGGTTCTTCACCTATATCTTTCGCCTTACTGATTATTAAGAGGGCGTTTACCTGCTGCTCTGCGTCAAAGTAGCCAGGAAACGTTAGGGCTAAGAATATTAGTGCTGAACATATCATCCACGCAACACCTGCTTGCCTTTATCAAGGTACTCTTTTAGGTCAGTGTACCCACCAATAAACTTCTCTTGCCCCCCAGTCACCTCAAAAACCAGTGGCACTGTTTGCCACTTATGTTTGCTTTTGACCTCTTGTAGTAACTCCGGTTTATTATCCAGAGCGTGACATTCGTAACTCATATTGTTTTCTGAGATCAACTTTACAGCAGCATGACAGTAAGGACATGTCGTAGTTGTATAAAGTTTAAATTTCCTGCTTGTCATCTAACAACCTCCATTTCGATAGGGTGTACCTTATCATATTGGTTTGGTCCGAACCTTACGGTATAAAGTTCTTTCCCGAATAATCCATCATTAACAGAAGATTCCCTTGCTATAACTAGACCGAAGGGAAACAAAACTTCATCACTAGTCATACACCAGTTTAGAAATTTTTCGAGGATGCCCTTCTCTCTTGGCTTTAGTTCAAGGTTGACGTCCAGGGCTACAACCTCGCAAAGTGTGTTGTGATCCGTTGGTCCAATCTTTGTCCTGTATGTGTTCAACATTTTTTCTAGTATGTTAATGCCGATCTTTTTGGTCTTTAATAGCTTCTGGCGATCAGCAGAGAAAAGACCAACTCTAGGCTTCACTAGGTTTCCAATTCTAATTTGGGAATCGTTATCTAGCAGATCACAAAACTCCTTGAGGTCTAAGTGCCTGTGGTTGTCAATACGATTCTGGTACATCATCTGTCTACAACTATCATATCGGAACACAGAACCAAACTGAGAGTATGGTGTGCGTGGCATAAACTTAGCAGAGATAACATGGTCAATAAATACTCTCTGGGGTACCAGCAATGCAAAGTTCTCAGTAACTTTGAATCTTTTGTTCTTGGCTCCATCAAGTCTAAAACTAAATTCTCTGTTATGGTCAACAACCCCTTCGTATCTTAAATCATAGCACCACAGTGGTTTACCGTCCCGAATGAGAGTTTTATATTCAGGCTTTTGCTCAACCAATCGATTCAAAAAAACAATCCTGACTCTCTTCGTATCAACAATTTTAGAGTAATTGTATCGGCGGCGGGTCAGGGGCTCATACATTGGATTTGGCTCATACTGGTTTTTTACAAATGGACCAGTCATTACAGTTTTATGATAAGAATAATAAGCCTTCAAATTATACCAAGTTGGCTTAGTAATGTCAATTTGCATTTTACTTTAGCTTCTTCAGTGCAACTTTAGGTCCGCCAACGACTAACACACTGTTTGATTGTGTGCCATTTTGTACTTGTAAACGACTGAACCCGGCATCTTTAATTAAATCCTTTGGTAGGTCTTTATCTGCCGCCTCTGGTAAATCAGACCCGACCAAAGAGGTGATATGATCTTTATTGATCCACACCTCCCTGACGTCCCATTTCTTCTCAAAGGTATTACAAACTGTGCCGTCAGTATTGGCTGCCGTAGTGTTGATATAAAAAACTTCATAGAATGGAATAAACATCATGACTCCAAAGGGAAACAGTCTTCGTAGTGAACACTCCACGTTGACCCGTCAACAGCAACTTCGTATCTTCTAGTTGTCTGGTCGTATGCCACAACAAGAGCGTGTTTCGGTCTCTTGTTCTCTTGGACTGCGATTGGCGGACCTTCACTAAGAGGGTCGTGGGAATCCATGTGTTCTTGAATCCTTCCGACGTCTCCAATTGGACTTCTAAACTTAAGAAGTTTAACATTTGCAGGGACGTAAACTAAGTCCCCTGGCTTAAACTTATTCTTGTTCAGGCGGTGCCGACTGTTCAACGTCTTCTTCCTCTTCTTCTTGGTCGTTAATCTTATCAATAAACCCACCGAACTTCTCAAGTTCTTCCACTTTTTCCTTGAGTTGATCAACTGTGATATCTGGTGCAGCAGCTTCTGGTGAATCGCTACTTTGACTCAAGAATCCGGACACCATGTTTTCATATTGACCTAGCATTGCCGCCACCTCAAACATCTCCTCCCTTACTTTACCAAAAGCCTTGAGCAGTTCCTCATCGCTTTGATCAGGGTTGAAAGTCTCATTCCATTCATTGACTACGTTAACTAATCTTTTTCCCTCTAGTGTAGTTAGCCACCGAACCATCTGAATAGTTCTAGCGACGCCCACGCTAACAGTTAAACTTGCTCTCACTTCATTCTTTCCTGTATCCATAATGGGTACCTCCTTCTATATTTTATACACTAAAGCCTGGGTTTTGTTAACCCAAGTTTTTATTTATATTCTGATTATCTTGATTTGGCCGCTTTCAAGCAGCGGTCTTCAAGCTTGACCTGTACGCCGTTAACAAGGACGGTTGAAGAAGCATAAAGACCGATAGGGTGATTATTCATAACCAGTGCGATCTGGTCATGTAAGTGGGGATGAGGAACAAGATTATGGTTTGCACGGACCTTGCAGATAGTACCAACGGGATAGGCGGGTGGCTCAGTGGCAGTAGCAATAACCCTCTTTGCATACTTGTTCTTAGTAAGAGCCGTAAACTGTCTTTCAGTAGGAATGAAGTCCTCTTCAAGCAAAACCTTGGTAGCCAAATCACGGAAGTATTGGGTGCTCCGATAGTAGCGAGCCACAATGAGAGCAGTCTCCCGGTGGTCGCCCTTGTAAGATTGAGCCCAATGCTCACGCTTCAGTACTGATGCTGGAGAGTAGCGTTGCTCCATGCGGTCAACACACTCAATCTGTTTGACACTAAGCTTACCGCCGTCCTCGAACTGACGCTTGAGCGACTCAGCAAACTTGCGGTCCTTGTCGGATAACTTCTTAGCCATCAAGGACTCAAAGCGAGCATCGCCGTTCTCAACCTCAAGGCGCTCGGTTTTTTGAGGGCGGGCGTACATCTGGCTCCAGTAACTCATATCTCATCTCCCTACACTAGTATAATAACATACTCGGAAGGGTCGTCAAGGCTTTATTTCAAACTTTATATTTATTTATCCACGAATAGCGGTGGCGTGTTTCTAGATAATTTTCATCCTGATCATTATCATGTGCTTCTTGCTCTGCTCTGATCATCCTGTATGCCATGGCACCATCTCGGTATTTAATATATCCAAGTAAGAAATCCCAGGCATACAGAAGCACAAAAGGGACAACCAGTGTTTCTAAGAACTGCTGGAAGTGAATCGTTTCGTGACGCTTGAGCCTATCATTCATCTCCTCTCTACTAAACACAAGGAAAAACAAAGCGATGGCACCAATATTGATAGGAGCAAGATAAGATAACCAAACAGGAACTTTGCTGTTCTCTATAAATATAGGCTTCCAGTTTCTCATTTCATCATCAGGTCCATAAAGTGCTTGATCCACATACCACCAGCGGCAGTAGCGATAAGCCAGATAACTTTTTGGGCACCCTGCTTCCAGTCTTTAAGCTTTTCAAACTCAATATGAAGAGCTTCAAACTGCTCTAGTTCTTTGTCTGCATGTTTCTTCCA
>TARA_R110002126_G_scaffold286314_1_pt1 | contig 18497 bp, 24 predicted proteins | sample TARA_R110002126 | Tara Oceans TARA_R110002126 (sample SAMEA4397536) | marine metagenome | biome: Polar Biome; feature: [DCM] deep chlorophyll maximum layer (ENVO:01000326); material: water (ENVO:00002006), including particulate matter (ENVO:01000060) such as... | depth 30 m
ATAATAAACCAAAAAAAGAAAATAGAATGAAAAATTAATAAATCTAATATTTATCTATATTTTGTATCACTTATAAATCACTAGAAAAAATCAACTTATATTTGAGGTGTAATTCTTAAAAAGGAAAAAGAATGTCGTTATGTGGATTGAAATTATGCTTAAGACCTATAGAACCTGAAGATTTAGATTTTTTATATCCTATAGAAAATAATGAGTTGTTCTGGGAGGTTAGCCATACTAAAACTCCGTTTTCGAGGTATGTTTTAAAACAATATTTAGAAAATGCGCATTTAGACATCTATGAAACGAAGCAATTCCGATTTATTATTGAAGAACTATCTGACAAAAAACAAGTGGGTATGATTGATTTGTTCGATTTTAATCCACAGCATAAAAGAGTTGGCGTTGGTATATTGATTCATCCTTATTATCAAAATAGAGGTTTTGCATCTGAAGCGTTATCAATTTTAACAGATTATGCATTTTCTTATTTAAACCTTCATCAGATCTATGCGAACATTACCGCTGATAATACAAAAAGTTTGAATTTGTTTGAAAAACATCGTTTTAAGAAAATTGGCGTGAAAAAAGATTGGATTTTATCTAAAGGAAAATATAAGGATGAAATTTTGTTTCAATTGATAAAAGAGTAATTTTGCATTTATAATAAGAAATTTAAACAAATTGATTAAAAAAATTATATACATATTAGGATTCGTCCTTTTATTAGGAGGAGTTTTAGGATACAATTATTATCAGAAAATATTCGGAGAAGCCATTACTGAAGATTATGTGCTTTTTATTGATTCATCTGATAGTTTAGTAGGTATAAGAGAAAAAATTGCAGATTACTCTAAAAACCCAAATACCTTTCTATGGGTTGCCGCAAAGAAAAGTTTCTCAACACCCAAAACTGGTCGTTATTTACTAAAAAAAGGAATGTCTAATAACGACTTGGTAAATATGCTTAGAAGTGGTAACCAAACTCCGTTAAAAATATCTTTTAACAATCAAGATACTTTAGAAAAATTTGCTGGTAGAATTGCAGAACAATTGGCCATAGACTCAATTGATGTAATTAGTTCTTTTACAAATACTGATTTTTTACAGAAAAATAAATTAACCAAAAAATCGGTATTACAAATATGCATACCAAATAGTTATGAGTTTTATTGGACGGTTTCTGCTAATAAATTAAGAGATAAACTTCTTTTAGAATACAAGCGTTTTTGGAATGCTACAAGACTACAAAAAGCAAAAGCTTTAAAATTATCTCCAGGAGAAGTGATTACGTTAGCATCTATTGTGCAAAAGGAAACTGCAAAAAAAGAGGAACGACCAACAGTTGCTGGTTTGTATTTGAACAGATTACGCAATGGTTGGGCTTTACAAGCCGACCCAACTATTATATACACTGTAAAGGAAGTTAAAGGTCAAGATTATGTGGTAAAGAGAGTTTTATATGCTGATCTAGAAATTAACTCGCCTTACAACACCTACAAAAATAGAGGCTTACCTCCTACTCTGATCGGGATGCCAGATATTAATACAATTGACGCTGTTTTAAATGCAGCAAAACACGATTACTTTTATATGTGCGCCAATATTGATAAGATTGGGTATCATAAATTTGCTAAAAGCTTGGCACAACACAACAAAAACGCTGCTAAATATCAAAATTGGCTAAACAAACAAGGTGTAAATCGATAATTTAAACTTCTTATCATCTTCAAAACAACGCTTTTATTTCATTATTTCACAAAAAGAAACGTTGTAGTAATTCAGTACTATTAAAAAAACAGCACTTTATCGAGCTTATTTATAATTTCGACGAAATTAAACTACTGATTATCAATAAAATCAAAATATACTTTAAATTTGCGCCTGCAAAACAAAACGATTATTATGATCAAAAAGTTTTTATTTTTAGTTGTACTATCTCTTTTATTGATAAGCGCCACTTCCATAGGTGAAAATTCTGTTATTAAAAACAAGATTGCAAAAAAAGAGCTTTCACTTCCTGTTTACATCGATTATAACATTCCTTACTTACAAAGAAATTTTGTAGCTTTTAAAGAAGCTGTTGCTTTTAAAGAATCTCAAGGCAAGTACACTGTTGTAAACACTTTGGGTTATTTAGGGAAATACCAATTCGGTAGAACTACTTTACAGCGTTTTAAAATATATGATACAACTGCTTTTTTAAGAACCCCTGAGTTACAAGAAAAAGCGTTTATTGCTTTATGCAGGGTAAACAAATGGATTTTAAGAAGAGACATTCAACGTTCTGTCGGGAAAACCATTAATGGAATTAAAATTACAGAATCTGGCATTTTAGCTGCTGCGCATTTAAGTGGTGCAGGTAATGTAAAAAAATTTCTAAGAAGTAATGGAAATATTCGTTTTTCTGATGCTTATGGCGCTTCGATTCAATTATATATGAAAAAGTTTGCAGACTATGATGTTTCTAATATTATAGCTGATAGAAAGGCCACAGTTTAATTACTTATCAATAATAAAAATAGCTGGTTTTTTGTGTAAATCTGGTTGTTGATGTTTCCAATCTTTTATGAGCATTGTTTTTATATATTCTGATGGTAACGTAATATCTACAGCAATACACAAATTGGTCTGTTGTGATAATGTAGCTTTTAAATCGGCAAACATTTTTTCGTTCCTGTAAGGCGTTTCTATAAAAATTTGAGATTGATTTTTATCTCTTGCAATTCTTTCTAAATCTTTAATAGCCCTTTTTCGTTCGCCTTTATCGATAGGTAAATACCCATTAAACGCAAAATTTTGTCCGTTGAAACCAGAACTCATCATCGCCATTAAAATAGAACTTGGACCAACTAAAGGTATAACTCTTATGTTTTTTTGATGCGCCAACTTTACAATACTTGCTCCAGGATCTGCAATTGCAGGAACGCCTGCCTCAGAAAGTAAACCAACATTAAAACCTTGTGCACAAACATCTAGATATTTTTGAGTTTCTTCTTCAATAGCATACTTATCTAACAACTTTATGGTTAACGTAGCTTGTTGTTTTTTAGGTGATATTTTCTTGATAAATCTTCTTGCCGATTTTTCATTTTCAACAATATAATAATCTATTTGTTCTATCACTTTTTTTACTGATAAAGGCATTACTTCTAAAGGTTCTGTTTCATCACCCAAAGTGGTAGGAATTAAGTATAGTTTACCAATCATTTTATAATTTTAGGATACTAATTTACAAATAAATTAAGACAATTTATTGGCAATGATTTCGCAAGCTTCGTCTAACATTTTATATACATTTTCAAAACCTTGTTTTCCTCCATAATAAGGATCAGGAACTGGCAAGCTTTTATTTGGATGAGACTCGTTTAAAATCATTTGAACTTTGTTTTCATCCGTTTTATTTCTTGCAAGACTTAATATATTTTGATAATTACTTTCATCCATTGCGTAAATATAATCGAACACATCAAAATCTGCTACTACAAATTTTCTTGCACGTTGATTGGCAATATTAATTCCGTAGTTTCTAGCCACTTCAATAGAACGGGTGTCTGGTAAATTACCAACGTGATAAGCAGCGGTGCCGGCAGAATCAACAAAAATATAATTTGGGTTAATTTTAGATTGTAAAATACCTTCTGCTAGTGGAGAACGACAAATATTCCCCAAGCAAACCATAAGTACTTTTATCATTTAAAATAAAATTTTAGAAAGTTAACTTCTTTGTTAAGTCGTCTACGTATTTTTTAAACTGTTTGTCAGTTTCTGTAAGGTTATCAACGGTTTTACAAGCGTGCAATACCGTTGCATGATCTCTTTGCCCAATTTGATTACCAATGCTTGCTAAAGAAGTTTTGGTTAATCTTTTTGCGAAATACATGGCCAATTGACGCGCCTGCACAATATGACGTTTACGTGTTTTAGATTGTAAAGTAGCTACATCCATATCAAAATATTTTGATACTTCTTTTTGAATGTAATCGATAGAAACTTCTTTTTTGGTATTCTTTACAAACTTGTCTACAATTTGTTTTGCTAATTCTAATGAAAACTCTCTTCTGTTAAAAGACGCTTGCGCTATCATAGAAATTAAAACACCTTCTAGTTCTCTAACGTTAGATTTTATATTTTTAGCCACATATTCTACAATATCATCTGGCATTTCTACACCATCTCTGTACAATTTATTTTGTAAAATAGATATTCTAGTTTCGTAATCTGGCGCTTGTAACTCTGCAGATAATCCCCATTTAAAACGAGATAATAAACGTTGTTCGATATCTTGCATATCTACAGGTGCTTTATCCGAAGTTAAAATAACCTGTTTTCCGTTTTGATGCAGATGATTAAATATATGAAAGAACACATCTTGCGTACCCGCTTTACCCGATAAAAATTGCACATCATCAATAATTAAAACATCAATCATTTGATAAAAATGAATAAAATCATTTCTAGTATTTGACTTTACTGAATCTATAAACTGTTGTGTAAATTTCTCTGAAGAAATGTATAAGACGGTTTTATCTGAGTATTTATCTTTAATATCAACGCCAATTGCGTGTGCTAAGTGCGTTTTCCCTAAACCTACACCACCATAAATTAGTAATGGATTAAAAGAAGTGCCTCCTGGCTTATTAGCTACTGCCATTCCTGCAGAGCGCGCCAATCTATTAGAATCTCCTTCTATAAAGTTTGCAAAACTATAATTAGGATTTAATTGAGATTCTATTTTAACTTTCTGTAACCCAGGAATAATAAAAGGGTTTCTTAGCTCTCTCTTACTCGAATCTAAAGGAACTGTAACTCTTTGTGGCTTTAAAGGATCTCTATTAGAACTTGGAATTTTAACAATTTGCGGTCTATTACTGCTGTAATTGTTTTCCATTTTTACATCGTAAATCAATTTGGCATCATTACCTAGTTGTCTTACCAATGCTACTCTTAATAATTTAATGTAATGTTCTTCTAACCATTCGTAAAAAAATTTACTAGGTACTTGAATCGTTAATGCTTCTCCAGATAGTTTTACCGGTTTTATGGGCTCAAACCAAGTCTTGTAGGCCTGAGGCTTAATATTGTCCTTTATAAAGGTCAAACATTCAGTCCATACGGATTCAGCAGTATTATTCATTTAATTATTTAAGTGATTTTTCGATTAAATTGTTAGGTTATAAAAGAACCTTATATCCTTTTTCTTAAGCTCTACAAAAGTGTGAATAAATTTTAGCATAAAAAAATCTAATTGCTATTGATTACTAACTATTTTTTACGTAAAATGCAAAAACTTATTATTTTTCTAATTTGAAAAAATCATACACAAATACTAGAGTACGTTATTCAGAAACCGATCAAATGGGAGTGGTTTATCACGGAAATTATGCTCAATTTTTTGAATTAGGCAGAACTGAATGGTTACGAAAACTGGGGGTTACTTACAAAGATATGGAAATTGGTGGAATAATGCTTCCGGTAATTTCATTAACCTGTAATTTTATTAAATCTGCAATTTATGATGATATTTTAACCATAGAAACCATTTTAGTAAAAAAACCAATGGTTAAAATTGAGTTTACTTATAACGTTACCAATCAAAATAAGGAATTGATTTGTACAGGACATTCGGTTTTGGCATTTATGAATATGAAAACCTCAAGACCCACAAGATGCCCCGAGCATTTATTGGAAAGTTTAGGGTATTAAGAGAACGTTATTTTAATGTAGCTCTTATCATTCTATCGTTTTGAAACAAATCTTTTCGCAACTCAACAGTTTGGAATCCTTTATATTTTAATAGCTCAACTGTTTCTTTTCCTAAATATTGATTGATTTCAAAAAATAGTATGCCTTTTTCTGATAAATGTTTTTTTGCCAAATCTGCTATTTTATTATAAAAAACCAATGGATTGTCATCTGCAACAAATAATGCTAAATGTGGTTCATTTTGTAACACATTATTTTGAATTTCTACTTTCTCTAATTCTCTTACATAAGGAGGATTTGAGATAATGATATCAAACTCTATTTCTTTGTCTTGCGATTGCTTCGTTTTATTTTCATTACCATTTAAAGAATTTGTTTTTAAAATATCAATCTCTATAAAATTGACGTTTACTTCATTTAAAACTGCATTTCGTTTCGCTACTTTTAAAGCCTCAGCAGAAACATCAATGGCAGAAATATTTGATTGTGCTAAATTTTTAGCCAAAGAAATAGGAATACATCCTGTTCCTGTTCCAATATCTAGAATTTTTATATCTCTAGCTTCTTGTATCTTGTCTCTTGTCTCTGTTCTTTTATCTAAAGTCTCTTTTAAAATCCACTCCACCAATTCTTCAGTTTCTGGTCTTGGAATTAACGTATTTTCATCAACAAAAAATGGATAGCCATAAAATTCTGTTTTACCAATTATATATTGAATCGGTTCTTCTTTTTTTAATCTTTCTATAACGTTATTTAAGATTGATAATTTTTCATCATCAATATTAAAATCAGGTTTTAATATGGTATCTATTCTTTGTAAACCCAAATATTCATCAATCAACAAAAAGAAAAAGGTATCTATTTCTGTTTTAGGATAAATGTCTGAAAGTTCTGATGAAAAATATGATTTGAATTCTAATATTACCAATTTTTATATTTTTTGTTATGCTTTACAAAAACGAAAGTTCTGAGAAAATTTTCGTAATCATTATTGTTTGAGATGATTGAAGCTGTATCAATTGTGTTATTAATTTTATTAGAAATTAACACATGATCTTCAAATTGACTATAAAATTCATAATTATATTTATTTAATGCTGAATTCAATTTTTCTATATCAAAAGAAATACTATTGATAGAATCTCTTTTTCTAAATTCATATTTACTTTTTAATTTAATAGTATCTATAGGCATAGAAAAAGCCTTTCCTAACAAATTAGGACCATAATAACCATATAGAATTTCGAAATTCAATTCTTTCTTAGAAAGATTGTAATATCCACAAGTATCCCAAATTGTATCTAACTTATCTTTTATAAAATAATCTTCATCAATATTAAATTGATTGTCAAAAGGATTATAAGTTGGTTTTTCTTTGCATCCGATTAAAACAAAAGATAAATACAATATTAAAGTATACTTTTTCATAAAGACGATTTCAATATTTTTTCTATTCTCAAAAAATCTATATCTCTTTAATCATCCAAACATTACAAGAATAATGGCAAGTGTTTCCCATAGGTTTATCTAAATTTTTAAAACCATTTTTTTTATACAATTTCACAGCAGCTTCCATATAAGGCAGCGTTTCTAAATAACATTTTTCAAAACCTAATGTTTTCGCTTTTTCCAAACACGTAGCAATTAATTTAGCTCCTAGCCCTTTTCCTCTGGCTATTGGCAAAAAATACATTTTCTGTAGTTCACAAATGTTTCCTTCAAAATTATCTAATTGTGCAATTCCAGCACCGCCAACAATTTCATTCTTATGTTCTACAATAAAATAAATAGCTTTTTCTTTTTGGTAGGTTTCAAACATATGGTCTGTTGCTTTATCCTCATAAGCTGTGCCCACTTTTGGTGCGCCCATTTCTAAAATAACACTTCTAATAACCTTAGCCAATGCAGCATTATCATTAAGTGTTATTTCTCTTATGATAAAATCTTTACTTGTCATTTATTCCTGTATTTTTGCAAAAGCAAGTTACCCATTTTTTAAAATTTATTCATGAGAAAAGCAATCTATTTTTTAGGTTTATTTATTTTAATGTGCAGTTGTAATGTAAATAAAAAACCCGTTTTTATTAAAATTGATAATTTAAAACTCATCAGTTTTAAAAATGATACGATACGTTTAAAAGCAAATGCTTTTTTTCAAAACCCGAATGATGTTGGTGGTAAAATTTCTACAGATGAAATAAAAGTAATTGTAAACGGAACAGAAGTTGCGCAAGTTTCTTCTGATGAGTTTAAAGTACCCGCAAGAAATGAATTTACAATGCCTTTAAAAGTAGCCATTTCTGCTAAACAAATCTTTAAAAATAATAAAAATGGAATTTTAGGTGGATTGTTAAACTCCATTTTTAAAAAATCTATTAAAGTTCAATTTAAAGGTGATTTAAAATACAAAGTATTTGGATATTCTAGCAACTATCCCGTAGATATTACTCAAGATTTAAAAATAAAACTTTAAACTACTTTTTACAAATAAACAACTATCATCAACCACGAAATTTACATAAAACGCTGTTTGGAAATTGCCCAAAACGGAATTGGAACAACAAGACCCAACCCAAGTGTTGGTGCAGTAATTATGCATCAACAAAAAATAATTGGAGAAGGTTTTACCGCTAATTATGGAGGCAATCATGCAGAAGTAAATGCAATTAATGCTGTAAAAAATAAATCGCTTTTAAAAGAGGCTACCATTTATGTTACGCTAGAACCTTGCGCCCATTTTGGAAAAACACCACCTTGTGCAGATTTAATTGTTAAACATCAATTTAAAAATGTAGTGATTGGTTGCATAGACACCAATAGCTTGGTTGCTGGAAAAGGAATTGAACGTTTACAAAAAGCAAACATAAATGTAATAACTGGTATTTTAGAAGCGGAATGCAAACAACATCACAGGCGTTTTTTTGCAACACAAAATAAAAAAAGACCCTACATCATTTTAAAATGGGCTGAAACTAAAGATGGCTTTATTTCTCCAAAAACAAAAAAAGAGCAAAAACCAGTTTGGATTTCAAACACCTATTCAAAACAATTGGTGCATAAATTACGTGCTAAAGAACACGCCATTTTAGTGGGTACCAATAACGTTATTGTTGATAATCCTAAATTGAACGTAAGAAGTTGGACAGGAAATAACCCTGTAAGAATTATTTTAGACAGAAGTTTAAGGATTCCTTTAAATACAAACATTTATGATGGAAGTATAAAAACCATATTTATCACAGATAAAAGACAAAAGACGAAAGATGAAAGACAAAATCTAGTGTTTGAATTCATTGATTTTGAAAACAACATTGCCCAACAGATTTGTGATGTTTTACAAAAACACAAACTACAATCTTTAATTATAGAAGGTGGCACACAAACTTTACAAACGTTTATTGATGCCAATTTATGGGACGAAGCTTTGGTTTTTATTGGAGAAAACACTTTTGGAAACGGAATTAAAGCGCCTATTTTTACTGCAAAAACAACATCCGAAGAAAGAATTAAAAACGACATTTTAAAAACATATACCAATGATTAAAAACATCATCTTCGATTTTGGAGATATTTTTATCAATCTAGATAAACAAGGAACTTATAAAGCAATGGCTGAATTAGGGGTTTCTAAAATAACAGAAGAAATGATAATAATTTATCAGGACTATGAAAAAGGATTAATGACTACAAATGCTTTTCTTGATTTTTTTCATGATAAATTTAGAATACCAAAAGAAAAATTAATTACTGCTTGGAATGCCGTTATGTTAGATTTTCCTAGAGAACGATTAGGTTTTTTAAAAAAATTAGTAGATAGCAAAAAATACAGATTATTTCTATTGAGCAATACCAATGATTTGCACATAAAATGGGTTCAAAACTCTTTAGGCGAAAATTTTTATAATGATTTTAAAAACTGTTTTGAGCAATTTTATTTATCGCACGAAATCAATTTTAGAAAACCGGATACAGAAATCTATGAATTTGTTTTAAATGAAAATGATTTAATTGCAAATGAAACTTTATTTGTAGACGATTTAAAAGAAAATACAGATGCTGCAAATAAATTGGGTATTCATGTTTGGAATTTAATTCCGGGAGAAGATGATGTTTCTGAACTTTTTATTAAAAACAATTTGAGTTGATATACCTTATTTTAAGCATCCTTATTTCATCTGGCTTATTTGTTATTTTTAAATATTTTGGTATTTATAAAGTTGATATTTTAAAAGCAATTTTCATCAACTACATTGTAGCATTTGTAATGGGTTTTGCTTTTGCTGAACGTAGTTTTTCTGTGGTAGAAATCCCGAATCAACCTTGGTTTTTGGGAGCACTTTGTTTAGGGGCATTATTTGTATCTATTTTTTTTGTGATGGCAATGACTGCGCAAAAAAATGGCGTTTCTGTTGCCTCTGTTGCAGGAAAAATGTCTGTAGTAATTCCTGTTTTATTTGGCGTTTTCCTGTATAATGAATCTGCAACTCTCTTAAAGTTACTAGGTATTATAATTGCATTAATTGCGGTCTATTTATCGTCTGTAAAAGAAAAATCTACTGCTAAAAAAAATGCAGGTTTACTTTTACCAATTCTACTCTTTTTAGGTTCTGGTGCTATAGACACCACTTTAAAATATGTGGAAGTGATGTATGTACCTAAAGAAGACGTTTCTATTTTTTCTGGAAGTTTATTTTTTATTGCTGCCATTTTTGCACTGATCATTTTGTTGATAAAAGCCATAAAAAAAAGAGAAGCATTTGGTGTTAAAAATATAATTGCAGGCATTGCTTTAGGTATTCCAAATTACTTTTCAATTATTTTTTTAATTAAAGCTTTGCAAACAGAAGGGTTTGAAAGTTCTACATTGTTTACTATCAATAATGTGGGTATTGTAATTATTTCTACCCTTATTGGTATTCTTTTATTTAAAGAACAATTTAGCCTTAAAAATAAAATTGGTGTGGCTTTGGCAATTTTAGGAATTGTAATTGTAGCTTTGGCTTAATGGAAAATGACAGTTATAAAACCATTCTAAAACCTTCTAAAGAAACCCTTTTTAAAGAAAAGGGCAGTAAATTCTTTGGTTATGCTTTTCCTGTATTTACAGAAGATGATGTAAAAAACTGTTTAGATGAACTGAGGAAAACACACCATAACGCTCGTCATTTTTGTTATGCGTATCAAATAGGTATTGAAAAGATAAAATTTAGAGCTAACGATGATGGTGAGCCAAACAATTCTGCTGGAATGCCAATTTACGGACAAATTCAATCTTTTGAAGTCACCAATGTTTTACTAGTTTCTGTGCGTTATTTTGGTGGCACAAAATTAGGTGTTGGTGGTTTAATTTCTGCTTATAAAACTTCTGCTCAACTTACTTTAGACATTGCTGATATTGTAGAAAAAACAATTGACATTCAGTACAAATTGATTTTTAATTATGATATGATGAATGCTGTGCAAAGAATCATAAAAGAACGAAACATTAGTATTATCAATCAAAAATTAGAATTGAATTGTGAATACACCATATCCATTCGAAAAAAAGAAGCACAAACTGTTTTTGATGTTTTTGAGAATTTATATAAGGTTGAGATTAAAGTTTTGGAATAGAGTTTTCTTCGTAAACCTAAAATACCCTACCCAACTTTCCCGAACTCTTTTTCTTCAATAAAGTATTTTGCTATGTTTTTTGGTGGCGAAACCGTTTCCCAAGCAGTATAATCGAACCAAAATAATTCTCTAGAAATACTAGCACACAATTCTTTTTTGGCATTATAAAAATGAACAGAAACTCTCATTTTATGATTGAAAAACGCAATGCTTTTAAATTCTAAACTTACAGAAAAATCTTCTGTAAATAGCATTGGCTTGTATTGGGTTATTTGGTCATTTTTCTTTTGCAAACCTACTTGTAAAGCATTCATTTTTATTTTAGTAAATCCTTTTACAAATAAAAACGTTTCTAATATTTTAGAAGAATAATTTAAATAAGCCGCATTTTGCATCACCATAAAATCGTTTACATCTTCGCCTTTTACTCTGTAATTTCTTTTAAACATATCATTTTTTTTGGTTGACTTTACAACGCAAGCATCCTAATCCTTCAAAAATAAACGATTGTTATAGATGCTTATAAAACTGATTTTAAACTCAGTAAGCGTTATAAAAGTATTAGAATTTTTATTTTTAATTGATTTAAAACGTTCTAGAAATGTTGAATCCAAAGTGGATGTCTCCTCCAAAGAAATCGCCTGTGTTTTCGGCAATAAAACTTTTTTCAATCATTGTAATTGCGTTTGATAAAATCAACTGAAAAACGTGACCCCCAGTTTCGATATCTACACCAAAAGCCAATGAATTTCTAGCATCTATTGACGTAGATTGATCAAAAGTGTGATAATACTCACTATTGAATGACACTCGTTTACTCAACTTTACACGACCTCCAAAACCTAAAGCAAAAATACCATGCGGATCTGCAATATCTCTTACTGTATTTCTATGAATATAGGTTGGTGTTACCTGTAAAGATAAAGACTGACTAAATTTTCTCGCAATTAAAACCTGACCAACATAAGATAAATTCTCAGAGAATGTTCTTTCGAGTACAGGAAATTCTTCATCTTGTGTTTTTGCAGCAATACTTCCAAAAAATGATACTGCTACAGGAAAAGAACTTGCTCCTGTCTTTTGTTTTAAGATGCTGTATTTAAAAAAAGAATCAAACGTTTTTTCGAAACTGCTTCTACCTAACCCAACAGTTAAGTTGTCTGTTAATCCATATTCTAAAGCAAAACGAATGTTCGATTGATCTAAACCAAATAACTCATCAAAACCTAAATTTATAGCACCAAATCTGTGCGAAATAATAAATTCTAATTCTTTGTCTTTTCTGTTTTCTATAGAATGTCCGTTTAAAATTCGTGTTCCTTTAAAAGTTGATGTTACTATATTTTCTGATGTGTTTTCTGGAGTTTCATCCTCTAAAATATCTAATAAATCATCTTGACTATAAATAGATGTACTTATTGTAAGTAGAAAAATGGCGAATAGTAATTTTTTCATTGTGTTGGGTATTATTTCTTATATGGTTTGTGATTAAAGTCGAAACTTACTTTTATTTTCTTTGCAATATTTTTTGCAACAACTGCAGGAATTTCAATATTATAATCATCTACTTCAATAATAAAATTTCCATCAACCAAAATAGCATCTTCTGTTTTGGTAAAATTCGCATCGATCGTAATTTCTTTAGAAACTCCGTGAATCGTTAGCATCCCTTTTACTTTTTGTTGACTTGGCGTTTCAGTAATGGCATCAAAATTTAAAATATCACCTTTAAAAGTAGCTTTTGGATACTTGTCTGACTCCACATAATTTTCATTAAAATGCTCTTGCATTAAGGCTTTTTCGAATAAAAACGATTTCATTAAAATTGAAATTGCCATTTTTCCATTTGCAGCATCCACAATACTTAATACTTGGTTATTGTCTGCTGTAATATCTTCCATTGGTGCTTTAGAGTAAAAATTGATAGCACCCGATTTTGTTAAATATCTGTCTTGACTATGGCTAATTGAAACGAACAAAAAGCAGCATACTATGGTAAGGATTGATTTCATAATTGATTGATTTTTCTTAAGTTAATTTATAATTTCTGATTTCACTAAAACAACATCCATTAAAAACCCTGTACAGATTCCTTTAACAGTTATGGTTTGTCCTTCTTTTAAATCACTTATTTTTTGGGTAGAAACTTCTGATAAATGGCATAATATACTACCAAAATCATCATTCGTTTTTAAGGTGATGATTCCTTTTCCTTTCTCCGTTTTAATAGCAGATATTGCACCTTTTACTGCTACAATTTTATCTAAATATTTTGCATTTGCAGTAGTTTCATCCGTAGAAAATTCAGTTAAAATAGTATTTGCAGCAATACTAATGTCTGCTGCTGTTTCTGCAACATCTACATGTGGTTTGTTGTACATTTTATATGCAATAAATGCACCCAAAATTCCTAAAATTAAAATGGTACTAATTATTTTCTTTTTGTTCATTATTTCTAATTTTAATTGTTAAAAGCGCCAGCATCAACCCAACAACTAATGGCTTGAATTTCTTCACTTGTTAAAGTAGCATTGCCTTGTGGCATTCTTCTACTCGCTGTTTCTGATTTTACACTCGCTGCATTTGCACTTATACCGTTGTAAGTAGTTAAGTTCGGAAAATTACCACCATTTCCATGACATTGAACACAATTACTATCTATAATTGGTTTTATATGGATAGCAAACGTAATGTCTGCACAAGGATCTGAAGCTCCAGGGTCAATTTCTTCTAGTTCATCGACATTTGTTAAACAGGCAGAGAGCGATACTGTTAAAAATAAGAGGAAAAATGTGTGTCTAAATTTAAGGATGCCATTCATTTTAATTGGGTTTTGAATTATACCCCAAAGTAACTAAAATTAAGGAATTTACAAACTATCAACTTACGTGAAAGCGGAATAAAAAGAGTTTAAAAGGAAAAAAACACGTTAAAATGAATACGCTATTTAATAGAATCACTAAAAAACAACTACATATTTAACCATTGTTTAAACTCGGCTGCTTTATTTTTACTGATAATAATTTCTTCGGATGTTTTAGATTGTAATAAGATTTTTAACTGACTATTGCCATATTTAATAATCTTATCAATTGCTGTAATACTAATGATAAATTGCCTATTTGCTCTAAAAAATAAAGTGGTATTTAAATACGTGTACATATCATCTAAACTCATATTGGTGGTAGATCTTTTTCCATCAAAACAAATTACATAGGTAATTGTATTTTCTGTATATACATATGCAATATCTTTAATGGCTATGGGCACCAATTCATTTCTAACATACGTAAGTATGCGTTCTTTTTCTTTGTCTTTTTCTCTTTCTAAAGATTCATCTGCATTATTTTCAACGGGTTCTTTAATTACTTTTTCTTTGTAAGAAACTAAATCTGTATTTAGTTTTGATAAGTTTACCACTTCAGAAGTTAAGGTAGAATTGGTTAATTCTAATTGTTTCTCGTAAGCACTTCCAATAATTCGAACAGCAACAAAAGAAAACCCAATAACCAAAATACCCATAATTAAAAAAATGAGATAAAAATTGGTTTTTAAAGCACTCATTTGGTTTTTTATACTGTTAATATTTACATTCGCGGCAACGATTAAATCTGATTTTGTTACAGGTGATATGTGTATAATTTCTGATATAACTTCACTCCTATTATGTGTTAATAATTCATACAAATCGTCAGAATTATTCTTTTCTTTTAAAGATTCTAATAAAGTTTGGTTTGATTTTACCAACTGCCCAACCTGAGTTTTATCGGGGTTTGCAACTTCTTTTCCACTCCAATTAAAAACGCTAATAAACCAACTATCTGAATTAGAGTTTTCAATAATTCCTTGAAGATTATTAACAATTATCTCTTTTTCAATGCCAGATGATAATTGAAAATCAATGAGTCTTGCAATTTCATTTGCCTCTCTTTTGCTAGATTCTACTTGTACTTCTATCAATTGATTGGCACTCACTTTTATAAAATATTGTGAGCCAATTAGCGCCACTAACATAAAAATAACGGCAATAGATAAAAACGTTAAAAAATAAAGTTTGTCTTTTTTCATACTAAAATTGAAAGTTGAAATATACTACTATTCTTTTCTTTTTATCAAGGAAATCTTCCTCTTTAAGTTATTTTTTTCCTTTTAAGTCGCTTTTGTTTTCTAAACACATTACTTTTTGTTTTCTTTGGATGTATGAAAACTAAAAACAAGTTTTTTTTAATTGCAGTCCTTTTATTAGTGTCGATAAATGCCTATTATTATATTGTTCCTTTATTTGCATCATCAGTAAAGAATTTAGAAAATACAGCACCTGAGTTAACATTAACCGCTAACCATTTGGTAGCAACCTTTACCAATGATGAGACGAAATCGAATACGCTATATTCAGGAAAAATTATTGAAGTAATAGGAACTATAAAAGAAATTACTTTTCTAAATAATAGAACTACCATTATTTTAAATAGTACTTCTGAAACTTTTGGAGTAATTTGCGATATCAATCCAAATGAAAAAAAAACAATTTATAAACTAAAAAAACATCAAAAAATTAAAGTAAAGGGAATTTGCAAAGGCTTTTTAAAAGATGTTATTTTAATCAACTGTTCAATCGATTTACAAACTAATGAATAAACTATTACCATTATTTCTGTTAATTTTTTCTTTTGCTGATTTAGACAATGAGCAAAATCAATTTATTGCAAGGCAAGGCCAAATCACCTTCTTTTCGTATACTTCTGTAGAAAACATTGAAGCTAAAAATAACCAAGCATTAAGTATTTTAGATATCGAAAAAGAAGAAATTGCCATTAGTATGTTAATGAGTGCTTTTGTTTTTAAAAAAGACTTAATGTACGAGCACTTTAATGAAAGTTATATTGAGTCTGATATATATCCGAAAGCTAATTTTGAAGGTAAGATTATTGAGTTTGATGCAAATACAACAGAACAACAAACTAAAATAATTCGTGGTCAATTAACCATTCATGGTATAACTAAAGAACTCGACATTAAAGCATCGATAGAAAATAAAAACGGAAAATATGCAGTTTCAGGAGCGTTTGAAGTATTCGTTAAAGACTTTGATATTAAAATTCCGCCAATTTTAGCGAGTAATATTGCCAAAACCATTTCCATTCAATTTTTATTTCAATACCAGCCTTATGAAAAATAAATACACCACTCAATTACTTGTATTACTTTTTATAGTGATGGGTTTTACAGTCAATGCACAAGGTTTATTAGATAAATTGAACGACGAATTTCCTGATGCACCCGTTTACAAAATTGCAACATTTAAAACCACCAGAATTGGTTTGGGGCACTCTATAGAAACGCGTAAAAAAGGTGCTTTAGAAATCTCTTTGTATAATAGATACTGGAACATCCCAAATTTTGAAGGGCAACGTTTTTTAGCTGATGTAGTTAGCACACGTTATGGTTTAGATTATGCATTTACGGATAATATCACTATCGGTTTAGGGTATACCAATCATGATAAAATTACAGATGGATTTTTAAAATACAAGCTTTTTAAACAGCGTAAAAACTCAAAAAAAGGATTTGCAACTGTAGCCCTATTACAAACCATTTCTCATCGAAAAATAGAAAACACAAATGGCAATATTTACCAACAGACCACAAGTGCTTCAGATAGATATGCGTTTACGAGTCAAATTTTAATTGCTAGAAAAATAAATACAGACATATCCTTACAAATTTCACCTACGTTTATACACCGAGAAGAAAATTCGTTAACAAACGATCCAAACAATCAATTTGCGGTTGCTTTTGGAGGTAGACATAAAATTAGTAATCACGCGGCTATTGTTTCTGAATATTTTTATGTGGCAAACCCTTTAAAAACTATTGAAACCTATAATGTATTTATGGTAGGTGTAAATTGGGAAATGGGCGATTTATTACTCCAATTTCAAATGACGAATGCCAGAAATTTTGCTGAGGATACTTTTATTACACAAACCAGAAATAACTTTAATGCTAAAGATGGTAATTTCCATTTTGGGTTTAATGCAACTTGGGTGTTGCAAACCAAAAAGAAAAAGTTGAAATAATCTATATCTTTCTTTTTACACATACTTTAAGTAAAAAAACTTAATTTAGCAAAACTTGATTCGCTTATTATTCCTTTTTATTTTTATCACACTATTCCCTCTCGATTAACATGATTTTTATCTAAATCACATTATATACCTATTATTATACTATTTATGAGTCATAAATTATCTCAAAAAAACTCGCTTACAAAAGAACATACACAAAATTACAGACAATATTTTGCTTTAAACAGAAATGCAGCAGGTTTTACAATAAAAAAGAAAGAGCTTATTTACACTTTAATTTCTGACAAATCTGATGGAGCCTTTATTTGGGATATTGACAATAATAAGTATATAGATCTCACCATGGGCTTTGGCTCTATTCTTTTTGGTCATAATTACCCACCGATTCGTAAGGAAATTGAAAACCAACTAACTAAAAGTTGGTCTGTTGGACCAATTTCATCTTTAGCAGGAATTTTAGCAGAAAAAATTACCATTGCTACAAAGACAGAAAGAGTTGCTTTTTTTAATTCTGGTACAGAAGCAATTATGGTTGCGCTAAGAATAGCAAAAGCAGCAACAAAAAAAAATCGTATTGTTTTTTTTAAAGGAGCTTATCATGGAACATTTGATTCTTTACTTACCTTAAAAAGTGATCAAGAAACCAAAATAGCCAAAGAATCTATTCCAGGAATTACTCAAAATATTTTAAATGAATCCTATTTTTTTGAATATGGCTCTGATGAATCTCTAGAGTTTATTAAAAACAATAAAGATGAAATAGCTGCTGTACTTGTTGAACCTGTTCAAAGCAGAAACCCAAGTTTTCAACCCATTGAATTTTTAAAAGAACTACGAAAAATTACAGCACAAAGTGATATTGCTCTTATTTTTGATGAAGTAATTACTGGTTTTAGAATTGATATTGGGGGTTGCCAAAAAAAGTTTGATATACAAGCAGATATTGTTACTTATGGAAAAGTAATCGGTGGTGGTTTACCTATTGGTATTGTAGCTGGTAAATCGAAGTTTTTAGACGCTATTGATGGTGGTTTCTGGCAATATGGAGATGAATCAATTCCGAAAGCGAAAGCAACTTTTGTGGCTGGG
>TARA_R110002126_G_scaffold114353_2_pt1 | contig 18445 bp, 23 predicted proteins | sample TARA_R110002126 | Tara Oceans TARA_R110002126 (sample SAMEA4397536) | marine metagenome | biome: Polar Biome; feature: [DCM] deep chlorophyll maximum layer (ENVO:01000326); material: water (ENVO:00002006), including particulate matter (ENVO:01000060) such as... | depth 30 m
GGGTCACCCTTTTTGTAGCAGCCCGCAGCTAAACCGAAAAGGGGTCACCCTTTTGATACCCGGTAGTAGTGATTACCAAGAATGGAACTACTATATATAGTGCCTAAGAGTAAGAGGTAAACTATATCTAGTAAGAGAAAGCTTGACAGTAACCGGGTCGAGGCAAAGAATGGCCCAATGAATATATTCAAAAGAAAAAAGAACTCGCAAAAAACTCAGGACAATCTATCTCTAAGGGAAGCAGACGAAATCATTAAGGACTTCGTTGTGGAATCCAAGGACATCGCTAAGAGGACGAAGGAACTAAGGAAAGCATTTATGCTTAACAATCACATACCCAAGTCATTTTTAGAGAATGCAGAGGTAGAGCTGCGGAAGAAAGGTGTGCCATATTATGCTTGCAAAGTATTGGCACTATCGGAATGTATTGATGAATCTTTGAATCACAGAGATTAATTAACCAAAAAACAAAGGAAAAAAATGGACACAATAAACTGGTTATCCGAAGAGGATAAGAGAGGTATCTTCGAGCAACAAGAAGACGAAATGCGTAGAGATGCTAACAAGCAACTCCTACAAGAAGAGAGAGACAGAGAGATGGCTGTTAGGGTCAGAGCTTTGGCTAACTATAAATATATTACTTACTACGAAGGGCGCTAGTATGTGGATAGTAACCTGCAACCCAAGAGGAACTTTCTCCCAGTATGCAAACGTATTTAACAAGAGAGAAGAAGCTGAGAAGCTATATGATCTCTTTGCCGCGGATGGCTTGCCCTGCACCTTGTGTATGGCAATTGAGTCCTCGAACAAAACGGAAACCGACGACCTGCAACCCCTAGAGGTTATGGGTAGGAAAAGGTTTGAACAAGAGATGAACAAGATGGCAGACTATTACGAATGCACGACCAACAATCATTCCTCAAGACTCACGCTGAAAAGTATGGTCTAAGGGAATCCGTGATTCTGCATACAATTATATTCTTTGTTTTGTTAAACGAAAAACATAACCGCAATAAGAGAGAAGGGAAGTATTGGACTTACAACTCAGCCAAGGGTTGGATTCCTTACTTCCCCTTTTTGACGGAACAGCAGATAGCTAGAACCTTTAGATCATTATCCAAGCAGGGTGCTTTGACCGTATCTAACTACAACAAGAAGAGATACGACAAGACCAAATGGTTTACACTATCACCCGGTCTTTACCGAGAAGTTAAGCGATCTGATTACTGGAAAAGAGTGGTGTCCAGCATTAGGACAGCCTCGATCAAAACTGATCAACCAATACCAGATATAAATATAATAAATATAAAGCCTTATGTATAACAAAAATAAACAAAATGCAGAAGCTCAAGAAGAGCGGATACAAACAAGGATTGAAATGATTCGGACAGAATCTAGAATCCTTTCTCATAAGATAGACCGTATGCAAGAGCAGCGGAAAGAACTCCAAGAAGAAAAGAAAAGACTAAAGGAAATATTATGAGCCATTTCTACGATTGCACCCAAGAGCCATTCCTAACGAAGGCTAGAACCCCAAGCCAGGCAAAGAAGCTTGGTGCGTTGCCCTCAGTAACAACTATTTTGTCCAGCAAGAAGAGTGAGTTTTTGGACAATATATGGACACCCAGAAAACTCGTGGAACTAGCACGACAACATCCACACGCCAGTAGCCGTGACCTCTCGGAAATGAAGTATGGATTTCGCACCAATCCAATAGATGGAAAACCCATTAGTAGCTCGGAATTTGGAACTGCTGTTCACGCTAGACTAGAGGATCAAATAGAATCTATTATGAGAACTGGAAGCATAGATATGGATTCAGTTACAGTTTGGGATAGTTGGGCTTTACCCTTTATAAATTTTATGTCTGATAACGACATAGAGCCAATAGCTACAGAGAAGATTTTGTTTTGTAATAAATTTAAGTCAGTCGGGTCTGTTGATTTGATAGCCAAGGTGGAAGGCAAGTATCATTTATTTGATTACAAGTGCAGAGATACCAAGGGAACTGGTGGTAAGTTTTACGAAGACAAGGACTGCACCCAGTTGGCAATAGAAGCAAGGTTCCTCAGGGACACTATGGAGTTGGACTACGATCCGGGCATTACAAGCGTTTGTATATGCGTGGAATCCAAGAAGCACTACCACAAGAACTGGACTAAGGCTCAAGCTAAGAAGGGCGTGACTAGGTTCAGATACTTATCTAAGCTATACTGGATGGACTGGATGCCCAAAGGCAAATGAAAGAGAACGAAGTGGCAGATCAGTTAATGGTTTTGTTCCCCAAGATGAATAAGCTCATCAAGGCTATAGACCAATTTAGTTATTTCGATTACGAAAATGACAACTACCTGTTTGAAATAAAATCCAGAAGAAAGTCTTACGACCCTTGGATAATCGAGCAGCTGAAGGTGGATACCAATATTGGCATTGCCGAATCAGTTAAGAAGGACTTCATATATGTGAATGAGTTTGAATTTTCACTTTACATCTGGAACATTTCAAAATTAATTAGGAACAACTATGACTTTAGGTTCCAAGAAAGAGAGATGCCTTGGCATACGGACTTCAAAAAAACCGAGTCAATTAATAAAATGGTTGGATATTTATACAACAAGGACGCACTAATTGTTAGTGCTAAACAATAATAACAAAATAAAAAAAGGATACAATGTGGATAATACCAAAGAACTTACACACCTCTCGCTATGTAGCGGATATGAAGGGATTGGGCGTGGACTGCGAGCAGTTTTCCCAACTCTCAGAGAACTCGCTTATGTGGAGATCGAAACCTACTGCATCGCCAACCTGGTCAAAGAGATGGAAGCGGGTGTCTTGGATACAGCACCTATCTTCTCTAATCTTAAAACCTTCCCATACAGAAAGTTTCGTGGAAAGGTGGACATCCTCTCTGGAGGCTTCCCCTGTCAGCCTTTCTCAAATGCGGGATCGCGTCGCGGAACTGAAGACCCAAGACATCTGTTCCCTTACATCCGAGACGGAATTAGAGAGTGCAAACCTAGAATTGTTTGGCTCGAAAATGTTGAAGGAATTATCTCAGCAAAAACAGCCGAAGGAGAATCGGTTCTCCAATATGTCCTCCGAGAACTGGAAGGACTGGGTTATATCGCAGAGGCAGGAGTATTCTCAGCGAGTGAAGTTGGCGCACCTCACCAAAGAAAAAGGGTCTTCATCTTGGGCTACTCCAAACACGATGGACACACTACCACCAAGGAGTTACGAGGCTGCGATGAAGCAAGCGACGACAAGTCGGAAGGGCAGAACAGATCCATCGAACCTAAGGGAGCAAGTGGACGAAACGTCGATGCAAGCCTACAAGGATTCGATGAAACTATATCTGAAGGTAAGGAGAGCCGCAGATTCGATCAGAGCCGGGGAAGCCAAAAACTTTCCGACACCGAGAACTTCGGATGCGGAGGGCGGTCGGATCGAGACGGTGATAGAGGACGGAGTATTCAAGAGCAAGAGGCACAAGAGCAACCAGACCTTTGGAGCCAAGCTGAGGGATGCGGTGGAAACTCACGAGGAGCAGAAGAAGTGGGCAACGCCAAGAGCGAGGGATTACAAGGGTGGCTACAGACCAGAGAGTATGATCCGCAAGGATGGCAAGAGCAGGATGGATGCCCTGCCCCAGATGGTAGAATACGATCCATCGAGCCGTCCAACTACCGATTCCCCAGTAGACCTGGAGAGCGTCAACAAGAATGGGAAGCACCAAGAGTCACCGCCAAATCTTCAGAGATCAAGCGGACAGCTAAACCCAGATTGGGTGGAGCAGCTAATGGGTCTAACCATAGGATCGACAGACTTAGGCTCTTGGGGAACGGAGTTGTCCCACAAGTAGCTACAAAGGCTTTCGTCACTTTATTTACTAGGTTATATGAATGAATATAAAATAACCATACGGAGGGACGACATCCCAGCTAACAATCTACAGGAATCTGACAAGTGGGCTAATGATGAAAATCAAGCTCTAGCTTATATTTTTAAAAACAGATTGAGAAAAGACGGGATCGGAACTCTAAGAAAAGGTGGATGTGCAAAATTAATATCAATAAAAAGGATAAAATGAAAAAAGAAATAAATGTAAACGGGGGAGAGTTTTTCCTCCACAAGGGAAAGATGCTTCGATTCAAAGGAACCAAGAGACTATCGGATAGAATGAATTATTCGTTTGAAGACTGGAGATTTGCGGGCGGTATGGTCTTGTCTATATTTCACAGCGAAGAGGACGAGAAGAAAGCGTTTGATAAAATAGTTGATTGGGGTCAGAAAAAAATGCTTGATAATAACCGACGTTTAGATAAAAAAAAGGAAATCCTGAATATAATGTCTAACCCGATAACCTGTCCTGCGATTATTGATGGATGGGAAAAAGCCAAAGAAGAACAAGACCAAGAGGTATATAAATTCTATGAAAGGAATCCACAAATAAATGATTAACAACGATTACGACGCAATCGGCAGAAATTCTATAAGTAGCTTTATGACTTGGGCAGCAGACAGAATAGAGAGGGAATTTTTGGAGAACGAGAAGGTGGCGAGAGAATCCGGGGGCATAGATTTTATGCCTTCAGCCAAAAACGTCCAAGGCAGAAGTGTGGTCACCAAGGAAAAGTTACATATTATCAAATCAATCGAAGAGATGAGAGAGAAGGGCTACACAGTAAAGTATGGTTGTAAGCAGATGGGAATACACTCCTGCACCTTTAGCAGGTGGAAGGCTCTGTTAAAAGAGGAGGGTCTTCTTTGAAATATATACCATATACCAAGATTGCAAAGTTCCGTAAGGAGAACAAGCCAGACCAATGCCCCATTTTTGAATGCTCGCTAGAAGATGCCGTTCTGGATCACAACCACGATACTGGGATGGTTCGAGGAGTGCTTCATAGGCAATCTAATTCCTGGCTGGGAAAGATAGAAAACTCTTGGAAAAGATTTGGGTCTTGTGCCTCGGTCGATCTTTCATCTGCTTTGAAGAACGTATGTGCATATATAGACAAAGGAGATATGGATTATCTGCATCCTAGGGGTCTTAGGCAAATAATTTCACGGTTTAATAGATCGAGTAAAGAGGAGCAGTTAAATATACTCAAAAAAAATAAATGCTCCGAAATGCAAATTAGTTCTTGCAACAGCACTTCCGACAGGTCTTTGTTGTATCGAACCTCTTTAATTAAGAGAAAGTATAAATAATTATGGACAAGCCAAAAAAGACAGTAACAAAAAAGTTGACTATACGTCACAAAATGCAGGGGATACAATCCTCTTTGAAAGCTCCTAAGGGGCAGACTAATAACTTCGGTAACTACAACTATCGATCTGCAGAAGGTATACTATCAGCACTAAAGCCTTTATTGGGCGAGTGGTGCTGTATTCTTGTCAGCCAAGACCAGATGGTAGAGATGGGCGGCAGGGTATATGTGCAGACAACATCCACCTTGACTGATGTGGATACGGGTGATTTCATTTCCACGACCGGGCTTGCCAAGGAAGCGGAAAACAAGAAAGGTATGGATGATGCTCAGATTACTGGTAGTGCCGCATCCTACAGCTTGAAGCGAGCATTAGGTAATCTATTCTGTATTTCAGACTCCTCGTTAGACCCAGATGCAACTAATACGCACGGCAAGTCTAACACAAACAACACAACCAAAACAACAACTCGGAGAGTTCAACAACTCGATGACATCATATAATAATAACTATGGCTCAATACGATGATACAAACTCGTTTGCCTTGTTTCCGAACAAGAACAAACAGAACGAAGGTCAACCAGATGTAACTGGTAAAATCAACATAGATGGCGTTGAAAAACGCTTGGCAGGTTGGAAGAAGCAGTCCAAAACTGGTGTTAGCTTTATCAGCGGCAAGGTGTCCGACTTCCAGGAGAAAGGCGAACAGCCTAAGGCTCCCGTTGAAGTTGACGACGTAATGCCGTTCTAAGAACCTAGCCCCTCAGAGATGGGGGGCTATTTTTTATAGTTAAACTAAAAGGATGAACAAAAGGAAAAAGGATGAGCAACAAGGACGTTTTACAGCCGCACGACATTGAGTCAGAGCGAGTCATTATAGCATCTTGCCTTACGGATGGGCAAGATACATTTGATAGAATTTCAGCCGTAATAAGCAAAGATAATTTTTACGATAAAGCCTGCAAGATATTGTTTGAGGCAATCGTTGACCTAGCCAATGAGAGTAAGCCGTTGGATGAGATTACCGCTTACGACAAGGTAAGGGAAAAGAACAAGGAGAATGAAATAGGCGGTCTGCCTGGGTTGTATGCCGTTATGGATTATGCCCAGTCTTATCCAGTAGCTATGGCTGCATCGGATATAGTCAAGGAGAGGTCACAGGCTAGAGACATCCTTAGAGCGTCGAGATTAGCCATAGAATCGATTTCAACTGGAGTTAAGGCAGATGTGGTGTGCAGCGACATAGACAGCCATATACGCAAAATTAGCGACAGTAACGATAAGTCCGTTAGCGTGAAGCGAGCGTCTAATGACCTCAAGAATAAGCTTACCCAGATGGATGCGGGGGAATATGTCTTTGATACCCTAAGCACTGGCATCGATCATCTGGACGCAAAGCTAGATGAAGGTGGTATCGGCAACGGGGAAGTATTTGTTATATCGGCTCCAACATCTTGCGGAAAGAGCCAGTTGGCTCTTAATATCGTTTTAAGATCCGCTGTTATGGATAACAAGCCAATAGGCATATTTAGCTTTGAGATGCCTACAGAGCAACTGACTAAAAGAATCCTGCAAACTGCCAGTGCTGTAAATCTCAGGAGGTTTAGGGATCAGGTGGTGACGCAACAGGAAAGGGATCAAGTTTATAAGGTTCTAGAGAAGGTTGAGCAAGCTCCTATCTATGTAGAAAATTACGTTCGTGGTATTGGCGATTTGCGTTCCAAGGCTAGGGCGATGAAAAGGAAACACGAGATAAAAGCCTTAGTCATTGACTACCTGCAACTTATACCATATGACACAAAGATGTCCAAGAATGACGGGATTGCTTACATCTCGCACGGCATTAAGCAGCTTGCCATAGAGCTTAATATACCTATTATTCTCCTTGCTCAAGTTAATCGTGAAGGCGCTAGGCGTGACAGTGGTCTTAACATCCACGACCTAAAAGATTCTGGAGATATCGAGAATGATGCGGATGTCATCTTGCTAATGTGGGCAAAGGGTGGAGACTTAAATGAGTGCAAGGTGTTTGACGCTGAATATCCTTACATAGAACTAAATTACAAAATAGCTAAAAACCGGGAGGGTGAGCGTGACCTAACTGGCAAATTCAAATTCATCAACAATATAGGAAGATTCCAATAAATGACCGAAATCGTAAGACAAGTAATTAACGCTAGAAGCGAAAAAATATTAACTGCTGGATTAGATGCTATGGCTAAGTGCTGCGATGCACTTACTGAGCAAAATAAACAGCTTAACCTTGACATAGGTGGGCTGAAAACTAAGATTCGTAATCTAGAGATTAGACTTTTGGCTAACCAAGAGGAGAGGGAATAAAAGTATAGGGTTAGAAGTTTTTCGTCCTTTCTTCTTTCCCATTACACTTCCCGCCTTTTGGTTAGCCCCTTTTTCTCCAAGTGGGCGTAGCTCAGTTGGATAGAGCATCGGTTTTCTAAACCGAGGGTCCTGGGTTCGAGTCCCAGCTCCCATACCAATATCATTACGAGTAAACAATCATTAAAGGGTAGCCTCAAAAGGGTTACCCTTTTTTGCGTCTACTTGAGTAGACCAGAGGCTTCTACTTCTGCGTCCGAAGCCAATTCGCTCATTCTGCCAATTAACCTTGGGTCTTCTGAAGCCATTTGTGTAAATAACTGGAACGCATTGTCTGAGCTATAAATGGCTGGCAACATAGATAACGTAAAGTCACTAGGTCTTCCAGCATTAACAAAATTAACATAATTCTCATTGGCTAAAGCTATACCCAAAAACTTGTTGATTGGGACATCTAGATTTACACCAAGTATTACCCTAGGCATTACTTTGCTTGCGGCTGATCCGCCTCTAGCAATGAATTGACCTTGGTTTGCTTTAAGCAGTCCAGTAGTATAAATCTGATTTTCCCTGCCAACCCGGTCTAGTATTGTAGCAATATCCAATACATCCTGTAGCCCGTCTTCGCCTAATATTTTTAAGGCTACCTCACGAGGAGTAGATTTACTTTTTCTTAAATCTTCAAATATCTTAGCATCTATATCTGGCAATTTAGAACCACCAAACATTTCTCCCGTTCTCGACCCGGACCCTAAAGATGCTCCATCAAATATCCTTGCTCTTACCGACGCTCTAATGGCTTCCCTCGCAGGTTCGTCAAGAACGCTCATAAACTGTTCAACGTCCGCAGCACTTTTAAGACTTAGTAGTGCGTTTACCATACTGTTCGTATTGTCCGTACTCAGATCGAAGCCCTTTTTCAACAGATCGAAAGCTTCATTTTTTCCTATTGCCTGTACTCTAAGGGATAGACTTGCTTCATCATTTAGTTTTCCTAAAATAACCGACTTTTCCGCAGGGCTCATTATTTCAGGACCTGATTCCAACAATTTCTTTAAAGTACTTGGGGTAACGCTTCCACCAATATTCATTCCCAGTAAATCTTTTGAATATTTACCCGAGTAAACATTAGCAATTTTTTGTAACCTTCTTATTGTTTGCTTGTCAAAAAACTCATCAACCAGGTCATTGTTTTTTAATATGTCTTTTAATTTTGGTAAACTAATTAATGAGTCCCCTTGGTTTTCAGCTGCATTAAAAATTAAATCAATTGCAGAGTTTCTTATGGTTTGCGAAAATTCTTCTGGGTCTGGGGCGGCATTTCTAAGAGCAACTAAACCCTGAACCTGACCCTTTCTTGGTCTTAACAGGGCTTCGCTTATTTCGTTTGGGCTTAATTTTGTCTTAGTATTACCTAAAATACTCTGAAGGTTTCTATCTTCTAATAATGGAAGGCTTTTCTCTTTCCAGAGTTTGTTAGCATCTTTCAAAACATTAAAGGCATCCGAGTCGGCATCCTTTGCCATACCCTCAAGAAGTCCGTCTAGACCATCAATCATACTTCTTAGTTGTTTCTTGGCTAGGTAATCTCCTCTGGCAGCTTGACCATATACCTGGTTTAATTGCTTTTTGGCGTTTACCAAATTTCTAAATGTCAGTTTTAACGGCTCTCCTGGGTCGGTCACTTCTGCTATACCCTCCAACAAAGGCATAAAGGTCATTTGATCTCCTTCCTGGAAAAGTGCCTTGTAGTCTTCAAACTCAGCTATTTGTTTTAATCTAGCCCTCGCTTGCTTACTTAAATCTTTAGCCTTGCTTAATTGTATCAAGACATTTTTTGGAATAAATGATCTAATAATTTGATCATTGGCTCCTCCGGGTAATTCCTTTACCAGAGCGTCCATATTAATGATGCGTCTAGCGGCAGATAGCATATCAATACCATCTATGTCATCACCCATAGATAGAGCTTCATCGTAGAGAGAATCTACCTGTGCCTTGTTTGTCCTGAATATATTTAAAACATTGACTTGCAAGTCTTCGCCCAATTCTTTGGATGTCTTGCGCTGCAAGGTTGGAAGTACGTTTTCAGCCAAATTGTCAAAATACTTAGATGTGGCTTTTGCCGCCATATCAAAAGATTCATCTCCAAGGTCTAAAGCTGCTTTAGATAAAGCCTTAAAATTGTCTTCTCCTATTCTTGCTATTTGTTCAAAGGGAACCTCTTCTCCTTTTACTACCTTAATTATGGTTGAAAGGGCATCGTTGAATGCCATTCTGCCTTGTACCAGAGGAGCCTGCATATCGTCAGACACACCAGTAACCCTCAGGGCATCAACAACCTCCCCCTCTCGTATAGTTGCATCTGAGCCTGCTCGCATTGATGGAGTAGCTTTTTGGGCTATATCTACGCCCGTTCTTTGCTCCATTCTCTGCAGAACTTCCAAGAAGTCTTCGTATGTAACATCAGTTCCTCTAACTCCAGGAGCAGTAAATGCCTTTGCAGCTAGGGTAAACGGTTTTGAAAATCCGTAATCAAATGCTGCTGCAGTTGCACCCCTAGCAGCCGATTGACCAAATTCTATGTCTTTAAATCCAGTATCAGGATTTCCGTCACTAAAGGATTCAATTCCTTCGGAAACAACTTCTCCTCCTGCGGCTCCCAAACCCGCATATGCCGCTCTAGTAGCTACAGGCATTTTTGCTAACATCCCCGGAGCTGTTGCTCCCGGCAAAAGTAACGATGCACCCAACTCAGCACCTAAAACTACTGCGGGTCTTGCCAAATCTAGAACGTCGCCAAATGCAGCACCTTGCTCATCTACTAATACTTGCGTGTCACCCTTTTTAACTAGGAATGATGGCTTATTGCCAATGCTAAATTGAGTAACATTATCTTTTCCATACCTATCTGCCAAAAAGTCAAACTTGCCCTCCGTGTCCTCTTGGAAGGACAACAAGCTTCTATTCAAAACGTCCCCAAGTCCAGAGCTTATATCAATTTTACTTTCATCTACGTCTAAGGCTGAGGATAGATTACTTAACAATCCTTCTTTAATTCTACGATTTCTTTCTGCGCTATACCCAGGGTTTTTCATAGACATAGGAGAACCGCCCATTGGCATCATAGGCATAAATCCACCAGTTGTTTCTGGTCGATTAAATGGAAGTATGTTTTCTTCCTGTAACCCAGTATCTATGTCCCTGATAAACTGACCGCTTAATATATTATTTGTTGCACTTAGTCTCGCATTCCAGCCAACGTCAATTTTTTCAGGTTGGTATATAGGTTCATCAAAGCCTTGTCGCCTAGCAAGAACTCCTTCTATAGCCGAGTATTGATCACCGCTAAGTTGAGGTAGTACACTTTCTAGTTGTTCGTTTGAAAGTGTAGAAATATAATCTTGATTTAACTCCATATTTGATTTTTAAGGATTAAACAAACTGTTAACATTGACTGTATTATTGATATTTTTATTTCGACCAAAGTCTCCCATTCTTACTCTCTCAATATTATCAGCAGATATAAACGGCAACTCATTTTCTAATGTATCAAAGGTTGTTCTGTATTGGTCATAAACCGTTATTCTTCCATCAAGTGTTCTTTTCTTTTTATTTATTAATTGCTGAATAAGTTCAAGGCTTGTCTCTCTGTCACTTGTTGACCCATAACCACCCATAGCCTCAATAAGCCTTTGTGCATCTATTTCTGTCAATACACCCGGACCAAGAACATCTATCCTAATTTCACCAAGTAATGCTTGGAAACCTGCTTTTGCAACAGCATTCCTCATAGCTTGAGGGTCTAAATCTTGACCAACAAAGTTTTGTATTTTACCTCTAATGTCAGTTACAAGACCTGTGAAACCCTCTTGGCTCATTTCCCTCGATTTTTTGAATGCTTCAAGAGTTCCTACACCACCAGATTCTTCAAATATACCTGTTTGAAGCTCCATAGCCTTATTCCTAGCATCTTTTACATTTGCGGATGATGTAGGTGACCATTTGGTTATATCTTCTGGTTTAAATACGCCATCTTGTCCAACAGTTCCCCATTGACCAGTATCCATATTTTGACCCATCATAAGCGTCTCGTTGCTATCTCTACTCTTCATCAATGTTGAGTCTTTTAACTTTGCTCCATATCTCGCCATTCCTTCCGTAGATTCATCTAATTTCTTATTTTGAGCTGCACTCATCTGGCTTTGCAGATTTGCATACATTCTTACAAAAGCCTCTGGGCTACCCGCAGCTTCAATTCCAGCAAGTATGCCCTTAGGAGTTAAATCTCCACCAATATTATTGTCATCAAGAAATGTCTTCACAGCTACTGCCGATCTTTCATTATCTATTCTTTTCATTCTTTCTTCAACCTTTACTTGAGTCCTCATTGCCCTGGCTTTTTGACTATCGGTTGCATTTCTATTAGCACCTCTAGCCATTATAGCAGCCTCACCAGCGGTAGGACCGTATTTTTGTTCCTCAGCAGAAACCTTATTGCCATCCTTATCGTAATTAAAGGGAGTGTTAAAAGGCAATCTATTCTTGAGTTCATTTTGACTTTCGAGACTAGCCTTATCGTAAGCAGCTTTGGATTCCAAGAAAGGTTTTTCCATCTCAGCCATAGCTTTTTGAAACTCTGGGCCTCTAACGTATTCATTATCCGCATTTCTTTGTGCAGCAGATTGTTGATCAGTTCTCATTTTCAACAAAGCGTTCATTTCTTCTACGGTTCTGGGTTCAAAGTCCGTAGGTCCATTTTGATTACCATACTCAGCCTTAGAAAGATTTCCATCAATCGTGCCGAAATTACTACTGGGACTTCCCATAAGACTATTAAGCTCTGCAGCTTTTTGAAGTTGTGCTTCTGTAACTGGATTTCCAATAAAATTCTGTGCATTTCTTTGAGCTTCGGCTCTAATGCTTTCTAAAAATCTTGGCGTATCATTAAATCCAGTTTCTCCTTGGATGAATGTTTCGGCAGAAGGCAGTCGAGCAGATTGATTTCCAAACATCTGTTCAAACTGACTTATAGTAGGATTGAACCTATTGAATGGCTCTAGTCCAGGACCCGGTTCAGACGAAATTCTAGGAGTAAGTGTGTTTTGAAAATTAACTAGATCTTGATTAGCTGCTCTCATATTGCCCAACAACTCGCCTATATCACGACTCATATAATTAGCACTTCCACTATAATTTTGCAAGCCGCCTAGTATAGCCCTATTTGTGTTATCAGATCTGGTTTGATAGGCTTGATCTTTGGAGGCGTTTATTGCTGTTTCTAAAGCACTAAAATTCGCAGAACCATAATTGGGAGAACCAAAAGAAGTGCCACCATATTGTTGCAATGCCGCTAAAGTGCCACCCGCGATATTGTCTGCAAGTCTGATGTCCTCCATCCCACTAACATTATCTACATATTGATCACTAAATCCTCCAGTCCCTCTTGAATTTAAATAGTTGTTTTGAAAATCAAACGCATCAGCGGGATTGTTAGAAGCGTTGGGGTTAAAAAGATCCGCTGGGGTTGAAGCACCTCCAAAGTTTCCGAAATTAGAGCTTGATCCTCCACCGAGAAAGTCGTTTATGTTAAAGTCTTTAGCCATTGCGTTATATTATACCATATATGGTTAGTGTTTTATTATATCTTTAAAAAATGAAATTTTTGACCCGGTTCCTTTATTGATTTAAATAATTCAATATCCTTAGCGTAATACTTCTCAACTCTTTCTTTTTGGCTGTCAGTCAATATTAACTTTTTGCTACTTTTATTTTCGTGAGGTATTTTACCGTCGTATCCTCCGTCGCGCCACATTTGTTTGTAATCATCTGGGAATTTGTATAAGTGTATATCATCAAATAAAAAACAAGCATTTCGTAAAATAGTTGCAATGTCCATAAAATGCAGATTTCTAAAAGTGTTTTGTTCTAGCATTTCAATTAATTTATTAACACTATGCTCGGAGTATTTCTTATTTTTCCTTAATGTATTAACCGCAGATGCAAAACGCTCTACTGGATTACGGACTGGTATAAACAAAGAATTACGACCTTCATCTGTATCAATATTTGATATTCTGTTTATTGAGTTTGTGTGAGGCGTTGGATAATCAAGAATTAACAATGTTGAGGAATAACCACTTTTATAAACACAGGCTCCGTGTTTTCCGTTAGGATATTTAAATACGTTGATTGGAAACATATCAGTAACTCCAAAGGGTTAAGGATGGAACCTCGGTTGTTTCTGACAAAAAGCTTGCTGGTTCACACTCAGCATTTCCACTACCAACTGGATCATCAAAAGTTGCTCCTACAAAACTCTTGATTACCGTCTTGACAAACGGTAAGCCGTCTATGGTTACGCTGCTTAAATCGACGGTTCTTTTCCTTGCAACTTTACCGATTGAATAACTACCACCACCAGAAGTGGTAGTGCTTAAAATAGTGCAAGTATATGGTATAGGATCACCAAAAGGCGAAGGGTTGGCTGATACGGTTGAAGTATAAAAAACGGAGGTAGACTTTTCTATATTTTCGCCACCACCTGTGCTAGTGTTATATTCAAAAGAAATTCCGTGTGCGTAATATGTTTTTTCGGCATCGTTTTGATCCAGAACTTTTCTGGGAGCACCATTAGAAACACTAAAGGTTTCTGAAGTAGATCCAGCTGAGTGATCTGTATCAACCCCCTGAGCATCGGTTGGAGTGCATATTAAATCCCTAGGTTGATTTCCTGGTTCAAAACTTGCTCCCGAAAAACTCGCGCTGTGAAAATTCCAATAAGCTGCAACTGCTTGTTTAAGTGTGGCTGGGTTAATAATTCTTTCGCCAGGGACGGTCCTATTACTTAAACACAGGTTAAACCCATTGCCTTTTCCTAGTGCTGTAAATGAAGTTGCGGTTGGCATTACTGCTAAGTTATTAAGGGGTTACTAATGGTGCGGTTGATAAAATATGTACGGTAGCAAGCGCTCCGTCTTTGCAAACATCAAACTCCCTGAACTTTGCGGGTTCGTCAGCTTGAAAACCGTTGTTCATATCTTGCATAAATAATTGTATTTTTTGCACTCCTCCTGGAGTCTCTATAACAAATCCTCCACCTTCTTCGTCTGGTTTAAAAACCATACCAGAGTAATTTATTCTTACGGCACTTACAGTACCTCTTGCATTTGGAGCGCCAATGCCAAGATCACCGTCTCCGTCAAAATCATAATTAAACCAATCGTTCGGTCCTACGGGTGCGTTTGGATCATCAGGATCATTAGGATCTGTTGTAGGAGTTGAATTATCGTTTGGCGCGCCGCCCGAAGCACCACCCTGACTATTGCCGGGAGTGTCCTCACTGCTAATTGTATCTACACCCTCTTGGTCGGTTGCTTTTTTATTTGTTTCTTGGCTGTTAAAGGTGGGCTGTGAGTATTGTTTACTGTCATAAATAATACCCTCTTCAAGCTTTCCCCTTTCTTCGCTTGTGCGCATTTGCACAATCTGACGCATTTCATCCGCAAGACCTCTTATTTCTCTGCTCCTACGACTACCACTAGACTGGCGAAGAGCTTGTTTTTCTAAGTTTTTAACAAATCTATTATCCGCCCTATCTCGCCTAGTTATTCGTTGGTTAGCGAGAGATATCTGGTTCTGTTTATTTCGTTCGTCATCAAGAAACATTATGCTGGCCCCAATCTATATTTTGATGTGTCATCTAAAGTAGCGGTAAATGCACTGGCGACTGTTACTTCACCGTTTATTCCACCGTAAGCGGTAATATTTCTGGACTCTCCACTTCCTGCACCCGCAGTAATAGTTAAAGCTACATTTTTAAATACATTGTCAAATGTAGTACTTTGCGGAATTTTAGTTTTAGTATGATCTAACAAAAATTTAGTATTAGTAGTTCCTATATTTTGAGATATAAAACCCGTTCTTTCAAACCCATATAGTGTATAAAAAACACTTACTCCCGATGTATTATAATCCGCAAAGCGAGTCAAGCCAGAACTAAGTGTTACTTTTTTTGTATTAGTATTATAGTCAGTAATTGTCCTGGCTTCTTCTATTCCGCTTGTAACCACATTATCTGAATTTCGAATAGTCAAACCACCCTTTGTTATTGCAATACAACTATGTTCTAAGTCAGATGCACTCGCAGGAGCCTTGTTGAAATCCAACTGAAGGACTGGTATGGTGTTAGCATCGGAAAGTGTAACCATACCATCTATAACTTGTGAGTTACTAAATCTACCCGATGAACTAGCAAATTCTGATCCTATCTGTTTTGTTCCTTCTGGGACATAGCTAACTGTCCTTGAGGGAATTGTTGATACGGTAATTCTTTTCTTAAATGCAACCGTTCCGTCAATTGTTTCAAAAGCAGGAACTATAGTTACATCTAAAACAAATTTTGTGTTTTCTGGATCGGAAGGACCACCTTTCATACCTATATTAGCAGAATTTCCATTAAGTATAGGTCTTCCGTTAATTAAAAAATTTCCACTAAAATCCGAGGCTGGTTCTGTGATTACAACATCTAAATCTAAAAAAGCTCTATAGCCTCGCAGTGCATCCGTTCTGCTAAATGGATTTTTATTTATATCTACACCAGAAGAATATGAAGAAGCCCAGGATTCGGGGTTATATAAGCCTCCTGTAGCGTTGTCATATTGTTTGTCTTCTGCAGTAACTGTAGAGCTTTTTTGTATAAAAACAAAAGTTTCGGTATCTATTAAGGACTCAACGGGGGGAGTTAAATAATATTCAAATGATGTAATGTCATCTCGATCCGAATATGACCTAGCGTCAATAGTTCTTTCTACTAAATTTACAACCCCTGGATACGTAAATGTATCCAAGCTGCTGTGAGTTGATATAGGCGTAACTGAACTTAAGGGGTCAGCAAGTAATACAGAATTACCCGATTTGTCCTGCAAGGTAGTTACAGTTATTGTTTTTAGTCCAGAGGTATTATCTACAGATCGCCTGATAATAGGTCCTACCGTAGTTCCTTCTGTTACTAAAAATTCTGTAATTACTTGAATAATTCCATCTTTTAAATTGCTTTTTGAAATGTTAAGAGTTCCTGGCTCTAGCCAAGTTTCTTGAATTCTAGTGTAGCCTCCCTCGTCAGCATCTAAAACATCTTCTTGCACTGCCCCAAGTGTCAATGTCTTTGTTCCATAACCAATGGCACTATGATCTACTAGCGTAGCAGTACCTACAACTAAACCATAAGAAGTTCCAGATTTTGCTATTACAGTTCGAGTAACTCTTCTTAGACCATTTAATTCGTGATCTACTTTTTCCTGATTTTCTTGTACATATGTATCCGTAAGCGTTTCATATGTAAAAGTTATTACATAATCTCCAGTATTAGTAAAACCCGCTTCATTTTGAACCAAAGCCATATTGGGGTATGCTTCCCCAATTCTCGGATCAATGCCCTCGATGGACATTGGATCAATATAGAGAGTTCCAAAACTCGCAAAGATTTGAGCTTTATTGGAATTATACCAAGCTTCGGTGTCATTGTTAGCCGTACACCTGACTACAAGCTCATACCTGCCGTTGTGCAGTTGGGTTACCTCTACACGGCTACCATAAATCTTTAGCCGCTGACTTCTATGGAATACTGGCATTGTTATACTATTTGCCTAACGCCATAGGTTGCGCCCTGCTTGGTTTTTTTTACGACATAGCCTGGATTTTTACCTCTAATAAACTTAGTTCTGGCATCTTCTGACATAGCTGGACCTTTTCCATCATCTACACCAGAAGCATATGATCGTGTAGATGATTTTTTAGATGATGGATTAGTACTGGGTCTACCAGACTCGGAGCTTTTTGCCCTAGCAATGACTACACCCATACCTGGGTACGACACATCATATTTACTTGTATCAAATGTTGCTATAGGTTTTCTTTGGGGCCAAAATAAAAGAGACATAATAATTTTAATTTTTTTAGTTTAATCGACTATTGTACTATTCTTCTAGAAAAATCTATAGAATTTGCTCCTAGATCTGTAACTACTGGGGGAGCAGTATTTATAATCTCAAAGCCACCGTTTTTCTGTACTGATCTTCCCGGGGATGCTCCAATTAAAGGCGCTCTTCTTCCGTATTCTGTCATAGCATCCTGCGCGGATAGACCTCCTAATTTGCTCGAAGAAGACATACCAGTTCCTCTTGTTGCGGCATTTACATTACTTAGAATTTCTTGTCCAACAGTATAATTTTTTACCGGGTTTCTAAAAGTTTTAGAATTTTCCCCCTGGTTAACCGTATATGTTTTGGTTCTTTGCGGGTCTAAAATGCGATCTTTCATTAATTGGGTTCGCATATTTTTGTATTTATCTTTTTGGTCATTTCGTATCTTTTGACCGCCCGCACCATCAAGATATTTAGCTATATTCATACTTGATCTATACGAACCTAACTTACGTGAATCATATTGAGGCAGCACCCTGCCATCGCGACCTGTAGGTAAATCTTTTTTACTAAATCCGTTGCCATAGAGTCTATTGACATCCGCTAAAGCTTTTTTTTGTACTGATCTTTGCAATCTAACTCCCATAGTATTTAATTGTTAATTGTTAATTGTTAATTGTTAATTTATATTATATATCTATATGCAATGCTATTAACATTTCCATCGCTTTAAAGCAAGTGCCTTGCGGGTAGGTCTGCCCTTTTTATCTTTCATTGGGCCTTTAACGCCAGACATTCTAGCACAAAATGATTTTTTTCTAGCTAATTTCTTACCTTTTGGGTTAGATTCCGTGACTGGAGCCTTGAGGTTAGCACCCGTCTTGCGTTTAAAGTAGGCGCGACCAGTGGCAGTTAGTCCTCCTTTTTCGCTTTTGTGTTCCTTCCTCATTTGCTTTTTACTTTAGCTT
>TARA_R110002126_G_scaffold259934_2_pt1 | contig 18424 bp, 13 predicted proteins | sample TARA_R110002126 | Tara Oceans TARA_R110002126 (sample SAMEA4397536) | marine metagenome | biome: Polar Biome; feature: [DCM] deep chlorophyll maximum layer (ENVO:01000326); material: water (ENVO:00002006), including particulate matter (ENVO:01000060) such as... | depth 30 m
TGACTCTACTGTTATTACATTTTTGTACGGTATAGCAATGATGGTAAATATAGATATAAAGCTAGATTGAGCACCACAGAAAAAATCAAAGCCTTTTCGTATAAGGGTTTAGGGATAAAATTAAGTTGATAGTAAAACGAATCGTAATAGAGTATCTACTCATTTTATAAGTCACTCTCAGTCCATGATACGAGTTTTTGAACTTGGCCAATAAACGTGGTATTCAATTAGATATATAGTTATTAAATCTTATACGACATATGAAATTAAGGCTAAACAGAAATATTTCAGACAGCAGTAGAGGATGAGTATAGACTGAAAGTCTTACTGTTAAACTGTTAAAAGATATAAAGAATATTTAGGAAAGGGTAGAACAGGATGAAAAACAAAGGTTTTGCTTAAGCAGAATAAGATTGGCGGTGAAGGAGGAAGTCAATCTTTTATTATAAGTATTTGATTTAATTGTTTTTGTAATAGTAATATACTGTATTAGACCAGCAAATAGACCAACAGCGTTATAGTATTGGATATAAGGTAAGTAATAAGATTTACATTATAGATTTTTGTAACTAAATATTTCTACGTGGTTATATGATTTCAAACATATACTATCACTAAAAAAGAGTTTTCAGTTGTTTGAGTTTCTTTTTTTGTTTCATCGCTTAAACCTTCTGATATTGCTTGCCACCACGCTTAATAAAGCAAATAACCCCTTCACCTCTATGTATACTAGCATAAGCATCATGGTTGCTAAGGCACGGCTTGTGGTTAATGTTGCACATACATTGGTGGTTTTCATTATGGAGGTGCTACATGCGAAGGAAGCCTAGCAATCGTAGGCATGGCGACGGCTTTTTCGTTGCGGCCTTGCCTTCACTACAAAGCCGCGCATGCTGCGGGCGTTATACGGTATCGCAAGAGTAACCGTTTTAGACCCAAAGTGGGTATTAAGGCTTACTTCGAATTTAATTAACTGTTAAGAAGCAAAGGGGATTTAGAATGCACCTGCACAATGTACATATTAAAAATATTAGGCAAGCTAATGAAGAAGATAGATTAGCTATATTTGTTGGTGCAGGTGTATCAAAAAGCTCTGATACTGATTATATAAGCCTGCCTTCGTGGAGCGATCTAATAAGTGAGCTCAAATCAGATTTAGCAATAACTGAAGAGCTAGATTATTTAAAGCTAGCTCAACTCCATTATCTTGAGTTTGGAGAGCAGAAATATAACCAAACATTGAAAAAGTATTTTCCTGAAGACATCGCTCCATCGAGTTTACATCGCACGATTTTGAAAATAAACCCACGCGTAATAATCACCACCAACTGGGACTGCGTCATTGAAAATGCAATAGAGCAGGAAGGCTATCTATACGATAAGATATGTACAGACAAGGACTTAGTCAGTTCAACCAGTCCGAATAAGTTTATAAAAATCCATGGTGATTTCAAAAATCATAATATAGTTTTCAAAGAAGATGATTACCTCAACTATTCAAGAAATTTTCCACTTATAGAGAATTACATCAAGTCTATATTCTCCACACATACTGTTCTGTTCTTAGGGTATTCCTATAACGACATTAACCTTAAACACATAATGAAATGGATACAAAGCCATTCCTCTTCAGTCCCACCTATGTATCTGGTAAATTTCAGAATGGACAAACCTCAAGAAAGCTACTTGAAAAATCATGGGGTTACCACATTAGTTCTAGATAGCCAAAGCTATTCTGTTGTTGAGTTTCCACATTTAGAGGAAAAATCAGCGCTTACACAGTCTTTTTTAACATCAATAATTAAAGACGATAGGGCAGTGTATACAGACGATGAACAGGAAGTTATCAATTTTGTATACGACCGTATAAAGCATCTAAAGCAACAAAATGTAATAAGTCACAATCAAATAAAAAGAGCAGTAACCAACTGCGGATTTCGTTACGATAACGATGGATTAAGTATATTTGAGCTATTCGAATCTAAAGGAGTATTGACTACAGACTACAGCGACACTACCAGGCTGATTCACGAAAAATTCTTGGAAATTCTTATTCGTATAGAATCACTCAGCGTAGACGAAAAAAAGGAGTTTTATCGAAGAAACGCTAAGCTCACAAACATCTTTCATATATTATCTTTAGCTAATATCAAGGGTATTATCTTACCCGATGCAAATGAAAGAGGACAAGCTACGTACTTTGTGAACGAGAAAATTGATTCATCTCAAAATACAGAGCAACAAGACCGAGAGTACATCTCTTTCGCAGCATGCGAGTGTAAAAGCCATGACTTTATAAAATCTTTGTCATCAGAATCTTATGAAAGCTATAAGTGTAACGAGTATGAATTGGCATTTAAGAAAAACTCTGAACTTATTCAGGCCTGTAAAAAGCACCGAATATACTCAATGTTATTAATAGCACTTTTTAACAAAAACTCTATTTTGTGGCATTTAAAATACTCCTTTGCTACAGAACAGAAAAGTAAGTTTGAAAAGGAAGTTGAAGTAGAGCTTCAAGATGAGTTTTTTAAATTCCCAAGATCAGAGATAAAAAAGAATCAAGTCTTATATGATTTTTTATCCTTGCACTCTGTACATCAGAAAGCATATGAAACCTCACAAAAAATACTTAATCTCACAAAAACGGTTAAAAGTATAAAGGCGGGGGGAATAAGTTTTAGTAATAATGCCGATGAACCAACTTCCACGCACATTAACCTGCTAACCTTCGCTTTGAAAAATCATATCATGATTGATCAATATGCACCTTACAAAGCAGTAATGAGAGACTTTGTGAAGATTACTATACTTCGTCAATCAGTAAAAAATAAAGTAATACTTAATCAGTATGAAGTTTACTCTGCTATCCAATTTTACTCCTCAAAAGAACTGCAGTCAGAGCTTAGCGTATTCTTCAAAAATGAGGATTCCACTCAACTTTGTTTAGAAGCTAATGATGAGTGTACAGAATGGATTGTTTCTACGGTTTTGCCAAACTTAACAGATCGATTAATACAAGATCGAAGTTTATTCAACGGCCATGAAACTAAATTTGTAAACTGTGTGAAAATACTTGCAGTACTTGATTTAAAAGATGATTATATTTCAAAAGTCATGAATAAGTTTTCCCAAATAATTGGTAGTAGTTCAACAACTATAGGGATTTATGAGGCAATAAGTGAATTTTTAGCACACCAACATAATTTATTTGAGCGTGAGATCGAAACTGAAGTTTTGATAAATATATTAAATACCGTAATCGACAAAATTATTTCCAAAACAGCCCATGGTTGGGATCAGCATGCGGTACTCAATGGATCTATAGGTAATTTATACGGTTATATTGGGGTGGTAAAAGGCGAATATACTGATAAGGACCGAGTCCGCCGGCTGGTGTCTGAACTTGAAACTTACAAACTAGAAGATCAACGTAAGTTTTCGAGCTCTTTGCTTTACAGCATCTTTAATATCTCGAACGCTGATGTTCGAAATATTATTAAGAAATTCATTGAGGGCGTCATTTCTCAACCCAAAGCAAAAGGCATAGATGATTGGGAATTTGAACTTTGGTCAGTCGCGGTGGGTTTTAAAGATTTTGAGACAGAAGTTGTTACGAGGCTAGATGAATATTTGGAACAGTTTCGTGATGGAAAAATGTTTTCATCACAGCTATATTCACTCAAAAGCTTAACTCAATATTTAGTAGATAAGAAAGGAATTGACACGCTAGCAGGGCTAAACAAAGAGTTAGGCGATCTAATAGATCAGCATAAATACCGCCCCAACTTTTCATCAATTTAAGTATGCGCAGAAATAGAGATAAAGTTAAGCGTTAGATCAGCGCCGTTGTCTAGGTTTGGCGACAGACTATCTAAAGCTTATCGGGAGAGTCAAATTTTCAACAAAGCCTGATTCTAATTGTTTTTCAAATGCCCGCCCTTGGCCGTATATGTCCAGTAGGAAGTAGGTTCAAGTATCGTATAACAAGGTGCTGCTGCCGGACAGTTTTACCGCTGCGCTCCGAAATTGCCGCAGAGAGCGGCGTTATGGTAATCCCCCTAATTAACCCTCATAAAAATTCACGCCTTCTAAAGTATCTAGGACTAATAAATGCCTGCCAGTACCACTAATAATATTAGCAAAATCAATCAAGACGATATCAACAAAGCCGTATGGAACGCCTGCGACACCTTTCGCGGGGTTATCAGCGCCGACACCTATAAAGACTTTATCTTGACCATGCTGTTTCTCAAGTACTTATCAGACGTTTACCGCGATGAGTACATCAAGCTGGTCGAGCAGTTTGGCGACAACCCTGAACTGATCCACGCAATGATGTCCAAGCAGCGTTTTGTCTTGCCTGAAGGCGCAAGCTTTTGGGATTTATACGAGCAGCGTCATCAGCCGGGGAATGGACAGCGCATCGACGAGGCGCTACATGCAATTGAAGAAGCCAATGGCACCAAGCTCAAAAATGTCTTCCAAGATATCAGCTTTAACACAGATAAATTAGGTCAAGAAAAGCAAAAGAATGAGCTACTACGCCATTTATTAGAAGACTTTGGCAAAGACATTCTCAATCTAAGTGCTGAGCGTGTCGGTAGCCTCGACGTGATTGGCAATGCTTACGAGTATCTAATCAAGCATTTTGCTGCCAGTAGTGGGGCGACGGCGGGTGAGTTCTATACGCCGCCTGAAGTGTCTAACTTACTAGCGACTATCCTTGAGCCTGTCGAAGGTGATGAAATCTGTGATCCAGCCTGCGGTTCAGGGTCGCTGCTCATTAAGTGCGGGGCCATGGTACGCAAAAACTCAAATTCTAAGAAGTATGCGCTATACGGTCAAGAAGCCATTGGCTCGACATGGGCACTGGCCAAGATGAATATGTTCCTACACGGTGAGGACAACCACCGTATCGAGTGGGGCGATACCATCCGTAATCCGCTGCTACTTGATAAAGATGGCAAGCACTTATTACAGTTCGATGTGGTGACTGCCAATCCGCCGTTTTCACTGGATAAATGGGGTCATGAGGATGCCAGCAGCGATCCCTATGGTCGCTTCCATCGCGGTGTACCGCCTAAGACCAAGGGTGACTATGCCTTTATCAGTCATATGATCGAAACGCTCAAACCTGCGACTGGTCGTATGGGCGTGGTCGTACCGCATGGCGTGCTGTTCCGTGCGTCAAGTGAAGGCAAAATCCGTCAGCAGCTCATTGAAGAAAACCTGCTCGATACGGTGATTGGTTTACCTGAAAAGCTGTTCTTTGGGACGGGGATTCCAGCGGCTATTTTATTGTTTAAAAAGAACAAGACTGATGACACGGTGTTGTTTATTGATGCCAGCAATGAGTTTAAATCCGGTAAAAACCAAAACCAGCTCACCGATAGCAATATCGCCAAAGTCATTGAGACGTATAAGGCACGAGAAAGCGTGGATAAATACGCTTATCTAGCAAGCTTTGATGAGATTAAAGAGAATGACTTTAATCTAAATATTCCGCGCTATGTCGATACCTTTGAGGAAGAGGCAGAGATTGATCTGGACGCGGTGCGTGATGAGCGTCTTGAGTTAAAGGCTGAATTGGAAAGTTTAGAGACTGAGATGGCGGAGTTTTTAAAAGGTTTGGGGTATTGATCTATGCGACTATTAGCTAAAGAAGAAACACCTTTAGACTGGACTTCTAAAAAAATAGGTTCTTATGTTTTAGGACATAAAGGTGGTGCTGCACTACGTCCAAGTGACTTCAGTGATGTTGGATTTCCTGTCATACCAAAAAAAGCTATCCAGCCTACTGGCGAATTGTTGATTGAAAGCCCTACCTATTGTACTAATGAATTTGCTAGTAATAACAAGCGTTCTATTGTCGATAATTCTTATACTATAACTACTCTTCGAGATCTTGTTCCAACCGGACCAACTATAGGAACGGTAGTTAATTTTACTAGTGAAGAAAAATATATTCTATCTCAAGGAGTATACGGGCTAAAACTTAATGATGATCTTGATAAAAAGTATCTCTCATATTTAAGTAATACGTCTTTTTATAGAAAAGTAATGCAAAGGATTATGGTCGGAAGTACCCAAGTCCACATCCGCACCCCAGAATACCTTGATTTAGAAATTCAAATTCCTCCTCTCCTAGAACAACAAAAAATTGCCAACATTCTATCCACTTGGGATAAAGCGATTAGCACCACTGAGCGTTTAATTGAAAATAGTACCCAGCAGAAAAAAGCTTTGATGCAGCAGTTGCTCACGGGTAAAAAGCGTTTGCTTGATGAGTCGGGTAAGCGGTTTGAGAGTGAGTGGGAAGAGGTTAAGCTTGGTGAGGTTGTTAAGCATCAAAAAGGTTTTGCTTTTAAATCTAGCTCTTATAGAGATACAGGAATACGCATCATTCGTATATCTGATACAACTAGGAATAGTGTTCATGACAACTCACCTGCTTATATTAATGAAAGTGAGGTCGCTCCACTATTAAAATATAAGCTTAACTCAGGAGATATTATCTTATCAACAGTGGGTTCACGACCTCATCTTTTAGACTCTATGGTTGGTAAGGCAATTCAAATACCTGCTAAAGATAGTGGTGCCTTGTTAAATCAAAACTTAGTTAAACTAATACCAAAAGACAAGATAATAGCGAGTAATTATTTATTTTTAATGATAACTAACCAAAAATTTAATTACTTTATATCAACTCTAGTTAGAGGTAATGCAAATCAGGTATCGATTACACTGGCAGAACTTTTTGCTTATAGATTTGCATTGCCAACATATGAAGAACAAAAAAGAATCGCCACCGTATTAACCAATGCGGATAGAGAGATCGGGTTACTTGAGCAGCAATTGGCTGATTTGCAACAAGAGAAAAAGGCGCTGATGCAGGTGTTGTTGACGGGTAAGAAGCGGGTAACAGTAATTTAATTTAAATATAAGGCCAAGCTAATGGAAGTCAAAAAATTAACGTTACACAATGTTGGACGTTTCGATAAGTTAAGTGTTTTATTAGCACCATTAGGTAATTCAGAGAACAATGTTACAGTTTTTGTCGGTAACAACGGCTCCGGTAAAACTTCCATTTTAAAGTCATTAGCTACTTCATTGAGCTGGCTAGTCGCTCGAATTGAAACTGAAAAAGGAAATGGAACCTCAATACCTGAGTTTGTCATCAAAAATGGGAAAACATCAGCAGCCATTGATATAGATGTTTATCATTGTTCTGGAAGTTCATTTGATCCCGATCTTGAGGGATATTCAGATGATAATAACTACTTTCCTTGGACGACGGCTAGAGCTAAGAAAGGACGTAAAGGAGAATTTAAGAGCGATTACTGGGGTGCTACCGCGTTAGCAAATCAATATAGAACTCAACTGACGAAAAATGACAAGGCTTCCCTACCATTGATAGCCTTTTACTCAGTTGAACGAGTAGTAATCGATATCCCTTTAAAAATTAAATATAAACACACGTCTTTACAATTAGATGGCTATGACAAATCACTGAGTAAAGGTGTAGATTTCCGTAGATTCTTTGAGTGGTTTAGAGAACGAGAAGATATCGAAAATGAGATGGAAAAGAGAAGACTTGAAGAATTAGTTAGTGTTGAATATAACGAATTTTCAGAGGTAGATAATTTAGTCAGTAAGTATGAAGGTAAAATCGATGATCTAGATAAAAGTGATTTAAAGGCGTTGATGGAAAAGTTAGGGGAAATGAGAAAAGAAAGATATCTCATTAAAAAGCCAGAAGATAAATTTCAAGACACACAATTGAATGCAGTAAGAACTGCTATAACTACTTTTATGCCAGAGCTTACCAATATACGAGTACAAAGAAAACCAAAATTACATATGGCTGTAGATAAAAATGGTAAATCCCTAGACGTACTGCAATTATCTCAAGGCGAGAAGTCATTAATGGCTTTAGTGGGCGATATTGCAAGACGATTAGCTATGATGAACCCTTCTTTAGAAAATCCTCTGAAAGGTGATGGGATTATTCTTATAGATGAAGTTGATATGCATTTACATCCTCAGTGGCAAAGAAGTTTATTAAAACAATTAATAGTTACATTCCCACAATGTCAATTTGTTGTAACGACTCATTCACCGCTTGTTATCAGTGATTGTAAAAACATATTAACGTATTTAGTTGACGATAATGAGATAAGACAACTTCCTTCTTTATATGGGGAGGATGCAAATACAGTTCTTTTAAGAATTATGGATACAGGTATCCGTAATAACGAAGTTAACGAAAAGCTCAAAGATATATGGAATATGATTGATGACTCTGATATCAATTCAGCTAAAAAGCTTTTAGAAAATTTAGAAGGAGAGATTTCTGCTAGTAATGTAGAACTGGCGAAGGCAAAGTTGTTAATATTTAAGAAGGAGTTGCAACTTGCGAAAAATAATTAAACGATTAGGATATGAGCCAAGTAGTTTGACTGATTGGAAAACGAGGAATCCTAATGGTAATTACAAACAGCTAAACAGTTTCGTAAAAAAAGAAATTCGATTAGAGTGTGCTAAAGAGCAATTTTATTTGTGTTCATATTGCTGCAGGTCAGTCTCAGGAACTAGCATTGACTGTATGAATGAACATGTAGTTGCTAGGGCAATTGACCGAAGTAGGGAACTCGATTTTTCGAATATAGTTACAAGTTGTATAGAAGAGCACCAATGTGACAATGCTCATGGTAATCAGCCACTACCTCTTACACCTTTTGATTCTGAATGTGAGACAGATATTGTCTTCAAATTAAGTGGTGAAGCGAAAGGATATACTCCTAATGCCACAGAGACTATAAAAGTTTTAAACTTAAATAAAGCAGCATTAGTTGAAGAAAGAAGAGAAATCGTCACAGCAATACTATTAGATGGTAGCTCTGCTATTGATGATAGAGACCTAATACAAAGTATGATTCTTGAACTCAATAAAGTAAAACAAGGAAAACTACAACCATTTTCTCCAGTTATCGTAAACGTTTTGCGCCAATGGATAGCTTAATGTCTAAAAACAATATCAACTTCGCCGAAGAGTTTAGCTCAAAGCTTCCTGCCTTAACTTTGCTCACTACGCTGGGCTATCAGTTTATTCCACCCAGCCAATGTAATGCAATGCGTAGCAATAAGCTGCTAGTTAATCAGGCGAATGCTAACAAAGCCACCAACCAAGTAGTGTTATTGCCTATTATGCGTGCGTTTTTAGCCAAGCAAACCTTTACGTTTGAAGGCAAACCACATCATTTATCAGACAGCGCTATTGATAAGATCATGCACGAGCTAAATCCCGCCATGAACTTAGGCTTACAGGCAGCAAATGAAGCGCTATATAACGTTATGCTCTATGGCGTGACCGTAACAGAGTTCATCGACGGTAAAAAAACCTCACAAACTATCGCTTTGATAGATTGGAATACTATTGGCAATAATAGCTTTCACGTTACCGAGGAGCTGGTGGTACTTAATAGCGAGGGTACCAACAGTCGTAGACCTGATATCGTCTGCTTTGTAAATGGTCTACCGCTAGCAGTGATCGAAGCCAAACGCCCTGACTCTAGTAGAGAGTGGCAATCGACCAATGCTCAAGCAGTGTCCCAGCATATTCGCAATCAAAAGCAAAAAGAAATCCCGCATCTATTTGCCTATAGTCAGTTATTGCTAGCGGTCAATGGTAATGACGGTCTGTATGCCACTTGCGGTACGCCTGAGAAGTTTTGGGCAAAATGGGTCGAGGAAGAAATCTCTGAGCCTGAGTTTGCCCGTCTAAAAAACCAAGTGCTCAGTGATGATCAGATTGAGAGTCTGTTTTCTCATCGTCCTGCCTCTATTAAAGATGAATATCAGTCATTAATTGATGGCGGTGATCTGGTCGTTACCGATCAAGACCGCTTAATCATTAGTCTTTTGCAGCCCCAGCGTTTGCTTGAGATGACGCGCCTATTTACCTTGTTTGATAAAAAGGCTGGCAAAATTATTGCCCGTTATCAGCAAGTCTTTGGTATCAAAGCCCTGATTGAACGTATTAGCAGTTTCGATGAAAAGGGCAGTCGTGAAGGCGGTGTCATTTGGCATACCACAGGCAGTGGTAAATCTTTTACCATGGTGTTCTTTTCCAAAGCACTTATTTGGTTAGAGGAGCTTGCGAAGTGCCGAGTCATTATCGTTACCGATCGTGTTGATCTTGAAACCCAGCTTAGTAAAACCTTTGCTTCTGGTGGTGTGCTTAGTGATCGTGATAAATCCGATGCCATGGCAACCTCTGGTCGCCGTCTAGCGCAGCAGATTGGTCACGGTAATGAGCGCGTTATTTTCTCTATCATTAATAAGTTTGGCTCAGCCGTTAAGTACGATGAATGCTATAACGACAGCCCAAATATCATCGTCATGGTCGATGAAGGTCACCGCAGCCAGAATGGTGAAAACAATATTCGTATGGCACAAGCCTTGCCAAACGCTGCTTTTATTGCCTTTACGGGTACGCCATTGCTTAAGGATGATAAGACTGAGAACAAATTCGGTAGCATCATTCACTCCTATACCATGCAGCAAGCGGTCAAAGATAAAACCGTCACGCCACTCTTATACGAAGAGCGTATCCCTGAGCTGAATACCAATGATGCCGCCATAGATAGCTGGTTTGACCGTATCACCCAAAAGCTGACCAATGATCAAAAAGCCGACCTCAAACGTAAGTTCTCCCAAAAAGGTCAAATCTATCAGGTTGAAGGTCGTATTGAGCTGATTGCTCATGACATCTCTGATCACTTCCAAAACTTTAAACAGCAGCATCTAAAGGGTCAGTTGGCTTGTGACTCTAAAGCCTCAGCTATCCGCTATAAAATGGCATTGGATAAGATTGGCAAAGTGACCTCAGTGGTTGCCATGTCACCACCTGATACCCGTGAAGGGCACGACACTGTCGATGGGGAATCAAAAGACATCGTCCAAAACTGGTGGCAAGCCAATGTCGCCAAAGAGTATGGCGGTGACGAAAAAGCCTATACCAAAGCCATCATAGAGGCTTTTAGTCAGGATGATGGTCCTGATATTATGATCGTTGTCGATAAGCTACTAACGGGCTTTGATGAGCCAAAAAACACCGTCCTGTATATCGATAAGCCCTTAAAGCAGCACAACCTGATTCAGGCAATTGCACGGGTAAACCGCTTGCATGAGAAGAAACGCTTTGGTTATTTGATTGATTATCGTGGCATCTTAAAAGAGCTGGATATCACCATTGAGAAATACCAAGACTTAGCAGAACGTACGCAAGGTGGCTTTGATATCGAAGACCTTAAGGGTCTGTATAACGCGATGGATACCGAGTATAAGCAGCTACCCAGACTGCATAGTGAGCTGTGGGCGATATTCTCATCAGTGAAAAACAAGCAAGACGGGCAAGCGTTAAGACAGGTGCTTGCACCAAAAATGCAGGAAATAGATGGCAGGGTAGTCGATACCAAACTTAAAGAGCGTGACGACTTTTATGCGGCTTTAACTGCATTTTCTAATGCTATGAAAATTGCGCTGCAATCAGCGTCTTTCTTTGAAGATAAATCATTTGATAGCAAGCGTGATCGCTACAAGACAGATCTAAAAGCCTTTGTTAATCTACGCAAGCAAGTACGCGAAGACGCTGATGAGACCGTCGATTACGATGAGTATGAAGCGGATATTCGTAGCTTACTCGATAAGCACATCGCTGGCCTTGAGGTTCGTGAGGCAAAAGGCGCTTACTTAGTTGGCAACTTAGGTAAGGATGTTAAGCCTGAAGAATTAAGCGATGATGAAGCCCGTAACCAAACCGATAAAATTACTGGTCGTGTCACTAAGATGATTGAGCAAGATTTGGCTGATGATCCCTATGCCCAAGAGTATTTTTCTAAATTGCTTAAGCAAGCGATTGCAGATGCTAAAGCCATGTTCGATGCGCCCGTGAAGCAATACATGATGTTTGCTGACTTTGAGCAAGCCGTCAAAGACCGTGATGTCGCTGATGTACCAAATGAATTTATCGATGATAGTGGTCAATTAAACAAACATGCACAGGCGTATTTTGGTTTGTTTAAGCACTTATTCGCTGCTGATTTCTTAGCGGATAAAGAGCTAGATAATGACAAGCTGGTTGCTTATGCCTTTGAGATTGATAAGATTGTTAAGACAGCAGTGGCTGAGTATTCTATTAATCCAGCAGAAATCGAAAATGCGATTAATAGACGTTTATTGCCAATGTTATTTGCTGACCTAGGTATCGATAAAGCGCAGCAGCTCATTGAAGCAGTACTAAAAATTACCCGAATTGGGCTTTCAAGAGAAACAAAAAGCACGAGACAGGCAAGTAGCGCAAGAGAAGTAAGAGGGTAGGTAGTAGGCAATGACTGAGAATGGCATTTTTTATTATGGTCAAGATAAGATCTACTACGAAATCGTGCGTAAAGAAGGTACTTATAAAGCAACAACAGCTAAGTCTAAAGCTGACACTCTGACCACTGAAAAAATCAAACCTCGCAAAGTTGTGATTAAAGTACATCCTGATCAGCGTGTGGTCGTTACTGCGCCTATTGATGCTATAGATGAGATGATACATGACGCGATGATGAAGCGTGCGCGCTGGATATGGCAAAATCTACAGGACTTTGCCAAGCGAAAAGACCATGTATTACCCAAACGTTATGTCAGCGGTGAGACTCAGTTTTATCTGGGTCGTCGTTATGTGTTAAAAGTGATAGCAGATGCAAAAACCAGCGATAAAATAAACAGTACGGTGAAGCTCAGCCGCGGTAAGTTATATGTAGAATTGTCTCAAAGTGATTCTGAATTAGACGCTGAAAAACGAGCGGTTCTCGTGAAAAGCCTAATTGATGAATGGTATAAGAATAAATTTAGGTCGATCTCTAGAGAGAGGCTTGAAGCCTTGATATATAAGGCTTCATGGGTTAAAAATAGTCCTTCAGTAAAATTAATGACCATGAAAAAGCAGTGGGGAAGCTGCTCAGCTAAAGGCAATTTAATACTTAATCCGCACTTAGTAAAAGCACCTAAAGAATGCATCGATTACGTGATACTTCATGAGCTGTGTCATATCGCTGAGCATAATCATAGCGAGCATTTCTGGCGCTTATTAACGCAGGTAATGCCGAACTGGAAAGAGGTAAAAGCGAGGCTTGATGAGATGGCTGAGCTTTATTTGAATGAGTGAGGGTTGGATATTCGGTGCTAATAAGCCTTGCACTCTTGTAAAAGCAGGTTTTTTAAGCAGTTATTAATCTTATCCTTTTCAAGGAAAAATAGGTGAACAGTTATCTTGAACAAACGCTAGATATATCAAAACTGAAGTTAGAATCTTGAATAGCCTCATTGAAAAACGGGGCTATTTTTTTAAGTGATTTTTGTTTCTCAAAATTCAAAAAATAAGTAATTTTCACTTGCTCTCTTAAAAAAAGTAAGCTATTTTATTAAATAAGGATGAATTGTATATACAAATAATACATTCTTTAGCTCTGGTTTCTAGTAACACATTTATAAGGATATTTTATGCATTATTCTCCTAAGAACGATGGTATCCGTAGTCATGGCTTACCATTCGACCCGTTCAAGAGTAGCGCCGTGCCTCGACCAATTGGTTGGATTTCGACTATATCGAAAGACGGTAAAGTTAACCTTGCCCCTTATAGTCAGTATCAAAACTTAACTTGGGATCCACCGATGGTTATGTTTGTTGCTAATCAATCTGTTTTAGATGACGGTCAAAGCCGTAAAGATACTGTGCGTAATCTTGAAGAAACTGGATGGTTTGTGTGGAACATGGCCACATATGATTTGCGTGAAGCCGTTAATAAATCTGCTAAAGCATTACCGTACGGTGAAGATGAGTTTGAATTTGCCGGTGTCACAAAATCTGATTGTATCGAAGCACCTGCACCTAGAGTTGCCGAGTCACCAATTAACTTTGAGATTGAGTATGTTCAATCCATTCGTATTCCAACAGGAAATCCAGTTTCAACATTTGACATTATCATTGGCCGTGTTGCGCATGTTCACATCAAAGATGAGTTCATTATGGATAATGGCAAAATAGATATTGCTGCCATCAAACCTTTAGCACGTCTCGGATACTATGATTACACTGTCGTAGAAAAAATATTCGAGATGAAAGCTCCTGTTGCTTCAGACAAAGAGTTAGCAGGTTTAGAGGGACGAACAGACTAGAGTGTATGTGTTGACGAAATTAGACACTAGTTACTATTAAGTTATAGAGCTAGTGTTTGATTTATTTATTTCAACTTATCTAGGAGAGATATCTCATGGAAGGCAATCGATCTAAATTGGTATCTTCACTATCAGTGTTTCGATTTTTCTTGTATTCGTTACTAGGCATTTTTATATTCTTTGTACCTATTAAGATTGGTGAGGTTTCTTCGATACCTTTGGATCATATGGCTACTTGGTTAAGTAGTAACTTTCCAACAGGGATAACTTTTTTCATCCTATTACTCATTGTTGCTGGTAGTGTTTATCCATTTATTAATAAATCATGGAATAAAAGTACCTTTCATATCGTGTTTACCATGCTAAAGATACTAGGTACTTTCTTTGCACTTTTGGTTTATTTTGAACAGGGACCAGAGTGGTTCCTTAACCCTCACATTGCCCCTTATGTATTTAATTATTTGGTAATCCCTGTAGGAGTAATGGTTCCTTTAGGTGGTGCATTTTTAGGGCTGCTTACAGGCTACGGATTGCTTGAGTTTATGGGCGTTATTGCTAAACCCATTATGAAGCCTATTTGGAATACACCAGGTCGCTCTGCAGTTAATGCTTTAGCATCTTTTGTAGCCAGTTTTGCTGTTGGTTTGTTAATTACAAATCGTGAATATCGTGAAAAGAACTTCACCAAACGTCAAGCTGCTATTGTAGCAACCGGTTTTTCCACTGTGACTGTAGCTTTTATGATTGTCGTTGCTAAAACGCTTGATTTAATGGAAAGCTGGAACCTGTATTTTTGGACGACGCTTTTTGTTACTTTCTTAGTCACCGCTATAACAGTACGTATCTACCCTTTGCGTAACATGCCTGAAGAGTATATTGACGGTACACCTATTCATTCAGAAAATGAGCATGAATATAGTGGGTCTAGAGTAAGCCATGCCTTTAAGGAAGGTATGCAAGCAGCTGGCAAAGCTGACAATATATTTAAAAATATATTGGCAAATACAAAAGATGGATTGTTGATGACGATGAGCATTCTGCCAACCATTTTATCTATTGGCATTGTCGCTCTTATGTTAGCAGAATATACATTGTTGTTTGATATCCTAGCGTATGTTTTCTATCCATTTACTTATCTATTGCAGTTACCTGATCCAATGCTAGCCGCAAAGGCAGCTGCTCTTGGTATTACTGAAATGTTTTTGCCCCCATTGTTGGTCGTTGAAGCAGACATAATTACCAAATTTGTGATTGCAGTTGTTTGCGTATCGTCTATTATTTTCTTTTCTGCTAGTGTGCCAAGTATCTTATCTACAGATATACCTATTAAAGTTAGAGACCTCGTTATTATATGGTTTGAAAGGACATTACTGAGCTTAATAATAGTTACTCCAATTGCTTTTATATTGTTCTAAAAATTTCATACTCTCAATTATTTAATAAATAAGCCACTTCGAGTGGCTTATTTTCATATCACTACTTAATAAGTTCTCGCAGCTATTTTGAATTCTAACCATTCTGCAATCTCACTCTCAACCCATGCTACACGTCCCCTTGATAACTTCACTTGAACAGGGAATGTTGGATCGTAACGATCAGATTTTTTATTGACCATCTCATAAATCGTAGTACTACTAAGCGCTGTATAATGCATTACTTGCTTGAGCGGTATCATGCGAGGTATCTGTAAAGCGCTAGCTGTTGATACGTTTTGTTGTGTGTTCGCATTTAACTGTTCCATGAATATCTCCTTTGTAAGTTAATGAGAATCTTTCTTCTCATACAGTTACGGAGTCCCATATTTTTTTACGGCATCCCATGTAGTCCAATGATTGGCCAGATATGCAACATAAAAAGGAGCTGAATAATCAACTCCTTTCTTATGCCGTCTATCCTTACCACTGTTTTAACTTATAGCTGTCACACTCTCCCTTAGACTTCTTTCAATATTACCGACATTGTAGGGAGCAACACTATTTTTCGACTCTCCTTGAGGACTGCTATTGGCCTCATCTGTCTCTACTGGATAAAACTCTTCAGCCACATCCATCAGACCATCGCTATCAATCTCAAAGCAGGAATTTACGTAACCTTGTTTGGCTGCTTCCTCTAATGCTGCTTGATCAAAGCCGTGTTCGCTAAGCTCTTGATCAATTGCCTGTGCATCTTGTACCGCTTGCTTTAGTGTCACGTCATCACGTAACGTCAAATCCACGAAGTAGATTGGCGTACGATAGCTTTGGGTTGTGCTTTTACCTCGGAGTGTGAGTTGCAATGGCAAACACGACAGCTTATTGCCTGATACTGCTGCAAAGTAGCTAAGACGTGCGGCTAAAGTGCGAATACTATTAAAGCCAGTCGTGCGAAAGATAAACGTACCCAACTCATCATCCTCACTTAAATTGACGTAGAGACGGCCATAGGGCTTACAAGCACCGCCTTGCGCTAAGGGGCAGCGATCAGGTGATGGGCAAGGAAGCTGCTCGACACCATTATTGGTTCTGCGCTGACAATGTTCACCGTCACCCACGCATAGTGGACGACCTGTTTGTCTATCGAACAGCGTGTATTCTGCGCGTAAATTCAACTCAGGATCATTAAACAGCATGCGTACTTGTATTTGTCTGAGCTTACCGTCATTCTTTTCGCGTAGCTTTGCATCGAGTGGATGGGTGACCCAACCATCTTTGTTTTGGATTTGACTGGTGATAGTGAATTGATCGTCTTTGGCAGGTAGACGCTTGCCGTCTTTTTCAATGACACGGCCGATGCTGATGCGACCTAGAACTGGTGGAGTAATGGTTAGACCTTTAATCATGATGAAATTCCTTGTGTTTAATAGATTTTGTTTGGCCATAAAAAAGCCCACCTGTGATAGGTGGGCTTTATGTGCTTGTTTTGATTGATTCGCTTTGACTGGTTGATTGCTGTGTTGATGGTTAAGTGACTGATGGCTTAGTCATTAAGAATGACAAAACGACGGCTACCATGCTTGGTTTTACTAAATTGTGTGAGCAATTCAGGATGCGCCTTGATAACGGCCTTACTATCGAGCCCAACACTGTCTTTCGAGCGTTTCCAAGAGATTGCGCCCTTCTCGAAGACAGCGATCTCGTTATCGGCAATCAGCGTTTGTAGCTGATGCTTTACTTGGTCATGGCGCTGCTCGATATCTTCCATGGATACGCGGTAGCTAAGCAGTTGTTCAAACAACCTGTTAGCGCCAGCGTCTTCGCGGAGATCAACCTTGCTTGACGGCTTAGCGGTTGGATACAGCTGCTTTAATGCTTTAGCTGCTGACTCAGAGTGATCAGGTGTGGGCGGCGTGTCCGTTTCTACGTATTGCCAGAATAGACGCTCCTGTTCAGTGATACTTGCTATCAGATACTCGTCACGCTCAACCTTATATATCTTGGCTTCATGTCCACACAGCAGCACGCAGATATGCGCAGCCTGTTTACCAGTCACTGCTAACTGATGCTGTACTTGGCACGTCACATACAACGGCACACCATCACGCCACAGCTTGGCACCATGTTCACCAGCGGTCTTACACTCTAGTATCTGCACCTCGTCATTACCTGTAATGGCATAGTCTAAATTCGCCAGCATGAACGCTTTGTCAGGATCAGGATGCTGCAAGACAGCATTGACGCGACGTACCTTGTTACCAGTATGCTCTTGGTAATATTTAGCGACCATGGGTTCAAGTGTATTGCCCCAGTAAAGGGGCGAGTAGCCCTCGATGCCGTTATTACTACTGGCATCAATGTTTGCGCTCATGCGCCCTGTTTTGATCATCCATAGCTCAAGCATGGATAGATACGGGTGGATACCGCAAGCGGCAGCGGCATCAGAGCTGCCAATTCCTTGTCTGCGTACTTGTAGCCAATCTTCACGGCTTAAGTCTTTGGTATTGACCAAACGCTTAGGCGTGGTTGATGTCTTTGGTTGAACAGGTTTACTAATAACTTCATTTTGCTTTAGCGTGACTTCTGCTGGTTTGGCCTTGGTTTTAGGTTTAGGGGTTCGAGACGCTTTAGCTGTCATGACTGAACGTTTGGGTTTTAGCTGAGTAGTAGTTGTATGGTTTAATGCGATCATATTCATGGTGAATTCCTTCATTAGATTTATTATTGATGTCCAATAAACGGCATAAAAAAACCACGCTCAAAGGCGTGGTTAATTCGTTAGA
>TARA_R110002126_G_scaffold79364_3_pt1 | contig 18397 bp, 15 predicted proteins | sample TARA_R110002126 | Tara Oceans TARA_R110002126 (sample SAMEA4397536) | marine metagenome | biome: Polar Biome; feature: [DCM] deep chlorophyll maximum layer (ENVO:01000326); material: water (ENVO:00002006), including particulate matter (ENVO:01000060) such as... | depth 30 m
GCTTGTCTTTGCTAATGCTGTAGCATTCGCAATTAATACGTTTATTGGCATCGCCAATAAAGGTATCAAGTTTTGCCTTAATTTCCGGGCACCGGAACTTAAGGTAATACTTGGGCGTCCTGTCAACTGCATCGTTGACAGGTACGTAGTACGATCCGTCATCATTCGAACGAATGGTGACGGGTTGCTTATTCTCCTTGGAACCTATGGTTCCAGGGATAATAACTGTCTTCGCTCCTAGCGAAGGCAGTGCGATTGAGTCCACGAAATCGTGATCTACTGCGGTCATGGCTTTCTCCTATGTTAGCCGTTTAGAAGCTGGCACATCCAGCCCCTTCGTAGAAGATTAGGGCTTGTGGCCAGCAACACGACCGAAGGGAGTGAGGCTATCATAGGAGTCGTACCTCGTAGAGGTTCGACCCTACAGTACGCGAGGTACCCGACCTTCCTCTTGCCTTTCGCCCCACCCCTTATCATTACACTTCCCAAGTGGTACAAAATACGCATAAAGGACAACTGGATGACCAGGGGGTGACATGGGTAAGAAGCGAGTAGCGGATGTGAAGTACACACCAGTTCTTAGTAAGCATTTACTTGAGGGAGCTTTCTCTCAGTGCATGCATCAGGTTCTGGAGAGCCTTCATGCTTGTCGGCAGCACAAGCATACGAAGATGACTTTGGATGAGCATGTAAAGGCTTTGATGAATATTGCTGGCGCTGAGATCGCTACGGCTCTTATGATCACTGAGGATCGCCATGCGGCGACCATGGTGGTCAAGCATGCCTTGTGGGTGAAGCGTGCCAGGACCTGCTACAATAAGCTTATAGCTTTCGATGCTGAGGACAGCACGAATATGGCGGGACCTCTTCGAGAGATCACCCAGTGGATTCAGGATTCTCATTTGATTTTACATGAGGACACCCCGAATGAAGCCAGGGCTTATGTCGCAGCTAAGGGTTGCACTGCGGAGGAGACATTAGATGGGGTCGAAAACAGGGTACCGGGCGTCCAGTAAGGCTTACGAGAAGGAAGCCGAGGAAGATGCTATTGACGAGTTTGAGGGCGAGCGTGAGCAGACCCAGCGTCGTGACCGTTATATTGTAGACAGCATCGAGCGCTCCCCTGCGGGGGCGCTCAGGCGTGTTCCCAAGGAAGCTCATGGCCGTGTTCATAAGACGGTTCGTTCTATTATCCGTGCTGAGTGGGAAAGCGGCGAGTCTGCTTCTTTGCTTGCTAAGCGCCACGGGATTAGTTCTCGGAGCATTTCTCGTTGGATTGCCAAGGAGGAATGGGAGCGTAGTAGCGACGACGCCCCGAGTGCTATTCTCCAGCATGCTCGTCGGGAAATCCAACGTAAGGTTGAGACTGCCCATGTCGAGGCCACCGCGGCTATTGAGGATGTTCTTGCTGAGCATAAGGGCACGAGTCATATCCTGAAGTCTCTTCTGCATGAGGCTACAAGCCGTGCTTTGGCTTACCCTCATAAGGACCCTTTCCGGCAGCTACTTACGATTAAGGTAGCGTCTGAGGTCGCTAGGAATGTTCAGGCAATGGATAGGAAGACTTGGGGTTTTGACGAGAACAAAACAAAAACCACAACGCAAATTTTTGATGTCTTAAGTACCATGGGAGAGAAAGTAGAGAGACAAGCCCTTGCGGCCGACAAGGCAATACCTATAAAAGACGGCCATGGAAAATAACATCCTTCAAATGCTCGGAGATTTCGGTGCCCTCGGCTTGGCCAGTGGCGCTATCTTTTGGATGTATATCCAGATGAGCAAGCGAATGGATAAGATGACGGACAGCTTTCAAGCCCAGCTTCGGGAGCAGGCTCTTGGTCATACGGACAGGGAAGCTTCACTTAGAGATAGATACGATAAGGTGATCGCTACTTACAACGATGAGCGTCTTTCAGTTGTTCAGGGCATTGGTATAAAGTTAGATGTCATGGAGAAAGAGCTGGAAGACATTGAGGGAAACCTTAAGCTGATTTTGGAGCTACTTAACAATGACGGACGTTAGGGAAGAAATCCTCCGCTGTGCTAAGGACTTCGAGCACTGTGCTCAGTATTTTAAGATTGTTACCAAGCGGTCAAAGCTTGAGTCCTTTATCCCTAACGAAGCCCAGAAGGATGTTATTCGGTCATTGAGTCATAACGATAACCTGATGATGCTCAAGGCTCGCCAGCTAGGAAGCACGACGGGTATTGCCGCGTATTTCTTTTGGAAGGCTCTCTTCACTCCGCATACGAATGTTGCTGTTGTCGCTCACACGGATGAGGCAGTGAAGAAGATCTTCGAGATCTATCGGTTGTTCTATGATGAGTTGCCTCCGTTTTTAAAGCTTGAGACAGTGCGCGCCAGGGAGAACCAGCTTAAGTTCATAACGGGCAGTAGTATTCGTATTGGTTCCGCATCTAGTCAGAGCTTTCGTGGTGGCACCTATCAGCTTATCCATGCTTCCGAGTATGCCTTCTGGGGCAACATGGAAGAAACCATTGCTTCCCTATTTTCGACAGCTACTGAGACGGCTAAGATCGTTCTCGAGTCTACAGCCAACGGGATGAATGAGGCTTATGACATGTGGAGCAGGGACAATGGCTTTACGAAGCTGTTCCTTAGCTGGAAGATGGACAGGGCTTACGCTCTTGATGATGCATCCTTCTCAGATCCGACTGAAGAGGAGTTAGAGTATAGTTATGAGAACAAGCTAGACCAGCGACAGCTTAACTGGGCGATCAAAACGCTCAGAACGAAGTGTGCTAACAACTGGAACATCTTTAATCAGGAGTTTCCTGCGCGTCCTGAGGATGCATTCATCCAATCGGGTGCTCCATTCTTCCCAATGAAGTTTGATGTCATCAATTCGACTCCCGGTTACGAGGAGTTCCAGAAACCAAAGAAGTTTGGCGTCTATCTTATGGGTGTTGACACGGCATCTGGCTCACCGGGCGGTGATTACAGTGCATTTATGATTTTAGATGCGACCCAGCCTAAGGATATCCAGATGGTGGCTAGTTTTTACGAGCGAATCCCGCCAAGTTTGTTTTCTAAGCACGTTTTAACCGCAGCTAAGCGGTATCATGCGCTCGCTGTGGTAGAAACCAACAGTTATGGGCTTAGTATCCATGAATACCTGCAACAAGAGGGCTATCCTAGCTTTTATCGGACGACTAGCTTCGATAAAGTGACTAACGGGTGGCGAAATCAGCTTGGATTCCAGACAACAGTGAAAACAAGGCCACTATTGTTTTCAAGGCTGTACGAGTACGTCAGTCGCGGCTGGATAAGGACGACATGCCCGAGGTTTCAGTCCGAAGCTAACCGCTTGCACTACAACGGGAGAGGTAAGGTAGAAGCATCGTCTGGGCAGCATGATGATATGATCATAGCAACAGGCCTTGCGCTTATGGGCCTTGACCAAGTAGACGAAATCGCAGAAGAAGTTCAGAAATCATATCAACCACGATCCATTCGAGAGATTCTCGAATGGGAAGTACACACTGGTAAGCTGTGGAAAGGCGATAAGGAAAAAGACTTTGCTAGCGATGGCAACTTCGAAATCCAGAGCGTCCTAAACAGTCCCTCATAATCGTCACTTGGGACGCTAAACCTCGTAGGAAAGGGAGAATAGAGCATGTTATCAGAAGAAGACCAGGAGCGAATGGTAGCTAGACTGCAAGGTAATGCGGAAGAAGTAAGCGCTGATTTTCAGGGCGTTACCCGTGAGCCGGAAGTCCAGTATGAGGAAACGGTTGAGGAAGAAGATACTTCCGTAGACGCCGCTGAAGTTGAAGACCAGGAAGAAGAAGAGGATGAGGAGGGGCACGCTGTTCCTTATTCCCGATTCCGGCAGGTTAACGAACGACGTAAAGATCTCCAGACAGAGATCGCTAACCGAGATCGTCATCTCGAAGAGCTTCAGGCACAGTTGAATCAGAAGTTTCAACAGGCCGAACAACCAAATCCGAGTTATGAGTATGAAGAGGAGCATGAGGAAGCAGATCCTGATAGCTGGGCCGCCCGCTTTACGCAGATGGAAACAGTCAATCAGGATATGCAAGTCAAGCTTGCTCAAATGGATTTACAAAAGGAGATTGCTCAGGCGACTGATCAGTTCCCTAATGTACCAGAGGCTTATATCTGGGAGTCCATTGCTCAAAATGGTCAACTGAGTGCTCAGCATGTAGCGCAGCAGTATAACAGTTTCGTCGCTGAAGTCGAAGAAGCTGCTATTGCTCGTTACCTAGAAGAACAGAATGTTGAGGAGGAACCGCGTCATGGCGCACCTCCCCGGCCTTCATCGCATCAAACAACGGGTACCGAACATGAAGCTGATCCATTACAACCTCGAAATTTGGACGAGGCTAGAGAAGCTATGGTTAGGTACCTTCAACTTAGATAGGAAATAAAATGGCATCTGTAATGATTTCGGATCTTGAAGCGATCCTTAAAGAGTTTTACCTCGGACCGATTATTGAAGCACTCAATAACCAACTCGAGATGGTTGAGCTCTTTCGCAAGATCACTGTTGACTGGTCGGGTAAGAAAGTAATTATCCCGGTCCATGTCTCTCGCAACACGGGTACTGGCTTTCGCCAGGAGCGCACCACGATCCCTGCCGCTGGCGGCCAGGGTCATGTCGATCTGACGGTTACTGCAAAGTATCTGTACGGTCGTTTCTCGCTCACCGGCCCCGCAATTGCATCGGCTAAAACGACTGCTAATAGCTTTGCTACTTACGTCCAAACGGAAATGGATGGTCTTGTCACGGATGTGAAAATCCGGGCTAACCAAACCATGTGGACTGGCGCTGGTTGCGTCGGCTTTGTCCATGACCGCATCGACCTTGCGGCTGGTGTAGCTCCTGCTGCTGCCATCGCCTTCACTGGCAACAAAGAGGTCGGCCTTGCTCTTCAGAACTTAGACAGTGCTCCTGGTGTGACTTCTCGTTGCAGCATTAACATTGTTCGTCTTGATGACTACAGCAATGCGAATGCTCTCGGTGTTATGATGGCAGACTTTAGTACGCTAACTCCTGGCGTTCTTGAGATTGAGCCTGTCGCTGCTGGTACTCTCACCATGTCTACCATAGCTGGTGAGTATGCTGCGATGATCCAGGTGCTTGGCACTGGCAAGCGTGGCGGTGGTGGTGGTGCTCGCACTTATACTCCCGATGCAGTTATCCCTGCTGGATTGCTGTTGCCGGCTGCTGAAAACGCTGTAGCTTCTGAAGCTCATGGCGTTTACGCTAACTTGGGTCTTCAGAACCACTTCGGTAATGATCGCAACACTGGATCGAACGCTCCTTTGCGTTCGACGGTCCAGGCGATTAACGCCGCAGCTGGTGCAACTAACGATGCCTTGGACTTCGGTCGCATGCAGGGTATCTTGGATGAGATCCAAATCCTTGGTGGAGATAATCCGGATTGCCTTTATGTGCATCCGATCTTCCGTCAGGAGTATGCGGGTCTGCTTAGCTTCACTGCCGCAGCGGTTACTACCTTTAGCAAAGATGCTCAGGGTAGTGCTGGTACGGCTGAAGCTGGTTACAGTGCATACGCTTTCGCTGGTATCCCAGTGAAGGTGAGTCGTCACTGTGGCAAAGGTATTGTTGTCTACTTGCGGACGAATACCTGGTCTATTGCTGAGCTGCAAAGCTTCGGCATGGCCGATCTGGACGGCAACGTCCTCAGCCGATTGTCTGACCGCGATGAGTGGGAAGGCTTTGTGCGCTGGTACTATGATCTGGTTTGTAAAGAGCCTAATCGTAACGCTATTCTGTGCGGGATTAAGTTCTCGGGCATGTAGTTCTTTCAAGCTGCCCCCCCCCTTTGGGGGGGGGCAAGCGAAGGAAATCTTATGAATGATTCTGCATTCGGTTCTAGACAGATAATGATGCGACATGCGCCAAAGAAAAAGAAATCGGATATGGCCGGCAACCTAGTAGGTGGAACTGGGGCTCTTGCTACTGCCTATTTTACAGGCGGAAACCCGACAGCGACTATGGCTGCATTTAACGCAGGCAAGTCTCTAACAGATGGCGTTCTGGAAGGCGACTCTTCCAAGACTGCATCAGGGTTAACAGGCGGGGTAGAAGCTACTAAGCTAGCTAAACTAGCGAGAGAAAAGGCTGCCTCTGCGGCTGCTGAAAAGCTCGCTAAGAGCGCAGTAAAGGCAGTATAAAGTGCATAATGGTGTAGTCCTAATAGCTGAAGGCGTAATCCCCCAAGACAAGGAAGTCGATCTTCCTAAGGGCGGGAAGATTAAGAGCCAGCTCGATTCCTTTACGACTCAGAGGCAGCGATATACCCGTGTTTGGGATATGTGCAGTCTGTATCTACAAGGGCAACAGCATATTCAGTGGGATAAAAACCTACGCAACTTCATTGGTACTCCTTCCCGTCGAGGGCAAAGTAGAGTTACCTTCAATCTTATTATTAATATCTATCGAAACATCTTAGCCCGCCTAAGTATTGCCTACCCCTCTGTTACCGTGATGCCCTCAAGTCCTTCGACTGAAGACATCATGAAGTCAGAGGCTTCCGAAACCTTCCTGCGTTACTATTGGCACGCAGAGGATATGAAGGGGACACTAACAACTCTTCTCGAGTGGCTGCTTATTACTGGCAATGCGGGCCTCCATACCTTCTATGACCCTGAAGACGATAAGATTCACACAAGGACGGTAAGTCCTTATGATCTGTTTCTTGAGCCAGGAGCTACAAAGGTTTCTGAGTCTAGGTTTTGCGCTATTCGCCATACTGTTCATCGTGATGATCTTCTTAAGGCTTACCCAAGCAAAGCAGACATCATTAAGAAGTCGGGGGAAAGACCCCAGCGCGTCATGCGGACATTCTTTCAATCGGCTAGTGGAACAGATTCAAATGAGCTTAAGGAGCGCCTCGAGGTTTTCGAGGTCTATATGCAGACCGGAGAGATGGGGATGCTGCTTGGCACCGAATGGATATACAAGTCCAAGTGGCCCGTTAAGAAATCCCCCATTTCGATTATCCAGTATACTAAAATGCCTGGACGCATCTGGGGCATGGGCATGATCGAGCCTCTGCTCGAGTTGCAGTCAATGTATAACCGTGGAAGGTCCCAGGTTATCCAGAACGCTGAGTTGATGGGCAATCCTAAATGGCTTGTTCCTAAGTCATCTGGAGTAGCTAAAGATGCGCTCTCGGATTCAAGACCGGGTGAGAAGGTTGTTTACAACGCTAACTCTGGGCCGGCTCCTCAGCAGATCTCCGCTGCTCCACTACCTAACTATGTACTTGATAACATTCGACAGCTCTCATCTGAGATGCATGATGTTGCCGGGGTTCATAGTACAAGCCTTGGTAAGAGAGCTATTGGTATCGAGTCCGGCGCTGCTATTGAGTCGCTCTCCAATCGAGATTCTCAGCAGCTCTTGGTAACTCAGAACAACATAGAAGAGTCAGTTCGAGAGATGGCTATATGCATTCTCGAGATGGCACGGGAGTTCTATTCTGAAGAGCGAATGATTCGGATGATGGATGACACGGGCCGAGTTGTTCACAAGGCCCTTCGTGGGACTGATCTGTGCAGCGACCCTGAGATCTATATTGAAGCAGGCTCAATGTTTCGAGACGAGAAGAAGGACAGGGACCAGCGAGTTCTCGAGATGGTCAAGCTTGGTTTGCTTGATAAGAACGAGGCACTCAGAGCTTTGGATTATCGAACAGGCAACGCTCGGGTTACGAAACAGATGGCTGGCTTTAGCCACGCTCACGATATGCTTGAAGCGATCATGGGTGGCAGCGCAATTGAAATCATGCCGACTGATGACCTCAAAGCGTTCCAAGAAGTCTTTGAAGGCTTTATGCGAACGCCTCCTTACTATCAGCTTGCCCCTGAGCTTCAGGATTACATCCGTGATGTTCTTGTCGCTGTGTCGACTTATGGCAAAGAGGATGAGCAGTTTATGGAGCAAGAGCTTCAGCGGACTGTCTTCCCCCGTGTGCCTCAGAAGCCCGCTAATGCAGCCCAGAACATGACAGCGGTAAGTAGCCCCCAAGCAGCAGAGCAAATGGCCGGAGAGTTTGACAGCCTAGATCAGAGGCGTGCTATTTCCGATGATGCTAAGCCTGTTCTCTCTCGTGCCCCTAAGATGGGTGGTGTTTCATGACTCCTGTTCAAGTGTATGACATGTTTAAGTCTTATATGGATGAGGCTGATACGACCTTCATCACAACTGATCAGGTCGAGCTTTATCTCGGCCAGGCGTATAATGATTTCCGCCAAGCGGTTTGCAATATTGACCCCTTTATTTTTGGTGTTCAGCATCTGCTTACTGCTACGGGTGCAAAGATTGACCTAACCTTAGCTAATGGCACGCCAGCAGCTACCCTGTCCGGAGCTGGTGCTACTCCTGGTAAGAAGCTCGAGCGCCTTCTTCGGTTGGCAAGGATTGATACTATCGCTGGAAACAACGTCATTAGGTATTTACCAGGCGCTCCATCGGAAAGGACTCTCCCATTTGATGGTTATACACTCAATAATACAACGATCATTTTTGGTGGCAACGCTGCTGGTACACAAGCTTTTAGAATTGAGTACGTTCCTTACCATAACATTGATTTCACTGGCGGCACTTCTACTTATATTGATGAGCTTGATGGCTTCCACGATATGATTCCTCTTTATGCGTACCTTCGATATGCTGTGCGAGATGCTGCTGATTTACCCCAGGTAAATCAGGAGCTTTCACGGAAGGTAAAAAATCTTCAGACGTATCTTGAGCAGGGCCGAAATCACGAAGGCTCTCAATATGTCAACTGGGCTTGGTAGATGGCTGCACCAGGAAATGAAATTGATCTTTTTGCTGGCGGTGTAGAGCAGACTGATCAGCGAAGAGAAGGCTGGGCACAGAACCTATGGAAGGTTCGTCAGACCGTCTCCGTGCGACCTGGCTGGGGCCAGATCGCCGAACTAGACACGACCCTTGGCCTGGACATCAAAGCAACAACGTCGGGCGCTAGGTTCGAATCTACGAGCTTTGGCTACCGAAGGCTCCTAGGCTCTCATTATATCAAGGCGTCTTTCGGTAACGAGCAGATCGTTACCCTCTTCCTTGCGAGGGCGAACTCCGGAAATGTCTTTGGCGAGCCCAAAGAGTTTCGTTGGGACTTTTATCTGATTGCCAGGATCTTCGACCTGACAACGAACAAGCACTGGGAAGAGGTCTTCCATCGGCATACCTCCGAGTTCGCCCTTGGCGGCGAACTCGATGGTAGCGGAGCGATCCTTCCAAAGATCGAGCCCTCCATGCCTAGCACCTGGCACGGCTGCTATGAGTCTGCTTATGACCGAGACAACAGTAGCTTTATTGCAGGGCAGGATGGACCTGAATGGTTCTTCCAGGTCTATCAGAACACGCTTTACTTTGGCGCCCCTTCGCAGGGCGTCTACATGTATCAGCCTGTTGATTTTAAGGACCTGCGATATCAGCAGCTAAACACGTCGGAAGAGTTTGATTGGGCTAGGGGCTGGTCAGAAAGCACCCTTATAAAGCGGCTTAACTTTACCCCTGGTATTTATCGGGATGGCTTTGTGTACGCTGAGGACAGTGCCCTCACAAAGATAAAAGCAGCCTCAGTGTTTAGAGATCGGCTGGCTTTCGCTACTGACCATGAGGTTTTCTTTTCTGACCCTGGGCGTGTCTCAAGCATTATCGCTTCAAACTTTATCCAGTGCCCATCGGCAAGCAAGATCACTGCTATTACCGAGATCCGTGGCAATCTTTTGATATTCACATCAAACGAAACCTACCTCTATATCCCATCAGAAGGGACAATCATTTCTCGTGGCCGCCCCCCTGTCAACGTTAGCAATAGCATTGGCTGTGTTGGCTCTGGCGCTGTGTTGGTAGCCGATAACAGGGCCACCTGGGTTTCAAGTACGGGTGTTTATTCTACTTCTGATGGCCAATCCATTAGCGAGATAAGCTCTGACATTAAAAGCTTTTGGAAATCGGGTGGTCTTATGACCAACCCGATGACCAGCTATTTCGAGTCAGCGCTTACTCCTGATGCGGATAAGGGGCATGTTGATATTACCGCTATTGATCCGCCGAGAACCTTGATCCAATTTGATCCTAAGGATATTACGCTCGCTTATAACCAAGAGAACAAAACCTTCTTAATAGGCTGCCCTAATCTAAATGGGGCATGGTGCTATTCTTACGGGATGTGGTCTTGGTGGCCCATGGAAAGCGTTGCTAGTCAGAGCGCAGCTGGAAACCCTGAAGTAAATACAAGCAAAAACCTAATCAAGCCTAGGGTCGTTTCTTCTAATACGGATTTTTATGCTGTCTGTGGTGTCAATCAGGACACTATGGTTAACTCTTCCTTAATCCATATCGATGGAAATGCCTCTGGGTTAATAGCTAACTCTCTCGGGCATAACTTCGTTCTTACTGGGCTTGGGTACGGAGGAGCACTTGATCGATCCTGCGTAGACGAGGACCAACGGTTAGGCTCTTCTAAGTATGTCGCTGTATCCAAGGGGGCTGCTACCGGAAGAGATCATCGACTTTACTTCAGGCCGATGTATGGAGAGGAGTCAGCTTCGGGAACAACCTATTATTGCCCCATTGAACTGGTTCCTCCTAGGGCAGCAGCAGCTTGGAATGGAAACATAGTTGCTTATTCGTTCCTGTTTAAGTTTGATAACAACGTTTGGAGCCCAAACTCTAACGCTGTAAGTGGGCTTATTAGCGCCCGCTTCCCTACTCAGAGACTAAAAAGCTCAAGTGGGTTTAGCCTTATAGCTGAAACAAATGGTGCTGGAGTTGCCACCCCAGGGGGCGGATACATTGCTATCACCTGGGTAGGATCAGGTGTTCCTCCTGGAACTTATGCTAATCAGCCCACCTTGAATGTGGCGAAAAGAAATTCTAATCCTCTTATTGAGCTGCCCTTTACTCCGCTTTCCCCAGCGAAGACTATGGGCGGCTTAGGGATTCTTATGATTTCATCTCAGCTTATAGATAGCACAGCTCAGGTGATTACTGATCTCCCCACGCTTGCATGGACTGGGATGGTAGTAGGAACAGACAACAAGCATATCTTAGACTCTAAGGCACAAGCTGTAGACTGGGCTTATAAGAGCCGTCACCTTTCGCTCGATGGTAATCAGATGAGGGCTCGAGGTATCTATGCCCGCCTTCAAAGTACAGGCCCTGGTGTAACTCGGCTTATTCCTAACTGGGTGTGGGGTTTATATAACGTTCTGCTTGCCTCAGATAATAAAGATTATACTACCCAGGTTGTAGACTATGATGATGACATTCAAAAGATCGTAGACAAGCTGGCATTACGCAGTCGATTCAGAACTTCTTCTAATGATAAGATGGGTCTTCGTACGTTTGGGAGTGCAGCAAGCAGTCCTAAGTGGGGGAGCGTAGCTACTTCTGGTCATGGGGATTATCTTATTGATGATACCCAAACAGATACGATCGCTACTTCTGATAGCATCAAAGGTGAAACAATCAGTTATATGGTCTTTGGTTTCATTAGGAACAGAGCAAGCAAGCTAACGATTGAGGGGCTCAAAGGGGTCTTCAGGCCTGCTGGCGGAAGACGGCGGACGGGTCGATGAGTAACGCATCTTTTATGCCGCTTGAAGGTGGACTGGGCAGGATGGGCTCTGAGGCTATCGATAACTTTATTGCCGATCTCTTCTCTTCAGATGTGTCTGTTAGGTTCCCGCCTGGAGAAGCCTTCGCTGAAAATGCTAAGATTAGTAACAGTATTCTTTTGGGCAGCGGAGAGCATGAGGGGTTTACTGCGAGTAAACCCCATACTGTGATCAGCGGGGAGAGCGGCTGTATTGTTAATCGTCTTGCTGTTATTAAGAACCATGCAATTGTTAGCAACATTCACTTTAAGCAGACTGCTGATCCGACAAACCTCAACCACTTGGTTCGCTTGATCCCGAATGTAGATGCGACAGCAGCAAAGCCTATTCGGGTCTTATTCAGGCAATGTGTATTTGAACGAATATATAATGCTCCGGTGGGAACAGGGGCTACAAACACAAAAGCGTTTGTTGTTGTTAATGCCTTAGCTAAAGCGGTGTTTACTGGGTGTGTGTTCCGTTCAAACAGGCCAGATGGTGTAATGAATGGGACGGGCACTGCTGTTCAGAATCTCAATGTCGCAGCAACAGATGTCTATGTGACTTCTGGAGTAAACTTAAGTACTCATACTCATAACAATGTTACTGTTGTTGGGCCGGAAATCTAATGTCTTCTTTACGCAGGTTTACATCTCAACAGTTTTCAGATGGCACGACCATTGATGGCAATCGCCTTGAAAAGGCGCTTCAAGACCTTGAAGACTGGAGCAGTAAGATTAAAGATGGAGACTTCGCCAATAGGTGGATGCAGTCCCAGTTTATCCTCAAGTACCTCCCGCCCACAGCGAGTTCAGACGCAACCCTCGCTGCTAACAGCGGGGTTGCTGGCAACTATCGGAGAGCCCCCTTCCTCCCTATTTACAATCCAACAACAGCGGAAAATCCTCATCGATTAAAGGGCACAAAGCTTCATTGGCAAACTGGTTATGTGGCTCCGGTAGCAGGGGTAAACCAGTATAACGAGCAAGTAGTTTGGACTTCTGTTTTCACGGTCGGTGAAGACCCCTTGATCGTCAGCTCTGTCGATGCCGTCTTTTTAACTTATAGTTCTGAGTATAATACAGACTGGAAGTATGACTCAGGGTCTCCGGGTGGAGCAGTTGGTGAATACTCTAATGATATCCATCTTCAGATTACAGCCGACAACCCATTCCTTCCGAACCTCCAGCTAAAGAATACAATCGTTTTCCATAAGTACCTTTCAAGCGCAGACGGTTCCTTGTTCTGCGATCAGGCTATTAGCCTGGCTACAATCGACGATATGAACCCAAGCCTGACAAGTGTACCGGGCATGGTGCCAATGCATGAGACATCTCTATCCATGAATCTTGACGACCTAAATATTCCAATCCCTCCTTATACCCGACTAAGGTTTTCGTTGGTTCTTCCTGTCAGTGCTGGCCCCCTGTGGGGGATTCAGCCTTGGGGTCGTTCTATTCCTACTTTATCTCTTACGGTCTTAGAAAGAATTGCTGATGGCTAACTTCAAGCGGATGACCAGGGGTTTAAAGCTTCTTATTGAGCATATCTATACCCCGATCTCTACGATCTTAACCCTTCTTACTGGGACGGGTGTAACCTCTGATGATTACGATAAGAAGTACGGGACCTTTAGGGTCAACATCAACATCCCGTATGTTAACTACTTCAGCAAACTAGACGATAGCGACCGTTACAGTACTATCACTATGCCCTTTGTTCTGCCTGCGTTTCAGGAGGTCTTCGAGTTAGATAACTCTGAAATCAATGACTATGAATTGGTTGAGGTTTCAGTTGGGCAAGACACACGAGCAGAGGCTGCATGGTTGCATGGCGTCCAAACATCAGCCGCAGGTTTACCCGAGTCAACTCTCGTCCCTGGCGAGGGGAACGCATTTACTGTGTACCTAATGGAAAAGGAACTTGAGACGACAGGTGAGGGAAGCCAGGCTCAGAAGGAGATCTATCGTTTGAACCTACCGGAAGTAGCGTTGCTCGACCCTCTTTCGAGAGCAAACCCATACGTTCAGACGGGTATCTCTACAACGATTAGGCATGACCGATCATACCTTATCGAGTTTGTTCCAACGAAAAACCTCCAGCCCTTCTACTCGATGAACATAAGCTTTAAGCTCAAGCATAAGCTGACCTCTCGCGATCTAAATAATGCTGCTCAAACAGATGTTCAGAACATGCCCGCTCATCTGGGAGCCTTTAACAATGTGGTTCAGTCCCCTACGCTTCCAGCAAGCAATGCAGCTATTGTTGCTGACGGGGCTACAGGTGTAAGCACGAACTTTTCCTTGATCGATAACCTTATCGCTCGAGGTCTTCGGGGTGGATACAAAAAGTCAGGCCGTCGAAGGTATGCGGAAAATCTGAAGTCTGATGCAGGCTATGAAGTTATTGCGGTTCCGATGTTTGGCAGTTGGTTTGTTCCGGCGAACCCAGCTTTGCTTGCAGATAATAAAGACGCTCTCATGAGCCCCCTGAACCTCCCTTGGCACCCAGGGACCGCAACCAATCTCGCTACAATGGACAGAGCGATTATTCCCTTGCAGTACCCCATGACCATTCATCATGTCCTTATAGCGGTAAGCTATGCTGACTCAGCAAGGACGCTTAGTGCTGCTCGACCTACCCAGATAACGTTTACAAATGAAGTTGGTGTAGGTCTTTTGCAGGGGATTCGATCTGAGGACTTAGCTATCCAGCAAGTTGCTCATCTCACCTGGACACCCACGGGAGGGGCAACTCCTATTGGAACAAACAAGATTATTGACCGAATGTCCTCTGGTCCAGCAGGCGCTGCCTTTACTTACATGTGGGACGTTCTCCAGTGTCCCCTCGTCGGAACAGGCGGAACTGGATACTATGCTCAGGGCAATCCCGTATTTGCTGCAAAAGGAGACAGCCCTGGTATTGGCAGCGGTACAAACGTTCGATCAAATATCAATGGCGCACCACCTGTTACAGGTGGCGGAGAACAAGCACTGGATATTCGGTGGAAAATTTCAGATACTGGGGCTTATATTAGCACTGGTGGTAATCTTATAGGGTGGCCTGGTCACTGGGTTTATATCATAGGCAAGAAACATTTAATTTGAGGTGAAACATGGCAGCTGAAGATATCTATGGAACTGCTCAGTCAAACAGAGACAAGGCCAGACAGCGTGGCTTAGCAGCAACTGAACAGTTAGTTGGCATAGCCAAAGAAGGCTCTGACCGATTTGAAGGTGCCTCTGCTGATAGGCAAAGAAGAATCAGATCAGGAACGGCAAGGGGCCTTGCGGCATCCGCCCCTACGGGGCGGATGGCCGCAGGCGGCGGGATGCTAGGGGCGTTTAGCCAGGCTGGTCTTGATGCTGAGATGGCTGGTATCAAGCAGGCCCAATCAGATGACCGAGAAGGCCTCAGCTTAAGAGAAGGGGTTGCTAAGGCAGAGCTTGGAGCTGCTGAGTTTGCTGCTTCGGCTGGCAATGAAGAAGAGGATTTCGCTTCAGCTGTATCAGATGGCGAAGCTCTTATCCTTCAAGCGATCAACTCTAATACTAATATGATCGGCAACACGAGCGAGGAAGCCGTTCGTATTGAGCGTGATGCAATCATCTCCCGTGTAATGGCACAAAATAAAAGAGCAGGTAGAGCGCTGAGAGAGCGCTGGTCCCCAGGTGGACAGCGTTATAATAAGTACGAAACGTCCCTTGATTAGGATTTAACTATGGCTAGGATATTACCCCAATCGGTATTTCGCAGAGGCTTTGACCATCAAAGCTGGGGAGCCGATCGCAGAACCGCTGGTAGCGATCAATGGCTTGCACCTGAAGGTGTAAAGGCTGCGGTTGCTATTACAGATACCGTTGGTGGTGTTGTCTCTTCTGCTGTGCAAAAGAAGATGGGCCGGGATAAGATATTAGACCAGCTTTCCATGGGCAAAGAGATCTCCCGCTTAGCTCGAGAAGCCAAAGCCGATAAGAAGGGTGCAAAGGTTCTTGAACTTCAGAAGCGTTTGCTTGCTGAGGGAGAAAAGCTCCCAAGGTTTGGTGCCGATGGATCATGGGGATCAGAATCTGAAAGCGCTCTAATAAGGTCACAAGATAAAAGAGCCAAAGCTTTATTCGGTAAAAACGCTAGGCCAGAACAGTTCAATCAATACGACATGGCCCAAAAGGAATCGGGCAATCCCTTTTCTCGCATTGTTGCTGGGACCCAATCGCTATTCGGTGCTGATGAGGGCGAGTATGCAATAATGCAGGCCAATCAGGCTCGGGCTGAAGAGTTTGAAGACCAGGCTCTTGCTCGTCAGTCTGCTGCTGCGGCTTATCGCCAGGCTGCTGGGGCTGAAACAATGGAGCAGCGTAGAGATGCTACCGGTGCTGCTATGTCGGCATGGGATAGAAGACGAGCTGCAACTTTATCCGGCCAAGCAGCCGGGGAGGGACAGCAAGCGATCACCCAGGACCTCAAGCGGTTGTTCCCTGGGCGCAAGCCCCAGAAGAGAAGTGGTGGCGGCGGCCGTAGGATGGGTCTTCCTCGGGATGTCGAAAGAGATTACCGTCGCTCTGAGGCTAATGTTAACTCTGGCCAGCTAGCTCTTGCTTATCAAAAAGGTGGCAATTCTTTCGCTAATAGCCCCGGTACATTTAGGCAGCTAAGCGAAAGAGAAGCTAACATCGCAGGCATGAAGGGGACCAAAGGCGGCGTTTGGATTCCTGCCTCTCGATACCTGTCGAAAACAACAAATGATAAACTCAGAAGCACGGATAGAAATGTTCAGGCGCAAGGCTTCCGCGAAGCAGTAGACGAGGCCCGCCGGTCTGAACAGCTAGCTAGTAATCTGGGCAAGAGGCTTCCCGAGGAAGTTAAGAAACAAAGAGCGGCTCATGATTTCTTCTCCAAAGGGAAATCGACGACGATGTATCGTAGTTCTGATCATCCTGATGTCGATGCTTTCTTTGGCGACCCGCTATATGCAAGAAGTATCCAGGGGTTTGGGTTTGACACCACCGCCCCCACGGATCAGACAGGTGGAGGCGGGGGAAGCCAGGGAGCAGACCGCCTACCAGGAAACTCGAGGAACAACTCAGTAACTGGTGCTGTTTTAGAACAGCCCCAAGGTGATACTTCATTCCGATTAGGAGGGGAGCCAGGCCCTGTAGAAGAGGTGCTAGTAGGCCCCGCAGCTACAGCAGAAGAGGTTGATAACCAGCAGGCTGTTTTGTTTGGTGGCAAAGCAGACCTCGAAGCGATGCAAGGGAGGGCCGGCCCGCCAGCGCAGCCAGAGGCTAAGCCGGCACCCAAAGCTAAGAAGAAACCCAAGAAGAAAGCTCCGGTTACGAGGACGCCTATCCAGAAGAAAGAGGCCAGGCAAAGGGCTGCTCGTATCAGGCAAGGACGAGAGCCTATTCCTTATGATAGAAGGGTTGCACCTAGCGGGGCAGAAGTTGTGCCTAGTGACGGCACGAGAGGCCCGGCTGAGCTAGAGGAGGGGAGAGCTGTAGAGCGTTCTAGCGAGAAGAAGCTAACTGATAGCCAGGTGAAGGCTCGTAAAATCAGGAAGTGGCTAGGCAGCCCTTACGCTCCTGCCCAGTGGAAAAGGAAGAAGAAGAATGAGTTCTATAAGTTTGCTATGGCGAATGGCCTAGAAGAAGCAAAAAACAAATTCATTAAGTAGGTAACTGGCATGGTATTTGGCGCTCCTTATGACATTGAAGTAGATGAAGAGAAGTACAAAACAGGTACTACTATTGATCTTGGCAGTGGAGAAGACCTCCCCTCTAGCATAGCCAGAGCGCCTGTAGCCGCCTTTGCTTTCGGCACATCAGCTACCCCTATCATTGGCAGCGGAACCTCCTTCATACGTCGCCAGAAGAGATTAGCAGCTGCTGCTGAGATACGGAAAAAGACCTGGCAGGATGCCCAGTCTACCCCCTTCCATGAGGGGGCCATTCGTTACTTGACTGATGTTCGTGGCATGACTGAGGCTGAAGTCGGGCAGGTCCTGAAAGATGAAGAAAACTGGCAGGCGAATACAAGGAGCACGAGGCCCCACCGGATCAAGCAGGGTGGTGTCATCCCCATCTATAATGAAGATCAACTGACTGATGGCGAGGATGAACCTGCTCTTAAGTTTATAGATCGTGGTACTAGGGGTGGAGCAACACGAAGGCGTATCGAGGGTGTCAAAGCAAGGACGAATGATCGGTTTGAGGATAGCCCTTACCAGGCGGCTATAGAGGACTACACTAAGTTCTACAGAGAAAAGGCTGAAGAAGGAACGGTCAGAGATGAGAATGGGCGAGTCTTGTCTCGCTCCCCAGAAGCCCAAGAGATTGAGACTGCACTTAATAGATCTAAGACAGCAACGGATTCTATAATCTATCAGAACCAGATGTCTTCTTACAGCATGGAATCTCCGATCATCCGATCGCAGGTCGAGTATGTTGAAGCTTTAGACATAGCCAAGAAGCTAGACCTGCCTCTCGGTGAAGTTATTGATAGCGAGCGTAAGCATCTCTCTGAGGGCCTATGGGAGATTATGAAGACTGCTATTGGGCAGGGTCAGCCCATCCCAGGCATGGAAGGCGAAGACTACATTGAGCGAGCCCAGTACATGGGAGAGCTTATGGGCTGGCAAGGGCTTGTCGGTATGTTTGTTGGCATGGCATCTCGGCCAATAGACACCCTCGAGCACAAGCCGAACTTGCCTGTTATGATAATGACCCCTTTGCTGCTGCGCGTCGCCCGAGG
>TARA_R110002126_G_scaffold12196_26_pt1 | contig 18355 bp, 24 predicted proteins | sample TARA_R110002126 | Tara Oceans TARA_R110002126 (sample SAMEA4397536) | marine metagenome | biome: Polar Biome; feature: [DCM] deep chlorophyll maximum layer (ENVO:01000326); material: water (ENVO:00002006), including particulate matter (ENVO:01000060) such as... | depth 30 m
GCACAACGGGTAAAACTGGCGCGCGAGCTCAGTAAACGCGACACCGGCAAAACCCTGTACATTCTGGACGAACCGACCACCGGCCTGCATTTTTATGATATTCAGCAACTGCTGAACGTATTGCACCGGCTGCGCGACCATGGCAACACTATTGTGGTCATTGAGCATAACCTGGATGTGATAAAAACCGCCGACTGGATAGTCGACTTAGGCCCGGAAGGCGGTAACGGCGGCGGCGAAATACTGGTAGCTGGCACCCCGGAGCAAGTCGCGGCCTGCAAAAAATCCTACACCGGCCAGTATTTAAAACCGTTGCTTGGCTAAACTCTGATGTGCAAACAATATAATCGCCGGAGAAACAATGATGGATATCAGACCTATCAAAAATGATGCCGACTACCGCGCGGCGTTGCATGAAGTCGAGCAACTGATGCTGGCTCAGCCAGATACGCCGGACGGCGAGAAGTTAGATGTAATGGTTACGCTGATTGAAGCTTATGAGGCTAAACATTTCCCCATGGATTTGCCGGATCCTGTTGAGGCTATAAAGTTTGAAATGGAACGAAAAGGCCTGACAGTTAAAGACCTGGAGCCAATGATTGGCAAAAGTAACCGGGTTTATGAAATTTTAAATCACAAACGCTCACTTACTTTAAAAATGATCTGGCGGCTGCACGAGGGGTTGGGCATCCCGGCAGAATCGCTGATTAAACCACCGGTAAACCTGTCAAATTAAAACCAACGCCTTACCTGCGCCTTATACGCCTGATAATCGGCGCCAAACTTCTGCAGTAAATAGCGCTCTTCCGGTATTATCTGCCAGCGGTTCATATACAGCACAAACAGCGGCAGTAATGCAAACGCTGCCACGCTCATTAAGTAACAAGCCAGCGCGGTTAACAACAGTAAAAATCCCAGATACATGGGGTTGCGGCTATAGCGGTAAATACCTTTTATCACCAGGCTGGAAGTTTGCTGCGGCACACGCGGGTCTACCGTGGTATCAGCCCGGCGAAACGCCAACACACCGGATAACGCCACTGCGATACCTGAAATAACAAAAATACCGGCCAATACTAATGCCCAACGCGCAGGAAACGTCAAAGGCGGTAGAACCTGCGCCAGCAGCCACATCGCTAAGGCAAATATCACTACTAAAACCACCGGCGGTATTTTAAGTTCTAATGCGTGCATGACAGCCTTCCATAATTTTTCTTCGCTGTATCATACTACTTGCAGTGATTTATAAACTGATATTGGTTAAAGACTACACTTTTTGGCGCAGAAAAGTGTTGGGTTTCCACATTTTATGCGCACAAAAATGTGGAATTGCGGCGGGAATGAATATTAAGTCAGGCCGCCGGTAGCTCAGCAAAGCTACTGCTATCGTACAGCCAATTAGTGATGTCATGGGTAAGTTGTGGCAGTGGCAGTTTATTCTTACCTTTTAGTACACACACCCAAACCAGCAACACCCGCCAGCCCAGCTCGCGCAATTTCAAACCTCCGTTAAACCACAGTCAATCAAAAATTGAAAAGTACCATCGTAAAACTGAGGATTTCTTGTAAGGTCACATTCATTGCCCTCTGGTACAAAAATTATCATGCCCTCTCTCGCTCTGGTAAGTAGCACCCGGTAAGCGTTTTCTAAATAACGCTTATTCTCAAGTTTATGGCGTGCTTGCCAACGAGTACCTTTAAATTGCCAATGCTGAAACTCACCGTTAATGAATCGCAGATCTGCATCCCAAGCTACTAAGACCCAATCTAACTCCAGACCTTGTACATCAAACTCAGAGGCGGCATCCTCTAAAAAGTTACTCGACCGAATATCATCGCCTGGGGCAAGGAACCACTTTTCGGGTTCGATCGCGTTTTTAATAAAAATACCTTCGGCTTTTAATCTAATAGCATTTGAAGAGGCTAATAACCCGCATCGTCTGTTTGCCACAGTTTTTTCTCTAATCCATTCCTTGGCCTTTGAAACGTCCCGAGTAATAGAAACAGGAAACAGGTGCTTAATCTGTGAGTAAATTTTAGCTGCCGCAGTAGCGTCACCTGCTATTAGAAAGTGTACAAATGAAGACAGCTTTTCAGCGCGGAAGGAACGCATAGACGTTGCTAGGTGTAAACTTTTTTCCTGTTCAAAGTTTTGCAAGCTACTTAGATCTATACCATTACTTACATATTCGCCAGTCAATAAGTTTGGTGAGCAATAGACTTGCCAATGCTTGAACGACTGGTTAATCGCATCAAACCAGCCAAGAATACCGGCTTCGCCAACATTAATTTCTTGCCCTCCACCTACCAGGGCAATAATAACGGCCCAATCTTCGTGCCGATCCATGACGGAAATAAGAAACTCGGGTTCTGTCATATCAAAGTCTGGAATACCGCGCTTGGATTGCATAAATTTTGCGGTTTGTGCTTTATCCCATGCGCGTTGCGCTTCATCAAAAATAGCAACATGCTCTGGTGGTTTGGCTTGGTCTTGTAAATACTCGTCTCGAAACCGATGTATATTTTGAATAAAGCTTTCTACCCTTTTTCGAGCTTCTTGTTTGGAAAGTTGCTTTTCAATATCATGCCGCACTCGCAGTAACTCATTTTTATAAAGGTCTGATGCCAACGCTTCCTGAAGCACCGCAACCAAAGGGCCATTTCCGCTCAGAAATACTGAGTACTCATCGTCTTTTGGATTTGCATGTTGATTCGCAATATTTAACCCTACTAACGTTTTGCCCGCTCCAGGCACGCCGGTAACAAAACAAATAACTTTCTGCTTGTTCAACCGAGCTTGATGAATAACCTCAAACAACCGCAAGCTAGTCTCCGAGATATTCTGGCTGCCGGCTTCAGAGCGGGTAATGTCTAAAACGTTATGCTTGGAATACAGGGCTTGGGCGGCTTCGACTATGGTAGGTGTTGGTTTGTATGATGCTTCCAACCAAGTGTTGATATTAAACTCTGGAAGCGAGAGTTGAGCTGCTGTTTTGTTAAGCAGTTCAGCTAGGTTTGTACCTGAGGAACATAGAACATTTGCAACAAGCTCAGAGCTGAAGAGTAGCGTGGCGTTTTGGTTTATAGCGTTAGTACATATAAGAATTGGCACAATATACTTATTATGGCTATCAGCATGAAAGTGCTTCAAATCTAGAGCGTAACCAGCCGCTTGTGTACGATCAGCGTAGTTGTATGTGCTAGCGCCAATCTTGAACTCTAAAACGAATATTACACCACCTAGAATAATCAGAACGTCCGCACGCCGACCCATTCTTGGGATCATAAACTCAAAGAAAACGTTGCAATTGCGGTCTATGTTCTCAAAGACTTGTTTCAGTAGTCGTATTTGCTGAGCCCATGCAACTGTTTGTGAGTGCTGTAACTCCTGACCATGGGCCTTGGTTAACTCGCCTATAATCGAAAACTCATCAGCTTGAAGAAACTCCTCGATAGACGCGTTGTAATACGCCCGGCTCATACATTAAATTCCGGGATATCAAATAATTCAGAGACAGAAACCTTAAGGGCATTTGCGATCTGCAATATATTCCTAAGGCTGACATTACGTTTACCACGCTCAATGCCGCTGATATACGTTCGATCTAAATTGGATAAAGCACCGAGTTCTTCTTGGCTAATTCCCTTAGCAAGCCGAAGCTGTTTAACCCGTAAACCAAATAGTTGCAGTACATCCTGATGCATAACTCTATCCAATAATTTAAGAGCTAACATCGTCAGGCGATGTGACTTATAATGCTACGGACTATAAGTCACATTGAGTGTCAGTTATGGATAAAGAAAGTAATAATAATGATTATTTTAAACGGCTTAGTAATAAGCTCGAACATCAGTACTGTATAAACTTTAACGACACAGGTTATACCGAAAGCGAATGGCTGGATCGTTTTGGTGATATGCCTATAGACCACGCTATATCAGCCTATGCGCAGAAGTATGATTTAACCCCGTTAGAAAATTTTAAATACTAACCGTTTGTTTATTCAAGCCGGCCTTGGCAGTTCGCCATCGACCTTAAATAGCTAAGCGCTGAATTGATATAGCGCGCTGTCACCGGCTTGCTTAAAAACTACCTGTCCGGCGTTCTCTAGTGACATAGGGGTAATTAAATATTGAACGCCGGTTCCTTCATTATCTGCTCTGTCCGGCTAATTCCCAGCCGCTTCGCAACGGTTTGCCAGTGTTTAACCGCATTTAGCACTTCGTCGTGAATTTTAGTTGCCTGAATTTGAGAAAGCCGAAAGAAGTCTTTTACATCAAAGGCCAACTGGTAGTCTAAAGCGTTGTCTGTATCAGTAATGTTCAGATGTAGGCCGTGTTTACCAACGATAGGGTTTAAGTCATAAGCAGGTGATAACTTCCAGCCATTCTTAGTCAGTAAAAAACCATGGTTACGCAGGTGATCATCCGTATTAGACACCGCAATATTAAAGACGATACGGCGCCATAATTGTGCTAAGTCAGCTTCTGTTTGTGCTCCCTGTCTGGAAATAAAATCAGCAATTTCTAAATAGCTGGCACCTTGAGATTGTTCACCATCATAGTATTGCAGCTGAGTCATGGCCGAAGAAAAATGCAGCCGCTGCTCTCCCTTCCGGTCAAAACGCTTTGTTAAAAAGGTATGGTGTTGCGATGAAAACTGCCTGATCTCACTTGGAAACATTTCAACGCCAGCCGCTAAAGCCAACTCATAACAGACCATCTCCCACGCACCTACATCATGGGTGTCATTTACATTAGGAAATTTAGCTATCCATAATTGGCTTTGTTCATCGGTTACACAGGCTTTTGGTCTGGCACCGCCTAAAGATGAACCAGGCGCAATCAGCATTTGTAGCCAACGATAATACTCGTCACTGTCAATGTTATCGTCTTTTTCAATTTGCATGGCGGCATGCTCTAACTCACGTAATGATGCCATTGGCGGTGCCACAAGCCCGACATGATTATCTAAAAAAGGGTTGTCTGGAACAGAGGCATTTAAACAATTAACATTGTCAGCTCGCTTAAATCTGATCCCTCCCATTCGGTAAGAATCATGTACGCCCAGCAAGTAATCCAATTCGCTTAATCTACTCGTTGCCCGAATGCCCTTACGCGCTTCAATCGCAGCACGGCGCTGCATCAAAATACGGCCCCAGCGATCCGGGGATGAATCCAGAAAGGCCCGGAAATTCTTATCGGCTTCGTCATTGTAAAGTTCACCAGTATGCAGTGTAAGCATAGGATCTATTTGCAAGCGGTAAGGTGAGCTTAGAAATGCTTTATCGTAGGCAAAGCTAAACACACCACCCCGACTTGAGTCACTGTAAGCAAGTTGCCCAACTAGCAATGGCTGTTCAATTGGATGCCAGTCGGCATATACCTCGACGATTTCACGGCTCATTTTGAACCTTCCAGCAATTTTATATTCTGCAGCTTGATGCCAACTTCATCATGAGCAGCCATTTCTGCAAAGTTACTTTCCATTCCCAACACGGCCATGATCTTCAGGTAAGTGCCGATAGCAACACCAGGGTCACCAGCGAATACCTTGTTCACGGTTTTATTATCAAAGCCAGTTCGCTCACACAATAACTTTTTAGTAAATCCACGACGTTTCATGGCTAACAACAAGTCCTCACCAAAATTCGTAAGGATTTTTCGCTGCTTGGGAAAGAGAACATTGTGCAAATCACGCTTAGCCATACATCACCTTGTAGGAACATATTCCTACTATTTAATCATTAATGGGAATATAGTCCTACTTTATTAAGTTGGCAACTATCAGGTAAAATTAAGAGGACTATATTCCCACATATGCGCCATTAATAGGATTAACATCCCACTATGAGATATTCCTTACGGAATCGATGAAGTTGATGGCACTATTAACCAAGCTTTGCTAACTATTCACCCCGGCCGTGGCAGTTTGCCGTCAACCATAAACAGCCCGGCACTGAATTGATATAGCGCGCTGTCGCCGGCTTGTTTAAATACCACGTGTTCAGCACTGAGTTCGCACAGCCACTGGCTGGTGCTATCGGGTTGCTTGTTGGTAAACGCAGCGGCGCTAAACAGGCCAATACACAGTTGCTGTTGGGGGTGGCGGGCAGAGCAATACTGAAAGAGGTCTACCCCGGCGCTACGCATAGCAGTACCTAATGGCTGGGTTTGCTGGTAACTGGTTTTATCGGTAAGCGCTTGCTGATACGCGCTAAACGGTGGTTGCTGTAAACAAACCGCTTTATATGAGTGGTAGCTGGCACTAAGCAAGGTGTGTTCGGTGCGTAAACTGGCTTTGGGCGGCGCGGCGTCCATCGAGTGCCAGAACAATAGCCGGTAGTAGGCTGATTCAGCCAGACACACTTCAGCCGTGCTGCCAGCATAGAAAATGCCTGGCTCGTGCGTGGCACCAAAACGTGAGCCCCACTTTAGCGGCGGATAACGAAACGGGGTTTTCAGCAGATAGTGTAAATCAGTCGCCGCGGCGGGTACCGTGGGCTTGGTGCTTTCCAGCAGTTGCTCCAGCAACGCCTGCTCGGCCAGGGTGTCGACTAAACTAAGGGTAGCCACCTGTTGCTGGCTTTCTACCAGCCGGTATAGCTGGCCACTTAGCTCAGTAATATGTTGCTCACCATGACAAGCCTGCCAGATCACAGTTTTCCTCTGAGTGCGTCAACCACCTGCAATACCTGAAAAAGACCGCTGATGCTTTGCAGCTGCTGTGCCGGCACGCCACCGGTAATGCTATTGTTAGTGTGCATAAAGTGTTTAATCCAGGCCAGATCACCACCGGCCAGGGTAAATACCGAACGGGCCACCCGGATAAGCAATAGGGCCAGCTCGCCCTGCTTTGATGCCGGGTCCAACGATACACTCTGCTTTAAGCGACTAACAGCAGTACGGTGCACACCCAGCACCGCCGCCAGCTCAGCCTGCTTTAAACCTAATTGCTCAGCTGCATTAAGTACTGCCTTGGCCAGCACAGCATCAGATGTGACAACCGGTTTTAGTAATGCGCTCATATCACTCACCACTTGTTACAATTGCACAAAGTGTAGCCTAAATGTGCAAATAGCACAATTGGCCACGCAAATAATGTAGTTGTTGTTACCCATAAAAAAGGGGCAACAAATGTTGCCCCAAAAGCGCTAGTGTAGCTACCAGAGAAACTTAGAACTGACCGACAACCGCCAGGCTGTATGTTTTAAGGTCTGAGTTATCAGCATTGCTGCCAAAACCAGCGTCTAATGCCCAGTTCTGGTTAAAGAAGTGTTTAGCATTGATGCTGTAGCTGTCTTCTTTATCGTAAGACACACCGACAGAAGTCATTTTACTGAAATAGTAATCAGCATTTGCTGCCCAGCTGGTATCGCCGTCATTGTCAGCAATAGCCGCGCCAATGGTAATAAAACGATCGCCACCCAGGCTGGCAAAATATTTGCTGCTGATGGTAAAGAAATCAAATTCATCATCGACTGTGGCGGTGAAGCCAATGTAGTCATTGCCCTGTAACTTATGATCATAGCTGGCAGAGAACTGGAAACTGGTATCGTCACCTTCTGGCTTTACAGCCAGCGCGCGAATGATAAAGTTTTCAGCAATTAAATAACCTAAGCCAACTGAGCTAACATCAAAATCGCCTAAACGCTGATGGCCTGCAGCAACAACCAGGCCATTCTCAGCAAAGTATTCACCGCCAATACCGTAGCTATTGTCATCAAGAGCGCGGGCAAAAGAAGCTGATACATTGCTTACTTTATTAATATATTCAAATTGATCCAGCGGGCCTAAGGTTTGCTTCTTATCAAAGAAGTAAGTGCCATCAAGCGACCAGAATGTTTCGCTTTCGCCGCTCGCCCGTAAGTGGTCCGCACGCAGTTCAGTGAATAATTGGTATTCTTCGGCAGAAACTGCAGTAGCGGTTAGTGCGATAGCAGGCAGTAAGTACTTCAACGTCATTGTTTTATTTCCCTAAGTTGGTGATTGCGGCGCGCATACTACAGCCAGTCACCAACAAAGTAAAACAAAAATTAATACATATTTTACATAAAACACTTAGCGGTTACTTATTGAGCGAAAATAGGGCAATTGCTAGTCAACGCATGAAATCAATAGAAGATGCCCTTAGAGCGGATGTATCTGAACGTAACTTGACGATCAGTTAGTGCTGACTTCCCGGCGGTCATCCTGACTTTTATTGAACAACTCATCACAATCATCGCAGGCAAAATACCTGTATTGCTCAGCACATTTAATGTGACCGGTCGCCCCTGCGCGCAACTGCCAACTACAAGTTTTTTGTTGAAAGGTTAAGGTGCCTTCTATCGCGCAAGGTGCATAATTATAGTGATCATGCAGTGTTTTATGTTCAACTTCACGTGCTTGCTGAAAAAAACTCAGCACCTCCGACTTACTTAAGTCAACATCTTCTGGTCCACATTGTTCCGGGGCATCTGATGTAAAATCTGCGATATACAACTCAGTAATGTCGGGCGTCGAAACATCTGTCTGTTTTCCACAAGCGACCAGCACCGAACAGGCGACAAAGTAAACTATACAAGAACGCATTACCAACTTGCTCCTTTTGCTTCACCCGGATTTTTGTAGGATACCTCTGGATGACGATAGACATCCGTTTTAGTCAACGAGAAATGTTCATACAACTCTGCCAACAGCCATTGCAGAGACTCGTTTTGCGCGGGAGTCACTGCTTCATAATTAGTGTCATCAATATGTTTACCTACTATCTCGATGCCCAGCGCATCAGAGTTAATCGGGTATCGTTCCGGGTAGGATTTTTGCCGCTCATGCGCATCCAGCGCTTTAATCTGGTTGCTCCACGATTTAGCCAGAATCTTCGCCATTTCAACACTTTCACAACTGTTTTTATCCAAAGTAAGACATTTGGACTTAATTAATCTGCCGACATGGTAACAACGCTTATGTGTACTGGCTGTCTGATAAATCTGGCCATTCTTGCCTATCAAAAAATGAGCGCCGTTGCCGCCATTGTCATAAGCGTTAAATGTATGCTGAGCTGAGGGAGCGTCTGTTTGATGAACGACTACCGCACTAACCTGCACTAAATTTCCATGCTCAATTGTTGGGTAGCGTTTAAGTGAAATTTTATCATCAATTAACATACCTTCAGTATTCACTGTAGACATAGGGTCTCCATATGCAGTAGCCGGATTTAAAGCTTAGTTATAGCGCATAAAAACAATACTTAAAACTTTAATTTACAATTTAGCAATATTTTTATCTGCTTGCCTTTCTCAGACAATTCGCCAGAATAGGCTATTCGCAACTGGAGCATGACTATGATGAAAACATTCTTAACGATGGCATTGGCCGGTGCACTATCCATCACACCATTCAGCGTTAAGGCAGCCACCGTTTTTGGTGAAACCGTTGATAAAACAGCGGCGATGCCGGTATCGCAGTTGTTAGCTGAGCCGAAAGCGCATTTGCAGCAAGTAGTTACGATTTCGGGCACGGTTGACTCGGTATGCAGTAAGGAAGGCTGTTGGATGAAATTTACTGCTGCCAGTGAAAACGGCCCTTTCCGGCTAAAAGTACGTGATGGCGATATGGTGTTTCCGTTAAGCGCCAAAGGTAAAACAGCCTATGCCACCGGCGTAGTGACGCTGTGGCCGCAGGGTGAAGATAAAGCCGATGGTTATCAGTTGGTGCCTACAGCGGTGGAAATAGCCGACTAGCCAACCGTGCCAAGCCGCAATTTAACCAGGTAATGACGGAGCTGAGCCACCCGCTCTGGCCGGTCAAACAGCTGATATAACGCCAGCCAGTCCGCAGGTGGCATCCAGCATATGTTATTTTGCCAGTGGCAGCGCTGCGGGTTAAATTGCCAATGGTTTATGGTATCGCCGTGCTTTACCGCAACGCCGGCCATTATTTCAATATCCGGCCAGCCTGCCCGGCTAAAGCGGGCAAAATGTGTACTGGCATAGTGACTATGCGCTGGTCGCGGCTGCAACTGATGCTCCGTTGCCAGGGTGTGACAGATAGCGTCAAAGTCGTCGGCGCTGCAGATAACATCAATATCATTCGGCGCCAGTTCCACCCCTAAGTGCCACAGCAGGCAGCTGCCACCAATACCAAACTGCCAGGGCTTTAGCCGTTGGCACAACTGCTGCAGCTGCGCCAGTAATTTATTATTCGTCATCTAATGCCTTTATCAGCTGCGCTAAGTAAGCCAGCTTCTCATTATTTAGCTGACGATAGTCAAAGTAAGGGCATACCAGCAACCGGTTAAACTTGTCTATCGCAAATTCGTTATTCAGCCAGGTTAGCTGAGCTGCCAACCCTGCATCAATCAAGGCTTTTGCATGGGTTCGACCGGCAATAATATGTATGTCGTTCGTTTCAGGATCTAACCGGGGCATGCTAAATAATAACGCAGTATTACTACTTGCCTGCAATAAATACTGGTCCCGGTACTGCTGCCAACTGGCTGCCTGGCGGCTAAAGGCAAACTGCTGTGCATCCAGCGCAAACAACAGTTTGCTATACACGTTAAATACCTTACGCCAGCCATTGCCGCAGGCACTGTTTATCAGCTCAATTTCGCCGCTTTGTAACGGCCTTAGCCGGGTTAGGTCCGCATACTCCGCCATCGGCGGCCGCCTGGCAATATAAACCCGGATGCCCGCGGCAGTATCACCAAAACCGACACCCTTTTTTAATTGGCTTGTCATGAGTCTGCTCAGTACTAATTCAGTTTGCTACTTTATCATAAGCCTTAGCATAAGCCTTGCCTGGGTGTCAGCCACAGGTTAGTTTTAACTATTGCATTGCCTGGAACTGTTTATGTCATCATTTACTGTTAATACCGTTAACCGGCTCGACAGCTGGCTAATGCAGGTCTGTCCGCCAAAGAACACCAGCGGCCTGACTCGTTTTTGCTGGGAGTTCTGGTTTTTTGGCCTGAAGCAGGCACGGGCGTGCTTATTTGTCGGGTTGTTTTTTGCTACGGTTTTGCTGGTACCCCGAGTCGGCTTATTTAATGTGCCACGTTATGATGTGCTGTTGATCCTGGCGTTGCTGATTCAATACTGGATGGTATGGAGCAAACTGGAAACCATTGACGAGCTAAAAGCCATTTGTTTATTTCATCTGGTTGGTTTTGCGCTGGAAGTGTTTAAAACCTCTGGTGCTATTCAGTCGTGGAGTTACCCCGATTTTGCTTACAGTAAAGTATTTGGAGTACCGCTGTTTGCCGGCTTTATGTATGCCGCGGTAGGTAGTTATATTATTCAAAGCTGGCGCTTGTTGCAGCAACGGGTTGTGCATCACCCGCCTTACTGGATGGCGGTGTTAGTGGCGCTGTTGATCTACGCTAACTTTTTTAGCCACCACTATATTGGCGATTATCGCTGGTATATTGCTGCCGCAACCCTCGGGCTGTACGCCCGTACCGTGGTGTATTATACCCCGCTGGATCGTGAACGTAGCATGCCATTATTGCTGGGCTTTATTCTGGTTGGTTTTTTTATCTGGCTGGCTGAAAACATCAGTACCTTTATGGGGCTATGGAGTTATCCTAATCAGCTGGGTGCCTGGTCTGTGGTTCATTTAGGTAAATGGAGTTCATGGTCGCTGCTGGTCATTATGACGTTTACCATCGTGGCCCAGCTGAAATATGTAAAGCAGCGCATTGACGTGCCGCGCTAGACACAAAAAAGGGCTGAAAATATCAGCCCTGTTAATACCACTAAAATTGTTAGTCTATTTAAGCGTCTTTCTGTAACAGATAACTAATTAATTCCTGCAGCTCGTTTTCCAAATCACGCTGGTTCAGAGCACCATTCAGAATTTTATATTTATCATTAACCACCAGCATAGGTACTGAACTTAAAACCCGGCTTTCTGACAACTCTGCCTGCTCTTTTTTCATCTGACTGGCAGCACCACGCACTGAGAAGCTACGCATGGCTTTTTCATATTCCTCAGCGTCAATGTCGTTGATCAGCATCAGGCTACGCACATCATCTTCGTTGACGAATGGCACCCGGCTACGATGGATCTGGTTAAAAATAGCGGAGGCAACCTGATCACCCTTGCCCATATTTTTGCCAACGATGTAAGCTCTCGCCAGCATATTCTGAATTTCCGGCGAGGCAGCACGGATAAAGTCGACATGGACTTTTTTGAATTCAGCGTCTTCAGGCAATTTTTTAGCCAGGCTTTGTGCTACCGGCTCAAACCCGTAACAACCACCGCAGAAAAACGAAAAATATTCCTTAACAACCGGCTTGGCTGATGCTTGCTCAGCAATCACCTCATAGTGCTTACCTTCAACAAATTTTGAATTAGCACTTACCATCAGTGGCAATAACAGCGCAAACAAACTCAGAGATAACAGCTTTTTCATTTCAATTAGATCCTTAATCAGGCTGACACAGCCTGTAGCTTAACAAATTGTCAGTAACCTGGCACTAGTGATAACGCGGGTTGTTGCAACAACGCCAGTTGTTCTTTCAGTACCAGACATTGTTGCTCCCAGTATTTATCGGTAGCAAACCACGGGAAGCTCTGCACGAAAGCCTGATCTTGCCAGCGCCGTGCCAGCCAGGCCATGTAATGCACCATACGCATAGCTCTGAGTGGCTCGATCAGTTTTAGTTCCGCCGGGTCAAACTCACAGTATTGTTCATATTCATCCAGCATCAGTTCCAGCGTTAGCCGCTGCTCTTGCTGATCGCCTGACAACATCATCCAGATATCCTGAATAGCCGGCCCGCTGCGACAATCGTCCAGGTCAACAAAAAACGGGCCCTGGTCAACATAGAACAGGTTACCGGCATGACAATCACCATGCAGCCTGATTTGCCGGCCGGGCTTATATTGCTTGCCCGCCTCAGTAATGACCTGTTGCAGCACCGTGTCGAAAGCCAACCGCATATAGTCAGGGATCAACTCCAACTTGCTCAGTACTTGCTGGCTTTGCAGCAAGTGGCTGTCGATGCTGAACGCTGGCCGGCTGGTAAAGGTTTTTTTGGCACCAACCTGATGCATCCTGCCCAGAAAACGTCCCAACATTGCCAGTTGTTCGTCATTGTCGACTTCCAGCGTACGCCCGCCGCGACTGGGGAATACCGCAAAAAAATAGCCCTGATACTGCAGTAAGCTGTCACCGTTAAAACGTAATGGCGCCACCATGGGAATATCAGCATCAGCCAGCTCAAAGGCGAAGTCGTGCTCTTCCTGAATTTGCTGTGGGCTCCAGCGTTCTGGCCGGTAAAATTTCACCACATACTTCTGCGCTGTCGGGCTGTGATCGGGGTAAGCGGTAAACTGATATACCCGGTTTTCATAGCTATTCAGTGCCAGTAAGCCACTGCTGACGTCCAGCCCCAGCTGCAGCAGGGCATCCAGAATAAGCTCTGGCCCCAGGGTGGCGAAGTCAAAGCGACTTATCACGGTGCTGTTAACGGCCGGCAAAGAATTTATTCCCCTGAGTTACCCGATAGCCAGCGTCTGACTGTTCGGTAACACTAAACTCAATATCCAGTACCGGTTTAGTCGCGTTGTAAGGGTCCAGTGCCAGACTAACCGGTACATTCAGGCTATCGCCACCGGCAATGCTTACCTGGGTCGGGCCAAGCCAGGTTAAACCGGTAATGCCGGTTACGGCCAACTGATAAGTTTTAGCTTGCTGCGATTTATTAATAATACTCAGGGTATAAGTATTCTCAATCAGGCCTTCCGGGGTTTCCCGGTACAGCGCACCGCGATCACGAATAATATCCAGCTCTAATGGTTTACGCAGATACAGATTGGTGGCAAAAGCAGCGCAAACCAGCAGTAAAATAACAAAGTAGCCAATCAGTTTTGGCCGTAACACCTTAGTGGGCTTGCCATTGAGACTATGCTCTGTGGTGTAACTAATAAGGCCAGGCGGATAACCCATTTTTGCCATAGTATCGTCGCAGGCATCGATACAGGCACCACAGTTAATGCACTCGTATTGCAGGCCGTTACGAATATCAATACCGGTGGGGCAAACATGCACACACAGGTTGCAGTCGATACAATCACCCAGACCTTTTTCTTTATAGTTGTCATCTTTACGGCTGCGTGGGCCGCGCTGTTCACCACGCTGTTCATCATAAGTAACGGTAAAGGTATCTTTATCAAACATGGCAGACTGAAAACGGGCGTATGGACAGATATGGGTGCACATAATTTCGCGCATCCAGCCAGCATTGCCATAGGTACAGGCGGTAAAAAACAGCACCGAAACAACAGCCCAGAACCCGGCCTGAAAGGTAAAGAACTCCATAAAAAATGGGCCTACCGGGGTAAAATAACCGACAAAAATCAGCGACGTTAATAGTGAGAACGCCAGCCAGCAAAAATGGGTCAGTGCCTTTTTTACAAATTTAGTGACTGACCAGGGTGCCTGATCGAGCGTCATCCGCTGGTTGCGGGTACCCTGAAGTTTCTCCTCAAACCACATAAATATAAAGGTCCAGACTGACTGTGGACACAGATAGCCACACCACACCCGGCCGTAAAATGCGGTAACAAAAAATAGGGCGTAAGCGGCAATGACAAAAATCCAGGCCAGGATGGTAAAATCTTGCGGCCAGAGGGTCAGGGCAAAAATATTGAATTTTTGCTCGCCAATATTCAGTAGGATGGCTTGCTTACCGTTGTATTGGATCCAGGGCAACAGCATAAACAACGCCATAAAGACAAAGCCCATATTGCGGCGTAAGCTCTGATGCAGCCCCTTTACCGCGCGCACATAAATACGGTCGCGGGAAGCATATTTAGCCTGGTTTGGCTGTTCCGGTTTATAGGTTTCTACCTTAACCGGAATGTTTTTTATATCGATACGGTTATTGTCCACTGCCACCTCACACCAGCTGTTATGCTGGCGCTAGTATAACAGCCTTACCGACAGAATATTTGATATAAAATAAGGCGCTGACCAGCAGATGCGCCATTGCCAAAAATACTTTACAATAGCCACTGCGATTTAAGAGGTGCGCGACATTATGAAAAAGTTTTTTTGGCTGGCCGTAATTATTTTGTTAGTACTGACATTTTCCGATCATGAGCTAATAAGGCCTTATCGCGATCAGGTTTACGGCTTGATCCTGGATCGGGCACCCAGCTCCGGCAAAATGTCTGATGAGCAGGCGCTTCGTCAAATTCAAAAACAATTTAATGCGCTTGCTGCCAGCTGGGGCGAAGGTCAACAGCAACAACTAAGTAAAGCGGCAGAGTCAAAACAAAGCTTACTGGTATTTCATCAGCGTTACTGTGTTAACCGTGACTTTAATCCCATTTTGTTCGGTGAACCTTTAAAGCAAAGCTGTGATGTTATAGACAACCACATGGAAGCTCTGACCCGGCCATAAGCCAGCTACTAAACTACTGAGAAAAACTATGCGTGTGTGCGGAATTGAAATTAAAGGCAGTGAAGCGATTTTATGTCTGATGACATTAAAAGACGGGCTATTTGATCTGCCTGATTGTCGGCAGACCCGGTTGGCGTTAAGCCAGGACAAAGACGCAGACAGCATGCAAAAGTTTCAGTTTAACCTGGCAAAACTAATTGAAGACTACAAAGTTGAGCAATTGGTTATTAAAGAGCGGCCACAAAAAGGTAAGTTTGCCGGTGGCGCGGTCGGCTTTAAAATTGAAGCAACGATCCAACTGATTAACCGCTGTCCCAGTATAATTTTGTCAGGCAATGCCATTAAAGAAAAACTGAAACAACACCCGCTGCCGGTCGATTTTAAAGATACCGGCCTGAAAGGGTTTCAGGAAACGGCGTTTATCACCGCTTATGCTTTTTTAGCCAGATAATCGGTTAGCGGTTGTCACTACAAACCGGCTTATTCAGAGCCGGTTTTGTTTTTTGGGCCCGGTAACTCGCCAACATCCAGCTGCACTGTCTGGGTCGCGCGCAAAATTAAACCTCGTATCAGTTTCGATTTCGCCTCGCCCGTTAACTCACTTAACTCGTTAAGCGCCGCGATCGCTTCTTCACTAAGGGTGAAGGTAGCATGGCGCATGGGTAACCGGGTATTGCTCTCATCTTCAGGCAACTGCTGGCGCAAGCTAACAATGCGCGGTAAACCCAGCGCATAGTTATTAGCATCGTCAATAAACTCGTCCGCTGTAAAGGCCGGCTTATTTAACTGCAAACACTTTTTCTTCAGGTCGCTCAGCGCCATCTTCTTGTATCGCCTTCATTGCCAGGAGTTCTTCTATAATGGCCCGGATTTCACTGGCGGCTTTGCCGTCAACATCGACATCCATAACCGATAAGCCTTTTTCTTCGCTATCGTCATAAATATTTCTGCTATAGGTAATATTGTCCAGCACCCGGATATTAAATGATTTACACACCTCTTTCGCATCAAGTATGCGTCCAGCCTGATTGGGCAGAGAAGGACACTGCGTCATAACGCAGCCAACAATCATCTCCGGATTGACGACGTTACAGGCGCTGACCAGATCTTCCAAATGCTCCAGTGTTTTTAAATCACGTCTCTTAGGCCGCAACGGAAAAAGCACATGGCTTGCCACCACCATGGCCGACCGCAGTGCTACGCTATCTTGTCCTCCGCAATCTACAACGACCACATCGTAGTGCGTTTCGAGGCTTTTCAGCTCATAACGGATTTTACCGTACATTTGCACACAATTAATCCAGGGCAAATCAAGGTCCATATGTCGCTCCTGAACCCAGTCTGATGTCGTTCGCTGCGGGTCACAATCTACCAGCATGACATTAGCTTGCTTGTCCCTGGAAAAATACACAGCGATATTTTGTGCCAAACAGCTCTTGCCACTGCCGCCTTTTTCACCACCCACTAACACTATCATTCTCGTCACCTTCTAAAAATGCAACGCCCCGCTGTTGCTTCATTACCTGCAAAGGTAATTAAGTGTAGGCGATTTTAAGCAGGTTAAGGGTAGCAAAAGAGATTAATTTTAGATAAATAACGGTTTTAAAAGAGGATGTTTACCAAGGCAGGCGGAGCTATTGCTGCTGCGCCTGCTTAATACTGGTTATTACTGCTGATTTATTGCTGACGGCGACGACGCCACAACAACGGCGTCAGCAACAACATTGCCCAACCGACGCTGCCACCGCTGCTGCTTTCTGTTTCTTGTCGTAAAGTATTTAACTTCGGATTTAAACCGGCAGCAGTATTGGGTCTGGCGTCAACCACAGTAATACTCTCTATGATCACCACATTAGTGTTATTTATTGGCACATTATCGTCACGATCAGCTGCAGTATAATTTCGCAGTGGCAAATTTTGAGTCACCCCAAAATTATACGTCGGTAAACCGGCAATAGCGGATACCACTTCCATATCTGCTGCACTAATTTGTCCGAATACGGTGTACGCACCTTCTACACTATCCAGTTTGGGCGAGCCGGCACTGTTATCAGCCAGATTAATAAACCATTGGCTGGTAGCACTGTTAGGGTTGCCCGGCACCTTAGCCATGGCAATGGTCGCCCGAACATTAGAGTAAACCGGCTCGTTGACTATGGCAGAGTTGGTCTGAATTGGGGTAAGGGGTAATTGCTCCACAAAACGAAAGCCGCCGCCCTGAATAATAAAGCCGGGGATCGACCGGTGAATAACCGTTTCGCTGTAGCGGTCGCTGTTGACGTAAGACAAAAAGTTTTGCACCGTAACCGGTGTAGTTTCATCAAATAAGTTAACTTCAAAATCGCCCAGGCTGGTTTTTACCTGAACAATGGTTGCTAACGCTTGTTGGCTTGCTAATAACAACGCGCTGCTTAGCGCCATCGTCAAAATTTTATGCTTAATCAAGGCTATCTCCTGCACTTACCACAATAATAATGGCGAGAGCATAAACAGCTGAGTGTCTGCTTACCAGTGCTATTACACTTATTAACTAATTGACACAGTTTTCATGCCAGAAGCGGCTTTTTCGCCCGCTTTTGGGGTTCGAGCAGCCCGGTCATAGCCCGGTTTTTTTCTGCTGTTATTTCGCCGTCCGCCATTTTGCGTGGTGCTTTTATTGCGGGCTTTACCACCCCAGCTGGTTGCGCCACCTTTTCCCAACCCTTGCGGCGTTATGCCGCTGGCTTGCTGAATAAGCTGTTGCAGCCCCGCTGTTAAAGGTTGCATAAAGGCCTGATAACTCAGTGTACGCTGGCATATAGATGTTAAACCTGCTTCCCAGCTGGCAGTCATGTCCGGCAATGATGCCTCCGGAGGCAAAGCCGTAATTAACGCGGTACCGGCGATGGTTGCTGTTATCTGCTTACCGTCTCGCTGCAGAAACCCTCGCTTAAATAACAGCTCGATAATACCGGCTC
>TARA_R110002126_G_scaffold2764_4_pt1 | contig 18355 bp, 31 predicted proteins | sample TARA_R110002126 | Tara Oceans TARA_R110002126 (sample SAMEA4397536) | marine metagenome | biome: Polar Biome; feature: [DCM] deep chlorophyll maximum layer (ENVO:01000326); material: water (ENVO:00002006), including particulate matter (ENVO:01000060) such as... | depth 30 m
TTTGTAACGGTTCCACCAAGCTTAAAGCCAGCAGGTGGAGCGCCACCAGCTTCACCAGCACCAGAAATTTGACGCTTCAAGAAGTTAGTTTTAAAGAAATCAAAACCAGACAAATGACCAACAAAGCCATCCATCAACGCGCCTTCATTTACTGTGTTGTTGAATGTAGAGAACAAGTCATTCGACAAAGAAGCAGCTGTACGAGGTGGAACACCACAGTAACGCTTGCCATCTTCAGGAATAGCCAACTCGGTCATGTACGCATCAGCTAACAAAACGGTGTTGAAATCAACCGCGACGCCTGGGGTACCAACAGCTTGATAGGTTTGTTTTTGGAAGTTGTCGCCAGCAATAAAGTTTTCAACCATATTAGCAAGACGTTTAGCGCGTGGAGCATTAGCCATTTCAAGGTAAGGTTCATCGCGTGCGCGGTCAAACGTTAAGTCAAAACCGGTGTATTCAACCATCGTGCGGAATTGTTTGGTGATTGATAATGGTCGTACAACCTGAACAACAGCTTCAGAAGTTGCAGACGCACCTTCACCAGCTAAATAACGTTGTTCCAAACGGTAGTTCATTGTTTGGCCAGTAGCAAAACGCAAGTTTTTGAAGTCACCTTCTAAGTTACGGTTTGCGGTACGAGCAAAGCTCAAGCTGTTCCAGAAGCGTACGAAAACGTCATCTAAGACGTATTGGGTGGTATTAAATACATTAGCCATTAGAGTTTTCTCCGGGCAAATTAATAATAAATGTCTAACCAAATGGTTAAACGCTCATGTTCATTTGTCCGGCGGGCGACAAGGGTTTACACGCCTATCTTTTTTAACAATGGCTGATGGAAACCAATACTCATCCTGGTCAATGCTAGTCTTGTACTTCTTCCGTGTCAATCTCTTGCTCTTGTAACAAGCGGTCTAAATCAAGCACAGCCTGTTTATAGCCTGAGTTGAACCCGCAGCTAAAGCTAGCGGGGTCTGAATGTACAAGGCTTGGAAGTTTAGCGGCAATTTCACATAACTTTTCGTCTATCCATTCCCTTGTATTCATATTTGTCACCGTCGTTTGTTTCGTGTGGCTAATCGTTTTGCATCAGCGTGGGCGATCAAGTCTTCGATTGTTGGCTCTTTGCTTGTTGAGTTAGGCATAGATGAATCCGCACGAGTTCTTGAAACCGGCGCAGGTGCTTTTGTGTTCGGTTTATTTTTCTTCATGCGTTCTTCAAGCCTTCCTATTTCTACCATTTGACTATATTGATCGGGCATTTCTGAAATGCGCTTCAACTCTGAACTGTGACGTTTGCTCGCTGCGTACAAAAATGCGGCTGGGTCGGTCATGCTTCGGGTAGCAATCGTCATGGCATCAGTCACGTTTTGCGAACCAACAACATCTTGGAAGTCACTAAACTTGCTCATGCCCACATGGAACTTAGCTTCAAATTCATTGTGCGCTTGTTGGTCGCGTGCTTGTTGTTGCTGCTGTTCTTTCTTTGAAGTCATTTTTGACACAGTTTGTTCAACAAATCCTTCGAGTTGATTCTGCCATGACTCCTCTGATTCTGGATTGTATTCAAATTCTGGTTTAGCTTGTTGTTTTGGAGCTTCGGGTTGTTGTGTATTTCGTTCCATACGTGCCATGCGTTCACGTACGGCTTTATTGATGCGCTCGCTTACTTCGTCTTCGCTGTAAGTTTTTGGTTCGGGTTTTTCGTTACCATAATCATCAACTTCCTTTTCGTGTTTTTCCTCAGTTGCTTCATCACTTTCGGCCACCTCGTTGATAATGGGATCGATAGCATCACTTAATTGCTCGGGTGCCTGGCCTTCAAGTTCAGGCACATCGTCAGCGGGGTCGCCGTACTGATTTTCTGGCGTCGCCGGTTGCGTTAAGCTTTTCCCTGATGCTAACAGGTCATCGATGCTGCTTACTTCTGTTGCCATGAAATACACTCCGTGGGTACATTAAATTTTATGTGTCAGAATCTTCACCATGTTATCCGCATGTGCTATTGCGTTGTCGCTTTCTGTTCTTTGTGTCTCTGCCATGTACTCCATGCGTTCCCGTTCTATGCTGGCCGCGAGTTCCATTTCTGCAATTTGTAGTTTCATTTTTTCAATTTCAATTTTAGCAAGAGAATCTTGGTGTCTTACTTGGAGCTCTTGCTGCTTAATTTGGATCTCTTGCTGTTTAATTTGCATTTCAGCTTGTGCAGCTTGTTCTTCAGGGCTTGGCCCTTGCTGGCCCATGTCTTGAGGAGACTGACCTGTTTTTCCAGCTTCGATAATGCCGGGTGGGACAAGCGTTTTAAGGCGGTTTTTAAGTTCGATGGTGTTAGCGAGCGGTAAGTTATCCGCATATAAGTCAGCAACCAACGAAAACGCCTGCGGATTGGCCTGAAGGACTTGCTGCAAAGATTCAAGCGCTTGTTGTTTTTGTCCTTCAAAGCTTGGGCCGGGTTTAAGTCGCACTTGGTACGTACCTTTTCTAATATCGTTTTCAATGCGTTCTCCGTATTCATCGGTTTGTTGGTTGACTGTAATTGTTTTTGTTCCCTCGTTGTTTGTTGTCACTGACATAACGCGTTCAGCGTCATAGACACGGGGGATCATACTATTTACATTATTTCCGCCTGCTGCAATTGCCCGGTTTACCGAGTTGAATGCCACGTAGGTGGTGTAACTTCCTTGCCGTGTTCTTGCATCAATTGCCGCACCACTTGTTTCCGAGCCTTGGTTTCCCATGCGTGTCGGATATAACCCAGTACAAGTGTATAGATCTTCAATCGCAAGCTGATATTGTGCTTGCAGGCTAGCCGATAATTCAGGAGGTCGCAGTTGTTCAGGCTTAGCGCCGCTGGGCGACTCGTCATAAGTCAACAAACCTTGCATAGAACTTGGGTCGCGCCATGTCGCCGCCGTATCATTACTGGCTACGTTCTTCTTGCTACCCATGTATTGATCGTAACGACTAACTTTTAAGATGTAAGCCGATTGCGTTCGAAGGTAGTTAATATATCGCTGCGTATCTTTGGCATCACCGAAGAAAGAGCGGCACATTTGCTTACCGTTCTTATCGTAATAACTGTTTTGGTCTAAAAAGATTAACGGCAAGTCTTCACATGGAAATTCGCTGTCTTCTAGAATGTAATCACCTGCAATTTTGTAATGTGTGATCACACTTTTCTTTGTGTCCCGCTTGTCTTCAATCGTAACTTCCTGACCTTCATCGTACAAAGTCATGAAAGACTCATCAAAGCCCGCTTCTTCCGTTTCTTCACCGGCCGCAGACATATCGCCTTCCTGCGCTTCGATGTCAGCAACTTCACCCATCATGAATTGCTGCTCTTGAATCTGACGGTTGATTTCGAGCGATTTCTCCATTAACTCTTCGATTTCGTCTTGGTTGTACGTCTTGCCGTTAGACATTCTGTACAATGTTTCTTTAACTTGTTTACGCACGAAGTTATCGTTAATTGTGATGCCATCTTCATCAGACCAAGAAAAGCCGTTGTTACCATTGGAGTTTGTAACAGCCTGGATTTCTTCCTTGCTTGCTGTTGTTCGACCGCTAGAACTTGTGATCTTCTCTTCCAAATCTTTACCGTAGACTTCACGAAATTTAGTTCGTGTCATGCGTGAAACCCAACCGCACACCATGCCGTCGGTTTTGTCTATTTTGTCAGCGCCCACGTCCCAATAGCATTTTGAGGAGTCTTTAAAGTATTGTGGGACGATATCTAAATCGAACGACTTGTTATGACTGTATTCTGTAACCCATGCAAACGCACCAAAGCCACCAATGAATGATTGGCCTGCGGCTACCTGGTAAACGGTTGTTGCGTCGGTCGATAGTATAATATTCTTTACGATATCTTCGCGAAGTTGCGCGGTTTGTTCGTCACAATTTTCGAGCGGTACGACTTGCAACTGCGGGGTGTTTTGTTGTTGCTCACCTAGTAGTGAGTTAGACATTGTTCCAAGCTTGTTTGATGTCAGCGGTACTTTCTTGAAAGTCTTGATCATCTCACTACTTTCGTCTTGTGACCACTGGTCGCCAAGAACGAAACTATGCATGTCGTGGTATTGGTCGATATTATGTTTGAAATAATTATTCCAAGCCTCACAAGCTTCCCGTGCTGCTGCTGCAACTTTTTGTGCTTTTTTAGCCATAGTATTTCGTCCCTTTTATACTTTTGCTTAGTGTGCCACAAAACGGGTCTTTAAATAAGCATCCCAGCAGTCCGGTCGTTTGTTTGCCTGTAACTATGATTCGTTTCTGCAACAAAGTCACCGACAAAGAACGTAAGGGCTAACGCATCACCGCAATCCGGGGATTTCATGCCGCGCTTCCTTAACTCATCTTTAGACTCAATTTGTAATCGTCCTGAACTATCAAACTTATATCCTAAACTCGTCAAGTCACCTAGTAATTCATCACTATCAGGAACTTGTACCGGCATATCTTGTGCTAACCATTCGCGCATATCATGCCACAACTCAGCACGTAAGTTCCTGTATTTGTCTTTCTCACTTGCAGAACGTGCGACATTGACGCCTTCGACTTGCGTGTAACCAAGCTCGTGTAGCCGGTCAACAATACCCGCGCCAATACCAATACAGTCAATGCAAACTTTAGCCGGACATTCTTTGTCTATCATGCGCCGTACCATGCCGACAATTTCCATGGTGTTCATATTAAAATGCGTGTCTAAATCGTAAGCTAACCGACCTTTCCGGCGTATGACAGCAGTTCTGTCTTGGTCACTGATTGCCGGGTCAACACCTATCACGAGTTGACTGTAAGACTCAACCTTGCGCTTGCGTGCCTTTGTTACTAAGTTTGCTTTGATGAACCTATCAGCAACCGGGTTTCTAAAGGCCTCAAGCGCTGTCATGGGATACTCAACCTGGAACAGCTCGCGCGCTGTCTCAAAGTCATTACTGAACTCAAACAATTTACGTCGACGCCAAAACAGATGCTGCCGTGTCAGGCCGTCGTCTTGGTGGTCGTACAGCAAGCTTTGTTCTTCTTCAGTCAATACATCAAGCTCGTCTTTCCTGGGTTCTGAGGTATATTCCGGTTGCCAGTACCACGGTATAAAAATGGCTTGAAAGTCTGATTGCCCACTTGTGGCCGACATCCACATGTTATAGAAATAGTTACCGATGCCGTTGGCTGTAGACTCCATAATAATCTCAGTACCCGGCTCATTAGATACTGACTGCAAAATACCTTTGGCGTGTTCCTCAGCATGCGGATAATACGCAGCTTCAGAAGCATGCATTAATTGAATCGTTTGTGAACGCCCAACGGCTTTGTTACCAGCCGTGCCCACCGCGTAACCTGAGTTCAATGACTTAAAGTTAAGCTCTCGCGCACTTGATGCGTCGGGCTTAGGAACGATCCCGTCGGGCACACTGTCATAGTAGCGCTTTGTCATGTCAAAAAGGTTTTTAGTTGCTTCTGCCTCATGCGTCAAGATGAAGGCTTTGCGTCCTTTCTGTGTCACAACCTTATGAAAGAATCGCGCTTGAACGTACGTGGAGCAACCCTGCTGCCGACCTTTTAAAATCAGCGCACGCACACGCCCAAAATCTGCGAGCTGTGCTTCGAGTCGGTCATGTAGGTAGGTTTGAGCTTTGTTAAACTGAAAGGTTTCGATGCGCCCGGCTTTCGTTCGTATGTTGAGGAAGTTACGAGCAAAAAGGGGTAATGATTTTAAGATTCGGATCAACTTAGCATCAGACACTCGTTTATTCCGTATCAGCTGGTTCTTTCACTTTGAATTCGGATGTGCTTTTTAAGCCACTGATGTATTCACGATTTTCAGGGTAGTTCTTACCAAGAAAAACCTCCATCCATTCGACTAGCGCCGGGTGTTTATCGAGATCGATTGTGCCGTCAGCGTCTCGATGTGAATTAACCCAGTCTTTCCAGTTGTCGAAATCTTCATATACGGCGGTCATGTTAGTCACTCAGTTTATCAATAAGCTTTTCAACGAACGAATCAGATGCAGATTTTGCTTCTTTATCTTCATTGTAGTCATCACGAAAGCGGTTTTTCATGGTGAACATGTACGTTGAACCAGCGAAGTTTTTAATCTCGCCTTCGATTCCGCGTTCACCGCGATCTTCCCACAATGCTTGTGCATTCTGCACGCCGAAATTAAGTGCGTCCTTGAAGTCAGGATGGGTGTCACGCCAGTTGTACAGTGTTGCTCGACACACACCACACGCAACGCAAACAGCCGCTAAACTCTTACCTCTCGATAAGACCTCAACGGCTATTGGGCAGTACTTAGGGTCATATAAAGACTCTTTCCACATATAAAAAAACCCCTTTAGTGTCTAATCTTATTTATGGTCCAGCTTGTTTGTTACTATGATCGCCCTTCATGCTTCCACAAGCGTCGCCTGGCTCTGCATACTTAGGTTGTTCATTGTACTGTTCGCGTACCATTTTACCATACATACTAGGAACAGTGTAATGACTGTTGTCCATTTTTTCGTAATCAAAATTTTTGTCTTTCATGATAATGACTCCATGTCGTTTGATAATAAAAAAGGTTATTAACCAAGAATAGCACATACCAACGACGTAGCCAACAAGCGACTTATCCACAATTTCTGGGGATATCGGCGGGGATAAATAGCAAATATATAAGTAACATGCAGGTAATGACATCAGACCAATATTAAACCAATATTATATAAACGGTTGACATACCAACAATTGACATGTACAATGGCTTCAACTTAACGCAACAAGTAAAAAGTGGAGAGAAGAAATGAAAAAGTTATTGGTAGCGGTATTGATGGTAACCACATCAGCTCAGGCAATGGCCTGGTGTGCTAACCAGAATGATTACGCATGTCGAGCAGCAGAGGCCGCTGAAAGTCAGGCTGAACAAGCTCAGCAACAACGTGCGGATCAACAAATGTATTATGACAATCAGGCAAGGCAACAACTTTACGGTGGACAGAATTACGGGCCAAACACCAATCAACAAACATTCTCGGCATACGGCGGTTACAGATAAAAGATGAAACAGAGGCAATGTTAAATTTATTGGAGCAATCAGAATGAGCAGAATGTCAGAACTACACAGTGAACAGCGCGAAGAAAAAGAGCCGTGCCCGACGTGCGACAAAATGACCGCAGAGCAAAAGCTAAACAAGTGTGCGTACGCCTTGGGGATGGCGAGTGGTAGCGTATATTCAATGCTTGAAGAAGCTAATGATAAAAATCATTTAACGCCAAGCCTTAAAAAATTGAGCGTTTTTCTCATTGAAGCATCACAAGAAATATTTTACGAGGGTAAATCATGAATATAGGCGACGTAACATTAGAGCAGTTAATGGCTGAAGATTATTATGTTTTTATCAAGAACCATCCGAAGTTTGGTTACAATGTGACGCTCGTATCAGACGAGGTTGAAGATGATGTTGTAGGCGTAGGCTTACACCCTGACGCGATGGAATCGTTTGCTTCGTTGTGCCGTGAGTACCTTCGCAAATACGAAGCATGCCAGGAGGAACTCTAATGCATAACAAACCACGTGAAGCTGCCGAAATAGCGTTGGGTGTCGTGCTACTGGCCGCCACCATCGGTTTAGTTATCGCTTGGTGCGCCGTACTTACGCCGTAATGTATTGTGGGTTTTCAGGATCACAAACCGACACTTTTTTAGCAACCATACCTTTTGGTGATGAAGCAGGTTCAAAACTTACTTTGTCGCCGTCGCTTAACTCTTTGAAGTTATCAAGACCGGGGTTAATGTCTGAGAAGTGTATAAAATAATCTTTCTTGTCACTTACGATGAAGCCGAAGCCTTTTGTTTTGTTGAACCATTTAACCGTACCGATCATTTTAAAATCCTTAACTTCAAACCCAGTTACCAGCACGCACACAATGCCGTAAATTTAAGGATGGCGCAACGTTTTAAGGTTGCGCCAATAAATTATTATTTCTTTCCTTTTAGGTAGTTAATTTTATCTTCTATAGTCTGTGGCCCTTTGGGCTTGTAAGGCATTGGACGTTCTTTAAATCGCCCTTCGTTAAAGTCAAAGAACGCTTCGAAGTTATTGCCATGCCGTGATTTTCTGCATTTAGCAATAAACAAGTTTGGTTCTTGTTTTTCTATTCCAATCCACAAGCTAGATGAACGCACGCTACCCACCGAATCAGCAACATCCGATGGATAGGGGCACCTATCACCTTCGGAGCGCTTAGAGGGGTCTCTATTGACCTGTGACAAGCATATAACAACGCAGTTTAATGTCATTGCGAGCCCTGCAAGCCTTTGTGTGATGTCTGCAATCTTTAAATCTTCCCGATCATACTTTCCTGAGCTTGTGACGAGGCCGATATAATCCACGACAATAACCGAAAGGGGTTTTTTCATCGCATGAATTTTACAAACGGTTTCGATGTATTCAATATCAATGCGCGGTTGATCGAACACACGTCCATCAAGTAGCCAGGTGTTAGCGTCATTATTTGTAATATGCTCCATCCGTTCGAGTATTTCGTTTCGCTTCATCTCTAAACTAAAGAACATGAATTGTTTTTCAGGATAGTTCTTGATGATTTGATTCATGAAGTAGAGGCTAAAGAATGTTTTACCAACGCCCGACGCTCCGGCCACTGTTATTAACCCGCAATTTCTTATTTCCTCAAACTGTTTAATGTCGCATTTAATGCTTGCATCGTTTTTGAATATACCGTTATCACGTTCTTCTACGATATCAATTAGGGTTGCGCCGTAGCTCATCTTATCCAAGCGAACATCACCTATTTTTTGAGCACCATCAAGCATGATTTTAGAAGCTACTGAGGCAATCGGCTCGGCATCGCAATCTTTTACTGTTTTATCCATAATTTTTAATTGCGCCCGCAAATCTTCAAACGTGTTTAATTCCTCGATATGTCTATGTAGTGACGTTACCGGAAAGAAGTTATTAGTGATTGAGTTCACCACAATATCTTGCGCATCATCGTTTAACCCCATTCCGAACATCGAGGCAGCATCAAACAATTGTTCTTGGTCGTAACTTTTTCTGATAATATTATATAGCTCCTTGTGTGCTGGTGTATAAAACAAGCTGCTTTTTAGACTTAGCATTGCTTTTTGTACTTCAAGTGAGTTTGGATCTCCATCCGAAATAAGCACCCCTAAAACCCCGAGTTCAGCTTCGGGGTTTTTCTTTACTCTTGACTTCATGCCTTGTTCCTTAGTTAAAATAACGTGTTATTTAAATACTTCTCGAAATTTTCCCAATTTAAAATTGATTTTAGACCATTTATTTGCCTCCTTCCTCGGTGGTTGGTGTATTCATCCAAAAACCCAGGGCACGTTTCTTTAAGCCCTTTCAAGTAACCCCGAAAACTATCCTCAGTTAAAGGCTCATCCAGTCGCTTGTGCCAATACTTCTTAAAATTATTAATCGCTTGCCTAGACTTACTATCCAAAGCATTAGTTATCACATTAATAACCGGCTGCGGGCTGGCTGGAAGCTCCTCAGCAAATATGGAAGCCAAGTTTAAAGGGGTTGCGCCCGAAGGGGTAGATGCTGGTGGCGAACTTTGTTCGCTATCATTAGTTCTTACTTCTTTCTTATTTATGTGGCGCACATCTGGGCTAGGGGTAGGCGCAGATGTGCGCGGGGGTGTATTTTTTTCTTCCATTTTTTCCGAGGCATAAGATAAGTTTTTGTTAATTTCCTTATCCATCCATAGGTGATGATAAAATTCATAGTGGTTAACGCCGCCAGCCTGAGGATGGAAAGTCCCAATTAATTTAGCGTCTTTAAGTTCTTTTAAATGTCGTTTAAGTGTCGTTGCAGGAGTGCCAAGTTCTTCGGATAGTTGAGGAAGGGAGCGATACACGTCACCTTTTACGCTGCACCATTGAGATAAGCGCCCGTAAAGCATTTTTGCGTTGTTTGATAGTAGGCGTGTTGGAACCTGAGCTAACCATGATGGGATAAAAATTGCAGGTGATGTTGATTTAGGGTTGTACTTTTGTGGAGCACTCATGTTAAACTTCCTTTGTTAATTGTTGTTGACGCTGTACCGGATGTGCCCAATCACATGCTTTGAACATGTGTGTTGTGGGGATGGACCCCACCTTTTACTTTTTGTTCTTATTTTTAATTTTAGCCATACATGACCTACACCTAAGAGTTAAATTTTCCATCTCCAAGACAGTAGATGATTCATCTTTTTTTACAATACATAAACTATTCTCTTTATTAGATCCACAGTTGTCGCATTGATAACCATCCCTTATAACAAGCTTTAACCTAAGTCTTGGTTTCTTTCTATCAAAGACAGCTTTGGCTTTTTCTTCCGGAGATTTTTCTGGTTTCTCTGGCTCGATGTAATCACCATAAAGCACATTAATTATTGTTTGAGCCACCTTTTTTTGGTACTCCGTAGAGTCATCGTGTTCAAGAACAAGTTTAGCTTGGCAATGAAATTCATTCTGGGATTGATAGTTATAGTCTGACTTTAAGCTCATCCACCCGCCATAACCTTGAAGTCTATAATGCTCAAAATTATCCATTTCACTCCAAGCATCGAGTATGTGACGCTGCGAATAAACCGAATGAATTATATCCACAAGGGATGAATCTTTGTTTTCGATGTAATCCGACGCATCACCCTCGCTTAGGTAAATTACAATACCTTTCTCATAATGATAACCAACGGCACCCAATCCAATTACAACACCATCAATAGTGTATTTCGTTATATCCAAAACCTATCACTCCTTAAATTGCAGACGATAAAAATTCTACATAAATTAATGTATAAAATGCGTGTTCCTGTGATCTGACTGTGATATAATATGTTCATATTATAAGCACCTGAATTGCTTGTAGTTGTTTCACCGGGCTACGCCCAATGTCGTCCAGGTATCCCCATACCTAGGCGGTCGATCCTACCCTACTGCTTTGCTTAAAGCTATGGTAAGATACACAAAACTATGCCTCCTAACGCAGTGTTTTACAGCCCGTTTGGTCTCCACTTTTCGGGCTATTTTTTTAATATTCGCCTAGCTTTCCAAGTAGTTCTTTACCGAATTGACGCAAAAAAGTTTCCACAACATGGATTTCTTTGATGGTGAAGGTTTTATGCTCGTCTAAAGGCGCTCTGTCATACATAGAATTCGCAACTTGCTCAAGCAGTTGCTGTGATTTGGCGTGTAGATCAAATTCCATAACTTTTCCTTGTTTAATTTGAATTAACGTCTTGCCCTGTATGTGCGAGGTCGTGCTTGTCTTCGTGCTTTGCGCTCCTGATGTTTGTTGATGATGTGGTTTGTTGCTCGATGCGCTACCGCACCCGCAGTACCCGCAGCAGCACCCGCAACGGCCGCCCCTGCCATGTGTTCCAGCATACCCCCACCTGAGCTATTGGTTTGCTGTGTTTGTTCCTGGGTTGCGTTCAAAGGAACGTCAAGTTTCGGTTGCTGGGGTTGCTCGCTGCAACTCACGAGGAAGCTAACGCCCACGAGTGTGACCATAAAGCCAAACGCAAAGCATAGCGCTACCCTTGGGTTAAATTTCATCGGCAAAAACCTCCGCACTTCTTGCATTTGTATTGCGGTGGGTTAGTCAGAAGTGCGTGCCCATCATGTTCATGCTCACATTCTTTCGGGCATTCTTCATAACCACCGGCGTGAACTGAACAGCATGAGGCAAGGCGCTCAGGGAATTGAAGTCCATGCCAATACATGATTTGACTTTTGATTAGGGATTCGCGGGTTGGGTAAAGTTGGTGCTCAAACCATCCTGACAAGCTCGGGTCGCGATAGCACCATTCTTGGTTTGTATCTGGTTCAATTGATTCAATCATCCAGCTTGATATTTTACCGCAAAATCCGGCTTGCCAAACTAATTGACCTACGGCGTATGTAGGCTCGGGCTTGGTTGGCTCTTTGAGTTTGTTAATTAGGTCGTCTAAGCACATAAATACCTGAGTTCCATGTTTAACGGTCATCAATTCAAAAAATTGGCAACCTTCATCAATAATTGTTTTTGACCTAACTTTATGGATAAATCCGACATCATACGCATTTTCTAGCAACTCATGCGCGATTTTAAGTTTCTCGTAATCAATCACTTCATCACCTCCAAGTTATCAGCAAAGCATTTGGTCTCACCGCGCCACGGGGCCACAAACTTCTCGCAGTGGTATTTTAAAACGACGGGCTTATTTTGGGATAGTGATTCTTGTGCCTTTTTAACTAAGCTTGATTTAAGCTGGCCAAAGGTAAAATGAAACGCCGAACCGTTAGCACCTGAAGCGTCAGTTAAACCACCTCGGATTAGCTCGCCTTCATACGTACCCCAAAGTGAACCCTCTTTTGCTACTTTCACAAGAACGCCGTGTTTATCGCCTTCTTGAGTCGTCCAGCAACCGGTAAGTGAGACTGCTAATACTGCTAATATTGCTAATTTTTTCATCCTTCACCCCCAGTTACCCGGTTGCCGTCCTCGTCAAACTTCCATGCGATTTCACTGCGCACGACAGGTATTTCTCTTGGTGCGTCAATTCCGACGCGATACTCTCCGTGCGTTCCAGTTCCTAGCATCGTAATCACAACATCATCACCGATTAAAATCTGCTCGCCACGCCTTCTTGTTAAAATTAACATCTAACTGCACTCTTTATGACAAGACTGGCCCCACGGCGTGGTCACGCACACCATCTTGCAATGACTCGCTGCCAAAACTTGGAAACTTAATGCCACACCTACCGCTAAAACTGCTATGTATTTAATCATCGCAACATCTCCATGCGTTTGATCATGTTATTAATAGCATCGACCTTGCTTTTGAACACCGACGCACCTAGACAGTCATAAGCTAAATTAAGCAAAACATCTTCACCTCGGACGTAAATACAGGTAGAATCCTTATCGTCATTGACATCCACAACTACACCAGATATCAAGTCAGTCCATTGCGGATAAATAACCGTATAATCATCACCCCAGGCCCGTCGACCCATATCAGTCCCAAAAAACCAAACTTCATCGCCGAATTTTAACTCAATCATTATCCTGCTCCCATTCTGCTTTTAATTTACCGTCCGTAAACTTCTCGATACGCAACTGTGAAAATGTAGGCACAAAACCCCACTTCATCCAGTTGTCGAAACTATTTGCCGACATACCTGTTTCTTTTTGGAATCTGTAGCCTGTTACATAAAACTTTTTAACTTGATCTGATGTCATTTCTGCCCCTCCGATTATATAAAGCAATAATATATTAAGTGTTGACACATTGCAAGCTATATTGTATGATGGTGGCACGTCAAATCCGACGTGGACTTAGCAGTAAAGAGGATAGAGATATGAGACAGCAATGGGAAGTATTGGACCAGGAGTTTAGTTTGGCTGATAACGTAGACAGGTTAGTTCTGATTAACAACAAGATTAAAGAATTAGAAGTTGAAAAAGCTGCGTTAACGTCGGCTATTATTAATGACTTAGCTCACGATAAAAAAGGCGAGCAAACTTATACAGTTGGCACAATGAAAGTGACTTGTCGCACACCGTGGATATTAAGCATCGACAAGAAAGCGTATATTTCCGGTGATGTTTATTTAGACCCGGCCTTCGATCCTATTGAAATATCCCAGTCATTTAAGGTCAACCGTGCAGCGTATGAAGATTATCTAAGTAAAGCACCACAAACAACAAGGATTGCGCTTGATATGCTGATTGAGTCTAAGCCTGGAAAAGCATCCGTTGTGGTGAAGGTATGAGTAACTCAATCTTAATATTAGGTGAGTCGGGGACTGGTAAAAGCACCAGTCTGCGCAACTTACCACATAACGAAACGATGATAATTAATGTTCTCGGGAAGCCATTGCCTTTCCGAGGATCTAAATCTAAATACAAACCTTTGTCATCCGATGGGTTATCCGGAAACTACTATGCCAGTGATGATCCACTTAAGATTCAGAGGTTAATTAATAAAGTTAGCGCCCAAAGACCAGATATTAAATATTTAATACTTGATGATTTCGGTTTCACAATTTCTCATAGCTTTATGGCTAAGTGCCATATCAATGGATTCGGAAAGTTCAGTGATATAGCTCGTGAAACGTTTGGTATATTTCAGGCTCTTCAAGATATGCGCGATGATTTAACGTGTGTAGTAATCATGCACACTGAGGTGGACGCAACCGGGAAGCATAAAGCTAAAACAATCGGCAAGGCTATCGATAATTACGTGAATATCGAAGGGACGTTTACGTATGTGTTTCATGCATTAACTGCTGAGGGTAATTATTTCTTTCTGACGAATAACGATGGACAGCATACGTGCAAAACCCCGCTTGGTTGTTTTGAAGAGCTGAAAATTGACAATGATTTAAAACAGGTGATTGATACAATCAAAACCTATAACGAAGGAGAGTAACATGAGTTTTTACGCAGGCGCAACGGGCGATCCATCCAAGGCTTTTGTTCAGGATTTCACCACGATACCAGAAGGCAGTAAGGCGCTAGCAACAATTAAAGCTTTCGAAGTCGTTGACAAAGATGCCACACAATACAGCGGGGCAACTAAATTTTTTCAAGTTACATGGAAGTTAACAACAGGTGACTTTACGAACAGGGAAGTTCAACAAAAGATTAAGTGTTTCGATGGCAAGCCCGAGCAGATTGAACGCGCAAAAAACATGCTTGTTCTGGTTATGAAACTTTGTGACTACACGCCATCACACAACAACGAGCCGACCACGCAAGAGCTGGCTAGTTTGTGCGGCAAGATTGTCGGCATCGTGATTGGTGAATGGTCCATGCCTAAAGCCGATGGCAGTGGCAACATGGAAGGTAATTTTGTTCGAGAATGTCATAAGTCTGAAGGTTTTGCTTGTGAAACAGGTGTGAAAGCTGAAGTTAAATATGCGGCACCTGCTCCTGACAGTGCGTTTTCACGCAACAAACCACAGGAAGATGATTTATTTCCTGATAGTGATGTGCCTTTTTGATTGTTTCACGTGAAACATTGGCCGGGAAACCGGCCTTTTAAGGGTGGTGTATGGATCAAGACGAAGTTGAGTTAATCTACAATTACTTGCATGATCATTATGAGTATGTTGATGGTGAGATGGTGCGGAAAAAATGGGTCAGTGGGTTGAGTGCGTCCGCGATTGGTCGCATATCAGGTCATGTTAGACCCACTAACGGCAGTGGTCGAATGGTGACCCGCTTATCGGTGAATTTCAACTCCAAAAGAAGATGCATTAATTTAGACAGGGCTATATTTCTCTATTTCCACAAATTCATACCCGAGGCCATCACGCATGTAGACGGAAATTGCGCCAATAACAAAATAGAAAATTTAAAGCAAACAACAAAATCACAGATAAATCAAGCAACAAGACCCAACTGGAAGGGTTTTATTGTCTACCATGGCAAGCGAGGTACGCGCTATTACGCAAAACTACAGGTAGACAGCAAAGAAATAAGCCTGGGAGGATTCAATACCCCTGAAGAAGCCCACGAAGCTTACCTAAAAGCCAAGGCTAACTATGAAAATCCTTAGGCCCTACCAAGCAAAAGCAGTTGCCGAATGCTGGGCTGAACTTAGGGCGTCCAACAAACCCGTGTTGCTAATGGCGAGCGTTGGCGCTGGTAAATCTTTAATGCTTGCTTCTATTCTTCGAGATGTTCAGGCCGCCGGTAAGCGTGTGCTGTGCTTAGTTAATAACGCTGAACTTGTGCGCAACAACGCTCAAACTTTAATTGATGAAGGTGGCAGCGCGTCAATTTATTGTGCGGCACTGGGTGAAAAAGACTGTTCGGCACCGGTTGTTTTCGGCACGCCGCAGTCGGTGTTAAATGGCATTACAAATAAAGCGGATATCAGTAAAATAAAATTTAACTTAATCGCAATCGATGAATGCCATGCTATTAATTACAATAACCATAGGTCAGCTTTTATGCGTGTGTTGCGACATTACAAGCAAACATACGAAGAATTGCGCGTTCTTGGTGCAACCGGTACAGATTTTAGATACAAAGGGGAAGCTATTGTTGGTGAAGAATGCCTCTTTAAAACTCAAGTGGGTAATATAACCACAGAAAAGTTAATTGACGACGGATATTTAATTAAGCCTGATTTTCAAGTAGATAAAAAATTAGTCATTGATTTCTCCAAAGTAAAAATAAAATCGACAGGCCAGTTCGATCAAAAGCAACTTGCCCAGGTTATCGAAAAAAGTGCACGTTTGACTGAGCTTATTTGCAAGCAGGTCATTCATATTATGGAAACTGAGTGTCGGCGTGGCGTGTTTTTATTTGCGACAACAAAGAAGCATGCGCATGAGATACTGAGCCACCTCCCGGCGCATGAGTCGGCTATTATTTTGGGTGAAACGACTCAAACCGAACGGACGAGGATTTTAGACGATGCGCGTAACGGTAAGATTAAATATTTGGTTAACATTGCCATTATTAGCGTTGGTGTTGACATACCTACCTTCGACACAATCGCTTATCTTCGGCCCACCGAGAGCCTTGTATTACTTGTTCAAACAATGGGACGAGCATTGCGACTCTCCCCAGCAACGAACAAAAGTAGTGCCTTGGTGCTCGACTTTGCCGGTAACATAGAGCGCCATCAAGATTGGGATAACCCGTTGATATTAGATGCGGTAGATCAAACTATAAATGAGGATGTTCCGCGTGTAATCATATGCCCGGCATGTTCCCAATTAAACACAGAAACAGCGCGTCGATGTGTTGGGGTAACGAACAACAAACGATGTGATTATTATTTTGAATTTAAAGAATGCCCCAACAAGTCATGCAACGCTCAAAATGATATTGCGAGTCGTTACTGCCGATTGTGTGAGGCTGAGATAATCGACCCAAATGCAAAGCTTAACATTAACTTAACAAAGACCGTTGTTAAGATAGTCACAGTCAAAGAGATGCAAATGGGTGTATCGGGCGGTGCGTACAGTTTCCGCGTGAATATTGAGTACAAATGCATCGACGAACATGGTAAACGGTTTAGCGTGTATGAGGGCTACACGCCCATGAGTGATAAAGGTAAGAACATATTTTATGGTAAATTTGTTCGAGTACACTGCGAAAAAAGCTCACACTATTACCCGCACTTAAGGAATATAATAAAAGTGAAGGAGATGTTGGATAATGTTACCGCGCCGAGAGTTTTGCATTTAAATATGAAAGATGATGGCGTGAAGATTAAAAAGAAGCTGTTTTAACAAATAGGCCTTCCGTGCGTGTAATTTTCAGTTCTTAGGTATTCCCGAATAACTTCTTTGCACGCCTCAAATCCCCACATACAAACCGCCATATAATTGTTATTTGATTTGCGTTCAAGAAAAGCTATTTGCTCTGGTGACGGTTTGTTTTTACCGACCTTTAACTCTAACCACAGCCCGTGCTTGCCATTGGATGGCACCGCTAAAAAGAAATCTGAAACGCCTCGCTTAACGCCCATCTTTTTTAATTTACGGCCTTCTTGCTCACTGCATTTTCGCTCATTCGCGATGTGGTGCAAGTCGTCAGCAAGCTCGGGATAGTTATGATGAAACCAGTTAACGAGGTTAATGTGGTCTACCTCTTCAGCCTTAAGAGCCATAACCTTCCCTAATCATCACTGCAATATCTTTAGCCCTGCCATGAACTTGCGTGGCCCATTTAGAATCAAGCGCTTCAAGTGCTGCGGTGGTGTAATCATGATTGGCTAATGCGGCGATCATCTTTTTAAAACCCAGTAATCGCGGCATACCTATGTTGTAACACATGTTTACAAGTGCATCTTGTACGTTTGGTGGTTGGCCGTAATACCAATCCATTGGCGCTAATTCTTTTTTACATATTAAGATATCGTTAGCCAGCATAAACTCGGCTTCTTCGCGTGAAATACCCCGGTCGGTTAAATTTCGACCGTAACCGATGGTCAGTTTTCCAACTGTGTCGAGGTAAAAGTTATTCCTAAAACCTTCGTGATGCTTAAGCCACGTCTCTAAAGATTTCATAACGACCTCCTGTCATTTCGCTTTATTCCGGTGAAATGTCTATCTCAATCCCGTGAGCACTTAATATTGCTTCAGCGCCTTGCTCTATAACACCATCTTTTTTACCAGTAAACAAATAAGAACCAAACCCAACAGCTAAAGCTAAAACTATCACGCCGCCCTTCATCCAAGCTGCTTTCATAATATCCCCCTTGCAAAAAAGGCCCCGAAGGGCCTTTAATTAACAGATTAAACGTCTACTGCTGAGTACCAAACATCTACTTTATAAGTAGATGCCGTACCGCCTGTGAAATCTGCGGTAGCTGCTGCTAAATACAAA
>TARA_R110002126_G_scaffold38525_1_pt1 | contig 18281 bp, 12 predicted proteins | sample TARA_R110002126 | Tara Oceans TARA_R110002126 (sample SAMEA4397536) | marine metagenome | biome: Polar Biome; feature: [DCM] deep chlorophyll maximum layer (ENVO:01000326); material: water (ENVO:00002006), including particulate matter (ENVO:01000060) such as... | depth 30 m
TGCAATTAGATCAAACGCTTGCATTTAATCTTCGCCTTTAAACTTTTTGCTTTGTCCGTTAGTTCCTGCGTAAATTCCAAAAACTGCCGCCATAGCACCAGTTACAACCGAGACTAAACCTGCTTGCTCTAAGTTAGGTTCTGGTATCGTCATAAACCAAGTAACTACTTTGTAGAGTAATACAATATAAACAGTAACAAATGCTCTGGGAAAAATTCGCCACGCATCAACGGTTTTAGCTAAATGAATCCATTTGTAAAAAGGATTAACTCCTATATTGTTAGGTGTTACTTCCACTTCTAATTCTATTTTCTTTTTTATATTTTGTTCGCTCATATAAATTTACTCAAAATAATACTACCAACAATAAAAGGATATACACCCCAAATTATTGCTTCGAGTCGTTTAAACCTTTGCGCACCTTCGTCAAGTCTTTTTTCTATATACTCATAACGAACAACACATTCTTTCTCATGAGCCTCTATTCTAATTAAGGCTGCTTCTTTAAATGTTAACCTTTCCATATTAATCTTCTCTTCCTTCAAATAATAAAGCTTCAGCTTGTCGCCTACGAGTTAAACCTTCTAATACTTTACCGCCTGCTTTGTTCCAACGTTTTATTTGTTCTGGAACACTTTTATATTCACCTGCATTTAATACTTTTAGTAATGTTGATGATTTAAGATTAGACGGCCCTAGATTATAAACCCAAGAAACTAAAGCATCGAATTGATTTTGCAACAAAGATACTTCTACCATATCGTTTATATAGCTTTCATATTCTATTAACTCTTCATGTAACCATTCTTCAGCTTGTTCTTTAGTGCAAGTGTCACCTTCCTTGACTCCCTTAATTCTTCCATAAGCAATCGTTAAAACGTTTGCACTACAACGATATGCAGTTAATTCACATCCTTCAAATTCTTTAATTAAATCAATACCTTCTTTTGATATATTCATATTAATTTTTATCTCTTATTGTTCTTAATAGATCAGGATTAATTTTTGTTATTTCATTTACTAATGCTAGTTTAAATTTTATTTTTTGTATTTCTTCATCATATTTTTCTGCTCGTATTAATTTATCTTCTCTTGAATAAGATTGATTTTGTAACATTTTTTTTCTTTCTGCTGTTATAAGATTAACTTCTTTTAAAAGCATTAATCTCGTATATCCTGCTTGTTTTTCATCAATAGCAAAAGTGTTTAAACCTACAAACTTTATAGCTGCTTGCGTAGTAGTTAATCTATTTTTATCGTTTATTTCTCCAGCTTCATTGATAGCAGAAATCATTCTATTAGTAGCGCCATATTCAGTATGTAAAAATGAAGGCAACATAAATTGATTTGTCATATATTGCATAAAATCAATTAGTTGACCATCTTTTTTAAATATACCCGGAATTGATATATTAAAATCAGATCCGGTATCTGTTATAAAAGGTTCACCTTCTTTCCAAATTGGTCTTTTACTAAAAGGATCTATGTTAAGAGGAAGACCAGCTAAAGACCAACCCGGCCCTCCAAACAAACCTAACGTCTGTAATATATCATTTGCTTTAAATTCTTCTAACTGAGCTGTACCCTTTATTGTGTTGTATCCTTTTTCTCCTGACTCAAGTAATTGATTTATAAAGCCCCACGGCATTATGTACCCAAAATCAAGAAACTGTAATCTGCCTGCATCATCCCTTATAGGAAGTGGAAAAGTAGTTCCAGCGTTAGTGTATTGAGGTAATAAAGCTAACAACTTTTCATATTCATCATCATCAATATCAAACATATGCATAAATATTTGTGGCAATGCATACCCCATTGCTACATATGGAGCAAATCTAAATGGATTATTTAACGCAACATCTATTAATTTAGGTATTACTTTATACATAAATGTTAAGAAAGGAATACCAATTGGACTTGTTCTTAATCCTCTAACTACAGGAGGTACTAATGAATAATCAAACAATGCATCATTAGCTATTAAATATGCTTCATCAGCATTTTTATTTTGATTCTCCATCATTTCTATAGCCATAGCAGTTTTACCCATAACTTCTATGCCTTGATATACAGAAGAAGCTGCACTTGCAAATCTTCGCCAACCTTTTAAATGCATCCAAGAAAGAATACCTAATTCATTTATTGATCTTTCAGTTGTAAATTCTTTAAAATCTTCTGCCCATCTAAATAACTCTGCTTCTGTAAATGAAGTATCAGCAACACCTCTATCTAATAAAGCTTTATAATGTTTAGAATTAGCCATATCACCTTTTTTGTAAGCTATCATTTCATTAGTTGCTTTGTACATATTAGACATTATTCTGCGTATAGGCATACCAGAAAGATTCATTAATATTGCATTTGACATCATGTTTCTAAAAACTGTTGGAGGATTTAATGGGACTTTTATTAACTTCCATGTAGATGTTAATTTTCTAGCTAATTTTCCACCCTTAACATAATTATTATCACCCCAAGCTGAATAACTTATAGATGAAATTATATCTTCATATATACCTGTTCTAACTGCTTTACCAGCCATAAGACCATATAATTTATTATTCGGTACTCGTTTAAACCCATCAGGAGCTGAAAATCTTGATTCTTTATGCTCTTGATCAAATATTGTATTAACGTCAAGATCATATTCTTTTGCATATATAGCTGCACCTTTGTCAGCCGCAATTTGCATGTCATCTGCTTCTTTAAGCATTTTTGCTTTTCTTTCTGGATCTCTGTTTAAATATTTTGCTATTTCTCTATATTGCTTTGCTTGACTACCAAGCCAAAAGAAACTAATTTTTTTGCCGTCATATTCAACATCAGCTAAATCACCATCAAGTACCCATTGTCTATTACCTGCAATAGAGTTATAGAACTCTAGCATTGCTAAATCTCTCATTGGTCTTTGTATTGCCCTAGAAACTAAAAACTCAGGAGCTAATTCATCTATTACTGTTAGAGAATCTGCTGCATCTTCTTTTCTTTTCTTTGCATAACTTCTAGCATCACCAGCAGGATTCTTTAAAACATGTTCTATATATAATCTAGGCAAATAAGATCTTTTATTCATTTCAAAAGAATCAGCAGGAATAATATTAGCTTCTAGTAACTGTTGTCCTAATTTTTCAATAATATCTTTAGAGTCTAAAGCAGCTTTAGCCATTTTAGGATCTATTAATTTTAATTGTTTGTATAACTCAAGCTCACCATCTTTTGGTGAAGTGCTAAGATATTTAAATAATAATTCTCTAACTTGTTTATGATCTTTCTTTTTTAAAGGATTATTTTTATCTAAATAAGGAGCTACATCCTTCCTAAGTTTTAAAGCAATTCTTTCGGAAGCACTAAATATGCCCATTGCTTTACCTCTTTTTAAGAGATATTCCCTTTTTTGTGGCACTCCATACAAAGGATTAAAAATCTTACTGTCAGTAAAGAAATTAGCAACTCTTTCTCTAATATTAGAAGATAAATCATGCCTTTCTTTTTTAGCTTCATTAATAACAGCCATTCTTCTAGCTTTACCTACACTATTTAATGCTGGTGCATCTTTACTTTCAAGTCTCATTTCTTCTGTAATAGGAATAAATCTTAAAGCATTAGTTACATTAGAAGTTATTCTGTCTGTAAGTGTATCCAGATCTTCAGAAGCTTGCATAACTTGTGCTTCTCTTATGTTTGCTGTTATTGTAGGCTGATTTAAAATTTCATTTTCATTGATTATTTTACCTTGACCAGTTTGACCTTCTGTATAAAGATATTTTTTTTCTTTAGCAAAAGTTTTTCTTTTTTGAGCAGGTACAGATGCTTTCATTTCATCAATAAATAATTTTGGAATTATTTCATTATATGTTTTTCTAAACTCTGCCCCACCAACAGGTATATCTTTTCTACCTGTTACATCAATACCATCAATTATTGTTCGTCCTCTTAACATAAGTGCATTTCGTTCGATAAATGCAGGTAAATTTTCTATTTCATAAACACCACCTGTATTTGATTGACCCACCTGTCGAACACCTTCCATACCTGTTGGACTTTTTGCCATAGTATTATCAACAGTTAATAATATTCCAGCTATCTCTTTACCTAAAAATTTTTCAAATGTCATTTTAGAATCAAAATTAAAACTTTCATTATTTTGAAATTCACGAGTAAGATCATAATTATTAATATCTAAATCTGTTTCATTAAGAAATAATATAGAGTCATTTTCTTGATAAGCTTTTGGATTTGTTTTACTAGGAATTGTATAAGAAAATCTTACAGCTTCTTTATTAGGTTCTTTAGAATCTAAATTTTCTAAAATTACACGATCAAAAGTAATTCCTTTTATAGAATTTTTAAAATTATGTCTATATCTTTCTTGTTGTAATTCAGCATTAGTAACAGCTATGCCGTCATAACCATTCCTAGATGCATGTTGAATAAGATAATTTACACCAAATGAAAGATAATCATTTTGATTTAAATAAGGTAATTCAGGTAAATTTTCTGCTTTAAGAAATTTTTTAAGTTCTACTTGTGTTCCAGAAATATCAGATAGTGTTGCTTTTCGTGCTATGTTTCTTATTTCTCTATCAATATTTGTACGAGCTTCTTGAGGGGCTTCACTTAAATAATCTTCTCTATAAGTTTCATTGATTAAAAGTTTTTTGTCATTAGGAAACCAACTTAATTTTGATAATTCTTGATTTTCTTCTGCTATTTTTATTTGTACTTCAAGATGTAAAATTAATTTATCTCTTACATAAGAAGCATAGTCACTTTGTATTTCTTCAACAATTAATATTTTTTGACCATCTTCGGTAATCATATCTGTAACACGCACATAACCAAAAGGATTAGCAATATTATCAAAATGATTAGCACCTCCTAAAGATTTTATATTTGCATTTTTACCAACTATTTTTCCTTTTGAAAAATCTACACCATCATATTCTCCAAAAATTTCATCTTCTGGATTTGAATATTCTCTAGCTTCTTGATTAAAATTAGGCAAAGAAAATACAAATGTTTGGTAATTATCTATTCCAAGCCCTCTTATGCCCGGAAATGTAAATGCTTTGTATGATTCAGCTCGATCTCCAGCCGAAACAGTTCTTCCCATGTTTTTAAGTGATTCTTCTATTTTTGAATTAGTATATTCAGATTTTATTCTTTTAGTTTTTGCTGTAGATTTTAATGTGTCTACAAAAGACATTAAAAATTCATCGTTATAGCCATAATCTTTCATTAATTTATTTGCTAAAAAAAGAGTATCTGTTCCTTGTGGTTTTAATAAACCAGTATTAGTTAATAATTTTATACCTACAATTCTTGCGGTTTTTTGTTTTTGTTCATTTTCAAATTCATTTATATCATCAGGATCCATTTCAAGTACATAAGGATCATCATATACTTCTTTTTCAGAGTATTGATCTTCAAGTTCTCTAATAGCAATTGCATCACCTATATATTTATTAAGCTGTGTATTTGCATTAAACCAACGATCAATTACTTCATCTACTTTAATATTTGTATTAAGATTAAAATTAAGAATATCTTCTGCTACTTCTTTTAAATTATAATTTTTAACTTTTCTTCCGTTAATTAATTCACCGTTTGAATTTGTATATTTTTTTAACATATCAGTTAATACATTATTATTAAAAGCACCTGATTGTGAGGCTTCATGTAATGCATATAAAATTTCTACTGGTTGTTCTGTTACCATAAAATTATATAAATTTCTTTTAAGCTGTAATGTTATTCCTTCTTGCAAAGCAACTTCTGTATAATTTATATCATTTGTAGGTTCACCAATAACATTTACAATCATTAAAGATTCATTTTGTTTTGCTATATTTAACAAAGCTTGACCGGTAATAATTTCATTAGGATTTTTTATTAGATAATTATAAAGACCAGTTTCTTTTAATTCATTATCTGTTACTGAAAATTCTCTTCCTTTTTCTTTGTATTTAGCTTTTTTTAATGCACCAATTATTGTTCCTTTTTCGCTTCTACTAAGCCATTCAGAACCTTTCTTTTTTTGTTTTAATTGAGTTTCATTTAAATATTTTTTTAATGGAGAGAATAATGAAAAATTATCTACTTCATATTTAGCATCTGGCAAACCAGTTATAACAGCTTGTCTTCTAGCAAGAGGATTAGGGTTATCTACATTAAATGATGGAAATTGATTTCCAATACTGCCATTACGAATACTATCTAAAATATTAGTAATTTCTTTTAATTCTGTTGGTGTAAATAATTGATTATTGCCTGTAACATATTGAGCAAGTTGTTTAAACATCTCATACAAAGTATCTAATATTCCATTTATTTCGCCTGTTATAAATGATGGAGGGTTATTAGTTAACTCCATAGACGCATTGTAATAGCCTGATGTGTAAGCTATTAACTCATCCATTTCTCCAGCTTCATCTAAATTAGAGAATACAGCATTATATTGTAATGGATCTGTAATAATATTATCTTTAACAAGTTGTCTTAAATAATCTCTATTATCTAATAATATTTTTCTTTGTTCTTCGTTAAAGAAACCATTATTCCAAAGATAATGAGTAGCTTCATGATATGTTGGACTCATTACATCTTCAGCTCTTGCATCTAATGAAACGGTAATGATATCTTTAAATTGAGCACCAAGAATTCTTCTTCCTTTGTTTTGAGCATCTTTTACAATATGAGCTAATTTTAATTTACTTCCGGGCGCTATAGTTTCAATAATATTTTTAACTTTATTTGCTACATTTACTTGATCTTCTGTTAGATCTTGTAATACACCACCCTCTTCTTCTACTTCTCTTATTAAAATTTCTCCTGCTGTATCTACACTAGTGAATTTTTGTAATACTTTTCTTTTAGTTGTAGGGCTTACAGTATCTTTTGGAGCTTCAATATATTCTTGTCTTTCAAAATCTTTAAGTAAATTTTCTGCAGATTGAAAATCATTTGCATTTTCTATGCCAGTTCCAAATAGTTGTTGTTGTAATTCAGCAGTTGTTATTGTTTTATTTTTAGTAGCTATTTGTAATGCTTTAAAATAATTTTGATTACGAGTAGGATTTATTTCGCCAGCTTCTTTTAATGAATTTACAACATTAGATATTTTCTTTAATTGTTTGATATCTTTTTTTTCTATATTATATTTTTCTTTTAATTGATTAATTTGAGCATCTACATCTTCATCTAATGCTATAGAAACAACCTCTAAAGCATCGGTTTCTTTAGTATCAGTTCTTCCTTTAACCTCTAAAGTTATAGTATCTCCATCTTGATTCATTGTTGAAACTACATTTACTTTTGGTTGAGATTTAATTTTTTTTCTTTTTTGTTGTTTTTTCTGTTCTTCAGCCATTGAGACTCGTAATTCTTGTCTTTGTTTAGCGTTTAAACTGTCTAAATCTTTACCTTGTTGTTTAGTAATTACATCAATTAAATTTTGATAAACTTTATTAGAAATATTTAATTCTTTTTTTTCATTTTCAATAACGTTATTACGAATTTTTGGTGAAAAATTAACATCAATCCAATCTTTAAAAGAAGGTATTTTATAATCATCTTCAGTTTTATCTTTGTTATTAACCTCTTCTTGAACATCTTCAGCATAAGCCTTAGAGTAAGATTTAAATTGTTTTTCAGTTAAATCATATTGTTTTGCAGTATTAATTATTTCTTTGCTTTCAGGATTTTTTCCTTTCTTACCTGTGTTATACGCAACATTGCTATCTGGATCAGGAATATCAAATGTATTATTATTATATTTTTTTGGTATAGGAATAAACTCTCCTGTTTCAATATTAAGCCCTTCCTGTCTTGCTCTTTCTTCGGCTTCAACTTCGGCTTCTTCAATAGTTCTATTAGTTAGATCATCTACATCTTCAATAAACTTAGAACTACCTGTTTGCGCCTCTTCATCAGCAGCAGCTTCTTGATTCATTTCTGTATCTATTTGTTCTGGATCTGATATTGTATCGCTTGTTAAAGCTTCTCTTCTAGCAAGCTCTGAACGTATTACTTTTAATTTAAATATATCTTCCATAGATATTTTTGCTGTTGATGCTAATTTATTTAATCTGTTTTCTTCTTTTTCTAATAGCTCGTTAGATGTTTTTTCTGGATTACCTACTGGGTAATTCATTACATTTCCATCTTTGTCGGCAATGTCTAAAGAATTTTTAGGATTGAATAAATCTTCATCAGAAAACAAAGAATAACCTTCATTGTTTACTTCTGGAGTTAATGGAACGGTTATTACCCTTTCTCGATCACCATCAGTTACAATAATTTCTGCTGTATTATTTTTTGGATTAACATTTTTAACTGTTCCTGATGTTTGTTCACCTTCATTATCAAATAGAGAGATTTCTTTTCCTATAGGCAATTCGTTTTCTTCTATAGGTTCTGATGGTGTTGCATTATCATAGTCATCTTTTAATGTTTTTTGATCTTTTTTTGTTCTACCAATTTTTCTATTTTTGCCGCGTAAGAATAAACTGAATATAGCACCTGCACCACCACCATAACCAAAGTCTGACAGCATACTTTCGCCAATTTCTTGATCAGGGTTATAAATCATTTGTGCTGAATATTCTTGAGCTAAAGATGCACCTACCTCTTGCACACCCTCCATACCACCATCGGCAACTGCATTTGTTATTCTTCTAATAATTCCATTTTTAATATTATTATCTAAGTATCTAGGTAAACCTTTTAAAATCATTTCTATAGGTAGCAATTCTGAAAAACCAATACCAAGCCCCATTGCTAATGCTAAGTTTTTTTGACCTGTTGTATACTCACCACCTGCTTGTTTGTAAGCTTTTAGCATTTCATCAGATGTGCCAGAACCTATACCGCCTGCTGTAGTGTATTTTAAGGCTGACATACCTTTTGCATATCTATTAGCTTGCTGTGCTATTTTAAGTCCTTGTTCTCCTTTCATAGCAGCAGCAGCAGCTTTTCCTGCAAATTTAGCTTGCCCTATACCCGGAACAGCAAGAGATAACATAGAGCCTATTGCTTCTGCTAGTTTTCCTCCCATCCCTTCTTCATGCCCTATATACTCTCTAGCTTCTTGCAAAAGTCTTATTATTTCTCCATCTTCGCTATCTATTGCATCTTCAAAACCAATAGCATCAGTAGCAGAATCTGCAATAGCTAGAATACCTTGAGCTGCTGTTATATAAGTTTGAGCAAAACCTCTGCTTACACCACGAACAGCGGTAGTAAAAGGATTGCTACTATCTGGAGTTTTTTCTTCAGGTATCTCTAAATCTCCAGTTAAATACGGATTATCTATACCTTCGATATAATTAGGATTTTTTTCGAAATTTTTTCTTATAAGTTCTTTATAAGATAAACCATCAACATCCTCACGTTCTTTAATAATAGGTTCATCAGGATTTGGTTCTGGAATAACTTCAGGCTCAGGAATGGGTTGACCTGTGATACCAGATTTTAAAAGTTGTACATAAGGGTTAGACCTTCCTGAACCGGGATTCTCTATATTAGGTCTAAAATTTTGAGCTAATAAAGCTTCTTCTAGCTCTTCTTTAGAAGTAGCCATAATTATTAATCTTCATCATAATAAGCTGTTGGCAGCCAACTAAATTCATCTTTCATATAAGCTAAATTTGCTGCTTTAGAATTTGGAAATTTAATTAGATCTTCTTGATATTTTGTAATTATAGGATCAAAATGATCAAATATAGCAGCACTACCTAATTCTTCACCACCTATTAAAAAGTCTCTATATTCTTTTTTTGCTGCTTCAATAGAAGCTTGATTGCTTAATGATGGATCTTTACTTCTTAATCGTTTTGCTATCTTTGGAATTTCATTAGTAAATCTTTCAATGCCTTTTAATGCCACAGTTTGAGGTCTTGATCCGTACTTCATAGCAACATTTCCCATTTGAATTGCAGCGTATCCTTCCATTTCTTGACTATTCATTGTGGTGTTTGCAAATTGATCAGACCTTAAATCTTCAAAAAAAGCTTGGAAATTTTTATTAACATCAATTGATTGTTCTGCTTCCCATCTACGAGTTGCTTCTTTAGCATCTACTTTAGCAGTTATCATGTCAGCTATTTTTTCGTCTTTTTTATCTATTCGTTCTTGAAGTTTAAATCGTTGATCTGTTAATTTATCTTCTCTTGTTTGTCTATTTGCTAATTTAGTTGTTATTTGTGCTGATAATGCTGATCTTCTTTTATCTGCAATATCATATTTTTTAGCAGCTCTGTTGTAATCAGCTATAGCTAATTGCATTAAATCTTTTTGTTCTTTAGCTGTGCCTTTTTGCATAACACCTGATGCAGCACCTAAAGATTCTCCCATTGCTTCCATGAATGAAGGTTTACCACTTCCTGCAGCATTAAAAAATGCTTGTGCCATACCTAGTTTTATTTGTTGTTTGTTTTTACTAATAATTTCATCTCTTGATGGGAAGTCTGTTTCACTTATTTTGTTTAATGCTGTTTCTGCGTCATCAAGATCTTTTTGATAACTTAATAAAGTATTATTATCAATTTTATCTTTTGCTATAATTGCTTTGTCTAGATCTGTTCTTATTCTAGTATCGCCAGCAAAACCACTTAAAGTTGTTCCTTTTGTTTCAGCAAAATTAGTAATATTTGCATCTGTTTGTGCGTTTTTTATTATAGTCTTGGAATCTCCAGCCCGACTTCCAGCAACAGCATTAGCAATTGTTACTCCACCACTTGTAGTTAAAGGAGTAACTATAGGAGCATCATCACCTTGACCACTAGCACCATCACCAGTACCAGCACCACCAGAACCAGCACCTACGTCTATAATATTCTGCCCGTTAGCACCAAGACTAGCTGTTGTATCTTCATCAATTTTTGAACCTTCAGCTATTCTAATTAATTCTAGAATTTTTACATTATCTCCTTTTGCTTCTTTTGCAATATCAATATAACTAGGATTATTTGTAATTAATCCTTGATTAAAAAGATTTTGTAAAATAGCTCCAGCTTCTGCTTGTTCTTTTTCTTCTCCTGCTATATCTAAAATATTTTTTTCTCGTAAATTAATTTCTTCTGATAATTTTCTAGCAGGTGAATTTAAAAGAAGATTTTTATTTTTATATCTTCTAAGATCTTTTTTAGCTTCTGAAAGTTCATTGCTTATATTGTTATCATTTAAACCAAATAAATTAGCTTGAAACTCAGGACTTATTATTTCGTTATATTGTGAACCTCCTATAGTATTAGGATCAAAACCCATTGCTTCTACATAATCTGATTGAAAAGTATTGTTAGTCTCATCTAAACTACGACCAGAAGCAAACCTTCTCAATAAACCGCCCATACGAGCCATAGGAGGCTGTTGTGCTAACATTCTAGGATCTACATTAGATTGCATACCTTGTGGCATCATAGGAGGTTGTGCAGGCATATTAGCCATCATATTAGGATCCATCATATTAGGATCCATTGTATTAGGATCCATCATATCAGGGTTCATCATATTAGGATTTGATGCTTGTTGATTTTGACCTAAAGCTCTATTAATTAAATTATCAATTACAGTAGGTTGATCACCTTGAGTAATAGGAACATTGCTACGAACTCTTTCTCTGTCTTTTAATTCAGTAGCAGCTAGTATTGCTTGTATACCTTCATCTTGAGTTAGTGCGGCTAAATCTTGATCGCCTAATCGAGAAACTTGTTCTGCCATTTTAATTAAATTTTCAATAGCCATTGTTTAACCCATTCCTTGAGACATACTATATGCCCCTAAACCCATGTTTAACATTTGAGCGTAAGGGTTAGGTGGCGGTGCATATGTTGAAACATCAGAAGATGTAGGTGCATTACCCAAACCTTGTAATAACGAATTATAAAAAGAAAGAGATTGTCTAGGCGCATCTCTTTGATTGGTAAAGTCTCTATAAGCTTGATCAAGATACGATTGATTCATTGTTTGCTGGTCTATACCAACACCTCTTAATGCGTTTAAACGAGCTAAATCTAAGCCTTGTTCTTTACCTGCAATATCTGGAAGCATACCTGCTGCTCTTAGTTGTGCATCTAATCCACCAAAATAACCTTTTTGATTAGCTAATTGAGCTTGCATGTCTTGCGCTCCCATAGCTTGTTGAGCTTGTTCGCCCATTTGAAAAGCACTTAATCCCATTTTACCTTCAGCTTGTCTTGCTAAATCAGATAATTTTTGACCTTCCATGCCTTGCATACCTGCTGCTCTCATGGCTTGATCTGAAGCTTGTTGGGCAGCTAAAGACTGTTGACCTGCAGCTCTCATTGCTTGGTCTGACATTTGTTCAGCGGCTAGATATTGTTGTCCTGCAGAACGACCAGAAACATCTTGTAATTCACGCGCTCTCATTGCTTGTGCTATATCTTGACCTGCTAAACCGGCTGATGATGCATAAGCTTTTTCTAGTTGCTGTGCTTCTGTATCTGCTAATCTATCCTCAAAGTCTCTTCTAGCTGATTGATTTTCTAGTATAGCTCTACTGCCGCCAAAAGCGCCACGTTGAGCTTGCTGTAACTCACGTTGAGTTTGCGCTTCATTAAATCTATCAGTAGTTCTTTTTTGTAATCTATCTAATACATTTTCTGTATATGGATTTTGATATTGCCCCATACGACTAGCAACAGTTTCTTCTTGAAATTGATTGCCTTGATAAGTAGGATTTACTTGTCTACCTTGATAGGCAGAATCTATCTCCCTGCCTTGATATTGTGAACCAATATTTCCAGCTTGATAACTTTGCATTGGTGTACCGGCTTGATAACCAGAGTTTACTTGAGGTACATTTAATCCTCCAGCTATACCCATTGCTGTGTTTCTAGCTTGAGCTATTCCCGGCATTTGCCTTTCATTTACAGCTCTAATACCTGCGTATGCATTTTGTTGATCAGGTGAAAAACCTGATATACGTTGACCTTCATATGGAGTATACCCTTCGCCAAGAAGTGCTTCTGCACTCCTCATCATATTCATATAATACGGTTTAGCGTATGGATCTAATTTATTTTGCGTAACAGTAGACGATACTTGTTGTCTACCTGAAGGCTGACTACTACCACCACCCATTATTTATCTCCTTAATTACTTACAATTTTAAGAGTTGGAGTTTCTATTTTAACATTTTTATCTAAATCTTTAGACATAATAACAAACTCTTCTTTCCAACCTTTCTTTTTAAAACTAGGAACCCAACCTTTTCTACCTATTATTTCTACTCCATCACAACCAATTGATTCAGCAAAACTTTTAATGCTTTTATAGATATCATCAAACCATTCATCTAAACGACTTCCTGCACAATTTTGTGCAACTAAATTACGTTTACGAGGATATTCAAATACCTCGGTTGTTAACATTGCAACTATTTTATAGTCTTGTTCTTCATCCCAAACAATCCAAAGTTGTTGTTTGTTGATTAATAGATCATGCAATATATCTATAGCTTCAAATCTTTCGTGACTTCTAACTATTAATTTATCTAGTAATGGTTCAACTTGTGACCAAATAGGCCCTACAAATTGTTGTGGAACCATTGAAGATATTAACATTATATTCTTTTCTCCATCATTTCTAATAAATTACCGTTTAAACGTTGTGGCTGTATTGGGCTTCCATTTTTTGCAATTCTTACATTGTTAATTAAATTATCTAACATATTAGCACCTTCGTTAGTGCTTCCATCGCCTATAGATGAAACTACATCTGCAGGCATTACATATTCATCTCTTGAAACTAAAATAGGTTCTTTGCCATCAATGCTTGCAGGTATAACATCATCCATACCTCCGCCACTACCTTGCAATAAACCTTCAAATGCTGATAAGCCACCAACGTTTTCGTTTAAACGTCCTCCATCAGCTTTTCTAGCACCACCTCTACCACCTCTACCACCTGCTCCTCTTGGTCTATCTTGTTGAGCTTGATACCTAGCTGATGGTGCACTTGCAAAGAAATTTTCAAATCTTTCATTAGGATCTGCTCGCCTATCTTGTCTTTCAAAAGGATTTTGTACTATATTTGTTGGTATAGGTTTATTTGTTTGTACAGGACTATAATTATTTATTAACTGAGCTGTTTCTTGTGGCTGTCCACCTTGATCTCCACCTTGTGGAGCAAACAAATTTCTAGGAGGATTTGCTAAATCTGGATTTGCCGATATATCTACTGGAGGAGTATATATTTCACGCTGCATTTGTGAAGGTGCTGAGTCATACAAATCTCTTTCAAATGGATCACCTCTATCAATTATTTGTCCTTCTACTGGAATTTCTGTAGGTGTTGGTGTAAATCCACCAGCTCCTTTAGATGGTCTACTATTTGATTGTGGTGGTGAAGGATTTCTATTTCTGTTCTTACCGCCTTGAGATGCCCCTATATTTGATGGAGCGGATGGCGCTTGACGATTTCTATTTTTACCACCTTGAGATGCGCCCATAGGTTGTCCGTAGCTCATTTGAGGTTGATTGTAGCCCATTTGAGGCTGATTATATCCCATTTGAGGCTGATTATATGCCATAGGCGGATTGTAACCACCATATTGATAAGAAGGTTGATTGAAAGAAGGTTGAGGATTATACATAGATTGATTTGAAAACCCTCTTATTCCAGAAGGTGCACCATACATAGGCATCATAGGTTGTGAGTATTGATTGTTAAATTGACCGCCCATTTGAAATCTTCTTATCTCTTGATCGCCATCAATTAAACCTCCATTAGCCATTGCTCTCTGTATTCTTGGATCCTCAAAAGGAGGCATTAAAGAATCTTCTGGTGACTGCAAATCATAAGCAAATGGATTTTGAAAATAGTTATGCTCTGGATCAATTCCCGGACGATATCCTTCTGGAGCTGGTGTAAAACCTCTATCTCTTAATATAGCTCGTCTGTACGGATCTTCTTCGTTCTCTTCGTTTATTTCAGAAAAATCATAATCTGGAACTGATGCAGCCATTCCTGATATTCCCGGAACTACACCAGTAGCAAGTGTTCCTGTTTTACCAAATAAATTTTCAGGATTAATAATTTCTTTTCCTGCTGCTCCTAACGAACCCATAATACCTTTTGGTGCTGCTTTTGCTGCTTCTGCTGCTGCTACTTGTGCTGCTGTTAAAGTGCTTTGCTTTGCTACTTCTCCTGCTGTGCCTTTTACTAAACTACTAAGTATATCTCCACTACCTGTAGCTACAGGAATACTTGAACTTACTGCTCCTGTAACACCTTTAGCTGCATCACCTACAGCCGTAGCGCCTGAAAACAGTTTTCCAGCTACACCACCTAACAAACCACTCATTAGTCCCGATGTTATACCTTTTTTAAGACTGCCTGTTTCTATTGTAGTTCCTAAACCAGAACCAATAGCGCCAGCACCTAATGCACCTAAACTACCTAATAAAGTTCCTGCTCCTGCTGTAGCACCTAAACCAGAACCTAGTAAACCTAAAAGCAATGGCAAAAATGCTTCTGGTTGACCTGTATCTGGATTAATAGTTAATTGCCCACCCGGAACGAGAGAAGCTAAACCTGATACTTCTGCTGGGTTCATGTGAACCAGCATGGTATCTCCAAAACGACCTTTATCTGCTAATGACTCAGCCATTGGTTGCATAGGTTTTACCATGCCGCCACGATTCATCATTTGCATTTGATTGTCCGATTTAATTAATTGTCTAAAATCTTCCATTGCCATATTAAATCTCGCTTTGTTTAAACATTTTTATGATACCTCAAGTATAGAAACATATACATCAAAATAATTTGCTGTCTCTGCAGTCATCTTTAATATATCTGCTTCATCTAATATTATATTTTCGCCATTGACTAAAAAACCTTTTTTTGTAACTGCAGCAACATCAACTAAATCAAAAACTTTTGTAACTGATGCAGAGGTATCGGTAATATGCACAGTTAACGTTGCAGCATTAGAAGCATTACTATTATAAACACTAATAGTTTTAATAATTGCTACAGTTGCTGTCGGAACTGTATAAACAGTTGTTAAGTTAGTTGTACTTAATGATGTAATTGCATTTTTGTAAATATTAGCCATTACGATAAATACCATTGTGCAGCTTCAATAGGTTCATTGGTTTCTGCTTGTGTTTGAATTGTATTAAAATTTATTCTTAATTGATTGAGTAGTCTCAACATATACTCTTTACTATAAGTATCATTTGAAGGTTGTTCTAATGGAATTCTAAAAGCTGAATTATCACTCATCTCAATCCATCCGGTCTAACATCAAGACGAACATCACCTAATCTCCATCCGTTTTTAATGTCATTATTTTCAATTCTAAGTCTTATTTGTCTGCCCCTTGCTCTTATATTGCTCATTTCTGTTGAGCTGCTTACGGAAGCTGTAGTAGCTGACACTAGCTCTCCAGAACCAGAAGACCTAGTTTTAACTGTATAAGTAACTTCAGGTGCATCAGAAGTGCCAATAAATTTTATATCTGGTAACAATCTTCTAATAAAAGAAAAATGATCTCCGTCATCAATATCAAAATCTGCACTTTCAATATAAGCAGTCATTGCATTACCATCATCATCATATCCAGTTTCATGGTTATATATATAGCTAGTTGAGGTTGCTATAGGCTTTTCACTAGTTACACCCGCATCAAGCCAAGCTGTCCTAGATAACTGACCTATAGTCCAGTTTTTTTCTAAATAATTAAAAGTAACATAACGATCAATTTCTTCTGAAGAAGAAGAACAATAAAACCAAGTTACTTCATTAAATTGTGCGTTTCTACTAGCAAATACTTTGTATGCTTGAGAATAATTAAAATCTTCAAATACATAAGCTCTAACAGAACAAGGCATAGTTTGTATGCCTCCGCTGTATACATAAAAGTTATCTTGATCCATAAAATAAACTACGTTATTGGCATTAACTGCAGCATTTGGCGAAAGTAAACTAACTCCTTCTGTAACTAAATCTACTGAAAATACATAAGGAGCACCTATAAATCTCATGCTATAAATAGATGTATCAGTCCAAATAATTATTTCTTGTCTTGTTTTTAATCCAGCAATAATAATTGAACCTGAAGATAGACGAACATCGCCTGCTGAATTTGCTGTTGTTGGAGTCCAATCTGCTGCATTTGCTTGATCAGACCATCTTATTTGCATAAAATCTATTGCACTACCACCATAAGGAGTACAACCTAAAGCAATTAAATGTTTATCTTTTTCTGAGACAATAACTTGTAAAGCATTAGCAGGAGGATTAGAAGCTCCTCCTAAATTAGCTAAAGGAACAGCTCTTGTTGTAACTCCATTAGATTTATCCCAATAATAAATTGCTCCAAATCTTCCGCAAGCTACAAGATCTTCACCAAAGTTATCTAACGACCATAATCGCAATTGAGAAGAAAAACCACTTGTACCACTTCCCCAGCTAGTTTCACCCCAATAACCAGAGCTAAAACCAATGCCATCAACATATACATCTAAACCTATGTTAATTTGATAAGCACCATCAACTCCAGATCCACCATTACCTGTATCGCTTGAGTTAGCTACAACTGTATCCCCTGATGTATCTTTAGCTGTTATAACGTAATTATCAGCATCTGTAATAGAATCTATTTCGTATTCTTGATTTAAAACAGCGGCAGTTACTAGACCGCCTAATGATGCAGCTCCAGCAATAGTAACAAAATCTCCTTTTACGGCTCCATGATCATCGTCTGTAGCTGTAATTGAAGATGATCCATTAGCAGCACTAAACACAATACCATTGGTAGTTGTGGCTCTAATAGGAGTAATATCACTATAAGCGTTACCTTGCAAAAGATATAATTTTTTATGAGTACCTAATGCAATAAATTTGTCACTATCTAAAGACGACCATTGTAATAATTTTCTAGTTGTACCAATAAATGTTCCAGTAGTTCGTTTTTTCCAGCCACCAATTTTTTCAGGGCGACCTGATCTAAACCTAATAAAATTAGAATCATGCCAGCCACCTTCGTTGCTGTAATCTGTCCCTTCTTTGTTAATTCCGGGATTAAATGTGTAACGTACCAAAGGCATTATTTTTTACTTTTTTTTACTTTTACTTTTTTATATGCTTCGTTCTTTTTTGTTTTTGGGTTATCCGCAACAAATTGACCTTTTTTAGTTCTTGCTCTAACTGTTTTGTAAGAACTAGGAGAAAAAAAAGATTTTATTTTATCAAAAAAACTCATAACGTTTCCTTTATTTATGCTGCCTGTACATCCCAACAATTGAGATTAG
>TARA_R110002126_G_scaffold95584_1_pt1 | contig 18278 bp, 28 predicted proteins | sample TARA_R110002126 | Tara Oceans TARA_R110002126 (sample SAMEA4397536) | marine metagenome | biome: Polar Biome; feature: [DCM] deep chlorophyll maximum layer (ENVO:01000326); material: water (ENVO:00002006), including particulate matter (ENVO:01000060) such as... | depth 30 m
TGCTTATGTCTGATACCAGTATCCCGTTAGTTACGGTAGGTACTGCCGCTGCTCCAGTTTCGGCAGAGAGGTAAGTGGCACGAGTAGTAAGAGTATCACTAGCGTCCCATATAAATATCTCTCCCCCACGAGGAGCGAAGAGTAAGTCCTCCCCGAAGTTGGCTTGCGTCCACAAGCGTAGTAATAGGGTAGACACCTCTCCGTTACCGTAAGTACCAAAACTCCAACGTCCCGCACCCCACCCACGAAAAGGCGTATCAAGTTCTGTACCTACGTTGATTTGATATGCAGCGGTAACACTAGCTCCCCCGCCCGTAACTACACTGGTAGCGTTTGCCCCAACAACGAGGGTAAAAGAATTACCGTCAGCCGCTACAGAGGCAATCTGATGTTCTTTGTTTATTAGGCCGGCGTCGATGCCCCCTACAGCAGCAGATCCCGCTAGAGTTACAAAATCATTTATTCTATACCCACTAGTCGAGTCGGTCACCGTTATGATGTTCTCGGTACCTCCAGTCGTGTTAGTGACTATGGGGTTGCTACCTAAGGTAAAGACCGCCTTACGTAACGGAGTAATATCGTTGTATACAGCGCCACTTTCTAGATAGAACTTCAAGTGCGTGCCCACACCGACAAGGTTTATACCTGCTAGAGTTACCCAGTTCCATAGAGATCGACACACTCCGACAAACGTGTTCTGAGACACAGGCACCCACCCACCGATTTTTTCTGGCTTACCTTGGCGGAACCGCACTTTATCACTCTCATACCAACCACCTTCGTTAGCATATCGCGTGTTCTCACGGTTAATACCGGGCTTTAATTCAATCTTCTGTATGGTCATGTTTAATCTCTATTTAAGGGGGTTGGATAAGTAGTCTAGTCCTTCCCACAAATCATCTGTCTCTTTAGCTATAACCTTAACACGGGCCTCAATATCTTTCACGCCTCCGGCAAGTATTTTAGACTCTGCAACGGTGGCTTTTATACCCTCAATCCCTTTATCTAGCTCATTTACTTGTTTTTTAATTTCAAGTAAATCCTTCTGTTGTTCCATGATAGTCTTTAGATTTACGCCTAACTCAGCAAGTTTGCTTTTAAGTTGGCTTACATCATTGTCGGTAAGCTGCTGCTGCATAAGTCCGATAGTTTCTTCTAGCGGTTTAATATCTGGGATGTATCGGGACTCTACGTCCTGCAAGCGACTATAAAGTGAACTAGCAGTCCAAACACCCCCACCTAAAGTGGTCGCTAAACTCAATAAAATCGCAATATATACCCCTTTAAATGACGTATTTCCGATTTTTAGCTCTGTATCTTCCAACGCCATTATGGACACTCGCCTTGAGAATAACAGTCGTAACTGTCGCCATTGGCTCCGGCTAGGTAGTAGTCAGACTGTGCCCCGTAGTTTAGTATGCCCGCTTCAGATAGGTATAGATCTACACCAAAAGAATCGGTACCGTTTACGAACACAGCACTAGCGGCTCCCGTACTGTAGGTCATCTTCACCCACTGTTGGTTTGCACTGTAGGTAATATCAGCGGTGTCTACCGTAGTGTTGCTGGAAGCTGCACCCTGCTCTAAGAATGCTACCGCCTCTTTGTTGGCGGCTACGCCGAGGTACGCACCTGCGTTGTTAGCATGAGTCTCGATGTCATCAATAGACTGGTTGTATGTATCTACTGTAGTTTGGTCTACCTTCAAGGCTTCGACATTTGCCTGTACGTAATCCTGTACAGCGGCCTGCTCGTTAGGAGTCTCTGCACTAGCTGCCATATCCGCTACTTCAGTTACTGTGACCAACTCTACAACAGCACCACTAAACACTTCTACAGCATCGTGCATGAGGTCTAGCTCAGCGCTGGCTGCGTTCTCCAAATACGTCTGTGTATCCCCATAAGGGCTAAACCCAGAGATATTATCTAGCGCGTAGTTATACGCCTCAACGTCTTGTGCGGTGATGTGGGCGGTGGAGGATAGGGTTCCATTTGAGATATTGCCGTCATACCCCATATGCACCGCAGCGCCTACCAGTTTATTACCTCGGTCTACCTGTCCCGCTATCTGAGAAGACGCGGCTATGAGGTCATCTAGCTGGCTTGCTTGAGCTACGGAACCTATCACTAATAGAGAGGTCAGTATCGCTATCTTGTTCTTCATCATCTTCTTTACCAATTCCGAGTATTGAGTTATACCACTCTTTGTTTTTCTTAGAGTAGTCCGGTATATACAGCTCTGGCAGTGTCTTCATAATTAGGTAGCTACGCTTTCCTGCGACTAGCTTACCATTACTTAGTATGGGGCAGGGGGTGCCAGATATGAACATAGCCCTCCATACTTTATTGTCTTCGCACATGCGGGCGATAGCGGCTACTTTCATGCCTTGTTCCATAAGCATCTTAGCATCTCTACGCCGGTTACAGTGGTGGTCGTCTTTGTAGCGCCCTGCGGTTATACCAAATACCCCCGTTTGAAGTCCTGCGCCGCCACCTCTAAGGCACGACTCTAGCCCGTTTGTTATGTAGCTTGGGGCTATTGCGCTAGTTACGGGAATATTACCACCGGCTCCCGCACCGTTGTTTGTTACGCTCGTAGAGTTATCTTCCGAGACATTGTTACTATCTACAGTAGAGTCCACGGTGTTCGTATTTAGACTACCGTCTTGGTTATTAGTGCTATCCGCCGTAACCCCTAAGGTTACAATCACTAGGGCTAGTGCGGCGCCTCTTAATAACACCACATCACTTCTTTGCTGCACCGGATGTCCACGTGTACAAAGCCTTTAGCGATGCCTATACCACCAAACCCTAACTCTAGGGCTTTCTCTACTATTAGGCGGCGTTGTTGGCCTCCAGATACTTTTATGTCTGCGGCGATACCTTGGGCATGTGTGCCCGGAGTCGCTTTGCGTTTCTCAATACTATGGAGAGGACTTCTGTACCCAGACGTAACTATAAAAGGAAACCCGCAGGCTTCTCGTAGATCATCTAGTTGGTCAATGAAGTCAGGCTCCATATCGTTCTCGCCGGTCTCTTGGCAGTCAAAATCTTCAACCTTAAAATACTTATAGCTCACTTGCGCATCCCCATAATCTTGCTCGCCCCTCTTATACCAAAAGAGCTTGAGATAGCGATAAACAGTAGATATTGATACCATTCTGGTAGACCTTCTAGTGCGGCAAACCCTAATGTAACTCGGTCGATTATCGTAGTGTCATCAGCAATAATAGCGTAGCCCACCATAAACACGGGTATCGCTAACACAACCGTCCAGAACTCATCTTTCCAGCTTGTTGCCGAAGCATCAGCCATCTTCGATTCCCAGTCGGCATCGTTTTTGATGACTTCCATTTTGGCTTGGTGGACAGCCTGCTTTTCTTCAGATTTGTTTTTAAAATAGCCTCCAACAAGTTTAGATACTGGAGCAATTAAGCTAGTCAGATTTAACACGGTTAGTAATCTCCCTAACGGTATCAGATTCCCATATTCTTAACGCGAACCATAAGATACTGAAAATACCTGCTACGGGCGGAACCCACGCGGCAACTGTAAGTAGTGCTGTTGAGCCTGCTACCACGTCTAGTGCATCCTTAGTTTCTTCGACCATTTTATTTCGCCACCCATCCAGTGTTGCCTGTGCCAGATTCTTTTACATAAAGGGAAGTATTTTCCCCGCCTGCTGAGTTCATATACAGAGACCCCGGAACCGCCGTTATAGTGCTTTCAGGAGTACCAGAACCAGAGTAAATAGATGGAGTACCGACCTTAATAGCTTTACCCGCAGGGAGATCAACACCTGTAGCGCTAGTGGATATAGCCAGAGCGCCAGACCCGTGTTTGAGGTCGATGGCGCCGTCTACGTCCATTACGAAGTTGTTTGTGCCACTAACATTCCCCATTTGGATGTCGAAGCCTGTGATAAATAGACTTCCAGTACCACTTTCGCTTATATAAGAGTTACTACCGCTATGGTAGATTTGTAGGTCACTATGCTCACCAAATATAGCTTTAGAACTATCAGTGAAAGTAATGTCGTCGCCAGCGGATACCGCAAGATCTTTACCCGAAGTGGTATTGCCCACGTCAAGTACGCTTTCTAGGCTATTGCCCGCCTGCTTGACGGTGGTACCATCACAAAATACTGAAGCGGTCTTTCCGGCGGCAATAAAAACTCCTGCGGCCCCCGAAGTTTTAACTTGGATAATTTGTGCGGTCTGGTTGTCTACAAAATATACTTTCGTCGTACCCAAAACAATCAGGGTGCCTGCACCGTCGAGGTTAGTACTAGTGTCCGTCAGCTTTATTATCGCTGCGCGTGCGGTAGAGGTAGTTCCCTCGGCAGAGGCCAACGACGCAGAGTTGGTACTCCATGCGTTGATAGTCCTCATGCCAGCGATAGCTTCTTCGATCATGTCTGTGGTTTTGTCGTTTAGCTCCGTTCCCCACGTACCATCTAGCTGCCCCGTTTCTGGCTTACCTAGTTTTAGGATATTTGTATATTGTGTAGCCATTTTAGTATCTCGATTAAGTTAGTCTAACTATAGCATTATTTACATTGGCATCAGGGAACCTGACAGTAAACGTACCACTAGAAACTGTTTTAGGGCCACCAAAATCTAGTACTACAACACCGTAGTTAGCGCCAGATCCTGCGATTACGATAGCTCCACTCGCAGTAAACGTAGCGCTAGTCCATACCGCATCCGCAAAGTCTGCCATAACAGTGCCAGTAGTAGCGTCCTTAGATGTCGTTAGTGCTATGCTCTTGCGGGCGTAGTTACCTGTGGCGGCAAGCTCTCCAACGGGACTATTAACGCTACTTGTGGTTGGGCCTACATCGACACTGCCATCTATTAGCACTATGCTCCAGCCACTAGAACTAGTCCAGTCAGGCCCGTTTGATAGTCCGTCTGGATTACCCAGTAAGAACTGTTTAGCCACATTTGTAATACATTGTGTAATAGCCATTATTGCACCGGTACCCTTGTCTGCCCATTACGATAGGCGTCTTGTTTGTTTTTACCTTCTTGCTGTACTTTAAACTCTGATAGACTTTGATTAAACATGTTATCGTAGTTAGCAATAATATCCTGCTCCGCTTTCATAAAGCGTGCGGCTTCTACCAGACACCCGTTAAGTAGTACGTTAGGGAACTTACCTGATAACCGCGTTTCGGTAGTAGCATCGTTAAACTGAGGGTTAGTTATACTAAGAGGCTGTTCGGCGTAGTATGTAGTAATCTGTACGCTGAGGCTGTTGAATACTGGCGCTACTGATGCAATGGTTGCGTCGTTTGATATTGCGTAGTATTTTGCTGGTGCGCTTACCTCATTATCCCCGCCGGTAAACGGATACGCTTCTCTGAGAAATGACTCGTCCTTCCTTATGAGGTTAATCGTGTTACTTGCCGGGTCAATAATAGATACATTATAGATGTACAAATAATCCTCCGGGAGGACAAAGTAATCCGCCCCCGCGCTCAGAGTTTTAGTCTCTTGCTTTCGCAGGTTCGGCGAGTCTACCACCGCGTAAATTTTATTTTCTGTCTGTGTTATGAACAGGTCTAACTGAACAGTTGTAAAAGTCTGCTCAGTGGTGTCTTGTATCGCGGCTACTAATTCATTATAAGTCATGTAATCTCTACCGTTACGTTCCCAACTGTTATATTTAGTTCTAACAAGTTATCCTGTACACCAAAAGCAGCCCCATTAAAGCCTACAGGGTTAAAGCCGGACTGTCGGATTGTTCTGCTAGCATCCAACCCCTGATCGGGTCTAGGATTACGTAGCGCTTGTGGGTCGTGTACTGGAAACTCCCCTAGTCTGTTCTGGGGGTGATCCTCATTCCAACACGACGGACACGCTTTTATGTTCGTGTCTACGCCTTTTCTAACCAAACTTTTTAGTTCCGTTAGTTTATACCTAAAAGCGCATAGGTCACAGAACCCAAATGCTTTTTTACCTGTAGCAAACCTAGTACCCATTACGGGTGTCCTATTCTAGGTACAAACCTAACTGACGCCTTCTCTCTATCTTCGTTAGCTGCCAGAGTAAATTGCTCATTGTATATTTCTTTTAGCATAGGGACACGTGGGGCTAACTCCGGCACCTTCATAGCAATATAGTACGCTAACCCTGCTACAAGACAAGGTAAGAATCGGAAGTTCATGTCCGCAGTAAACACTCCTGCGCCTGCGTCTTCTATTCTACGTATGCGGTAATAGTTTATAGAGTATCCGGTCTTATCAGGTACAGGCCATACTGTAACGACAGGCGTATCTCTTCCTCGATTAATCATCAACTGTATGGGTCTACCTTGTGACAACTTGTTTGGGATAGTCGCGTAAGTACTCACACTAATTCGTGTTAAAGTAAGGTCGTTCTGGGTAGTTGCGTTTCCCGCATTGGTACGCAACGTATGTTCTAGTAGGTCAACGGTATCATCAGGGAGGTCAACAGTTGCTACGCCACTAGTTAGGGCTACTGTACCTTCTTCGATAGTCCACATGTTGATACCACGGTTCTGCCACTCAATAGTAAGTAGGTTCATAGAGCGACGAGCAGTACGTAGGTCGTAACCAGAGTGCATCTCGCGTCCAGCTCTCTCCCACGCCTCTTCGGCAATCTCGGTAAAATCCATGTTAAACGTAGCGGTGGTCGTGGTAGCCATTACTTCTTACCTTTCTTGGGGGCGTCTTTGTGAGCCTGACTAAAAGTCTGCCCAGACTCTACTTTATCTGCAATCTGCTTTAGCACCTTAGGAGTGTGGTGTACAGAATGCTTCTTTAACGTCTTCGTTTCGCGTTTAGTCAACCCGCCTTCTTTATAGTACCTACGCATTAGCGCATCTTACAGGCTTTACCACCACGAGCTTTGCCGTAGCCACGAACCTTGCCGCCTTTCTTCATCATAGGCATACCTGCGCCTGCGCCCATACCCATTTCGCCACCCATACCACCTACTTTCTTCTTACGTGCGGGTAGTTTCATCTTAGGTAGCATACTATCCGTAGCAGCGTCCATTTTCTTAGCCTTAGGCTTCTTTTTCTTGCTGTCTTTCTGTTTCTTTAGGTTTGCGATTGCCGCAGCAGCCTGTTCATCATCAAGCGGCATGTTGCCTTGCCCTTTCATAGGCATAACACCGCCACCTTCCTGATACGCTTGCATCTTTCCGCCTTTCATCATCTTAGGCATTTTCTTTTTGGCTTCTTCAGCCTCTGCCATACCTTCTTTCGTGTATGGGAATTTTTTACCAGCTACATTAGGCATCTTACCGCCCTCCAATTCTTTAGGTATTTGTGATCGTGAAATTGTCACCTAACACTTCCAACGCTTACGCGCCTGTCTTAATCTTGAGTTAGGGTCTTTTGCTGCTTTCGGGAACTTCTTCATCTGCCCTGCGGAACGTGCGCAGTAAGACTTACGTCTAGATGCGCGTTTTCCTTTAGGCTTATCTTCCGTTACAGCCGTTTTTAACTTGCTACCGGGGTTGTTCTTTCGGTATTTAGCTACACCTTTAGCGGTCATGCCCGCACCGGATTTAGTAGGACGTTTGTCGCCGCTCTTCTGGCTCATCCCCTTCATGCCGGTGCCGACCTTCCCACCTTTCGCTAGCTTATAACAAACTCCGAAATCATTACGCATAGTGTTAGCTCCAGAAGAACGTCATAGCGGTTATATTAGCCTTGTTGTTTAGCCATATCTCACTATCAAACCGTATACCGTTACCCGGAATGTTTACCGAATGTAAGTCACTGTTAGTGAAGGTAATATCTAGCAGTTCCTCCCCCCCGTCACCATTCAAAAGAACAATTCTGGGATTACCACTACCACCAGACTTAACCTGTAGCTGCCGTAGACGGGCAGGGCCACCGCTAACTGAGCCAGTGGCTGCGACACGCAAAGTTTGAATATATACTTTCTGTGTCATAGCACCCTCCTAGGATAAAAACACAGTCATTGCTTCGAGGGCAGTAAATGTCTCTACGTACACCCCCCCACGAAACAATATGCCGTCCGCAGGGATGTTTACCGAGTGAGTATCACTAGTAGTAAAGTCCAAATCGAGCAAAGTAGCACCGCCATTGCCATCAGTTAAGGTGAGTCTTGGGGTGCCAGTACCAGAGGTAAAAACTTCGACCTGACGTAGGCGTGCGGGGCCAGTAAATGAAAGATCCCCCGTGTCGTTTTTACGTATAGCAAATACATCAGAGCTAGTGCTCATGGCGTTCTCCTAGTTATTAAGCTGCGAAAACGAATGTGCCAGTAACACCTGTGCCGATGCTATCGAGGTCAGTGGAAATATTCCAAATACCCGCAGTAGTACAGTAGAAGTAAATACGTGATCCCGTGCTCATGCAGTTAGTAGCGGCGTTAGCTGGAGTAAACTTCAATTCAGTTTCGCCCGCAGCAGATACATCAAACGTCAATGCGTTAGTAGCGGTGCTCTCAATTACAGAGCCTGTAGCAAAAGCGTCAGAGCCTGCACAGTCAAAACGTAAGAAAGCGGTACCGCCAGCAGTGTCTTTGCTTTGAGAGTGGATACATACTACGCCTACAGTAGCGGCAGGAAGAGTAGTAATCTGTTGAGCAGCGCCCGTGAATGGGTTGACGTTAATTCCGGCAACGTAGCTGATGGTAGCGCCAGTGGCTTTAGGAGTGACTGTTTGGCCAGCTAGAGTAGGTTGGAGATTTATACCTAGGACATCAGTGGTAAAGTTACCATTAGAATCCATAGTAGTTTGATCGGTGATTGCACCAGTGTCAGCGTTCTTTGAGATTACTTGGAAGCCGTTCTCAGAACGAACCGCACCAGAAAAAGTTGTATTAGCCATTATATAGTTCTCACATGTGAGTTAAGGCAAATCTGTCTACATGTCGTCAGTCGGGTCTGTCAGATTCACCGGATTGTTTCCCGATACAGACAAACATATCACAGTGTGTGGCTTTATGTCAAACATAAAAAAGGGGGCCGAAGCCCCCTTAGTACAACTTATTACTACGCGATTAAGCGCCCGGAGATCCGAAGATGCCCAGTGGATCACTTACGCCGAATGAATAGCGCTCACGAGCCTTGTAACGGCTGTTGCCAGTGTCGAAGTCGCCGTCCATAGAAGTAGCCATTGGGCTACGAACGAAGTGCTTCAGACCGTTAGGGATGTCAGTAGTCAAGAACCAGTTGTCTGTGTCAGTCAAATAGTTGTTGATGGTGTATCCGCCGGGTACAACACCGTTGCTCTTAACGGCGTTGATGTCGTTATCAGCAGTACCTACACGTCCCTCAGTCTCCAACAAGCGAGTTGCAACGAACTGCAAGGCTGGTGGAATAATGAGTTTCTTAGGCTTAGCAGCGATCAAAAGACCACGCTCGTCAGTCCAACCCGCGATCTGAATAACAGCAGCTTCCAAAGAAGTTTCGTTAAGATCAGCAGCAACGGCTGGTTCGTTAGAGTTAGTGCCACCGTTTACCAGAGGGTGATTAGTAGCACAAAGGAAAGTGCCGTCGCCGTAGGTAGTGCCGTCAAAAGCGCCATTTAAAACATCAGCGGCTTTAACTTGCTTGGTGTAAGCCATAGCGCGAGCTAGTGCTTTAGTATAACGAGATGACAAAGAGTCATACAGGTTATCTTCGATTGCTTCTTCAGTGATAGCGAAACCCATAGCTACAGTTTCGTGAGTGTAACGAGCAGTGAATGCTTCTTGCGCGTTATCGTACTCAATTGCTGCACCTTCTGACTTAGTTGGGGCAGAGCCAAAACCAGACAGTTTAGTTTCTTCTTCAAAAGAACGATCAGAGGTTTCAGTCTCGAAAATCTCTTTATGCTCTTCGCCATACTTTGCGTACTCTAAGCCGAACAATGCGTTCAAGCCGGGTAGCAATTCTTTTAGTAACTGTGCTCTTGAAATAGCCATAATTTAGTCTCCTTGTGCGTGTTTACGCTAGACCTAGTGAATTGTTATATGAATGGACACCGACGTTGTACTTAACCAAAAACTCTGGGTAATCATCAGTCTCAGTTCCGGGAACAACACCAATAACTCTAAATCCAAGAGTAGCTGTAGCATCGAGACCGCCACCGTTAGTTCCAACAGTCAAAACCATGTTAGATTTACCAGTAGTAGTACTACCTGTAAATGTAGCAACCGCACCGTTAGTGCCAACACAAGCTGCTGCGCCGCCAGTAAGACTACCAACTTTTTCGGAACCTTGAATCTTAAACACAGTGTTAGGATCGTCATTAACAAAGAGTTTAATCTCAGTAGCGCCACCAGAAGTTAGGTTTGCTGGGAGGAAGTTTTTGAACAACAGTTGACCTTCAGCGCTGATGTAACTACAACCTGAACAAACGCCTACGATTCCTGCTGTAGGTTGCGCAGATGTTGCAGCCAGATTTTGTGCTGTTGGGGAAGCCGTAACACCAGCAGGTAAACCCGCAGTGCTTAGAACTACCAGTTGGCCGTTAAAAATAGCGGTCGCTACGTTTGCATTTACTGCGAACTCACGTATTGTACCGCCTTGGTATGGGCCGCCGCCGATCAAATTGACCGGAAGGAGTCCAAAAGGGGAAGCTGTAGTAGCCATATTAAAATACCTTATAAATTTAGTTTAGTTACCCTTTACCAAAGGTAACCTTCGATTTCCTATCATTGAAGATAGGCATACGTGGATCATTTTCTCGCATCAAGTTGTTGTCAACAGATGTAATCTGGGCGTTAGACTGCTGCCTATAGTAGTCATTACGCTCGTCAACCATCTCTTGAGCTGCCTTACAAAGAATCAAACCACCAATTACCACGTTGTCTTTGAACCTTTCGTTTTCAATAGCGACAAGTACGATCTCTGGATGATCTGACGCCTTTACTGGCACCCAACCTTCACGGATTTTAGATGAGACGTTAGTAGCGTCAACATGGCCTTGCGTGCTAGTTCGTATCCAACGAAACTTGTACCCATCTTGAGGGAGTGGAGAAGGCAATACTTCTGGTCTTTTCCAAGCCGTTTTACGGATAGTTTTCTCGCGGGTCGTTACTTCACGGTTAGTTCTGTTATCAGTCATTATACTTTCCTCATCTCTTCAGCAACCTTTTTGGCGTATAGTTCTAATGGAACGCCCAGTTTTTTGGCGATAGCCACTTGTGTTTGCGTTAATGTGACCTTTTTAGGGGCCGTGCTCCGCGACGCGGGTGCAACCACATTTGACTTACGTCTACTACTAGTCGTTTCCTCAGCTCCCTCAAACTTGTCGGGGAACACCTTCTGCATACGAGAATCAATAGTCTCGTAGTATTTATCACTTGTGGGGCTTACACCTTCACTTATTAGCTCTTCGTGTACTCCCAGCGCATAGCCCGTCATAGCCTTATCTGTGTTAAACCAAGTATTTTCCTCGGCCCAACCAGCAGCGCGGTTATCTTTGGACTGTCTCTGTGGCAGTTGTACATTGTTTTCTTGGGAATGTAAAGGTTTAAAATTCTTTACTTTGTCCGTTTTTAGGTTAGCTGCGTTTAGTTTCTCTTGTGCGTCGAGTAACTTATCCGCATCGCCTGCCTCGTAAGCATTCTTATACGCCCGTTTAGCCGCCATAGTTTCTAGCGCAGCCTGCTTCTTAGCCTGCTCTAGTAGTACGGTCTGGTTCTTATCTACGGTACCTTTAAGATTCTTGTTCTCATCCACGAGCTGTTGGGCAACGCGCGCTAACTCTTCACGCTCACGCTCTGCCGATTCTTTGGCGCGACGTTCGTCGTGGTAGCCTTTACTGAAGTGTTTAATGCGATTACGCACCTTCTCAGAGTAGTCTTCTAACTCTTCGTCGGTAACTTCTGCCGGAGGCTCAGATGCCTTACGTTTACGGTCTGCTTTAGGGGTATCGTCTACCACCTCAATCTCAATCTCCACCTCGCCTTTCTTTGCGGGCTTTTTTATTTCCTCTGCGCTAGAGCTTTCTATCTCTATTGCATTATCCTTCTCATCATCAGGAAAACTGTACTCTACCTTTTGAAACGCCATACCTTACTCCTTACGCTCGTGTTATTTCACGGGGGTCACTAACAACAGCCTCAACAGAATCATCGTTCATCAAACGATACTCTAGGCCGTCAACTTTAAATCGCGTGCCAGTATTAGCACGGAACATTACATAATCGCCAGTCTCACACCAAGGCCCAGTAGGGAAGCGGTCTTTATCAGCGTAGGCACCTGCGCCTGTCGCCATAACTCTACCCATAACAGACAAGATATGTTCATGGTTTTGATCTTTGGTGGACTTAATAATGCCACTACTACCGTAGGTATCATCTACCTCAGGTATAGCGATTAAGATCCTGTAGCCCACTGGTCTGGGCAGTTTTTCAAGTAACTCACTATTTACATCACTTAAATTAGTCATCGTCTTCTTCCAAAAAATTACGCGAAAGGTCGTCTATTAAAGATAAGCTGACTTTTAGACCTCGAATTAAGCCAACTACTTCTCGGTAATCGGCGAGCGATTGCACTGCGCCCCCACTGAGATGTCTTTCTGCGCCAACAACTTGCTCGGCGATTTGTTTATTTAGCACGTCAAAGACGGTAATACCCATAATTATTCCTTAGGTTTTCTGTTGTTCGCGTCCAGCTTGACCTTACCTAACTCTAAATCAAGTTTGGTGTTTTGGATCTTCCTATCAGCGGCTAGTTTTGCGCCCGCTTTCTGGGCGTCGATTTGCAGCTCTTGTTGCTTGAGCTGTAGTTCAGCCTGATCCATCTGGGCGTCAGTCTGCTGTGCTTGAGCCTTGAGTTGTAGCTCTTGCATTTTGATTTGCGCATCGGTCTGATCTTTCTGACCCTTGCGTTGTTGCTCAGCCTGCTTAATCTGTAGCTCTTGCTGTTGCATTTGGATGAGCGGGTCTTGCTGCTGCTGCTGGGCTTGTTGCTGTGCCTGCTGCTGTTTGTGCTCGTTAGAGACTTGTCCGCCAGCGTTAGCTTGGAGTCTAGACAATTCAATCTCAATCTCTGGAGGTAACTCTTCGTTTGGCTTAGGCAACTTAACGCCGAGCTTGTCTTCCAGTTGCTTACGGTATCTGAACGCTACGTGCTCCGCGATATGTGACTGCAATGCAGCCATAATCTGCTGTGCCTGTGGGTTCTGGCCGATAGTGCCTGCTACTTGTGGATCTTGCATGAACGACTGGTGTGTCGCTATGTGGGCTTCGTGGTCTTGCTCTATGAACGCTTTTATAGGCGTACCTGTTAGGGCATTCATGTTTTCGCTTACGGGGTCAGTCAAGTTAATGTCATCATCCGTAGGTACTAGCTTATCTGCGTTCTTGATGCCTAGAACTTCAAGCATCTGACGGTGCAACTGTGGTAGGTCGTAAATTTGCGGGGTCTTCTCCGCCATCTGTAGGGCTGCCTGATACTGTACAACGCGTTGGGCCATTGTAGAGCTGTTAGGGTCGCTTACAGGGATTACGTCTACCATCAGGTAGTCTGACCTACGTGCGCTTACTTCGCCTCTAGCGGGTACGTATGCGTACTCCTCGGGTGCCTCTTCCGCCATGATAGACTTGAGCATCTTAAACTCTTGTTTCATAGCGAAGTGGACACGAGCCTGTACTGCTGCCATAGGCTTCAGCGTACGCTCTAACAGGGCCAGTGTAGTGCCCACAGGAGCATTAGCTGACATGTCAGAGATATTCATATCTGCAACGCCGCCCAGTCTACGCCCATCATTGGTAATCTTATCCAAGAGAGCTAGTAGAGTCTGGCTAGGCTCTTTATACGGCAGGGTCATAATGTTATCGCGGATGCTACCTGATGGTACATCTACGTCTTTAAACTCACCCGGCTCGATTGGGGAGTCATCACCTTTAATACGTAGTCCACGGGACTTTAGGCCGCCGGGAAGGTTAGATAGGGTACCAGCGTCCACCAATTGCCGTACAATCGACGTTCCTGCTTTGGCGTACCCACCTATGATGTGGATCAGTCCAAGGCCGTAGAAGCCAAATCCGGGCACATACACGTAATGCACAAAGTGTTGGCGTTTAAGTGATAATGGGTCTTCCATATCCCAGTTACGACGGATAGACAGGATCTCTCCAGTGCCACGTTCAATAGTAACTACGTAAGGCTTAGCGATTTCGTCATCGCCTGCGTAATCTTCTGCTCCCTCAATAACTAGGTCAGCATGTACCTCCATAAGGGTATATCGGTCGTCGTCACTTAGACTAAATCCGCCATCTTCTGCCTTGGCTTTCTCAACGTCGGAGTGAAATGTTACGGGGTCGCCTAACTCTATATCTCTATAAAACCCTGCGGCTTGTAGCTTGAGAACTTCGTTTTTAGTTCTACGCATTAAGTGACATACGCGCTCAGCGGTTTCGATGTTAGATGCGCCATATGGGACTATAACGTCCTCTGCGGGGATGTAAGTGGCTACCTGACGCCCTAGGTTAGGGTCGAAGTAAACCTTCTTAAACGCGCTCCCTGCGAGTCCTAGGCTGTATAGCATACGCTCGTGCTCAGGGCGGTACTCAACCATGCGCTCTGTAAGTTCGTAATTCATGTCCGCTTTTACCCGCTCAGCGGCTTCAATCTTCTCTTTATTCTCCATACCGAGGATTTTAATCTTTACAGGGCCAGCGGCGGGGAAAGTCTCGCTCATTGTCTCTGCTTGGAATCGAATAGCGGCTTCTGCTAGTACCGTAGAAGATACACCACATGCGCCCTCCCAAGGAGTAGTACGGTCTTCAGTCTTAAATCCTAGGGTATCTAGCCCTTTAACATAGGCATCTGCCCAGTCTTTACGGCTATCTTGGTCAGCTTCTACAAGCCCCATGAGGTCGTCAGCTAGTTCTTGAAGCTCTCCCTCGTCTAAATACTCAGCAATGTTCTCGTCAAACTCACCTTCTCCCGTATCATCTCCGGGAATAATAGTGATTTCCACTGAACCGTCGTCAAGTGTGACCATCGCGGGGTCAACAATCTCAATCTCAAGCTCTTGCTCTATGTCTTCGCCTTCTAGTAATTCTCCCTCAATGCCTTCTGGGGCGGAGTATAAGCTCTTTTCAATTGCCATTATCTTTTACCTAGTAGTAGCCGCTGGATCGCCGCTTAAAATATTGTTCGTCTTCTGGCTCATCAGAGGGTAATCGAATAAATCCGCCCTGCCGGAACCTCATTAGCGCCATAACGGTGGTATCCACCAAGTCATCATGGCTCATAAACGGAAATCCTGCGATCTCCTCAACAACTTCTTCGCCCCATCGAGTAGCGGGTATCCAACATAGCCCAGACTGCACAATGTCAGATACGGCGTTTAATCGAGCTAATTTGTCTCCTGACCCTCTATGAGGGGTATATTCGGACACTGGAAGACCCATTCGACGCATTTCTTGGTACAAAGCTACGCCAGAACTCTTCTTTTCTACTATAAATGCGTCTGGTTCCCAGTCTTCGTACTCTCTAAACGCCATTTCCTTCAACTCATGGAACTCCATACGCTTTTTTATACTATTTAGCAAGATAATATTATACGCTGAAGTGTCCTCATTAAGGAAGACCCCCCACGTAGTTAATGCTGTAAAGTCGGCGCGGTTGTGTTTTTCGGCTGCGGCATCGAGTGTCATTATGATGTATTCACACATAGGGGCTGAGTCTGAGTCCCATATGTTCCACCACTCTCTTTTTACTATGGCGGCTTCTTCGGCGGTCGGCTGTTGTTGGTACTGAGCGTTCCATTGGAACACCGGCATCGACGCTTTTGTACGTAATAACGCTTCTAGACCAAAAAATTCAGGCCATAATGGCTTTTCGGTGATCTTTCCCGTGATTTTATCGGGTAATTCGAGGATTGCGGGGAACTCTACGACGTCAAACTGGTCAGCGCGTTCATTATTCATGTCCTTGACTACACGGCCCGTCAAATCGTCCATATGCCATCTAGTTTGGATAATAGCTACCGCTCCCCCCGGCATAAGTCGTGTTCGAGCACCGAATGTGTACCATTCGTATGCCTTCTCAAATACGACAAAGTTGCCGCTAATCACGTCTTGCTCAGAATGAGGGTCGTCAATTAACAATAAGTGGGCACCACGGCCCGCTAGTGCTGAACCAACACCACATGCGTAGTATTCTCCACCTACACTAGTGTTCCATCTACCCGCTGATTTGGAGTCTTTTGCGAGCTGTACAGTAGGGAAAATGGCCTGATATTGGGGATCTGAGATCAAATTTCGTACTTTTCGACCAAAATCTACCGCTAAATCGGTTGTATGCGACACCATCATCACTTTTTTGTCTGGATTACGACCTAAATACCACGCGGGGAAGAAAATAGACACTAATTGGGACTTACCGTGCCTCGGAGGGATGTTTACGCACACCCGATCCTTTTCTCCGCTCTCTATACCCATTAACATGTCGGCTAGGATGCGGTGATGCTTCCCAACGATGAAATCGGGCATCATATGTCGACAAAAGGCGATTAAATCGTCATATGCGGCCTTTATGTCGGCTTTATCCGCGATTGCGTCCACTAATTTGTGTATTTCTACCACTTCTTCATCATTGAACGAGTCTAAGTTGTCCAACATGTGCTGGATCTCGTCTTCCGAGAAGTGGTCACTCATGGATGGTCACATCCGACTCGGTTACCATCACTACCCGCGCTCCACATGGGAGTATCGGCTTATCTGTTGTGCTTTGGAGTACTTCAGAGGGGCCATTTATAGTTACAGACCGACAATACCGGTTCTCTTTACCTGTTTTCACGGTAATTACCGGCTCGTTAGTCTTATTCTTGATGTTCGCACGGATTTTATGTTGATTCACGTGTATATATGTCTTAGTCATCGTCATATTCCCCCTCACCAATGAGTCCCATCTCCGCATCAACGTCAATATCTACTATATCAGTAGGTTCGGCAGCTACTTTAGGTGGATTTACCAACTTTTCGAGCTTTTGACGTAGTTTTTGCTTCAATTCATCGCTCGTCTGGTGGGTTACAGTGACTTCTGTCTTCTCGGCGAACAGTCCTACGTCTGAAATCTTACCTAATAGCTCTAATGCACGTAGTCTTACCTTCGGATCGGGGTTCTCCGTCTCCAGAAGTAGCTTGTTCGTGACTAGATGGCGTACATGTGTTGCGGACTGCACAACACTCTGGCCAAATTCTTTTAAAATGTTGTTTGTAAGTACTAAAGAGGCCGGTGTTAGGGTGGCTACTCTATTTTCCGTGACCTGTTTATCGGTCTTTTCAGGGTCGTTAGCGTACGCAACCGTTATTTTGGCCGCGATGTCTTGGTCTTCTTTGGTTGGCTCTAGGTCTAAGCCATATTTCTCCAGCTCTTCGGCTGTAGCTGCTGCCGCTGCGATGCGTTTTTGCGCACTTATACGGGATTTCTTCGCAGGAACTGGGATTCCCAGCTCTGGTTCTACTTGTATCGTCATATTGTAATCGCAGGTTGTTAAACCGGAAGGGTCTTTATAGCATACTTGTTTTCCGGAAACAAGCATATGTCTGGCATAGGGGGTATAAAGGAGGTATGTATATAGGAAAGAGGGTTTTGTATATATGTAGGGGGATAGGTTTAAGAAATGGTCACTATAAGGCGCAATACTCCCTAAAAAGGTAACTATATAAACCACGGCATATCATTTATGGTATACGAAGCATCATTATGTATCATTTCCGCTCATATCTGATAACTAATATAATGCACATACTCAGCGGAAGAAGTATAATGCCGCTCCATTTTTAGCCTGACCCCACTTAACTATAATCCACTGGAGTACCCTGTGTTTGAATCTGTATTTATCCTGTCTGCTTGCCTAGTAGTCTTTCTTGGCCTTATCGCCATCGCTTTAGAAGAACCCTTTAAGTAACTCGATACCTTCCGCCTGTCTGACGGTCGTAAACCCCCTTGGTGTAATTTGTTTAGATTTTCTTTTACCTACCTGCTCTGCGGTCTCTACTACGAATCGCTCTTGGTCGAGTGCCAAGTATATAGTGAAGTCCGCTTTCTTGGTGGTAGTGAGGCAGAAGCTGTATATCCATCTACTCCTGTTGCGAAAGGGAGTCGTCGCCGATTTTACCTGCACGGTAAACATCTTACCATTCTCTAGCTGACACCACAGGTCTGTGCCCTTTAGGTCAACATGGTGGCACTCGATACCGTTCTTTTCTAGCACATAAGCGATGTAAAACTCGCCTGCGCGTCCTGCCTGATTAGAATCCATCCTGTACAGTACAAAAAATTTTTCTATTATGCAATCCTAAATAAGGTGGGGGGTCTTACT
>TARA_R110002126_G_scaffold75469_23_pt1 | contig 18265 bp, 17 predicted proteins | sample TARA_R110002126 | Tara Oceans TARA_R110002126 (sample SAMEA4397536) | marine metagenome | biome: Polar Biome; feature: [DCM] deep chlorophyll maximum layer (ENVO:01000326); material: water (ENVO:00002006), including particulate matter (ENVO:01000060) such as... | depth 30 m
GTAAACTAACCAGTGTTTGTATTGTTGGTACCGCGTCACGGCCAGAAACACAAGCCTGGGTCAAAGCGCTGGGCGCGCATTATGTGGTCGATCACAGTAAACCGCTGCAACCACAACTAGCCGAACTGGGAATTGATGCGGTGAGTCATGTCGCCAGTTTAACCCATACCGGCCAACATTACGCCGAGCTGGTGAAGTTGCTGGCACCACAAGGTAAGCTGGCACTGATTGATGACCCTGCAGACGGCATTGATATTATGCCATTAAAGCAAAAAAGCATTTCATTGCACTGGGAATTTATGTTTACCCGCTCGCTATTTGCCACTGCAGATATGCATTTACAACATCAGTTGCTGACCGATTTAAGCCGGCTGATTGAACAAGGACAGATAAAAACGACCTTGCAACAAACTCTGGGTACCATTAATGCTGCTAATTTACGCCAGGCCCACGCCTTACTGGAAAGCGGTAAGGCAATAGGTAAGGTGGTACTTGCAGGTTTTTAATGCTGGGTCAGATTGTCAGGCAATTTGCTGATCATTCTGCTCATAGCTGTAGCTGGCTTTAAACAGCACCTGTTGCAAAGCCAGTTGCAGCGCATTATTAATACTGTAGTGGTTTTTACCTAACTGATAATCCAGCTCGTTTACCTGCTCTTTGCTTAACATCATCAGCGGCGGCGGCGAGCTTTGCAGCATAATTAAACTTTGCTGATACTTTACCGTGTTGTCTGTTTTAATGGTTTTACAGGTAGACAGGGCAGTTTGGCCGGTTTTATCCCGATAGCCTGCGGCGCCAAACATCCGGCAAATAGCGGGCCGTTGCTGATAGACGCTGCACTGACCTTGTTTGCCATCAAACGATAACTTCTGATAGAAAAAGCAGCCTTGCGGCGCAGTTAACTGCTCGAGTTGGTCAAGTGTTTGTTCAGCCTTGCCCTGGTCAAATAAGTGCAATGCCAATGGCAACATTTCCAGCACGGTTGCCTCAATAGTCGGCGCCAGACAACATTCACCGCAACCGCTGCGGCATTGTAAGCCCTGGCTCTGCTGGTAAGTACTGAAAGTTTCCGCTATTTCGCCATACACAGCCTCAACACGACGCGATAATTCACGCAGCCGTTGCATACAGACTCCGAACGAAATACATAAAGGGTTTGCTTACTAAAGAAACGACGGATTGTCGCGGCGCCATTCTACGCTGAGCCAGATCAGCTCAGCAATAGGCCGCAGAAAAAATAGTCAGTGGCTGGGTACCGGGTCGGTGTACAAGTGAATACGATTCTGGCCCTTGTCGCGCGCTGTTGTTGCGGCTGCTGCCGCTTGTAGCAGAAAACTGTCACTGTCCTGACGACTGTTATCAATCATCCGGATCCCAATGCTGATGCTGACAGCAAGCTGTTGCTGCTGCCAGCTGAACTGAAATACTTTCAGCTGGTCGATCAGCCGGTAGGCGACGACCAGCGCCTCATTAGCGTTTTTGCCCGGCGACAGCAATGCAAACTGATCTTTTTCTAAGCGGGCCAGCACATCGGCTGGTGCCAGATGCTGGGTCAGTTGCTGTCCCAGTTGTTTTAGCAGGCTGTCGCCAGCACTGTGGCCATAACGGGTATTGATATCATTAAACTGCGCCACGTCAATAAACAGCAGGCTGCTATTACGCTTATTACCCTGGTACAGGGTGCGGGTAAGTTGTTGTAACAAATAGTGACGATTGTATAAGCCGGTGACAGTATCATGATTTGCCTGGTAGCTGAGTTGCTCATAAGCCAGCTTTTGTTTACTGATGTCAATGACTGAACCATGAATAAATGCAGGCTCATCCGCGGTGGCCGGCACCAGTCGCGCCGATAGCAACGCCCAGAATGGGCTGCGATCTGCCCGTAAACCGCGAATTTCAGCCTGTTGCTGGCCATATTTATGCAGTTGGGCAATAAAATCCTGACGTTCAGTCGGGTTGGCATAAAAGCGCGCCATGCCATTGCCACCAACGTCTTGCCGTAGTTCGTTGATTTGCTGATACCCTAAAATTTGCAACAATGCCAGATTCGCATCCAGCAACTGGCCATCTGCATTGCCAACAAATAGCCCTTCAGCTGCCTGGTGAAACAGCGTCTTGTACTTGCTCAGCGCTTTCAGGGCATCATGGTCGGTCGTTTGTTCTTCGTGAATATGGTCCAGGCTGTAATGAATCACCGTCATACACAGCAAAATAAGTAATAAGGTTAAATAATGCCATTCCAGTAGCTGTTTAAAATAACCCAGTTGAGCTGTGGTCAGAATAGCTGCACTAAGTAACAAGAAAAAACAGGCCAGTGCCAGCGAGCGGGCACTTTTCTGACCGGCGACAGCATGATGTAAGGTCAGCAAAATATTACTGCCCAAAACCAGTGATATACTGCCCAGTAGCAACCAGAAGCGCCATTCACCGCTGACCAGTAGTGGGCTGAATAACAGCACAAGAGTCAGCAGATTGTTGAATGAATGAATTTTGTGCCAGACAAAGGACAGGGGTTGTTCTAACCTTGCCCTGACAAACAAATTCAGGAACAGCAAGGTCAGGCCGGCGAAAATATAAAGGATAGCCAGATTAATGGCCGGGTTGTCCGGCCATAGCAACGGGAACGCCAGGCCATTTAAAATGGCCAGTACCATGGCAAAGCCAGCAAAAAACAGCGCCTGATACAACCTTTGACGCTGACGACGCTGATTAAACAACAGCAAGCTGTGCAATGCCAGCATCAGTAAAATGCCGCTAAGAACCCCATCAAATATCGCATTGCCTTGTTGGACGCTGATAAAAGCTTCCGGCTGCCATAGCGTGATATCGCTGGGAATAATTGCAGCGTCAACCACCCGCAGGTACAAATCAAACTCTTGCTCAGCACTGAAATCCAGCGCGGTGACATAGCCACGATAGGGCAAAGCCCGCTCGTTGAAGGGGTAATCGTTACCGGTACGGTTTAGCAGTTCAATATCTTTGCTGGCACGATCTACCCGGTATACCTCGAGTTTATCGACCATCGGGAAATTGTATTCCAGCAGCCATTGGCCAGCCTGCTTGCTGGTATTACGCAGCCGGGCTTTAAACCAGATGGCTTTGTTATCATTAAATAAAATACGTTTACTGCCCTGCACTGGCTGGAAACTATGGCTGTAGGCAGGATCAGCCAGAATGTCATCCAGTGACAAGTCGCTGGTGGCGCTGGTGTAATAAAGGTATTGAATACTGGTTTTTGCTGCACTGCTGCTACTAAGTAAGTTGGCGTCAACTTGCGCAGCCTGCAGAAATCCGCTACTTAGCCATAACAGCAATACATACAACACGAATTTTGCTGCTACCACGCCTTATCTCCGCTCATCGGTAACGTTAACAATTTCAGCCAAAACTGTAGCATAGTCTGTTACGTTCCGGCACTGTTTTAACAGCAAGTAGCCTCGAAAAATTACGTTTATTTGATAAACACGCAACATTAACTGCTACTGGCCAGATAGTCACCAATTTCGGCAATAAACTCGCTGCCGTAGCGGCTGAGTTTTGTATTACCGACACCCGACACCGCCAGCATGCTGACATTATCGGTGGGTAAGCGTTGACACATGTCAATTAAGGTTGCGTCACTGAATACCACGAAAGGTGGCACATCGTCGCGCTCTGCCAGCTGTTTACGCAAGGTACGCAAGCGGCCGAATAACGCTCGATCGTATTTTTGGTTGCCCAGTTTGGCAGCAACTTTCTGGTTACTTTGTAAGCGCGGTACTGCCAGCTGTAAACAGGTTTCCCCGCGCAGCAGTGGCCGTGAGGCAGGTAACAGTTGCAACACCGAATTACGGGTAATATCCTGCTGCAAATAGCCAAAATGGACCAGTTGGCGCATAACACTTAACCAGTAATCGTGGCTGTGATCTTTGCCCAAACCCCAGGTACTGAGTTTGTCGTGCGCCTGCTCGCGAATTTTCTGATTCTGGCTACCGCGCAGCACCTCAATAACATGGGCCATGCCATAACTTTGCTCTACCCGGTACACGCAGGACAGGGCCTTGCGTGCCAGCTCGGTGGCATCAAACTGCTGCGGCGGATTCAAACAAATATCACAATTACCACAACGCTGCTGCCGGGCTTCACCAAAGTAATTCAGTAACACTAAGCGCCTGCAGGTTTGGGCTTCAGCAAAGGCAGCCATTGCCTGAAAACGCTGCCAGGCCACTTCAGCCCGGGCCGGATTTTCTTCGGCTTCAAGCCAGCGTTTCATCCTGGTAATGTCGGCCGGATCAAACAGCATCAGCGCTTCGGCCGGCACACCATCCCGGCCGGCGCGGCCGGTTTCCTGATAGTAAGCCTCGATGGTACGTGGCAGTTCAAAATGAATCACGAAACGAATATTGGATTTATTAACACCCATACCAAAGGCCACGGTAGCGACGATGATCTGAATATCATCCCGCTTAAAATCGTCCTGCACTCTGCCGCGTTGCTCGCTGTCATGGCCAGCGTGGTATGCCGCTACCTTAAAACCGCGCTCGTTAAGCTGGCCACTAAGTTCATCGACTTTGCGCCGTGAACTGCAGTAAATGATGCCAGCACTGCCTTCTTGCAGTTTTAAATAGCTGACCACCTGCTCCAGCGGCCGGAATTTTTCCTGCACCGTATAGCGGATATTGGGCCGGTCGAAGCTGCCGGTATAAATGCAGGGGTTTTGCAGCGTTAATTGCTGCACAATGTCCTGGCGGGTAGCAATATCGGCGGTCGCCGTCAGCGCCATTACCGGCACGCCGGGGAAGCGCTGCTTTAATAGCGCCAGGGCCATATAGTCGGGCCTGAAATCATGACCCCACTGTGAAATACAGTGCGCTTCATCTATCGCAAAAAGGCTTACGCCCACGTCACTGAGCCGGTCTAAAAAGGCGGGTTGTAATAAGCGCTCGGGCGCGACATACAGCAGCTTTAACTCGCCGCGTCTAAGCCTGGCAAAAACCTCAAGCACCGCTTCACGGCTTAAACTGCTGTTAACGAATTCAGCGGCAATGCCGTTAGCCTGCAGCGCATCAACCTGATCTTTCATCAGCGACATTAGTGGCGACACCACTATGGTTACCTGCGGCAAATGCAGTGCCGGTAGCTGGTAACACAGCGATTTGCCGCCACCGGTTGGCAGCAGCACGAAGCTGTCGCGGCCATGCAGTGCCGCATCAATAATCTCGGCCTGGCCATCGCGAAAGGCACTGTAACCAAAAGCTTGCTTTAATGTGGCTAATAACTGTTCTGACACGCGCCGTTGATACCCTGAAAAAATCAGCGCTTATTGTATGCGTTACGTCTGCTAATTTACAGCCTTGCAGACAAGCGATTTGCCAGCGCCGCCGGCTCGTGGTCAGACCAATTTATTAAAGAAGCGTTTTTTGGTCACGGCCTGAGTTTTTACTCTAATTAAAAATGCACTTTGCCTTTGCTGTGGATCTCTGCTTTATTTACTTGCTAAGCAAAAACTGCTAACGTAGCGCCACTTTTTACGATTGGTAAGACCAATTTACCTTGGTAACCAAGCAGAGTGGTATTAATAAGGACTTTACTGACCCGTTATGGCTGATCTGAAAATAAAGCCGGCAAAACTGTCTGATCAGATAGTGACGCAGCTGGAGCACTTGCTACTGGAGGGCAGTTTTGCGGCAGGGCAAAAGTTGCCGTCAGAGCGCGAGCTGGCAGAGCGGTTTGCGGTATCCCGGCCATCGTTGCGCGAAGCCATTCAAAAACTGGAAGCTAAAGGTTTAGTTAGCCGGCGCCAGGGTGGTGGCACCTATGTTTGCGATAATCTGGTCAAGGATTTAACCGATCCATTGTTTAGCCTGATGGCCCAGTATCCGGATTCTCAGTTTGATTTTCTGGAGTTTCGCCATGCGTTAGAAGGTATTTGTGCCTACTATGCCGCACTTCGGGGCACGGAAAGCGATCATAAAAAAATTAAAAATTTGTACGAAGAAATTTGCCTGAATCAGCAGTTTCAGGATGCCGAGGCAGAAGCCAAAGCCGTTAGTCAGTTTTATCTGGCAGTAGCCGAAGCATCACACAATGTGGTGCTGCTGCATCTGGTCAGAAGTTTAACGCCGCTAACTGAGCAAAATATCCGGTTAAATCTGGCGGCGTTGCAGCAGCGTGATGGCATCGCCGAAAAGTTAAATGATCACCGGCGCCGGCTGATGCAGGCGGTAATTAGTCGCCAGCCCGAGCTGGCCAGGCAAGCCAGCAATGGCCACTTAGCCTTTATTGAAGAAGCACTGCTGGAACTGGACAAAGAACGCTCACGTATCGAGCGCTCATTGCGTCGTTCCCAGCAGAGTTAATACTCATAATTTTGATGCGCCTGCGGGCGTGAATAACCAAAGGAAACCTCGATATGTCTGAAGTCAGTAAGAATGACATCGACGCTCTGGAAACTAAAGAGTGGTTGGAAGCGCTGGAGTCAGTGGTGCGCACCGAAGGTGTTGAGCGGGCGCAATTCCTGCTTGAACAGGTATTAGAGCAAGCCCGCTTAGAAGGCGTGGACATGCCAACCGGTGTTACCACTAACTACATTAACACCATCCCGCCGCAGCAGGAGCCGGCTTACCCGGGCGATGTTAATCTGGAACGACGTATCCGCTCGGTTATTCGCTGGAACGCCATTATGATTGTGTTGCGTGGCTCGAAAAAAGAGCTGGAGCTGGGCGGCCACATGGCCTCTTACCAGTCGTCTGCGGCATTTTATGAAACCTGTTTTAACCATTTTTTCCGCGCGCCGAATGAAAAAGACGGCGGCGATTTAGTGTATTATCAGGGCCATATTTCACCGGGCATTTATGCCCGCGCCTTTGTTGAAGGCCGCTTAACGGCCGAGCAACTGGACGGTTTCCGCCAGGAAGTCGACGGCAATGGTTTATCGAGCTACCCGCACCCGAAATTAATGCCTGAATTCTGGCAGTTCCCGACTGTATCGATGGGTTTAGGCCCGATAGCGGCTATTTATCAGGCGCGCTTTTTAAAATACTTAAACGGCCGCGAGTTAAAAGATACCAGCGAACAGCGGGTTTACGCCTTTTTAGGTGATGGCGAGATGGACGAGCCGGAATCACGCGGTGCTATCAGCTTTGCGGCCCGGGAAAAACTGAACAACCTGTGCTTTTTAGTGAACTGTAACCTGCAGCGGCTCGATGGCCCGGTAATGGGTAACGGTAAAATTATTCAGGAGTTGGAAGGCTTATTCCGTGGCGCCGGCTGGAACGTAATCAAAGTAGTATGGGGCCGCGGCTGGGATAAACTGCTGGCCAAAGACACCACTGGCAAGCTGTTGCAGTTAATGAATGAAACGGTAGATGGCGATTACCAGACCTATAAAGCCAACGACGGCGCTTTCGTACGTAAGCACTTCTTTGGTCGCTACCCGGAAACCGCAGCCCTGGTTGCCGACATGACTGACGAAGAAATATTCGCCCTGAAACGTGGCGGCCATGAACCGTCTAAGCTGTTTGCGGCCTTTAAAGCGGCGCAAAACTGCACCGACAAACCGACGGTTATTTTAGCCAAAACCGTTAAAGGTTATGGCATGGGCGATGCGGCCGAAGGCAAAAACATTGCTCACCAGGTGAAAAAAATGGACATGACCCATGTGCTGCAACTGCGCAAGCGCCTGGGGCTGGAAGACTATATCAGTGAAGATGCAGTAGCCGATTTACCCTATATTGAACTGCCGAAAGACTCGCCAGAGCTGCAGTATCTGCATGACCGGCGTAATGCGCTGCATGGCTACACGCCGGTGCGCCTGCCTAACTTTACTAAGCCATTAACCCTGCCAGAGCTGGATGCGTTTGACTCATTACTAACCGAGCAAAAACGTGAAATCTCTACCACCATGGGTTACACCCGCATTCTTAATATTCTGCTGAAAGACGAGCATATTGGTAAGCAAATTGTGCCAATTATTGCCGATGAAGCCCGTACCTTTGGTATGGAAGGCTTGTTCCGGCAAATTGGTATTTATAACCCGGGTGGCCAGACCTACACCCCGGAAGACCGCTCGGTAGTTAGCTACTATAAAGAAGATGTTGGTGGCCAGGTATTGCAGGAAGGGATTAACGAGCTGGGTGCCATGTCGTCCTGGGTGGCGGCTGCCACGTCCTATAGCACCAACGATTTACCGATGATCCCGTTCTACATCTACTACTCGATGTTTGGTTTCCAGCGGGTGGGCGATATGGCCTGGATGGCCGGCGATCAGCAAGCCCGCGGCTTCCTGCTGGGCGCTACTGCCGGTCGTACCACGTTAAATGGCGAAGGCTTACAACACGAAGATGGCCATAGCCATGTGCTGGCCAGCACCGTGCCTAACTGTATTTCGTATGACCCGACCTATGTGTACGAGCTGGCGGTGATTATGCAGGACGGTATTCGCCGCATGTATGGCCCGGATCAGGAAAACATTTATTACTACATCACGGTAATGAATGAAAACTACCACCACCCGGCCATGCCAAAAGGCGCCGAGGAAGGTATTCGCCGCGGTATTTATAAGCTGGAGTCGTACAACGGTGATCGCGGTAAGGTACAGCTACTGGGCTCAGGTACCATCTTTAATGAAGTGCGCAAAGCGGCTGAAATACTCAGCAAAGATTACGGTGTGGCGTCTGACGTGTACTCGGTTACCTCGTTCAACGAGCTGGCGCGCGATGGCCAGGACGTAGAGCGTTACAATATGCTAAACCCTGACGCTAAAGAGAAAACGCCATTTGTGGCGACGGTAATGGGCACGGCCCCAGCGATTGCCGCTACCGATTATATGAAAAACTACGCCGACCAAATTCGGGCCTTTATCCCGGCGGTATCATACAAAGTACTGGGTACCGATGGTTATGGCCGCTCGGACAGCCGCGAGAACCTGCGTCGTCATTTTGAAGTAAACGCCGGTTATATTGTGGTTGCAGCGTTAAGCGAACTGGTAAAACAGGGCGAGCTGAAAAAAGCGGTGGTAAGCGAGGCCATTAAGAAATTTGGCATTGATGCAACCAAAACCAATCCGCTGTACGCGTAAGGGGATAACGTATGACGATTGAAATTAAAGTACCCGACATTGGTGCAGATGAGGTTGAAGTTACCGAAATACTGGTGAAGGTTGGCGACAAGGTTGCAGCCGATCAGTCTTTAATTAACGTGGAAGGCGACAAAGCCGCCATGGAAGTACCGGCCAGCGAAGGCGGCGTGGTAAAAGAAATTAAAGTAAAAACCGGCGATATGGTAAAAACCGGTAGCCTGATCATGATTTTTGAAGGCGATGCTGACGGCAGCGATGACAAAGGCGATGCTAAAAAGTCGGATGACAAAAAGTCAGAAGACAAGCAAGCAGCGGACAGCAAGCCTGCGGCCAAAAAAGCTGGCGGCAGTGCCAGCAAAGACGTCGAAGTGCCTGACATAGGTGGCGACCCGGTTGAAGTCACTGAAATTCTGGTCAAAGTGGGCGACAGTGTTAAAGCCGATCAATCGATATTAAGTGTTGAAGGTGACAAAGCCAGCATGGAAGTGCCGGCACCGTTCGACGGCAAAGTAAAAGAAATTAAAGTAAGCGTAGGCGACAAAGTGTCTACCGGCAGCCTGGTAATGGTTTTTGAAACGGCTGACGACGATAACGCCGGGGAAGAGTCTGCCGAAGCGCCGAAAGCAGAAACGAAAGCCGAAGCAAAAACCGATGCTGCGCCAAAAGCTGAAAGCAAAGATGACGACAAGTCTTCTGACAACAGCAGTAAAGACGATGGCTTTGTTGAAAACAAAGCTTACGCGCATGCTTCACCCGTTATTCGCCGCCTGGCCCGTGAATTTGGCGTTAATTTAGCCAAAGTTAAAGGCACCGGCCGTAAAGGCCGGGTAGTGAAAGAAGATGTGCAAAACTATGTTAAACAGCTGGTAAAACAAGCTGAAAGCGGCGCATCTTCAGGTAGCGGCTCAGGTGCGGGCAGTAGCATGGGCTTTGATTTAATTGCCTGGCCAAAAGTCGACTTTGCCAAGTTTGGTGAGGTTGAAAGCAAGCCGTTATCGCGTATTCAAAAGCTGTCGGGTAATAACCTGCACCGTAACTGGGTGCGTATTCCGCATGTTACCCAGTTCGACGAAGCCGACATTACTGGCCTGGAAGACTTCCGCAAAGAGCAAAATGCTTTAGCCGAGAAGAAAAAAATGGGCGTTAAATACACCCCGCTGGTGTTTATTATGAAAGCGGTGGCCAAGGCCCTGGAAGAGTTCCCAACCTTCTGCAGTTCCTTATCAGAAGATGGCCAGAGCCTGATAATGAAAAAGTATATTCACCTGGGTATTGCCGTTGATACACCTAACGGCCTAGTGGTGCCAGTGGTAAAAGACGTTAACAAGAAAGGCATTATTGAACTGTCGCGCGAGCTGATGGAAATATCCTCTAAGGCGCGGGAAGGTAAGTTAAGCTCTGCTGACATGCAAGGCGGCTGCTTTACTATCTCCAGTTTAGGTGGCATTGGTGGTACGGCGTTTACGCCAATTGTTAATGCACCGGAAGTGGCAATTCTGGGGGTTTCTAAATCAGAAATTAAACCAAAATGGAACGGTAAAGAGTTTGAACCGAAGTTAATGGTGCCTTTGTCGGTATCATATGATCACCGGGTCATTGACGGTGCCTTAGCGGCACGCTTTACTGCCACTTTAGCCAGCTATCTGGCCGATATCCGGCAAATTATTATGTAAAACCGGCTTACGCCAGTAAAAACTGGCGTAATTTTCCATTGATAGCACAATCAATGGTTACAGAGCGGCGGCTCTGATGTTAAAATTCCGCCACTTTTTTCGCCTGATAGCCGTACCCTACAAAGTAATGCTGTCAGTAAACCGGACAAATATGAAGGTAATACGATGAGCAACGATATCAAAACTCAGTTAGTCGTCGTGGGCGCAGGCCCTGGTGGTTATTCAGCGGCATTCCGCGCAGCCGACTTAGGCTTAGAGGTTACTCTGGTTGAAGCACGTAGCACCTTAGGTGGCGTGTGCTTAAACGTGGGTTGTATTCCGTCTAAAGCCTTATTACATGTTGCTAAAGTGATTGACGATGCCAACGATATGGCTTCACACGGCGTTACCTTTGGTGAGCCAAAAATTGATTTAGACAAAATCCGTGATTGGAAAGATAAGGTAGTCGGCCAGTTAACCAATGGTCTGGGCGGCATGGCGAAAATGCGTAAAGTTAAGGTAGTGAACGGTTTCGGTAAATTTACCGGCGCTAACACCTTACAGGTTGGCGATACCAAAATTACCTTTGAACACGCCATTATTGCTGCAGGTTCAGAGCCGGTGTCACTGCCGTTTATTCCAAAAGATGACGACCGGGTTATCGACTCTACCGGCGCGCTGGAATTAAAAGACATTCCGGGCGAAATGCTGGTATTAGGTGGCGGTATTATTGGCCTGGAAATGGGCACTGTGTATCGCGCGCTGGGTTCTAAAGTATCGGTAGTAGAATTTGCCGACCAGTTAGTACCGGCAGCCGATGCTGATTTAGTAAAAGCCTATACCAAGTACAACAGCAAAAAATTCAACATTATGCTGTCGACCAAGGTTACTGCGGTTGAAGCCAAGAAAGACGGTTTATACGTCACCTTTGAAGGCAAAAACGCACCAGAGAAAGCCGTACGTTACGACAAAATTCTGGTTGCAGTTGGCCGCAAGCCAAACGGTAACCTGTTAGACGCCACTAAAGCCGGTGTTGAAGTAGACGACCGCGGCTTTATTAACGTGGACAAGCAACTGCGTACTAACGTGAAACACATTCACGCTATTGGTGACGTTATCGGCCAGCCGATGTTAGCGCACAAAGCGGTGCACGAAGGCCACGTAGCGGCTGAAGTGATCTCTGGCATGAAGCACTACTTCGACCCACGCTGCATTCCATCAGTAGCCTACACCGACCCGGAAATGGCCTGGACCGGCATTACCGAGAAAGAAGCGAAAGAGCAGGGCGTAAAAGTAGAAACCGCGACCTTCCCATGGGCAGCATCAGGCCGCGCTATCGCCTCAGCCCGCACTGAAGGTTTCACTAAGCTGATATTCGACAAAGAAACGCACCGCATTTTAGGTGGCGCTATTGTCGGTATTAACGCCGGTGAAATGCTGGGCGAAATCTGCTTAGCAGTAGAAATGGGTGCCGACGCTGAAGACATCGCGTTAACCATTCACGCTCACCCAACCCTGAACGAGTCTATCGGCTTAGCCGCCGAAATTTACGAAGGCTCAATCACCGACCTGCCAAACCCTAAAGCTAAGAAAAAGTAATGTGTCGAGTAACGACTTTTGGTTGTGTTAATATCGGTTACGTTGGATGCTTTGAACTTTCTGGGTTAGTATTGTCTATAATTGATGTTAAGATTAGACTATGCTAGTTTCAGATGTGAAGCTGATTGGAGAGAATGACTATGAAACATGAAGAGAAATCAATCTAGGCTCTAACCTCAATAAGGTGAGTCGTGTAAAGCTTCTCAAGTAAAAATAATGACCGAGTTTCGGTCATTATTTTTTGTTGACTGAAGAAAAGAGTTTAGGATACTAGTTTAATGAATTCAGGATGTTCTTTCACTGAATCGAAATCACCGTCTGAGGCAGCGTCTTGTTTGTTTGACTCCTCAATTGAAATAGAGCATCTCAAGTCGTCAAGGGCGTTCATTACCTCAGTTTCACTATTTAGAGTGGCTGATGCATTTTTTAATACTCGATAACAAGCTCGATTATACAAGACATCTGCTAAATCCTTATCTAGCTCTTTTTTTGTCCGTTTATTTTCAATAAATTCTGAAAGAATATTAATTGCCGATGCGTAATTACCGTCTCGTCTATAAAGTCTGCCGGTTAAAATTGCAACAGCTCTGTCAGTTGGATTCTGTTTTAGCATTCTTTCAAGGTTTGCAACTGTCTCAACTCTTTCTCCTATTGAGGAGTGAGGCCCCAGCATAGCTACTGCCTTAATCAATTGATTAGACTCATTTGCTTCTTCAAGAGCTTCCTCGCTTTTTCGTTTAGCTTCCCCAATTTGATCTTCAAGTTTATTTGTTACTATACCTAAAACTTTTCTTCCGCTGAATCCCGCTACAACACTCAATGTAAATAACAACATTATTGTTTCAACATTAGCCTCTTTAGGAAACTTCCCTATACCTATCATAGTGAATTGTACCGCTAGCGCTCCACCTATACCAAGGGCTGAACTCACTGCAGATAGGGAAAGGAACTGACTTCCTTTTAGTGGCGCACCTTGAAAAGCAATTACCTTTTCATTCTTATTAAGACCAAGCCTATTAAGGAAATCAAAAAAACCACCAATTGCTCCCCCAGCCAAAACGCATGTTAACGTGATGCATAAAGTTAGACTCATAAAATCTATCCGATCAGTCTGTGCTATTAGTGATACATTTATTTAATTTACCAAATTGGTCAAGTAATTATTGAGATAAAACAAAACGAAGATTTTTCGTTGTAAGCTTTGCTTGCTGCTAACTCCTTACCTTGCGAGCATCAGCATTCCATATATCAGGGACGACTTATGCGCTGTTGGCTGTTTACCTTATCGTTATTATTGCTTAGCGCACCGCTGGCTTATGGCCAGCAACAATACTCTGAAGCTGCCTGTATTTTGCTGCAACAGCAAATAGAGCGCTTTAGTGGGCAGCCGCAGCTAAGTGCTTATCAGGACAGCAAACGCCAGTTTGATAAGCATTGCCAGAACCCGTTACCGGCACCAACTCATGATTTGGTGTTAACCAATATTCCAAATAAGCCGGTAAAGCTGGAAAGTAAAACCATAGTGGTGCCATCCCAACAAGCTAGCAGTAAAACGACACCACAAGCTGCAACCACTCAAACAACTGCTGCACCAGTTAAGCCCGCCGATGTGATGAACCAACTGCTGGGCTCGACATTGGAAATGTTTGGAGCAATGTTGAAAGCGTTGTCGATACCTTTTCTGATTTTATTCGGTTTTTTCCTTGCTGGCGCTGTGCTCGGGCTTTTATTCAGGGCTAATGCCTCAAAGATAAAAGGCGCCTTAGCCGAGCGGCAATTACGGCGGGTACTGCAGCGTGAACTGCCAGCTGGGTATCATCATTATGCCAACCTGGTGTTGCCAACCGCACAGAGTGACTTTACCGAGATAGACCATTTGGTACTTAGCCCTTACGGGATATTTGTAATAGAAGTGAAGAATTATAAAGGCTGGATTTTTGGCGGTGAAAAGCAACCACAATGGACGGTGCAGAACTTTCGCAGCAAACACAGTTTTCAAAACCCACTGCACCAAAACTATAAACACACCGAAGCAGTAAAGCATTTGCTGGCGCTAGAGCCCGCTACCAGCCATGAGCAAGTGCATTCGGTTGTCGCTTTTAGCCTGCGGGCTGAATTTAAAACCCGAATGCCAAGCAATGTTACTTTTATCGAACTGATCGGCGACTATCTGCAGCAATTTACCGAACCCTGTTTTAGCGATGAGCAATTGCGCCAGTTTGCTGCACGGTTAAATATGGCGGCCGATAGCAGAAAAGTACTGAGCAAACTGCATATGCAGCAGTTTGATGCTTGAATAGCTATCAAATACGAAGGTAAGTCTTTTGATATTTATAGAATACACAGGAGCTTTCAGCATGAAGCAAGTCGTCATTTTTCTTGTTACTTTATGTTTATTCGCCTGCCAGCCAGTAATTAGCAACGAACCTCAGGCAAGACCTGCGGCTGTGCCAATAGCTGCACTTTGGGTTGGCGGTGCTGATGGCGGAGTTTTTGTTGAAATCAGCCAAAATGAGAGCGGCTATTCCGGGACCATTTATACAGATAGTACTGGTGAAATTTGGTATCACGGTAATTTTACTTATAGTGGTAACAGCCAGTTTGACGTTAACTCAACAGCATCCTATACCGGATGGGATGGCGAAAAACTTTATCTGGCAAATGGTGAGTATTTACAAGCAGAGTAATATCGGGGTCATAATATCGGTGTCAGATAACAATTAAAGTGGCGGTTCAAACAAGTGCCGGGTGTTTTTGCTTAACCTGGGTAGCAATCTGGCTCAGCGTCAAGTTAGTTTCTCCGCTTTGTTCACCCGCTGCAACGGCCTGGCGCAGCGCTACCATCTGTTTCTCCTGCTGTTCCAGTAAACGTAGGGCGGAGCGCACCACCTCACTGGTGGAACCGTAACGCCCTGTTGCAATCAGCTCACCGATAAAGTCGTCAAGTTGTGGTCCAATAGTCACGCTTGTTGTTCTGGCCATAGTTTAGCCCCTGTGTGAATAGTTAACACAAAGTGTAGCATGCAGTTAAAGCGAGTCAAAAGCAGCTTTTACTCATACTGCCAGCATTCAAACACCAATTGGCCTGACGGATAGGGCTCTGCTTTATCGCCATAATGCAGCAGCTCCAGCCTGGCGTGGTGTTTGCCGTTCCCGGGGCTGAAATAAGATGCGCTATAGGCTCTAACCGGCGCTGCCGGGATGGGCGGTTGTATTTGCAGGTAGAAATCTAAAATAACTGGCTGGTCGGTAATGTCAGTGCGGTTAACGCCGATGATAAAAGTATGGTTATTTTTGCTAAATAACGGCTTGGCTGAAGTATCAGCAGCACTTAGCTTGACGGTTTTATCCTGAATCTCTTCCAGGGAAAACCCAGGATAATCCAGCGGGATCAGGTTGCAGTTCAGTTCAAGCTTACTATCACTGGCCTGTGTGGTAGTAGCCAAAAAGATAAGAAATGGGGCGATCAGGCTTCTGGGCATAGTGCTAAGTCTTTACTGTAGAAGGTAAAAGTGGTTCGAGTTTGATGTACTACTAATTTACATGCTTGATAACCTTGCTCGTTTAACGTTGAGAATACCATCTGGTTAACAACAAAACCGATGGCGACCAACATCACCACAAAAACAATAAAAAACCTGCTTTGCATTTTTCGGAATTTTGCTTGATGGGCACCGTTTGCAAAGCGCGCTTCAGCGATGCTCATCAAATGCAGAATTGGTAGTATAAGCGGCAGTAATAAAAGTGCGCTACCACTTTGCATCTCAACTAAAGCCGATTGCGCTATGGCTGTATATTGTTGCTGAACACGCCAAAAGAAGAATATGGCAAAGGCAATTGCCATTGCCTCGAACAGCACCACTAAGGTTGCTTTTAGTGCTGAACGCATCATTTATCTGAACTGCATACGGCGAACCGCATCATTAATGAAATTGCGTTCAAAAGTCACAATCTGGCGTGCCAACTCTCCGATGGTGCGTTGTTTCGCTTTTTCCATGGCGTTTACCAGTGCGTCTGTCACGCCAAAGGTTCTATCTAAATATTCAAGTGTCACTGCAGTGGCGATACCAAAGCCTACCGCCGCGATGATGGGCCCTGCAGCGATGGTTGTGATGGTGCCGGCTACCATGGCTGCGCCAGAAGCAATAAGTGTACTCAGGCCAATTTTTACCAAATCTGTCGCAATGGTACCGACTAGCCTCATTAGCGTACTCTGTTCTGTGATGAGGAATTGCAGCACTGTCATCGGTACTGCAATAAAAATACTGAGTCTGGCACCCTTTGCCATAGCGTTGCCGACTCTTTTGTGACCAATGGCTAAATCAACAACTTTCGGATTACTGGCCAGATACCGGGTACCAGTAAGCTTTTCGCGCAGACCAGGGTAACCTTTTAAAACGACATAGCTCCGATTATTCACCTCTTTAATAACAGCTTTACCGGTAAGGCCCAACTCGTCGATTATTTGGCTTGCCAGGCGCACATCGCTAAGTTGAGAAGCAATGCCAGCGGTAAATCGGGCATTATCCATATTGGTATGAGAACTTAACGTTGTAGCAAACTCAGCAAACTGCTCCATCGAGAGTATATGAAGCTCTTTACGCTCGCTGTTCATTCTGCTGATGTCTATATTATTGTCAGCCATGGTGATTTCCTTTAATGAACAAAACGAATGTAAATTATCACAAAATTAACCTAATGTTAAACATTTGGTGTTATTTATCTAGGATCAGGAGTTGTAATGTCGGGGTCAGATAACAATTAAATTGGCTACCATTAGGTAGCCCGCCCGGCGAAGTAGATTTTACTCGGAATCAACTGACTTAAGGTGTTTACGCCGTTCCTGCTGTTGAGCTTGATCCATGGCTTTCTCTTCCTCGGCCAGTTCTTCATCAGACATTAGCAAACGATCATAGCCACCGGCGAGTATGCCGCGTTCATCATCACCCAAATCGTGCTCATCGGTTAAATGCTTAGCTGCACGCTCTTTGGCGCGTTTAAGTAACCAGGCATCAAATTCCGGCGTACCGGGTTCAGGGCGTACTTTTGGCTTATCGCTATGCACCAGCTTGGGTTTTACAGGCTGCTTTTCAGTTATAACCATCTCCACAGAAACTCGGGGTTGCTGCCTTTATTCTTATGATTGACAAGCCATGGGGTCAGGCCTTTAAAGTTGCATGGTTTCCTAACTTGAGTCAATGAAAGGGATTGTTATGCGCAATTTTTATACGCAAGAAATCTGCGCTATACTTCTGTGCAATGTAAATCGAGTTAACCTATTTGGAGCTTACCATGAGCCAGAATACCAAAGCGGCTTGTAACACCTCAGTTGATGCCAGTTTACTGGCTGAGGCTAAGGCGCTGAAGATCAGTCCATCTGTTGTTCTGGAACAGGCATTGCGTGATGCAGTGAGTCAGGCGAAAGCAGAGTTATGGCGGGCACAGAATGCTGATGCCATTGCAGCTTATAACCAGCATATTGCAGAGCATGGTACCTTTGCTGAACGCCTGGGGCAGATTTAGTGCTGCAGCAATTTGGCGTTGCCCGTATCGATCAGCAACTGGTGGTAGTGCTTACTAACACCCTGTTTCATGAAATTGATGCGTTGTTGGTAGCAGTAATTAAGCCGCAGAATACACAGGCTCTGCTGACCGCTTTTCATCTTCCGGTGCGGATTAACGAGCAAGCTTACTTTATTGATTTACTTGATATTGCAACGGTTTCCACGAAGCGCTTAAAAACTACTGATATAACTTTGCAGCAGTATCGGCAACAGATTAAAGCTGGCCTTGATTTACTGATCGACGGTTTCTGATAATTACCAGTTTTGTTGTGCCTGATTGGGATTCGTATTAATCACAGCTCAGCTTATTGTCTTTGATAAAGCTTTCAATATCGAAGTGGTTTACCTGATCCAGGATTTGGCTTTTGGTGCCGACATGAAAGCCCCGAAAG
>TARA_R110002126_G_scaffold258905_1_pt1 | contig 18257 bp, 14 predicted proteins | sample TARA_R110002126 | Tara Oceans TARA_R110002126 (sample SAMEA4397536) | marine metagenome | biome: Polar Biome; feature: [DCM] deep chlorophyll maximum layer (ENVO:01000326); material: water (ENVO:00002006), including particulate matter (ENVO:01000060) such as... | depth 30 m
GTTGCGCCAGGTATTTCCTGAACTGGTATTAAACAGCGATAAGCCCTTTATTGTACCCACCACCATTAATTTCTCGGTACCGGGGTTTTACAGCAAAGACATTATGGATTTATTTGATGCTGCTGGTATCCGCATAAGCTCGGGGTCGGCCTGCAGTTCAAAAGTGCCAAGCAGTTTTGTGCTGGATGCTATGGGCTTAGCACCCTGGCGCAGTCAGGGCGCTATCCGGCTGTCTTTTGGACCCGCCATGACTGCGGTGCAGTGCGAACAGGCCTGCGAGGCAATTAGCGCACTTAAAGCCGTGGTTAACAAGCATTGCCTGGTGGTCACTGATGCCACGCCCACTTTAGAAATTCATGCCAGCGGTTTATTACAATTGAAACATGAAGACAGTTGTAGTTATCTGCTGATTGAGCCACAAACCGGTCAGGTTGTGGTTATTGATCCGGTTGCCGCTTTGCTTAACCGGATTATTAATATCATACAGGGACGCCAGCTATTATTGGTTGCCGTGCTGCAAACTCACTTGCATGTGGGCGAGCAAAGTGCTGCGACCGTGCTGTGTCAGGCACTGAATTTTTCAATAAATGACAGTGATCCGCTTGGCTGGCCTGCAGATATGCAGTCGATAAATTGTGGCAGCTATCAGCTAAGCCGGTTAGCCACGCCGGGGCATTGTAGTAATGCTATTAGTATATTGCTGCAACGACAACAGCAGGTACTGGCGGTGTTTAGTGGTGACCTGATTTTGCCGGGTGGGGTGGGACGTACCGACTTAGCCGATGGTAGCGCCAGTCAGTTGCAGCACAGTATTCAGGCACTGGCAGAGCGAATTAACATTGACACCTTGTTACTACCCAGTCACGACTATGCACAGCGTTTTGCCACCACATTAGGGTTGGCGCAAGCCGAAAGCAGCCTGTTCAGCAAGGTATTATCAGGTGCTGCGCCGACAGACTGGCAGCAACAACTTAACCAGCAAACGGCCATACTGCAGCAAGAAAGTCATTACTATTGTGGTCTGGTTGAGGTAGCCGTAACCGATGCCAGTCGTGTTATCGATATAGCAGAACTCGCATCGTTACAACAGCAGCAACCTCAGTTGCAGGTGGTTGATGTACGTGAACCACATGAACAGACCGCAGGACCACTGCAGGCTTATCTGCCCGATAACAGCAATGTACAAGAGCTGCCATTATCGAAGTTATGTGATGCTTTGTTAAACAAGCAATTAGACAAAAAGCACCCGCTGCTGCTGGTCTGTCGTAGTGGTAACCGCAGTTTACTCGCCTGTAAAGTATTACGCCGTTTTGGTTTTAAGACCGTTTACAATTTACGGGGCGGTACCGCCATGTTGGCTTAAATGCAAAAAAAAGCGCCGTTTAAACGGCGCTAACGCTTGCTCCACCAAGCTATGCTTCCCACACAACGATTAGTAAAAAAACTGCTGCAACGGATTAAGCAGCCGGGTTAATCCTTTATTAAACTTAAGTGGCGCACTTAGCACCGATAAACATAAGCAATCTTCATCTGCTAATGTTCTTGGTGTGTGGGTATCGTCCGGCGAGTTAATCAACAAATCGCCAACTCCATATTCGCCACTTTCATCTACAATTTTACCGGCAAGCACTAAGGTCATTTCAAGCCCTAAATGGGTATGATTGGGTACTTCAGTACCTTTATCAATGTACAGCAGAGATACATGCTGCTTGTCACCGGCGGGCAATTTCGCCGTGGCAATTCCACCAAGGTGTAGCCACTTATTTTGTTTTTCTGCCAACCGGGCTAACGCCCTGGGTATTTCAAATGTTCTGCCATTAACAGTCACACTGGCCACTTGCGGCATGGCAGTATGTTTTGTGTTGGCAGCTGACAATTCAGGCTGACTGGTAATGAAATCCAGCATTTGCTGCCACTCCTGGCTGTCGTTACGGCCAGTTACCACCTGTTCTGACATCACTGCCGCCTGATCGTTAGTAATGTCTTTACTCAGCTGTTGGCAGTGTGGGCACAGATCGATATGAGCAGATACAGCAAGAGCAACATCTGCAGACAGCGAGCCCTCAACATATTGCTCTAACAACATTAAACCAGGATGAAATTTAACTGCGTGTGTCATCTAATGCCTCTCTCAATCTATCCAGTGCCAGTCGTATCCGGGATTTAACTGTGCCTAAGGGTATTGCTAATTCATCAGAAACTTCCTGATGTGACTTCTCTTCTAAATAAACTTTCTGCATTACCATGCGTTGTGCTGGTGGCAGAGCATCAAAGTGCGGTGCTAACTTTTCGCTCATCAGCATTGTGTCCCAATGGTCACTACTGTTACTTTCCTGCTCAGGATAATCGCCATCAAACCATAAATCATCTGCACTAATATCATCTTTCCGGCTTTGTTTTTTACGCAACATGTCAAAGCGGACATTACGGGCAATGGTAAAAATCCAGGTTGATGCGCAGCCGCGGCTGGCATCGAACAATCTTGCCTTGCGCCAAACGTTTAGCATGGCGTCCTGGACCATTTCCATAGCCTGTTGTTCGTTGCCAAACATTTTCATCCCAAATGCTCGCAGCCTGGGGGCAAAGTAACTGAACAGCTCTGCATATGCAGACTTATCCTGATGCATTGCTACTAGTGTCAGCGCATCCTCCCACTGGCCTGTGCGCACCTCACTATCGTTATCAGTCTTAATAGTCATCCGTTTACTTATTCGCGTTTGCGTTGATGTAACGGCATGATGCCCGTTTAGCGCGGTAGATTCCAACATATTTATGTATTCCCGGCTTTCATTGGTTTTATTAAATTGTCTCCCTTTTACGCAAGTAGATGACCGCTGGTTTGGTGTTAAAGAGTGCAATAAATAGAACGTAATTAGCGTTTTTATGCGATTAACATTCTATTAATTTGATGTATTATTATTAAATTAAAGCACAGGAGACAGATATGAAAAATGTACTTGTTATTAACAGCTCAATCAGCGGTGACAACGGTCACTCACACAAGCTGACCAGGACATTTGTTGCTGAGTTAGGTAGTAATATTAACGTAACAGAGGTAGACCTGAACAAAGCGCCATTACCACATCTTGAAATGACGGAGATAGCCGCCTGGATGACTCCTGAAGATGATCGGACAGTTGAGCAACGCCAGCTGGCCAAATATTCTGACGAACTTATCCAAAAGGTAAAAACGGCCGATGTTATTGTGTTAGGTGTACCTATGTACAATTTTGGCGTCCCATCACAGCTTAAATCGATGTTGGATCGCCTGGCGAGAGCGGGTATTACGTTTAAATACACAGATAAGGGGCCAGTGGGCTTACTCGACGACAAGCCTGTTGTTGTGATGGCAACCCGAGGTGGCTTGTATCAGGGCACCGCTGCTGATACTCAGACACCGTTTTTACAGTCATTTTTCAATTTTATTGGTTTAACTCAACTGCACTTTGTTTATGCAGAAGGGTTGAATATGGGGCCGGAATCTGCTGAAAAAGCACTTGCTGCAGCGCAGCAGCAACTGGGTACCCTTAGCGAGAAAGTGGCTGCCTGACACCTGCGGTTCAGGCAGAAATAAAGCGCAGCCTGGCTGCGCTTTATTTATTCGGCATCAGTTCAAAGTTTTGCTTTATCGGGTTTCAGTGAAATCGTTGGCTAATTCTGCCTTAGATCTCTGCTAATCGGGCGCATCGGGTTGCGTTCGTTGACAAGGCTTTGTATAACAGGGCGTCGTTCATTCAGTACAAGATAAATACCATGAGAATTATCAAGCAAACTATTGTTGGTTTAAGCTGTGCCGCGCTATTTGCAACCAGCGGTCTGGTTTTTGCCAAAGCAGAGCCGCAGACCTGGAATACCTCGCCGCAAAGTGTTAGCGCAGTTTATCAGGCTGATCCATCACTTAAGCTGAGTATGGAACAAATTATGGCTGATCCCGACTGGCTGGGGCGCTCGCCGCAGAATGCATTTTGGAGTGCAGACAGCAGTGAAGTGTATTATCAGCAGAAACGGGCTGGCAGTGAACTGCGGGACTGGTATCAGCGGCCTTTAGCAGGCAATGACAATGGGGTTGCAGTACCGTTATCACAATTACATCAACTGGGGCGCGCCGATATTCAGCTAAGCGCTGACCGGCAGCTGCAGGCCTGGGTATTTGAAGGTAATATTTTTGTCCGCACCGCCAATGGTGAAGTGCAGCAAATTACCCGCAGCAATGCTCAGCATAGCAACCCACAATTTTTGCTGGATAATCGTCTGGTATATCGTCAGGGCTGGACCTATTTCAGCGTTGATTTAAATACCGGTTTAAGCAGCGAATTGATCAGTTTAAAAACAGACGATGCACCAAAAGCACCTGCTGCACCCAGTGGTTACCTGGCGCAGGAGCAACGCAAACTTATTAGCTTTGTGGCCAAACAACAGCGTAACAAAACAGCACAACATGAAGCAAACGCCGCATTACGGGCGGCTAACCCGTCACTGGCGCCGGTAGCCGCTTATTTTGGCAAAGACCAACAAATTGTTGATGCCAGTTTATCACCGCAGGCTGACTATATTCTGGTTGCAGTGCGCAAAGCAAAGCCGCGTAATGAAAAAGACATTATGCCGAACTATATTACTGAAAACGGTGATATTGCGGCTCAGCCAGTAAGGTGGCGGGTAAATGACTTTAAACCTGAACCTCAACGCCTTATTCTGGTGTCGTTAACAGATGGCAGCCAGCACCCACTTAGCTATACCAAACTGCCGGGCTACAATGAAGATGTGTTAGCTGATGTAAAGGCAGAAAATGCGAAAGCGAAAGGTGAGAAATATAAAAGTGGCAAAGTGATCCGTGATATTGGCCTGATGACCGACTGGTACTGGAGCCAGAGCGCCATGCGCTGGCACAATAACGGCAAGCAGCTGGCGATAATGCTAAAGGCGTTTGACAACAAAGACCGCTGGATTGCTACCGTGGATTTTGACAATAAAGCACTGGTCGCTCAGCATCGTCTGCATGATACCGCCTGGGTAAACTACGCTTTTAATGATTTTGGCTGGTTTAATAACAGCGAAACCCTGTACTTTCTGTCAGAAGAGAGTGGCTATTCCCACTTATACAGCAAAGCCTTAACTGCCCGTAAAGCAACCAAACTGACCAGCGGTACCTTTGAGGTCAGCGATCCGGTGCTGACGGTTGATGACAGCCACCTATATTTCAAAGCCAATGCCAGCCACCCTGGTATATATGAAGTACACCGGCTGGTAATGTCTGGTAGTAAGCTGGAGCAACTTACCCGACTTGGTGGTATGACAGATTTTGTTCTGTCGCCTGATGAACAGAAGTTACTGTTACAGCACTCCACTAACCTGATGCCAGAAGATTTATACCTGATGCCAGCGCAACCGGGTGCAGAGGTAGTGAGGTTAACTGACACGGTGTCAGCTGAGTTTAAGCAGTTGCCGCTGGTTGCGCCGCAAGTTGTGGCCGTGCCATCCAGTCATGGTAAGCAGCCCGTTTTCAGTAAAGTATATTATCCGGCCGATTATCAGCAGGGAGAACCTCGGCGCGCGGTTATTTTTAACCATGGTGCCGGCTATTTGCAAAACAGTGATTTGGGCTGGTCAGGTTATTTTCGCGAGTTTCTGTTTCATAACCTGTTAGTGCAACAAGGTTATGTGGTAATGGATATGGATTACCGGGCATCAAAAGGTTACGGTCGTGACTGGCGAACCGCAATTTACCGCCAGATGGGAACACCGGAAATTGAGGACTTAGCCGACGGGGTTAACTGGCTGGTCGCTAATGCTAATGTTGATCGCAAACGTGTTGGCACTTATGGCGGTTCATACGGTGGCTTTATGACCTTTATGGCGTTGTTTAAGCAACCTGAGTTATTTCAGGCGGGTGCCGCGCTCAGGCCGGTCAGTGACTGGGCTTACTATAACCACCCGTATACCTCTAATATCCTGAACACACCGGATATTGACCCTATTGCTTACGAGCGCAGCTCACCCATTTACTTCAGCGAGGGCCTGAATAAGCCATTGTTGATTAATGCGCCTATGGTCGATGACAATGTGTTTTTCCAGGACGTAGTCCGTTTAGTGCAGCGCTTAATTGAACAGGAAAAGGAAGATTTTGAAACCGCTATTTACCCGGTAGAGCCGCATGGCTTTCGTCAGCCCAGCAGCTGGCTGGATGAATACCGGCGTATTTATAAGCTGTTTGAGCAGAACTTGTAACGGTGTAACCATAAGGTCGTAATACCCGCCCTGGCTCGTCGCAGCAACTATGCCGGTCTTTCCTGCCCAGCACCTGCGGCCAGCTAAAGCTGTTCAAATTCGTTCCTGACGAATTTGTCGACCTGCTGCCTTCGGCAGGGCTCAGACACTCTGCGCCGACCAGGTCGGGTTTCCGACCTCCTTTACAGGTGCATCGATACGCAAAAACGTCTCAAATTGAGACGTTTTTTTATGCAGTTAAGTAAAATGAAAATTGGCTAAGGCTTTTTCAATAAATCACGAATTTCTACCAGCAGTTTCACATCTTCCGGTATTTCAGCTACGGCCACCGGCTTAGCTTCTTCTTTTGCTTTCATTGAATTCATGGCTTTTACACCGACAAATACCGCCAAAGCAATAATAATAAAATCAATAATGCTTTGGACAAACATGCCGTATTTAATCAGTACTTCGGCCTGAGTTTCTGTTGCTTGTTGAATGACCAGCGCTAAGTCGCGAAAGTTCACCCCACCCAGCATGACGCCAATCGGCGGCATAATAACGTCATTGACAAAAGACGACACAATTTTGCCAAACGCAGCACCAATAATAATCCCCACCGCCATATCGACCACGTTGCCGCGCATGGCAAAGCTTTTAAATTCACCGAGCATACTCATAATTAATTCCTGTTTATTGTTATTAGTTGCCTGGCCATGCAAAGGTGCGGTGGCAGGTACAATCACTATAGTCAGGCCGTTTAAAAATACCAGTGGCTTAAACCCGGAAATGCTCTGCCGGCCAGTTAAGCTCGCCGTTGGCATCGACAAAATCTGTATTGGCTTTAAATTCGAGGGGCTGGCCAGAGTAGGGGTGCTGCAATTGCAACTGGGCAGCGTGCAACAATAAGCGGGGGGCTGCAGCAAGAACCGCTGGCGGTGCGTAAAACGCGTCCCCCAGAATAGCATGACCCAGCGCCAGCATATGCACCCTTAACTGGTGCGAGCGACCGGTTACCGGGCATAGTTCAACCAGTGTTGAGCTGGCCAGTTGCTGCAAAACCCGATAATGAGTTAACGCTGCTTTGCCTTGCTGCTGGCACACTTTCTGGCGAGGTAGCTGCTCTGAGTCCACGGCCAGCGGCAAATCGATACTACCTGTCGCATTTGCCAGGTGACCGGCAACCACTGCCAGATAGCGCTTTTTTACTTCACGCTCAGCAAACTGGCGTTTTAACTCACGCTCGGCTTTACGTCGCAGGGCTATTACCACTACACCAGACGTACTTAAATCGAGCCGGTGTACCAACTGCGCTAGCGTGAATTCGGCTTTTACCCGGCTAAATAAGCTATCGGTAAGCAGTGGGCCGCGCCCTGGGTTGGTTAGTAACCCGCTGGGCTTATTCAGGACAATAATGTCTTTATCCTGATATAAAATATCTAACCAGGGCTTAGTCGGGGGCGAATAATTAAAGGTTTCGGCCATATAGCAGCTTCTGCAGTTGATCCGGCTTGCAGCATAGCGGATTTTAGCCAGCAGACAAAACGCTTATAGGGCATAATGGTGACTAAACATAGTAAGTTGCTGCAAAAATAGTAGCGTTGTTAAATAGAGAATTAATTGATTAGGCCTGTTAAGCAATGACTGATTTATCTGAACTGGCGGTGCTGGCGGCAACTGCTGAGCCTTTTACCGTATTGTATGAAGACGAGCAGTTGCTGGTGGTCAATAAGCCGGCAAAATTACTGACGGTTCCGGGGCGCCATCCGGCCAATCAGGATTGTTTGATCAACAGAGTGCAACGCGAGTGGCCTTCTGCCACGGTGGTACACCGGCTGGATTATGACACCTCGGGTATTGTCCTGTTACCGCTAACCAAAAGAGCACTCTCTGAACTGAGCAAACAATTTCAGTCACGAGCAATTCGTAAGCAATATCAGGCATTAGTGGCAGGTGTCGTGCAGCAAAAGCGTGGCGAAATTAACCTGCCAATTGCTGCTGATGAAGCAAACCGACCACTTTATAAAATTTGCCAGCATAGTGGCAAAGCGTCGTTAACACAGTATCAGGTAATTAGCCGCGATAGAAAAATAGCCGAGAGCAGGCTGTTATTATCGCCGGTTACTGGTCGCTCGCATCAGTTGCGGTTGCACTTAAAGGCTATTGGCCACCCCATTTTAGGTGATACTTTTTACGGTAACCCTGAGGTTATTGCCAGAGCTGATCGTTTGTTGCTGCATGCTAGTTTTATCGATTTTCAACACCCGCTGTCGGGTGAAAAGATTAGCCTGGATAATCCGGCACCGTTTTAATACATTAAAGGAGCAAACATGGACGCTAACCACGTTGAAATTCGTCACCTTACCAATCAGGATATGGCTGAGCTACGCGAGGCTTCGGAGCAGGTTTATGAGAGTGGCCCGCTGCTTACCTGGACCAAAGAGCGGGTAGATACGCTACTAACCAAGTTCCCCGATGGGCAGATATGTGTTTGTGTTGATGGCAAAGTGGTGGGTTGTGCGTTTTCATTAATCATTGATTACCGAAAATTTAGTGATGATCATACTTACGAGCAAATTGTTTCTGGTTTTTCCTTCGATAACCATGATCCAAACGGCGATGTATTGTATGGCATTGAAGTGTTTATCCACCCTGATTATCGGGGGTTACGTCTGGCGCGGCGGCTTTATGATGTGCGCAAAGAGCTGTGTGAAAATCTGAATTTACGGGCTATCATGGCTGGCGGCAGAATGCCAAATTATGAGCAACATGCCAAAACACTCAGTGCAAAACAGTTTATTGAAAAAGTAAAAAGCAAAGAGCTTTATGACCCGGTACTAAGCTTTCAACTGGCCAATGGCTTTCATGTTCGAAAATTATTAACCGGCTATATTCCGGGTGATACCCAATCGAAAGAATACGCCACCTTATTAGAGTGGGCCAATATCTATTACACCAAATCCGTAAAATTAATTAATGCGCCCAAATCAGAAGTGCGGCTAGGACTGGTGCAGTGGCAGATGCGGAATATGAAAGACATTAGCCAACTGTTTGAGCAGATGGAGTTTTTCGTAGATGCGGTATCAGATTATAAAAGCGATTTTATCCTGTTTCCGGAGTTATTTGCCGCGCCGTTGATGGAGCATTACAACCATTTAAGTGTCACGCAAAGCATTCGTGAGCTGGCCAAATATACTGATACCATCCGCGAAAAATTCGTTGAGTTTGCCATTGCTTACAACATCAATATTATTACCGGCAGTATGCCGTGTATATATGATGGCAAACTGCATAACAGCGGATTTTTATGCCGAAGGGATGGTAGCTGGGAGCAATACGACAAAGTACATGTGACCCCGGCGGAAAAACGTAATTGGGCAATGCATGGTGGCAACAGGGTCAAAGTATTTGATACCGACTGCGGCAAAGTGGGCATTATGATTTGCTACGATGTTGAGTTTCCTGAATATGCCCGACTGTTATCCGATCAGGGCATGAACATTCTATTTGTGCCTTTTTTAACCGACACCCAGAATGGTTATACCCGTGTGCGGCATTGTGCCATGGCCCGAGCCATTGAAAACGAGTGTTATGTGGCCATCGCCGGTGCTGTGGGGAATCTGGCACGGGTGAATAATATGGATATTCAGTATGCCCAGTCGGCACTGTTTACCCCGTCAGATTTTGCCTTCCCAACCACTGGGATTAAAGCAGAGGCAACACCCAATTCCGAGATGCTGTTGATTGTCGATGTTGACCTGGATGCATTAAAAGAGCTGCATACTCACGGCAGTGTCAACACTATGAAAGACCGGCGTCACGACGTCTACCAGTTATCATTGGTAGAACAGCTAAATAAAAAGTGAAGCTAATTAGGCAGGGCTGAGCAAAAGCGACCCTGCCATGGCGGTATTTCAGTTCAACGGTAATAAATGGACGTTGTTGCCATTGAACTGAGCCATGCTTGCTCAGTATGGGCTATTGCTGTGCTAGCTGTTGTTGGCTATGCTGGTGCTACTTTACATACTTGGCCTATATCAATGAAAAACATCCTATTTTTACTGACGCTTTGCCTTGTTGGCTGCAGCAGTATGAATGACAACATGTTACGGGTTAATGCAGACCCCGGCGCGGCTAATAAAATTAAAGTGTTAAATTTAGGCAGTTTTCACTTTGCTGCCAGCAGTGACGCCAACACCGTTAATTTTGATGAACATAATCAGACCAATCAGCAAGCGGTAAAGGATATCGCCAAGCTGATTGCTCAATTTAAACCCACCATCGTTTGCCTGGAGTTTTTACCTGAAGATATGGCCGGAATGAACCAGGCCTATCAGGCGTTTTTAGCTAACCCCGTGCAGTTAGACACCCGCTATGGTGAGCTGAGCATGCTGGGCTTTGATATCGCAAGATTAAGTGGTGTGGAAAAAGTGTACGGTATCGATCACCATCTGGGCTATAACTACAGCCTGGGCGATTTTATTGAGCGCAGCCCCGAGCTGGAAAACGCCGTTGACCGGCAAACCTACCTGCAACTAACCCATCAGCCATTTTTGCACTACCCAAAGTTAGCGGATCTTAATCAGCGCTTTGAGCAACTGCCGTTGCTGGAGCAACTACAACTGACTAATCTGCCGCAAATGCTGGACTATTCACTTAATACCAATGCCGATAAACTGTTTTATGTCGGCATTGGCGATGGTTTTGAAGGCGCAGAGCAAGCGGCGCAGTTTTATCTGCGCAATATGAAAATTTATACCAATTTAAACCGGATACCCATGAACAAAGATGACCGGGTGCTAATTTTAATGGGCTCTGCCCATACCGCTATGCTTAGAGAGTTTATTGGTCGCAGCCCTAAATTCGAGATGGTCAATACACTGGATTATTTAACGCCCTGGTAGTGCCAAAAGTCGCTGGGTTGATTTCACGCCGGTTTCACAACCCTTGCGGTATGTTTGCTGCCTGTTTTACTTATAAACAAGGCATCTTATGGCTAAAAAACATTATCGGTTGCTGCTTTGCATCGCTATTGGCTTTGCAATGCCACTGCAGGCTGTAGATCCCAGCGGCACAGAGCAGCCGGCGCTGTCTGCTGCAGATTTGCAAGGCACTATTGCTGAGGCAATAAGCCAGTTTGAGCAACGATCGCGGCGGGACTGGGCTTATCGTATCAGCCGCTATGAAAATGAAGAGGGTGATATCAGCAGCAGTATCGAGCTGTATGACCCGACAAAAGCGCCAGCCGAACAATGGCAGTTAATAAGCATTAATGACCGGCAACCGGATAAGAAACAGCAGCGAAAATTTGCCGCGGCAAAACAGCAGCAAGCCAACGCGGCCGGGCAGCAGAATTTCTCGGTTAAGCTAAGTGAGCTTATTCAACTGGATAGCTTGCAGCTGACGTTTGAAGACCCGCAGTATCTACAGGTCAGTTTTGGGGTGTATCTCAGCCAGCTGGGTAATGATGTCAGCAAAAAACTGCAGGGCACGCTGCGGTTTGATAAAACACAACACTATATCGACAGCATTGAAATTAGTAACACCGCGAACTTTTCGCCGCTGTTTAGTGCCGATATAACCGAGTTTAGCCTGACGCTGCGCTTTACTAAAATAGACAGCGCAATATTGCCACAACAGCAGCAGCTGAGGATGAAAGGTACTTTTGCCTTTTTTACTAAGATTGATGAAGTCTCGACCGACACCTTCTCGGATTATCACTATGTTGGCCTTACTGACTAAAGCGCACACTGACAATGGTGCCATAATTGTTACTGACCAGGTCATTACTCACGCGGTCACTACTTACCTGGTCAATGGGGGTGTGGCCGCTGTTAACGCTCATCTGCCAGCCCTGATGTTCACACAGCCGTTTGACGATGGCTAAACCAAAACCAAAGCCGGTGCTGTGCCGGCCTTTTACCCCGGCCTCAGTGATATGCGGGTAAATATCGGCCGCTATGCCCGGGCCGGTGTCGCGGATCTGCAGGCAGTTATCGCTAAAGGCAATGGATACCTCGCCAGATTGTGTGTATTTAAAGGCGTTACTGAGCAAGTTATCCAGTAGCACTTTGAGCATATCGGCATTAGCGTTGATATTCACCTGACAACTGTCACACAGCTCTACGGTAACCGGCTTGCCTTGCAGTAGCAGGCTGTTGTCTAGAATGGCCCGCTCGAGCAGCGGCATCAGCTCAGTGTTGCTACCCTTGTCGGCGGCATGCTCTTGTCTGGCAAGAATAAGCAGGGTTTGCACGGTTTTTTCCATTTGTACCGCTGCATCATAAATGCGAGTCATTAGCTGCTGATCGGCAGCAGACTCTCTACGTTCACTGCTAGTTTGCTGGCTTTGCCATAGCTCTGCCGCGTTTTTAATTACGGCCAGTGGGGTGCGCAGCTCGTGGCTGACATCGGCGGTAAAGCTTTTTTCGCGTTTAAGTGCGCGGTCGATACCGCTCAGGCTCTGCTGCAATGTGCGGGCTAAAATGCCCACTTCATCATTAGAAAATTGGCTGGCAAACTGGTTAGAAAAGCGCTGCGACAGCTGTTCAGGGGCGACATTATCCACCAGTGCCGCCAGTTTTTTCAGCGGTCGGGTGGTTTTGCGGCTGACAAACCAGGCAATAAGGCAGGCAAGGGTAGTGACAATCAGCGCGCTGATAAACAGAAATTGCAGCACACCGCCACGAATAGGCCTTACCAGTAACTGCTGGCTTACCTCGGCCAGCAGCAACACCTCTGGCTGTGCGCTAACGGTATACAAATGATAATGCCGGCCCTGCGCTGCGGAAAATTCTTTACGCGCTGGCTCGGAGAGTGCTCTGCTACGTATGTCGTCAGGCAGGGTGTCGCGGCTAAAATGTAATTGCATATTGCTGCGTGCCGGCTGTGACCACTGACCGCTGGCCTGCTGCTGCGCGTTAAGGTAAGCCGCTTCCTGTTGCAGCTGTTGTTCGATAAAGCTGTCTTCCAGCGTGTACATCAGCACAAAAGTAATCAGGCCATATACCGCAGAAATCACCAGGGTGAATACACAGAACTGCAATACGATACGGCGGCTTAAACTGTGAAATTTTGCGTTGTTGTTGGTGGTTTTTCTACTGGTTGCAGTCATGGTGTAGCTATCTCCAGCGTAAAGCCGACGCCAAATACGGTTTTTAACAGCGGATAAGCAAACGGCTTGTCCAGCACGTTGCGTAGCTGATAAATATGCGAGCGCAGCGCATCAGACTCGGTCGGCTCATCACGCCACAAATGCTGGCTAAGTTCACTGCGGCTGACCACTTGCGGGTAGGCCTCGGCCAGGCGTAGCAAAATGTTATAGCCCATGGCGTTAAGCGCCAGCGGCTGGCCATCGCGTTTAGCAATTCTGCGTTGTTTATCCAGCACTAACGGCCCCAGGACTATAGTGTGCTGTTGTTGCAACAGATGGCGGCGGCACAGCGCCAGACAGCGCACTTCCAGCTCCTGCAGTGAGAACGGTTTGGTGAGATAATCGTCGGTGCCAACCGTAAAGCCGGATACCTTAGCATCAATGCTGTCGCGGGCGGTGAGCATTAACAACGGAATATGCCGGTCTGCTTGCTGCCTTATTTGCTGGCAAACCTGCAGGCCGTCCATGCCCGGCAGGTTTAAATCCAGAATGATCAGGTCGTAATACTGTTGCAGCGCTAACGCCAGCCCCTGTTTGCCATTGCTGGCAAAATCAAAAATATGGCCTTTTTGCTCCATATAGCTGGCAATGTTTTTGGCAATGCTCAGCTCATCTTCAATCAGCAATACCTGCAGCGCAGTGGGCTTGGTCATCACTAAATCCATGTTAATCCAGTTTAAGGCTACAAATCAGCTAACAGCGCTGTTGCGGCGGCATGCTCGGGCTTGGCGGCCAAAATTTGCTGCAGTGTGGCTCGTGCAGCGGCTTTGTTATTTAGTTTAAGCTGGGTTTTTGCAATGGCCATATCCAGTGCAGTGTTATTAATGGCAGCTTGGCCTGCTTGCATCAGTGTCAGTGCATGCTGCCATGCTTGGGCGGTGCTGGCCGTATTAAGGTAGTAATACCCGTACATGCCCAGCAATTCAAGCTGATACTGCGCGGTATCGGCTGATAATACCTGCTGTGCAGTAATGTTGCCGTTCAAAAGCTCAGCTACCAGTGCCAGCGTAGCATCATCTTGATGTGGCGCCACCGGCAGTGGGGTAATGCCCATTGATGTGACCAACGCCATGGCTGTTGCTACCGTTGAGGCTGGGTTTTGTCCGGTGATCAGCCGGTTATCCACTGCTACATGGCTTAGCATCATCGGGCTGTGCTCAAAGCGGCCACCGCGCTCTATTAGTTTGTCTTGCAGCATAAAATCAAATTGAGACAGCCATTTTTTACCAAACAAGAGCTCTTCTTCATTGGTAAAACCGTTTACCGCTTTATTGGCTACCAGGTAGCTGCCATCGGCTAATGTAACGTTAACCAGCGCCGCCGGGCCATGGCAGACCGCGGCCACCGTGCCTTGCTGCTGATAAATATCGCTAATCAGTTGCTGCAGGGCAGTGTCTTTCGGTAAGTCGAACATAGCGCCTTTGCCGCCAACAATAAAAATAGCGTTGTAATCGGCCGCCTTAAGCTGCGCCGTACTAAGGGTTTGGTTTAACTTTGCCATAACAGCGGCGTCGCTCAGCACCTGTTGGTTATAGGCTTTGGCCGCATCGTATTTATCGGCTACTACGTTGCCACCTTGCGGGCTGGCAATATCCACTTTAATACCATGTGCCTGAAAGACTAAATAGGCTTTGGCAAATTCATCAAATTCATAGCCCGGCGCTTGTTGCTCTGGCTGGCCGTAACCACTTAGTACCATCACAATACGTTTGCTGTCGGGCGCTTTGGCCAAGGCTGTTGCAGTAATAAGCATGCCAGGCAGGGTGATTAAAATCAGGATCAAAATCTTTAGCTGTTTCATCTTACGGCTCCTTTAAAATGGGGTTGCGCCGCCAGCATGGCAAAGCGGCTGTGAAACGGATGTGAAAAATCCAGCGGCTTATTCCGCCAGTAACTGACGCACTGATCCGGACAAACTGTTTTTACTCAGTACAACACCCAGCCCCGTGACCAGCGACAAAATAACGGCCAGGGTGCCCAGTAACCAGCCGATGTCAGGGTGGTAGGGTAAGGAAAACTGCGATTGATAAATAAGTAAACCAGCCAGCCAGGTGGCAACAATGGCGCCAGCGGCGGCAATAGCGCCGGTTACCAGCCACTCGATGATATTTAGTTGCAGGCAGGTGCGTTTTGACAGGCCGAAACTGAGAATAATGCTGTTCTTTTTCTGCTCTTTGGCTTCTACGGCATGCACTGAAGACACTATAACGACACCGGCAAGCAGGATAATTAGCCCGGCAAAACCGCTGATCAGTTGCGTTACCATGGCTAAGCTATTGTCAAAGCGTTGGGTCATTTCTTGAAGTGATACCATGCGCAGCGACGGGTGTTGCTGCCACAGCTGGCCCAGTAAGGAAAACTGCTCTGGCTGCAGCTCCAGGCTGGCCATACTGTAATGTGGCGCCTTAATATGTGTAAGTGCCCCAGGTGGCATTTGCAGCCAGAAGGTAATAGCGCCGGCACCGCTTTGATAAGCATGTGTGGCCGCAATGCTGAACTCAATATATTGCTCTGCAATAACCAGCCCTAGCCGGTCGCCCAGTTGTAGGCCAAGATCGGTCATGACTTCTTGTTCTACTGACAGCTGCTGCCAGTTGGTATCTGCGCTGTGCCACCATTGGCCACTAACCAGCCGGTTATTACCCGGTACAGCTTCGCTCCAATGTAAGCGCACCGGCCGACTTAAGGTCGCCAGACTGTCGCTGGGCTTTTGCATCACATCCGCCAGCTGGCCGCCGTTGATGTGGGTAAGCTGGCCGTACATAAAGGGCTTATGCTGGCGCAGAGTAATGGCGTGCTGCGCCGCCCACAGCTGAATATCGGCCATTTGTACCGAACTTGCCTGTGACACCAATAAGTTGCCATCATGCGTTCGCTGATGAGCCGCCATATTGTCGCCCAAATCTTTTAGCAGCATTAGAGTAAACAGCAACAAAAACGCCGCTAACCCTATACCTAAAATTTGCGTTGTTTTGCTTATCAAACGCTGCTTCATCATATAAAGGGCAAACGGCAGCAAACCGGAAAACGGCTGGCTGAGTTTTTCGCCCAGCGACAGTGCCAACCAGCTAAGCACTAACAGCAGCGCAATACTTGTCAGCATTGAGCCCAGCAGCATGGCGGTGAGCAGGCCGTTATCCGAGTAATGTGCAGCCACGCCCGCCAGCACCAGTAAGGCGCAGCCAAACAGCACGGCGTTACTGATGCTGCGCTGCTGTTGCTGAATTAACTGCCGCACTGAGCATTGCCACAGGGCCAACCACAGCGGAAAGTTGAGTACAAAAAAAATCGACGCACTGGCAACAATAGTTTTTACTGCCAGCACAATGTCGGGCTGCCACGCCAGATTGGCAAAACTGCCGGCTGCCCCTGACTGCATAAAGGCTTGTGCCTGTAACCATTGCAGTAATAACCAATGACACAGCGCAGAAATTGCCAAAACCTGGGGCAATAACAACAGTAAGCCGAATAGCCACTTCAGCATAGAAATGTGCAGCACCGTCTTTTTCGCCGCTCCCAGGCTTAAACACACCGCGCTGAAAAACTGCTGTTGCTGCAGTTGTGCCCGGGTAAGCTGCTGCATGGCAATGGCCGCCATAAAAAATAACAATATCGACGCTAAGCCAATAAAGTTCTCTGTGCGCTGCCAAAACAAAGCCAGCGGGTGGGCGCCTTGTTTATGGTGCACTTGCGCGGCGGGCAAATGGGCTTTTTGCCACTGTAAAATAGCAGCGATTTGCGAAGTATTAGCGGCAAATAAATAGCGATGCTGAATAATATCGTCGGTAGCGCGAAACTGCTGTAAATCCTGACGGTGGAGCAGGGCGCGCATTTCCACGTTGTGACCTTCCATCAGCCGGTCTGGCTCATGCAGCAATATGCGCGATACTGTAAGGCGGTGCCTGCCAATACTAAGCGGCTCGCCAATGCGCAGCCCTAATGCAGCGAGTAAGCGCGAGTCTAGCCAGATTTCACCCACAGTTGGCCCTTGAGTGCTGACACTATCTTGCCCGCCCTGAGACGTTGCAGTGCGTAATTCACCTTGTAATGGGTAATCATCTGCGACAGCTTTTAGTGTTGCCCGCTGCCATTGACCATTATGAGTAAGCGTAGTGGTTAAGCTTTGGCTTAGCACTATTTGCTGAGACATTGCCGCCAGTTCGGCTTGTTGGCTGGCAGAAAGCGCAAGCGGTTGGCTCAGCACCAGATCGGCGCCCAGCAGGTTGGCTAAGTTATGGCTCAGATAAGCCTGAATGCTGGCGCTGGTTTGGCTTAGCGTAACAATAAATACCAGCAGAATGCCTTGCACACAGCGCAGCACGCGTTGGCTGCTATGGTGCTTTTGCTGCTGATAAAAATGCCAGGCCAGTTGCAGGCTATTTCGAATTGGATGATTAGCAGGCACTTAGCACCTCCAGCTGTGCTTTTTCAAGCAAAGCACAATTGCCATTGTTAAAGGCAAACACCTGCTGCGCCCGCGCCGCCAGTTGCGGACTATGGGTTACCATAACTAAAGCTGCACCGTTTTGCTGGCAGCAAGCAAACAGCAGGTCGGCCACGTCTACCGCACTTTTGCTATCGAGATTACCGGTGGGTTCATCGGCAAAAATAAACTTTGGTGCAAACACCAGCGCTCTGGCAATGGCGACCCGCTGCTGCTCACCGCCACTGAGTTGCTGTGGCTTATGGTTAAGCCGGTGGCCCAGGCCGACTTTTTCCAGCCAGGCTTTGGCTTTAGCTTCAGCGCCTTGTTCGCCGCGCAGTTTAAGTGGCAGGGCCACATTGTGCAGCGCCGTTAGCTCGGGCAATAAATGAAACTGCTGAAAGATAAAACCAATGTCCTGGCGCAGTTGTGTCAGGGGCAGGCTGCGGCCGTGCTGCAGGTAAGCCACCTCGCCGG
>TARA_R110002126_G_scaffold42101_1_pt1 | contig 18256 bp, 28 predicted proteins | sample TARA_R110002126 | Tara Oceans TARA_R110002126 (sample SAMEA4397536) | marine metagenome | biome: Polar Biome; feature: [DCM] deep chlorophyll maximum layer (ENVO:01000326); material: water (ENVO:00002006), including particulate matter (ENVO:01000060) such as... | depth 30 m
GAAGAAAACCTAATACTTAGCGTTTCTGGCCGCCTCATAAGGGTCTTGAATCTTACGCTCTTTCTTCTTCTTCTCAACAGGAGAAGTTGAAGGGGCTTTTTGTTTAGGTGTGTTCTTGCCTTTGAGTCGCTTCAAGTCAGCTTTCCTGATCTTATTGACAACATCCTTGCCCATAAACTCAATCAACTGCTCGCCCTCAAGGCCGTTAGCTAAGGTCCTATATCCTGCATACCGAGAGGTTTCAACATGTTGCACTAACTCATCAGGGGTAAGGTCGATGCCTTGCTGTTTAGCGGATCGCATGTAAGTAGCCATTTCCCGTAGAACTTGACCAGCTATCTGAGGGTTAGATGATAGGACTGTGTTCTCCATAGCCTTACCAATAACATCAGCTACTTCCGTTTTCTTCTGGTCGATTTGTCTCTGGAAATCGGCTTCCTTCTCTTGTTCAACTCGTTGCTCCTCGGCTTTAGCGGCCAGTGCTTCCTTGGCTTTGTATTCAGCAAGTTCTGTGTCTCTTGGGTCAGCAGCCTCTCGCTCAAGTTCTTCCATGAGTAGTTTCTCACCGAGAGCCTTACGGTCAATCCCAATACGACTATCGCTGAGTACAGCCAAAGGATCTGTCCGCAATCGATCAACGAACGCCTGTTGTTGTTTCCTGACACGTGCTGCCTCCTCAAATCTTTTATCGGAGCCTTGGACTTTAGAGGCTCTTGTGATTAACTCCGCTTCTGACAGCATCTCTCCATTAACATCAATCAGTCTGGGGGCCTGAGGACTAGCCTTCGTCTCCGGCTTCTGCGTATCCTCCCGTTTAGTATCGGTATTATCTTTGCTAGGGGCTGCTTTGACGAGCTCTTTGTCACCCAACTCCGTATTTGCTGGTTCTTTTGAAACACCCACCGCTCCTGTTTCCGTTTCCGTATCAGGGCTCGTATCTTCGTGCTCTTGATTTCCGCTATCACTATCAGTTGTCCCACTGGTATCAACCTCCTCTGCTGGTTCGGGCGAAGCCCAGTCTACTAAGTCACTCATTTATTCTCCCATTCCTTCAATCATTGCGTTAGTTGGTCCTGCCATCTCTGGGGGTGTGTTCCCTGGTAGTCCTGCCGGTGCTGCTTCTGGTCCTGCCCTTGGAGGAGGAACCGGTTTACCATCTGGTCCCATTGGGGGCTGTTGAGAGGGCAAAGGCGGTATGTTAAGGATAGCCGCTAAGTCAGGGTCAAGGTCCTTGTTGGCCTGAATATGATCAGAAATATGATCAAGAATCAGTGCCATTAACTCAGGGTTAGCCCTTGTCTCTGGGTCACTATGCATCTCCTTATGTTTCAGGATGTGTCGAGGGTGGTCATCTGTCATGATAACAGGCACCTGCTCCCCTTTAAGCATAGCCTGGTTCTCAGTCCTGATCAAGAGACTATCGGCAAATGCATCCTCGGTGGCACTCTCAATCTCCCCTGTTTCAAGGAAGTTACCCAGAACTGTAGGGTCTTTGATCACACCATATTTAATCAACTGTTCCATTAATACCCACCGGCCCTCAGCCGATTGAGTCATAGGGTTACCGACTGATACTATGATTCTATCAATATTCTCAAGGTCTTGAGCCATGAACTTCTTAGCAGAGGACTTCTTTTTGATGCCGCTGATATAGGCAATACGCTCCGTCTTGGAGAAGGCTTTTAAGTTGTTGATAAGACAGCTACCGACATCGCCAGCCAACTCTGTGTAACCTGCTTGGAGACTAGACACAGATTGGAGTGCGATACCCATTTGAATAGCGATTGAGTTTCCTGATGCCGAACTGGCACCTGCCCCTCTGGCTGCCTCATTAACCCCTGATAGTACTTGCTGTTGTTGAACCATCGACTCGATTAGTTTGTATGTCTCAGGGCTCGACTCCGTGAAGTTGATGCCCTTTGGCTCGGTAGCCGAACTGATAAGGTTCTGGCTGTCGTTAAGTCTTCTCACCTTTAGGTTAGGGTCGGGTGACCAGATATTCTGCTTGGCGTTGTTGACGTTGTTGGTCAAGACAGCTGAGGTCAATACATCAATAGCATGCTGTAAAGGCAAAGCATCGATTGAAGGGCTGTCAGACCAGATTGACTCAATAACGCTACCAGCTCTGAGATGAAAGACAGGAATCTTTTCATATTCTAGTGGCTTATCCTCAAGAACAGCATCACCACAGACCCAGACCTCTCGACCATCAGGCATAGCGTGTGTTTTCTCATGGTACATTATATAGACGTATGTTGATTCGTCGTTATATGAGTCAACATTGGTGTAGCCACGGCCATTGGTCTGAGTGGGGTCTAGATACCAGTCGTACCTTGTGTCTTCTCCATCGCTGTCCTTGAGGATGTCCTCTCGGTGCTTAGGGTACTGAGCGGCTAAGGTGTACATATGCTTCCTAATCCTAAGAATTTTCCAAGGACTGTCTTGAAGGTCTGTGCATCGTGCTACTGCCAAGGCGGTTAAGACAGTGAACTCCTGGTCACCCTCAAAGATAGTCTCCCCTTCTTCCTCCATAGTGATTTCTTTGCCTTTTTGTCTATCCCAAGGTGTCCAAGTAAAACTGTCAAGACACACCAAAGCAGTCTCAACCGCTTGGCTTAGGATAGTGCCCATTTTCTTCTCATTGTTGTAAAACTCTAGTAAGCCCTCGGCTAAGTCAGAGTCAATCTGTGACTCAGCATCAGAGTTAATAGCCCTTGGCGAGAACGCCAGCTTCTGTTGGGTGATCATTGAATGGAGGCGTTTCATCAGTGACTTAAGGTGGTTAACCTTGATGTTAGTTGTCTTGTTGTCATCTGACTTCTCAAGTTGTAGGGTTCCTTTCTCCCCGATTGAGTAGAACGTGTCATAAGACCGCTTAATCCTGTAATAATAACCAGTTGTCTCACACCAATGCTGGTACTCCTCAAATCGGTTTTTTATCTCAACGGCTATCTCATCCTTAGGCGCTTCAGCCCAGTAATCAAGTCGCATCCTTGCCCTCCAATTTACTTTCTACGATCTTAAGAGACTGACTGGCCCATGCTATGCATCTGGCCATGTCTTCCCTTGCCTTCTGTACATCGGTCTTCTGAGGGTCCTTCTTCTTAGACATGGTTCTAAGGAATGATCTTACCCTGTTAGGGTCTTCCTCAACAAACACAAGAACAGCCCGAACGAATAACCAGAGACTAACAGCCGACTCAGCTATCTCTCTTTCTTCCTCTTTTTTCTTCTTACCAAACATTACTTATCCTTCCATTGCATAACCGAATTAACTTCTCGGATTTCCTTCTCAAGAGACGCCAAACGCTTCTCAGTGTCCAACTCCTCTTTATTAGTGCAATATTCAAGCCAAGAATGGAAGCAGTAGACGATTGAGAAAACAAATAATCCGCCTACGTTAACCCAGGCATAGTGACCAGGCACCAACAGTATAAGTACCTGTAATAGTATGGCGGTACTGAAAAACCCTAGTCGTTTCATACGTCACCTAGGAATGTCTTAGTCGTTTGATTTCTAATGATTTTCCATATCTCACTGACAGCTTTGGAGATAGCGATGTTGTTGGTGTTCTCGGCAGGAGTCAGATCTGTGACATTGATAACAACACCATTGACGATGGTTAGGCTGACAGACTTGGCTAACAAGCCTCCTGGTACTCTAAAAGCAGTTACGGCCTCACAGGTCACAGGGGTTAGATCAGCTAGGACATCCTTGGCTCTGACAGTCTCTTTGATGTTTTTACTCGCTCGTTTGCTCATTACAATCCTTTCAATTTTTCTAGTTCGGCTTCATGTCGATCTATGGTGGGCAGTGTGAATATCTCAGACCGCTTGGGTCTAGGCCTTAGGTCCGTCAGTCTGTCAATGCCACGTAGACCGTACGCGTAAGCCATAACAGCGTCAGCATGGCCGAGAGCAATAGTACGCTCAAAGTCAGTACGATTACGATTGGTCAACCCTCCTTTCAAGGTTTGGATTAGAAGTGAACAGCTAGGGTGTACAAGAACTTGACTATTGTAAAACGAATTGTTGACAAGTAGGAGTGTCTCATCGAAGCTGTCTTTCTGAGGCTGGACTACAGGGAAGCCCAATGAGGAGTAGTCAATCTGTAGTTGACCCCCACTGTCTAGGACACGGGTCATTTGGAGATTATCTGGCCAGCGTGCTTTTACGGCCTCAACTATCTCACTTGTAGGGGTATGGGGCTTAAACCATAACTCATCCCTAACCAACACCTTGCGCCTAACATGACAGTAGCCTATCATGAGAAACACTGTTAGGTCTCTGACACCCCCAGAGTCACCGTAGAGGCCCCATTTAATATACTGGTTGGTGTACCACTCGATATGCTCATCGGGCTTAAAAGCTGGTGCTATGGCCCTCTCAGCGTCAATTATAATACGGCAGTAGAACTCCCTCTGGGCGGTTGATGAGTGTTCGCCCCCCACTTCATCGAGTAGCCGCTTTTTCTCCTCTGGGTCAAGGTCTGATATATCATCAATGGTTAGGCACAGATAGAAGGCCTTTGGTGACAGCTGGGCCTTCTTGATCAGTTCAACAAAGAAGTGTTCGGGCGACTCAGGGGGTGTTGATATCACTATGATCTTAATATTCTTCTGTTTCATTGTGGCTGGAATAATTACCGAGGTGTAAAGATATTTGAGGTTAGAGACATAAGCAGCTTCATCTATAATGATGATGTTAATGGCGTTACCACGTAAGCCATTGGGGTTCTTGTCTAAACCCACCAGTTTGATCTCACTACCGTTCTTGAATTTATAGGTCTTCTTAGTGGCCTTGTACTCTGGTCGTAGGTCTTCTGGACAGTCGGCCAGGATATACTCAAAGGCCGGTTGAATAAATTCCTCTAGTTCTGATAAGAAGGCAGAACCAAACCGTATTTTCTGTTGCGTCTTAAGTGCCTGTTCAATGGCATATAGAACCAGGGTGAATGACTTACCTAACCGTCTTGATATGTTACCTACAATCAGAGTGTTTTCAGGGTCATCGATACCGTGTTTGAAGGCTCTCTGCTCAGGTCTTAGCTTCCACTCTAAGATACCGTTATACCACAATTGCGCTTTGGCTTGTTCTGGGGTCATCTAGTTCTTTAGTGCCAAGTTGAGTAGCTTAACTTTCTCTTCATCCGATTGGATTGTACGGCTAACTATCAGGATGTCCTCTAGTTTGTCAAGTTTCTTGTCGTGTAGCTCCATACATAGCTTCAGTAGAACACATTCATTCTTGTCGAAGGTACGGGCGGTTGATATGGTCTTAAGGTGGTGTACTTGTTCGACAAGTATATCAGCTAGGTTGGTCTTTACTGCGTTGACTATTCTTCTCTGGGTCATGTAAATCCCTGTATTGGTTTGGTTAATGCACCTAGGGGGAGGGTCGAGTGGTCACTCAGTCAGCTAAGATCAGGACGATCAGTGGGTAGGCCCCCCCCCAGGGGTACTAGACTTCTTATCGGCAGGAAGGGAAATAACTTTAGGGTAGTTGTATGTTGCCTAGACCGAACACTTGACATTGCCGACGCCATTTTGACGCCAATCAACAACATACGGGTCAAGACAACCTAATCACAGCAGGTTACAGCGGAAGACGCTATACGCTTCTAGTCTGCTGGGCAGAGGAGAAGCGGTGTAAGAGACATGTTTACATGTTTCTTTCCTTATATAGTAATTAGACAATAGTCTGATAGTCCCTTGGTTCGTGCTAAGTATACCTTCCCTATCGGCAGAAACACGAAAAGACTTGAGTGCTATTGTCGATGTATTAGTATAACTAATGGGTTTAGCCCTGGCACGATACCTGCATATGTAATATCGAAAGATAACCTAAGACCACCAAGGAGAATTGGGATGATTGACATGAACAAGAAATATACGTTTAGGGGGGAGACTGGTCGGGTCCTGGCCGTAGACGCTAACCGCAAAGGCTGCCCTGTAATGTGGCTGCGTGACAAAGATGGGGCTGTATACACTTTTACAAATGACGGAAGGCTTGTTTGTAATGGGATGGTGGCACTAGTCGAAGTCAAACCAACACGTTGGGTTAACATCTACCCTTACGTTTGTTGCGGCTTCCCGCATGACTCAAGAGAGGCAGCCGATGAGTATGCAAGCACCAACCGAATAGCCTGCATCGAATTCAAAGATGGGGAGGGACTATGAAACACAAAATAGCGAAACCAACCGAACTGTGCTACCAGCTTATTCCTGTTGAATGGCTGGCCCAGTTAGCCTTTGTTTTTGGTAAAGGGGCTCGGAAGCATGCACCATATGATTGGGAGAAAAGCTCATCAACAATGTCCTACTCGGACCGACTCGACAGTGCCATGAGACACTTAGAGCAGTTTAGATCAGGCATCAGCCATGACCCAGAGACAGGGGCTCATAACCTAGGTGCAGCTGCTTGGAACTGCCTATGTGTCTACTCGCTGTTTGTCAGAGGTACGGGCATTGACGACAGACGTACTGCTATATTACCTGAGAGCCAGTGTAAGGCCATTCAAGACGAAACTAGTAGCCTCACTGCCGGATTGAAAGAACAGGCCGTAGAAGCGAAGCCAGAGCCTCTCAGTGGCATAGGCAATGTGAAGGTTGAGGTTGGGGGTGTTTATCTTAATGGCAGGGGGGGCAGGAGAGTCATCCTGAGGCGCGAAAGGGGTGACTACGTAAGTGCGTGTGGCTGGTACTACACCCCTACTGGGCTGCTTCGTGGTAGTGAAGACCACCTCACAGATTCTCAGCATCTGGTCAAGGATGTGACAGAGGTGACAGATGACTAGACAATTCAAAGTATACCCCTCAGCAGCAGGGGTAGTTGAGAACAACCTAGTAGTAACATCAAAGAGCCATATCTGTCTGAGAAGCCAGTGGTTTAAACACCACGGAGTTAAGACAGGAGATATCAACAACATATACAAGCTGATTGGTGACTACTGGGAAGGCCGAACGGCTAAAGACCTACGAAAGGGAAACCTAGATGCGGTTATTGAAGGCACCCTTAAGATTGAGGCGGAGAAAACCTATAGAGCAGATATCGGAGGGGTTGCAACCTCTGGGCGTGGGGACTTCATCAAGACTTGTGTGCGAACGGGGAAAGTGTTTGTTGTTGAGTGCAAGGCTGTTGCGTCCTCGGCTCGACGGTCTAAGTGCGTACGTAAACGTGAACCAGACGATGCCCATGTAATACAGATAGTTATCACTATGCTGTTAGCAGGTGCGACTGAGGGTGAGCTAAGGTACGCCTACGTTCACTTTGACAATGAGCATGAAGACTTCATGATACCCTTCAATACGGATAAGGGTGACAGTCGTGCTACTATGCCGGTTGAGATACTGCCGGATGGGTCTCTTATGGTTGATAACAAGCAAGCCGAATTTGGCATAGAGGATATTTTCGCCTACATGAACAAAGCGACCAAGGAAGTGCCAGGAAACACACTACCAGACAGGCCCTTTGTTGACCCGACTAACCCTTACTCATCTCCTTGTACTAGATGCGTCTTTGCAAGTACCTGTGATGCTTCAGACGCTGAGGAGATGATAACTGGCAAGCATCTTGCAAAGTGTGTGTTGTTAGCTAAGGCACAGAAAAACGCTGATGAAGAAGCACCTTTTGTGCCTAAGATATTCAGACCTAAACGTAGAGTAGAAGGAGATTGAGCATGACTGAATTACTAAACAAAGACCTATTCGCAAACCAAAAAGACAGCTTAAGCAGTGAGAAACTAGAGGAAATCCAAGAGGCAGTTGACAATATCAGCGAAGGCTCCTATATGGATGAGCCAGGCATCCGGTCTGTCACTATTGACTCAGTGGCATTACATCAACAGAAGTCTCCTAAAGACGGTTGGATATGCCTTAAGATCACCCTCAAGGATGTCAACGGTAAGACCAAGGACCATTTCCAGATAGTCCCTACTACCAATGACTTTGAGTACCCTACGGCATCAGGGAAGAACAAGTATTTTGCCCTTAAAGGCATCCAACAGTTTGGTGACTGCTTTGGCATCAGTTTCAGGGGACCAGGAATGTATGCCTTAGTGGTTGAAATGTTTGGTTCAACAGAGGCACTGGTTGGTAAGACTGGCAGTATCCGGCTTGGGCACGAAGGCAACACTTTCTGTGAAGACCACAACAAAGGCTTCTGCATCATGAGCAATGGCAAGCCTGTTCTTGACCCAGAGACTAATGATGTCTTGGAGTTACCAACTAAGAAAGATTGTGAGTCCTATGGACTCAACATGCTGAAAAAGAAGGTTGAATTGTTCCTATCTATCACTGAGTTCTTACCCTCTGCGGCTAAAGCCGAGAAAGAGCCAGAGATATTAGGCATGTAGAATGATTGTGGCGCTCTGGGGAGGCTCAGACAGAAGCGTGAGTTAAGGCCCGACCCACCGCCACAAATTTGATTGGAATGATTGTGGCGCTCTAAGCGAAAATGACAGAAGCGAGTGGAGAACAGTACCCACTCCGCCACAAATTTGATTGGAATGATTGTGGCGCTCTGACGTTAATACAGACAGAAGCGTGTCGGTCGTACACTTAGTATCACATCGGCAACACCACAATGACTGTAAGAGGTACATGTAGTCACTTTTTAACAATTAACCTAGTTAGTAAAGGAGTATACGATGTTTAAACCTGGGCAGAAAGTCAAATTCACAGTCAGTGTTATGGGCTATAAAGAGGTGTCTAGTAGAGTGGTCGCTAAAGTAACTAAAAAGAAAGTTACACTACAAGATGAGGATGGTATAGCCTTCGACCCTGATACAGGGGAAGAACTAGACCCGCCTTTTAGGGGTGCGTCCTCTTATATCAAATAAGATTATAGTTATCAGAACTAGCAAGCCGACCTTGCACTCACTTTTAACCAACCAACCACAAGGAGACTGAAATGGGAGCATCGTTAGATACCTTGTTTTTATTTTTAATATGGTTAGCAATATTGATGAGTAGATGAGTTCGTCGGAACTAGCGAGCCGACCTGCAATCACCAATAACCCGATTTACCTTGGAGGCCCAGTGTATTACATAGAATGGGTACCAGACCTTGAGCGTAGATCGGGTCTTTTATTGCCCGTAGACAAAGTAGAGAAGTTGGTTAGACTGGGCCTTAGTGGCCATACCACTCTCTTTCAGTTCGATCAAGCGGTAGCCGATCACATCAAGGAGAAGGGTAACTCCAAAGGCTTCCACAAGTTTCCTTGCTCTAGTCGTGTCCTGGTTATGGACTGTGATCACGGTGACAAAGGTATGTTGGAGATATCAGGTAAGTTACAGGCCCTCGGTCTGAGACACTATATCTATGACAGTGGGGGTAAGGGCTATCATATCTACGTCCCCCTGACTGAGAGGATGACAGGTGTTCATGTCCCTTACAGTCATAGGTGTTGGGTTAAGGATATGGGCTTTGGTGACTTAGCCGATAAGGGTATATACCAGACCGGACATTTGATAGCAGCCCCTGGTCGAGTACACACTAAGACTGGCCGTAAGAAGGTGTTCTTAAAGGAAGTACCTGGGGACTACCTTACTATCCCATATGTTGAGCCTGAGATACTGTTTACTGGCACAGACTTTGCAGTAGAACCAGATAAGCTGTTAATTGGTATTTCAGGCCTACAGGATTTAATAGAACAGCCCCAGGCAGGGTTTAGACACACAAGGATATGGAGTGTGTCGCAGGCACTAGCAGAGGCAGGAATGGAACAATCGACATGTGAAGCTGTGATGCTATTCATGAACAGTACATGGGATGAGCCCAAGTGCGACGAGGACGTGATAACATCCGTAGGCCAAGCCTACCATCAAATAGGAGAATGATATGAATACAATACAAGAATTGATTGATAGTGGACAGGTAGTGTTGGGTAAGACTAAGATAGCTGCAAGGGGCTGGCCCACTGGGTCTTGGTTTTTACCCTCTCTACAGGCCACAAACACTATTGGGGCAGCGTGTTATGGGTTGAGGCAGGATGGCCGTGTAGAGCACTACAGTACAAACTTCTCCGCACTCGATTGGAGAGTCTACAAAGAACCAGTTGAAATGGAAGATCGGTGGTTGTGGGCGGTCCCGAACATCATTCCCAAAGGAGAGTAAATGAGCTATCTAGGTAAGAAAGACCTATCAATGATCTTTAACGCTGTTGGTCGGGTGTGGCCTAGGACAGAAAGATACAAGACCATACAAGCCCTTTTAAGAGAGCCGGATGAAGGCCCAGGCGGAAAGTGGTGGTATCCTTGCAGTGCTTGTAATGAGAGGTTTAGACAAACCGAGGTTGATATCGACCACATTGACCCAGTAGTGCCCTTGAATAAAAGACGTAATGAGATGAATTTACTAGACTATGTTGAAAGGAAGTTCTTATGCCCCATACCCAATTTTCAGGTGCTGTGCAAGCCCTGCCATCGGAAGAAGACAAACCGAGAGAAGCGTATTCGGATGGCTCATCTAAAAAACCAAGACCTAATCAAATCAGAGCCGTTGACTGGCTCAGACTTAACGGAACCGAGCAAGTTAGAGTCTTAACAGCCCCTACTGGTGCTGGTAAGTCATGGATTGCTAAGAATCAGGCAATGGAACAGGGGTCGGTTATCGTGGTTCCTGACAACATTCAGATGGCCCAGTATGTACGTGTCTACCCTGAGTTGAACTACCTCAAAGGGAAGAATCACTATGAGTCAGAGGCTGACTTCTTTGACGCTAAGAGACGCTTGTGGCAAGGAGAGCCTACGGTAGTCAACATCCATAGTTGGGTGTTCTGGACTAAGTTTGGAGGCTTCAGTGCCAAGGAAGAATGGGGTAAGAGATTTCCCACTAAGATACTGATTGTAGATGAGTTTCACAATCTCCACAAGACGCTGATAGGCATGGAGTCAGGCAAGTTTACTCGAAGGTCTCACCATGGCCTACCTATCACTGAGCAGGTTACAGTGCTGGTCAACTTCTTCAAAGGCGAACTGTCCAAGGTCCGAGACAGCCTCTCAGGAATGGACAGAGACGATACCCTATATGAAGAAACTATCTTTAAGAAGTATCAGCTCTCAGCTATCATTACCGGACTGGCTGACAATGCTGATGAGTATGTTATCGACCCTGATAGCCGATACAAGTCTGTGACTGTTACTAGGTTTGAGCCCTCAGATGATATCGTGGCACCATTCAAAATGTGCCCTGTTATCGCCATGTCAGCAACACCAAGGCCCCAGGATATCAAACTGTTGGGTAAGAAAGTGGCTCGGTTAGACTTGCCCTCTGAGATACCCGTTAAGCACCGACAGATATACAGAGTGCCCGTGCCCTTTAAGATGAATTGGCAAACTAAGCTAGAGGACATTAAGCCCTATATTGATAAGATACTGCTTAAGCACAAGGGCCAGAACGGGGTCATTCATTGCACTTATGCCCGACAAGCACAGTTTGAGGCCCTATACCCAGACTTCATCTATCACACTTCAGGTAAGTCTAAGGACAGGGCTTTGGGGTGGTTCAAGGAAGAAGGCGGCATACTTGTTGCATCTGGCTGTAGTGAAGGGATAGACTTGCCAGGTGACTTATGTAGATTTCAAATCATACCTTGGATGGTTAAGCCTAATATCGGGGACTTATGGGTTAAGCACAGAATGGCTAAGAGAGATGGTCGGCAGTGGTACTCCTGGGAAGTCCTTACTACCTTTGCACAGATGGCAGGCAGGTCTAGTCGGTCTAAGGAAGACATGTCAACAGTTTATACATTTGACCCCTATATCGTAAAGATCTTTAACGACTACCACAAGGAGATGTGGTCGTGGTTTAAAGCAGCACTTGTTTTATATAGACAACCTAACAGCTAAGGAGCTAATATGACTAAGAAGAAGCACGACAATTCAAGAATACTGACTATCTCAGATAAGCACCTACCCTACCAACACCCTGATACTGTTAGGTTTCTACGGGCACTTAAGAAACGGGTTAAGCCCACTAGAGTTATCTGTGTGGGGGATGAAGTTGACTATCACGCAATGTCATTTCACGACTCTGACCCAGACCTACCCTCGGCTAGTGGTGAGCTGGCTTTGGCAATCAAGAACCTGCAGCCCCTGTATAAAATGTTTCCCGATGTTGACCTTGTGGATAGCAATCATGGTTCTATGGTGTATCGTAAAGGCAAGCATAATGGTATTCCTCGAAAGATGCTGAGAGACTATGGAGATATCCTAGAGTCACCCCCTGGTTGGAACTGGCAAAACACGCTAAAGGTCAAATTGCCGAACGGACAGCTCCTATTTGTCTGTCATGGTATGCAGAAGTGTGGCCTAAAGCTAGCCGAGAAAATGGGTATGTGTACACTACAAGGACACTATCACACTGAATTTAGCATCAAGTACGGCTCAAGTCCTGCTCAGTTGTTTTGGAGTATGCAGATTGGCTGTCTAATAGACGACGATGCCCTTGCCTTTCACTACAATAAAGTGACAGCAGGTAGGCCGGTTATCGGGACAGGGGTTATTATTGACTCACATCCCTACCTAGTGCCGATGGTATTGGCTAAGGGCGGTCGATGGGATGGTAAGATACACCTGCCAGTGGTATAGTAATTGCATAGTATCTCTTGAAAGGAGAATGAAAAATGAGTGATAAAACCGTTGAACAACTAAAACAAGACTACCTGGACGCTAAGGCCGCTGCCGGCGCTGCCTGTGCTGACGCTTGGAAGGTTACTGATGCTGCTTACGACACTTGGCAAGATGCTTTAAAGAAGGAGAATGGGGATGAAAAAGGAAAATAGAGTGTTTCATTGGTATGGCTGGAATGATATGAGGCTAATCCACTTGTTACCTTATATCGAGATTAACTTTGATATGGAGTACGTAGAACTGGGCTGGCTAACAGTGACATTAGATATACACTACGATGTGCTAGGGGAGAGTAAATTATGAGTTTTGATTTTGCAAAGATGAAGAAAGACCAAGAGAAGTCAGAGGTTAACCCTACACTAATGCTATTGCTTGCCGGTCCTGCCGGTGGGGGTAAGTCATTTGCAGGGGGCACCTTTGGTGTTGATACGCTGTTCCTACACGGTGAGACCGAGAACCACGGTGCTGACAGTATTAAGTTAGCCGCCTTGAAGAAGGGTAAGGGCAGTATCACAGTCCAGTCATGGGTTGGTGGTACTCCTGATGAGAACTACAAGAATCTTGTAGCTATCCTGACAGACCCCGAACTCCCTAAACACTTTGGGGCTGTGGTCCTTGATGGGCTTAAGGACCTTACCTTTGACCTGATCAGTGGAACTACAATGTTTACCAAGCACTGTCTCACCAACAAAGGCGAGCATAACCAGTGGAAGGAAGGGGAGGCTATCCTGGTCCTTATGAAACCAATCATGAAGGCTTTGTTTAGCTTACGCAAAGCCAAAGTCCACACCGTGACTACCATGATTCTTGACATACAGGATGTTGGTGCTTCTGGCGAGATACTTGCAGGTAAGCCATTGCTACCAACTTTCGGTGTAGCTGCTGCTATCATCCCTCAGTTTGACGACAGGGCTGTGATTTCATTCGCAACACCTAAGATCAAAGGCGAGGAGAAAGGGGACCACTACTTGCAGTTCAAAATGGACATGAAGCGTTCCACTACGGCAGGGGCAACACCTAAGATCATGATGATTAAGCCTAAGCTGTCAGGTGTTGACTTTGACAAGCTGCCTGAGATGATGCTGGCTAACCTTGAGTTCTTGGCTAAGTTCAAGAAAGATAACATGCTGAAATAGTTAAGTGTGGTGCTCTCCTGCCTGTGGAGAGCTAAGTGCACGGATGTCGCAAGGCGGTCCCACCGGCCACAGTTTATCACCCCAACTACCCCTCATGTAGTTGGGGTTTTTAGGTGTAGACTAATATTAACCGTTCGGTTAACCTAAGGAGATAAAATATGATAGTCGCTTTAGACTATGAAACCACAGGCTTAAACTACTGGGAGTCAGACTTTCGGATATTAAGTGCTGCGTTTGTACATACTTGTGGTAACAAAATATTTATAGAAGGCGAAGATGCCGTTAAGGATGAGCTAACCGCTTGTATTGAGAAGGGCTACACCTTCGTAGTCCAGAACGCATCTTTCGAGTGGGGGTGTACTTTCTTCCGGTATGGCATAGACTTGCCTGTACACGCTGATACTATGCGAATGGCTCAGAACTACGGCCCACCAATGAAACAGCTAGGTAAGAAGAAAGTGCCTACTTTTAAGCTGACAGCCTTGGTCGAGGAGTATCTAGGTGTTGAGGACTTCAAGGCTAAGTTCTACAATGTCATCAAAGCCAAGGGATTTACAAACCCTGGTGCCCACCTTACCGAGCTGTCCCCTGAGGAGTTCAAAGAGTACAACATAGCCGATGCCGACTACACACTTCAAGTGTATGAATATATCCTACGCTACTTTGAGAAGATCAACCATAACTGGCACTTAGACCACTACCTCTACACGGTTAAAGTCAAGAGACTGGTCAAACTTAAGGCACGTGGCTTGTTAGTTGACAGAGAGAAGTTGGCTAGTAATATCAAGGATGTAGACGCTAGTGTAGATAAGATTGATGCTGACTTTGTTGCCAGATTTCCCAAGGAATGTGCTGAGATAACAGAGGAAATCGTATGTAAGAAGTGGAAGTCTGAGAAGGGCCGAAACGCCAAGCGAGGGACTATCAAATTCAATTGTGGCTCTGCGACCCAACTAGCTAGGTTATTTAGAGATAAGCTGAATGTGCCTATCGCCTTCTACACACCAGGGGGCTCACCCTCATTCAAAGCAGGGCATCTACACACCTATGGAGATGCTGGTAAGGCACTCAAAGGCAGAGGCAGCACAATCGTCAATCTCTCTCAGATGCACGCCTTGTACGCTCTAAGCGAGAAGACTGGCAGATGGCACCCTGACTACCAAGTTGTAAGAACGGCCACTGGGCGGCTAGCAGGAGGTGCGGGTGAGGTAAAAGTCAAGAAGGGTATGAAGCTAAACCCTCAGGGTATGGCTAGGGGCTTCAAACCTCTTATGGAGTGTATCGTAGCGGACCCTGGTTGTAGCTTCGCATCTATCGACCTAGAGTCGGGCGAGCCCACCGCTACTGCTCATTACTCCAAAGATCCTAACTACATAGCAGCTACTGGGGGTATGTCCGGCATACAGCCTTACTACAGTGAAGACGATCTCTTGATGTTAGACGATATCTATCTCATGGGTGCCTCTAAGCAGCCAGACCTAAAGGATGCGTTAAGGCAGGCCTTTGATGGGGGTGCCTTTGATAAGTGGTTGACAGATAAGGAATGGGTCCAGAAGAAACACCCCATTGTTGGGCCTATCCGAAAGAAAGCCAAGCCTCGGATATTAGGTATCGGGTATGAGATGGGGGGCACTGAGATGGTAGCCCAGGCACTCAGTACAGGTGAGACACTTTCCCTAGCTGATGCTGAGGGGTCTGTCAAGGCCTACTGGAATGAAACTTTCGTCGAGTTGAACGCACTTAGGAAGAAACTGCAAAAACTTTACTCATACCAGGGATATTTGGTCAATCGGTTTGGTTTCTTGATTAGACCGGATAGCCCCCATAAGTGCCTTAACTATTGGATTCAGTCAACTATCAACGGTGAGATTGATGTCCTGTTAGATGAGTCATGTAAGCATGTTGAGGCCGATACAGGACAGGAACTATTCCTTGAGGGTATCATTCACGATGAGCTAGTCTTCCAATACCCTGAGGAGCATATGGACACTCTTAGGGCTGGCATGAAACATGCAGAGGCTTACTTGAATGAAATGCTTGCTTGGGATGTAAAAGTCAAGACAGGCTTTGTGACTGGAAAAACACTATATGAGGCTAAATGATGAGTAAGACTACAAAGGAACTAGAACAAGACTACAAGGATGCCGTTACCGCCCATGATGCTGCTGACGATGTGTATTATAGTGCCTACAATGATGCTGAGGCAGCCTGGGGTGTTCGGGGGGGGGCTACCCACAAACTCTGGCAGGACCGATTGAAGGAGGAGAAGAAATGAAGAAAACCACTGAACAACTAGAACAAGACTATCGGGATGCTTGTGTTCGTGCTGCTGCTCATGCTGATCGTGCTGCTCGTGCTCGTGCTCGTGCTGCTGCTCATGATTCTGCTTATGCTGCTTTTAAATTATGGCAGAACAGACTAAAGGAGGAGGAGTTAGATGAAAGACCTTAACCCGTACACTGTATTACTTGTGCTTATGCTGTTGACACTCGCACTGGGCTGTCAGACACTAGAACCAGCTAAGCCCACAATTACACTGACTGAGTGTAGTCAGGCCTGTTACCCCTTGGGTATGTCCAGTGCTTCAATCTATCATGGTGACTGTAAATGTCAGAAAGGCGATACCCTATGAAAGTCCTACTAGCTATGGCACTGGCAACAGCCACGTTCGACACGCCCTTGGTTCACATCGATGTGTCTAAATATCAGATACCCTACTTCATTGGCAACAGGCCTGTACGTACAATCACCTGTCACAAGGCCCTGGCTAAACCCCTGATAGCGGCAATACAGTGTGTCCGTAAACAGGAGATGCATCTTGGCCGTAAGCTACTGATTAATCATGCTGGTTGTTATGTCCATAGAAGAATACACGGCTCTACACAGTGGAGTAACCATAGATGGGGCACAGCGATTGATATTAACGTAACCCAGCCTGTATCGAAACTTACCAATAACCAAGACCCAGCACTAGTTAAGTGTTTTAAAGACCAGGGGTTTACTTGGGGCGGTGACTGGAAAAGTAAGGATTACATGCATTTTGAGATGGATATTCAAATATAGGAGAAATCAGATGACTAACAAACATACAACTGAGGTTGAAACTAAGGCACTGGTAAGTAAGAAGACATATGACCAGATCATAGACGTTCTATTAGACCACCCTGATGTGTCTAAGCGTCTTGAATTTGGTGATAAGACAGACTTGTTCTGGGATGTTGGCAATGACACTGTAGAGGCCTTTGTACGCTGTCGTTATGATGAGTTCGGTAAGAACCCTGGATGGTTGATCAAAGTACAAGAGGGGGGCTTCAATAAGCGTATTGAGATCAACCTTCCTCTCGGCAAGGCTAGCCATATGGCACGACAGCATGACTACGCTATAACAGGTTATGGCTCTGTGTGGGACCACAAGCCGACTGACTGTGTTGTAAGCCTCTACTATGTCCATGAGCTGAAACAACACTTCATTGAGATTGAATCAAATGCCCGAAACCTAGATGCTGTTTATCACTGTGAGAGGGTCTTAGACCTAGGCAGGTTTGATATGGTTGATACTAGTGGCTCCTTATTCTCGATGGTTAAGGCTAAGAACTCTACCAAACGGTAAGAATCTAAAGTATCTGGTGGTTATTCCGATAAGCTGTTTGTTGGTAGGATGAACTTTAAAGGAGAATGTCATGAGTAAGACACTTGAACAGTTGAGGAAAGAGTATAAGAAGGCCAGTGACTACGCCAAAGCGGCACGTGCTGAAGCACAGGAGACCGACGAAGCTGTAGAGGCTGCAAGGGCCGTGCAGGAGGCTGAGGTCGCCTTCTTAGCCCTTTACGACAAACGACGGGAAATGGAGGACATGATATGAATAAGACACTATCAGGTTATGCATACTTTTATGTAGCGGTCTATTTTTGCTTCCTGATCTTTATGGTGTGGGGGTGTGGAGATGAGACACAATTTAGTGGTGACACTAAGACTAAGAGGCCCACACCTGGTAACCTAGAACTACCTGCTTGCGATTGTGAATGTAAGTGTGTTAAATCTCCATTCCAAGGTGCTGGCGGTACCCACACCCTTGATGAAGACGAATGTATTGAGACCCTGCCCACCAATGTACTGGGGGTGTTCTAATGGGCTTTGTTGTCAAGTATAAGTGTGAGGACTGTGGCACGAAAGAGGGGGTTCTGGATACGTGGTGGCCCTGTGCGCCAGAAGTTCGAGAGGAGTACACCCAGGCCTACTTGTGTAGCCCATGTTGTACTGAGAGGGGTCGTGATGTGTAAACCAGGCGAATTTGACGATATCTGTTTCTACTGTGGGGCTATTGAAGACGAAGATGAGATATGTGACTGCAACCATGATGAGTTCGACAATGATGAGTATGATTGGATGTGTGATGAGTAAGACTACTGAACAACTAGAACAGGATTATCGGGATGCTTGTGTTCGTGCTGCTGCTTATGCTGATCGTGCTGCTCGTGCTCGTGCTCG
>TARA_R110002126_G_scaffold286314_2_pt1 | contig 18171 bp, 12 predicted proteins | sample TARA_R110002126 | Tara Oceans TARA_R110002126 (sample SAMEA4397536) | marine metagenome | biome: Polar Biome; feature: [DCM] deep chlorophyll maximum layer (ENVO:01000326); material: water (ENVO:00002006), including particulate matter (ENVO:01000060) such as... | depth 30 m
AGACATTAGAAATTTTAAACTCTACTAAAGGCGAGTTGTTGATTGAAATAAATATGAGAACAACAAATTTCTGTGCTAGAATGAATGCTTTTTTTAAAGAAAATTTCCCTAAATTATCAATTGTTCATTTTGGATCTTTATTTCGCTTTGTAACACCAGGAAAGTATAAAGAACTTTACGATCAACTTCTTTTAAATGGAGTTTACATTTGGGAAGGTAGAAATTGTTTTTTCTCAGCAGCTCATTCTGATGATATTATTGTTTTATTAGAAGATAAAATTAAATTAAGTTGTCATCAATTGTTAGAAAACGGAATTATAAAAACTTAAGCATCATTTATTATGAAAAAAGAAATCTTATTTACTGAAGGAAAATACACCATACAAAGACATGAAGGAATACCTAAAGAAGCCATGCTCTTTTTAGATAGTATTGCTTGGGGAAATGAAGGTGCTATCTATGAACATAAAAATACAGAAGAACATATAAAACTGATAAAAAAACCAGTACTTCTCGCTATTTTTGAAGGTGAAAAAATAAGGGCAACTGCAGTTTTTAATATGACTAATGTTACTACTAATGGCGAGAATTTTAATTGTAATTATATAAGATATTTTGCTTCTTCAAAAGAGATACGTGGTAAAGGCGTTATGAAAAAATTTTCTATAAAAGTGATGGAATTAATTCGTGAAAAAGAAAAAGAAAAAACCATATACTTTGCTTGTATAGAAAAAGCAAACAAAAGCTCGTATAAGGTTGTAGAAAGTGCTGGCTATAATCCTTTAGGAACAGTAAAAACCGTAGGTTTTAGTCGTTTTTTCCCAAAAAAAGAAAAAAAAATTGCGCAAATAACTTCAAAAGAAGAAAAAGCAGAAGTACTCAATATTCTTCATAGCACATATAACAATCATACATTAACACAATTTGATTCTTTATTTATTAAAGATAATTATTTTGTAATTCGAGAAAAAGGAGAAATTATAGCCGGTTGTCAATACCATCGTGCACATTGGGTTATTAACAATATGAAAGGTTTTTCAGGAAAAATAGTAATGAACGTGGTTCCGCTTATACCAGTACTTAATAAATTATTTAATCCAAAAAAATTCGAGTTTTTAGCATTTGAAGGCCTTTATTTTAAACCTGGTTATGAACAACAATTATATGCTTTATTTGAAGGGTTACTGGCTAAAGAAAAATTAAAATCTTCGATGTTTTGGCTGGGGAAAACCTGTCCAATTCGCAAGAAAATTCTAGCCAAAGGTAAATTAGGGCTAATTCATTCGTTTATAAAAGATTCTGATGTAGAAATTATGACAGCTTATAAAAATATTGATGAAACTAAAATTGATAAATTAAAATCAAAACCAATATTTGCCTCAGCTTTTGATTATATTTAAAATAAATTTATGAAACAATATGAAGATTTCGCGAATTTACTTATCAATTCTAATGGTGCTGTTCCCATTTATAACTGCCTTCTTCATATAAATAACGAAAATATCGATTATAAAATTGCTGTAGGTCAAATAGGCAATTCTAAAGAAAAATTATTGCATAACTCTCGTTTTAGAACAGGGAGTATTACTAAAATTTTTACGGCAACAATTATTCTTCAATTAATGGAGAAAAATCTTTTAAATTTGGAAGATAATTTTTTTGATCTTTTGCAAAGCAATGAACTAAAACAACTCGCATCAGAAATATTATTTTTTGACGGAATTAATTATTCTACACAAATAAAAGTAAAAGATTTACTACATCATAAAAGTGGTCTTAGAGATTATTATAGTGATGATGAAAGATTCTTTGCGCACATTAAGAAAAATCCAACTCAAAATTGGAACTGGAAAATTGTTTTAAAAAAATATTTTGAATTTGATTTGCATAAAAAGGGCGTCTCTAAGCCAAACGAACTCTTTTATTATTCTGATACAAACTATTTATTATTGGCAATTTTAATTGAAGAAGTAACCAACAAAAAGTATCATAAAGTATTAGAAGAAAATATTTTAAAACCGCTATCTCTTCATGACACATACTTAGAGTTTCATCAACAGAAAAAAGGTATTACTCCTATTATATTTCCATATCATGGAACATATTCATTAAAAAACACAAACACTTCCTTTGATTGGGGAGGCGGAGGATTAATATCATCGACAGAAGATTTGACTGTTTTTATAAGATCACTTTTCACTGGTAAATTATTTACTAACGAAAAAACACTTCGAAAAATGATTAATTTTAATGACTCCACAGATGACTCCACCACAAAAAAAAGAAATATTGATTATGGATTTGGAGTTCAACGAAAAAAAATAGGGAAGTATAATTATATTGGACATAATAGTGCTTATGGAGGTATGGCTTTTTATAATTTAGAGACAGGTACTAGTTTTATCCTTACTATAAATCAAGTTTTAGCACCTCATAAAGCCGAATGGCTTTTAAAAAAATCAGTTGAGGCTTTTTTTTCTTAATTAGTACTAATAAAATTAGTACAGATCAAACAATTATAACAAAAGATTTTCTTTTATAAAAACGAGTAACTTTTATTTTGGTTTTAACACAACTTGGGTTTTGCAGACTAAAAAGAAAAAATTAAAGTAATCTTCCTTGTTTAGTCTTAGTTTTTATTAATAAAAGTTTTTATATTACCGTCACTAATTTAAAAACTAATTCGTAAAACTTATGAAAATTAAAAATCAATTACTACTGCTTTTAGTAATGATTACTGTAATTGCTTGTAATCCAAAAGAAGAAAACAAGAGTATTTCCACTGTTTATTATGGAGGAGATATTCTTACTATGGCTGGAGATTCTCCAAATTATGCAGAAGCACTTGTAGAAAAAGATGGAAAAATTGTTTTTATAGGCGAAAGTATGAAAGCAATGGAAATAGCAGGTAAAGGGCATAAAATGATAAATTTAAAAGGTAAAACTTTATTACCTGGTTTTATTGATGGTCATGCTCATTTTGCTAATTTTTCTGCCCAAGCAATTGGTGCTCAAATTTTGCCTCCACCTGATGCTGGCGCAAAAGATATACCAACGTTAATTAACATTTTAAAAGAATGGAATACTCCAGAAAATAGAGTGTTAACAGGTTGGATTTTTGGAAGTGGTTTTGATGATTCTGTCTTAAAAGAAAAACGTTTTCCTACCAAAGAAGATTTAGATAAAGTATCTACAGAATTTCCAATTATGATTATTCATATCTCTGGTCATTTTGCCTCGTTAAACTCTAAAGGTTTAGAAATGTTAGGAATAACAAAAGATTCTAAAAATCCTGATGGAGGTATCATTAGAAGAATGCCTAATAGTAAAGAACCAAATGGAGTTTTAGAAGAACTGGCCGCTATACCTTATTATGCAAAAGGAACAACACCGGCATCAGAAGAAGCCTTATTAAAATTTATGAGTGCAGGCCAAGAAATGGCGCTTTCTTATGGATATACCACAGCACAAGAAGGAAGAGCGATGCAACAACATGATTTATTAGCAGGTTTTGCCGAAAAAGGTTTTTGGAAACTTGATGTTATTTCTTATATAGATTATGCATTTTCGCAGCATATGGATAGTAAGTGGAACACGAAAGAATACAACAATCATTATAGGATTGGAGGTTTAAAATTAACACTAGATGGTTCTCCACAAGGAAGAACTGCATGGAGAACTCAACCATATATATTACCTCCCCCAGGAGCTAGCGAAGGCTATTTGGGTTATCCTGCAATTCCAAAAGATGAAGATGTTACTGCTATTTATGAAAATGCATTTAAAAATAACTGGCAAATTTTAACTCATGCTAATGGAGATGCTGCTATGGATCAGATGATTAGAACAATGTCTAAAGTAGCAGAAAAACACGGAAATGATAATAGAAGAAATGTATTGATACATGGGCAATATATTAGAGAAGACCAGTTAGATGCGTTTAAAGAATTGAACGTAATTAATTCTCTTTTCCCTTTACACACATTTTATTGGGGTGATTGGCATAAAGAAATTATTGGTGAAAATTTAGGAAATAAAATTAGCCCCGTAAAAATGGCATTAAATAAAGGATTAAAAATTACTATCCATTCTGATGCTCCTGTTGCATTGCCTAATTTAATGCGAGTTGTTTGGACCGCTGTTGAAAGAACTTCTCGTTCTGGAGAAGTAATAGGAGAAGGTGAAAAACTTACAGCTTATGAAGCATTAAAAGCGATTACAGATTGGTCTGCTTATCAACATTTTGAAGAAGATAAAAAAGGAACTTTAGAAGTTGATAAACTTGCAGATTTAGTGATTTTAGACAAAAACCCTTTAAAAGTTGAGCCTAAAAACATAAAAGATATCATAGTAATGGAAACCATAAAGGAAGGAGAATCAATTTATCAAAAAAAATAAACAAATAAATACTTCATAAAAAAAGCATCCTTTTAGGATGCTTTTTTACTGTCTAGTATAAAAATAATTTTACTTATTCAAATACATTTTACGTCGAGAATATAAGTCGTAAAACGCATCATCTTTTAAGCTATCAATAAATAAAATGCTTTCTCCTGTAGATTTCATTTCTGGGCCTAGTTTCTTATTTACATTTGGAAACTTATTAAAAGAGAAAACCGGTTGCTTAATAGCATAGCCTTCTAATTGTGGATTAAAATCGAAATCGGTTACTTTATTATGGCCCAACATTACTTTAGTTGCATAATTTACATACGGTTCTTTGTATGCTTTTGCAATAAAAGGCACAGTCCTAGAAGCTCTTGGATTGGCTTCAATGATGTAAACGGTATCATCTTTTATAGCAAACTGAATGTTAATTAAACCAACCGTTTTTAATTCTCTTGCAATAGTATGTGTATGATCTTTAATTTGTTGCATTACAAATTCACCTAAATTAAAGGCTGGTAACGTAGCATTAGAATCTCCTGAATGAATTCCACAAGGCTCAATATGCTCCATAATACCGATAATGTATACATTTCCATCAGCATCACAAATTGAATCAGATTCTGCTTCGATTGCGCCATCTAAATAATGATCTAATAATAATTTATTACCAGGCATTCTGCCTAATAAATCAACTACATGCTCTACCAATTCTTCTTTGTTGATGACAATTTTCATTCCTTGTCCTCCTAAAACATAAGAAGGTCTTACCAAAATTGGGAAATCTAATTCATCTGCCAATTGCAAAGCTTCATCTGCAGTTTCTGCAATTCCGAATTCTGGGTAAGGAATATTATTATCTTTTAACATCGATGAGAAACGTCCTCTATCTTCTGCAATATCTAAAGCTTCAAAAGAAGTTCCTATAATTTTAATTCCATATTTGGTTAACTTTTCAGCTAATTTTAAAGCAGTTTGTCCTCCTAATTGTACAATAACACCTTCTGGTTTTTCATGTCTAATGATGTCATAAATATGTTCCCAAAAAACAGGTTCAAAGTATAATTTATCAGCAGTATCAAAATCTGTAGAAACCGTTTCTGGATTACAGTTAATCATAATCGTTTCATAACCACATTCTGAAGCCGCTAAAACGCCATGCACACAACAATAATCAAACTCAATTCCTTGACCAATTCTGTTTGGTCCAGAACCTAAAACAATTATTTTCTTTTTATCAGAAACTACACTTTCGTTTGCAATGATAATTTCTCCATCAGCAGTTTCAATTTCATTTTCGAAAGTAGAATAATAATAAGGCGTTTTTGCTTTAAATTCTGCAGCACACGTATCTACTAATTTAAAAACTCGTTGTACTTTTAATTCTTCTCTCTTGTTATACACTTCACTTTCTAAACAACCCAGCATGTGTGCTATTTGTCTGTCCCCATATCCTTTTTGCTTTGCCTCTAACAATAAGTCTCTTTGAATTGTATCTATTTTATAAGTAGAAATTTCTTTCTGTAATTGAAACAATTCTTCATATTGTTTTAAATACCACATGTCAATTTTTGTGATATCATAAATTTGGCTCAATGGTATTCCCATAGCAATGGCATCGTAAATTGCAAAAACACGATCCCAACTTGCATTGGTTAATTTTTCTATAATTTGATTGTAATTCGTATATCCTTTTCCATCTGCACCTAAACCATTTCTTTTTATTTCTAAAGATTGCGTAGCTTTATGCAAAGCTTCTTGAAAAGAACGACCAATTCCCATTACTTCTCCAACAGCCTTCATTTGTAAACCTAAAGTTCTGTCTGAACCTTCAAATTTATCGAAATTCCAACGTGGAATTTTTACTATCACATAATCTAAAGTTGGCTCAAATAAAGCGGATGTAGATTTTGTAATTCCGTTTTGTAATTCATCTAAAGAATAACCAATTGCTAATTTTGTAGCCACTTTTGCAATAGGATACCCTGTTGCCTTAGACGCTAATGCAGATGAACGAGAAACTCTTGGATTAATTTCAATAGCTATAATATCTTCTTTTTCATCTGGTGAAACTGCAAATTGAACATTACAACCACCTTCAAAATCGCCAATAGAGCGCATCATATGAATGGCCATATCGCGCATTTTTTGGTAGGTTTTATCCGATAATGTCATTGCTGGAGCAACTGTAATAGAATCTCCTGTATGAATACCCATAGGATCCATATTTTCGATAGAGCAAATAATCACTACGTTATCATTTTTATCACGAAGTAATTCTAACTCATACTCTTTCCATCCCATCATTGCTTTATCAATCATCACCTCATGAATGGGTGATGCTTCTAAACCTCTGCTTAATAACTCATCAAAATCTGCTGCTTTGTAAACGATAGATGCTCCTGCTCCTCCCAAAGTATAAGAAGAACGAATAACTAAAGGAAAACCAAACTGTTGTGCAATTTCTTTACCTTTTAAGAAAGAAGTCGCCGTTTCTTGAGGCGCCATTGGCACACCAATTTTAAGCATTAATTCTCTAAATTGCTCTCTATCTTCTGTAACATTAATTGCATTAATATCAACACCAATCATTTTAATATCAAAATCTTTCCAGATTCCTTTATCATCAGCTTCAATACACAAATTTAAAGCGGTTTGACCTCCCATTGTTGGCAGCACTGCATCAATTTGCGGGTGCTCTTTTAAAATTTGGATAATTGACTTAGTGGTTAAAGGCAACAAGTAAATATGATCAGCCATAGATGGATCTGTCATAATAGTTGCTGGGTTAGAATTGATTAAAATAGTTTCAATTCCGTCTTCTCTTAAAGAACGTAAAGATTGTGATCCAGAATAATCAAATTCACAAGCCTGACCAATAACAATAGGGCCAGAACCAATAATTAAAATGGATTTAAGGTCTTCTCTTTTTGGCATTGTAAGTTGTTGTGTTAATTAGTTTTACAAAAATAAGTAGTGCTTGGGTATAAAAAAAGGTGTTACTTAAAAAGTAACACCTTATATATTAACAATTGTTAATCATTTATTTTTTATGTCTAGTTTCAGTTGAAACAGATAATTTTTTTCTTCCTTTTGCTCTTCTACGAGCTAATACTTTTCTACCATTAGCAGAAGCCATTCTTTCCATGAAACCGTGTTTGTTTCTTCTCTTTCTCTTTGATGGTTGGTACGTTCTTTTCGGCATCCTATGTATTTTTAAAAGTCTTTTTTATTATTTTTTGCTTCCGAATTTTACCTCGTTAAAAGCGTGGGCAAATATACAACTGTTTTTATTTATCACAAACCCTAAATGCAAAAAAAATGAAAATATTTTATAATATATAAAAAGTATTATTTTTTAGAATGTTTTTCTCTTTTTTATTTGTGATAAAATTGAGAGTTAGTACTTTTGCCCAAACCTAAAGTAACCATGCACAATACTAAATACGTTTTTGTAACGGGAGGCGTAACTTCATCACTTGGAAAAGGAATTATTGCAGCTTCATTAGCAAAATTGCTACAAGAAAGAGGCTTTTCTGTAACTATCCAAAAATTAGACCCATACATAAATATAGATCCAGGAACTTTAAATCCTTATGAACATGGCGAGTGCTATGTTACTGATGATGGTGCAGAAACCGATTTAGATTTGGGGCATTATGAACGTTTTTTAAACATTCCAACTTCTCAGGCTAACAACGTAACTACAGGTAGAATTTATCAATCTGTGATAGATAAAGAACGCAAAGGAGAGTTTTTAGGAAAAACGGTTCAGGTAATTCCGCATATTACAGATGAAATTAAACACCGCATTCAAATTTTAGGTGAAACAGGAGATTACGACATTGTAATTACCGAAATTGGTGGAACTGTAGGTGATATTGAATCTTTACCTTATGTGGAGTCTGTAAGACAACTATTGTGGGAAAAAGGTGAAGAAAACGCTATTGTTATTCATTTAACTTTAGTGCCTTATTTAGCTGCAGCTGGCGAGTTAAAGACAAAACCGACGCAGCACTCTGTAAAAATGTTAATGCAAAGTGGTGTAAGTCCAGATATTTTAGTGTGCAGAACAGAACACGAAATTTCTGATGACATTAAACGTAAATTGGCATTATTCTGTAATGTTAAAAAAGAAGATGTCATACAATCTATTGATGCAGAAACCATTTATGATGTACCTAATTTAATGTTAGAAGAAGGTTTAGATGAAGTTGTTTTAAAGAAACTAAATTTAAGTTCTAAGAAAAAACCTGCATTAAAAAAATGGGGTGAATTTTTACAAAAGCATAAAAACCCAACATCAGAAGTAGAAGTTGCCTTGATTGGTAAATATATAGAGTTACAAGATTCTTACAAATCGATTTCGGAAGCCTTTATTCATGCTGGTTCATCAAACGAAACAAAAGTAAACGTTCGTTGGGTGCATTCAGAAAGTTTAACTCCTGGTAATTATGAAGAATTATTAAAAGGAGTTCACGGAATTTTGGTAGCGCCTGGTTTTGGAGATCGAGGAATAGATGGCAAAATAAAAGCGGTACAATATGCTAGAGAAAATAATATTCCTTTCTTCGGAATTTGTTTAGGAATGCAAATGGCAGTTATTGAATTTGCTAAAAATGTTTTAGGTTTGGTTGATGCGTTTTCTACAGAAATGAAAAAAGATTGTAGAAACCCTGTAATCAACTTAATGGAAAGTCAAGAAGATGTTACAAACAAAGGAGGTACAATGCGTTTAGGCGCTTGGGATTGTCAACTTTCTCAAGATTCTAAGGTATACGATGCTTATAAAAGTGAACTGATTAGCGAAAGACATAGACACAGATACGAGTTTAATAACGACTATTTATCTCAAATTGAGTTAAAAGGAATGAAAGCAACAGGTATCAACCCAAAAACAGGTTTGGTAGAAGTTGTAGAAATCCCTAAGCATCCTTGGTTTATAGGCGTACAATATCACCCAGAATATAAAAGTACCGTTTTAAAACCACATCCTTTATTTGTTAGTTTTATAAAAGCGGCACTAAAATATGCTAAACAATAAAAGAATTAACCTTTCAGTTCGTTGTGCAGTTAAGAAGTAAAATATTTATCGACTCCGCTTCTAAAAAAAGCTTTAGTCCTAATTATAACAAAATACTGAAACAAGTTCAGCATAAAAAACGGAATACTAATTGAATTATATAAAAGCATAAAATTTAAAGCCTTAAAAACATATTAAAAAAGGCTTTTTAACTACATTTGTCGCGTTTTTATCGAGAATTTATCTTGAGCAAATGACAAACTGACATTTAATTTACACATGGAACAAAAAAAATTCGATTACAATTCTTTTATAGGTATGATTCTTCTTGGAGGAATTATGTTATGGTACTTTAACACCAACAAAACAGAAGATATAGAAGAAAAGGCGACTCCTGATACAGTAGAATCTGCGACGGTTACCTCAACAGATTCTACCATAGCAACTCCTTCTTTTCAAAACGACTCAATAAAACAAGTTGCACTTCAAAACAAATTAGGTGCTTTTGCGCAAAGCGCCATTACTGGTTCTGAAGGAACAACCGATATAGAAAATAACCTGGTAAAATTAACAATCAATAACAAAGGTGGGCAGATCATTAAGGCCTTACTTAAGAATTACAAAACGTACGATTCGCTTCCTTTATATCTGATAAAAGACAATAACGCTTCTTTTAATATCAATTTTGGAACAAATGATAATCGTATTTTAAACACAAAAGATTTATTTTTCGAGCCTTCATATACTAAAAACGGAAATAATGAAGTATTGTCTATGAAACTTAAAGTTTCTGATACACAGTTTTTAGAATATAGATATGAAATGAAACCAGAAGAATATATGGTTGATTTTTCTGTTCGTTCTCAAGGTTTAAGTAATGTGATTAATGCTTCGAATCCTATTAATTTAGATTGGTCATTAAAAGGATATAGAAACGAAAAGAGCATCAAGACAGAAAACACGATGTATTCTTACTACTACTATAAAACTGAGGACGAAGTTGATTATTTAAATGCAGGGAATACAGAAGTTGTAAATGATGTAGACTGGGTTGCTTACAAACAACATTTTTTCACATCAAACTTATTAACAGATACGCCTTTTAATAATGCAACTGTAACTTCTACAGACTTAGTACAAGACGAAAAAATTGATACTGTTTTTACGAAGAAATATGAACTAAAAACGCCCTTAATATTAACGGGTGGCGAGTTAAATTATAATATGAAATGGTTTTATGGACCAAGTGATTATAATTTATTAAGTAGTGAAAAATATGAAGGAACTAACTTAGATGAAATTGCAGATTTAGGTTGGGGGATTTTTGGTTTCTTAAATAGAAATTTATTTTATCCTGTATTTAATCTCCTTAAAGGATATATGGGTAACTTCGGATTGATCATCATATTGATGACTATTGTAGTTCGTATATTTATGTCTCCTTTGGTATATAAATCGTATTTATCGAGTGCAAAAATGAAGGTAATTAGACCTGAATTAACTGCACTAAATGAAAAATACCCAGGAAAAGAAAACGCAATGAAACGTCAACAAGAAACAATGGCCATACAGCGAAAAGCAGGAGTTAGTATGCTTTCTGGTTGTATACCTGCAGTATTGCAAATGCCAGTTTTCTTTGCGTTGTTTAAGTTCTTTCCTACCAATTTAGCGTTAAGACAAGAAAGTTTTTTATGGGCACCAGATTTATCATCTTATGATACAATTTTTAAACTCCCTTTCGAAATTCCTTTTTATGGAGATCACGTGAGTTTATTCCCGATTTTAGCATCTATTGCTATTTTCTTTTATATGAAGATGAACCAAAGTCAGCAAGCAAATATGCAAGCACCAACGCAAGAAGGGATGCCAGATATGGGTAAAATGATGAAGTATATGATTTACTTCTCTCCTATTATGATGTTATTTTTCTTTAATAATTATGCAAGTTCATTGAGTTTGTATTACTTTATTTCTAACTTATTAACCATTACAATTATGTTGGTTATAAAGAATTATGTAATTGATGAAGATAAAATTCACGCTCAGATAGAAGAAAACAAAAAACGTCCTGAAAAAGCAAAAAGTAAATTCAGACAACGTATAGATTCTGCTATGAAACAAGCTCAAGAGCAACAAGGAAAACAAAAAAAATAGGCAATGCCTAAAACTAAGTATACAAACCCAAAACTTCATTGTTTTGGGTTTTTCTATTTTAAAATATAGTTTATTGGTACAAGTATTTAAAAAAACAGTTTAGTAATAGAACCCTCTTTTAAGCATACTTAGTTTAGGATTTTTATTTCAAAATTTAGGTGATAACCTGTTCAAACTTATAGCGAAAAACGTCTAACAATTAGAAACTGAAGAAAAGCAAATAGTACAACTAAAAAACTGATGACAAACAAATTATGCTAAATAAAAGAATCGCAAAAATTTTAAGAAAAAAAGGGACTTTAAGTTGTATTCAGAAAGCAGAAATATTAGAAAATAACAGCGCTAAAATAAGAGATTTAAATCTAAGAAATCTAGATTTAGAAGCAAATGACGTCCTTGATATTATGGATAATATTACCCAAGAAAGTGATGCTATATCTATAAAGTCAATAAGTTTCAGCTACAATCTGCTTATTGGAGATGTTGGTGCAATACTTATAGCAAAAAAACTCCCAGCTTCTATGTTAGAACTTGGGTTAGTAGGTTGCGGAATTAAAGATAAAGGAGGAACTGAAATCTTAAATTGGATGAGAACGTCACAAAACCTTCAAATGATATGTATCGAAAACAATAAGTTCTCTGACCAGCTAAAAAAGGAATTCTCTATTTTTAAAAAAGAAAATCCTGAAAAAATAGTAGTTTTCTAAAATAGAAAATTTAATGTTCTGCCTTCAATAACTTAGGAAACTTACTTTTAAACTTGTTCAACCTAGGAACAGAAACCGCTTTAACATAGCCTTGGTTTGGGTTTCTTCTTTCAAAATCTTGATGATATTCTTCTGCCTCGTAAAATTTAGTATGTTGGGTAACTTCGGTTACAATTTTACCATTATAAACCTCTTTATTTAATTTGGCTATTGCAGTTTCTATAATTAATTTTTCTGCATCATTGGCATAAAAAGCAATAGATCTGTATTGCGTTCCATAATCTGGATGTTGTCCGTTTTTTGTAGTTGGATCATGTGAGCCAAAAAAGACAGTTACTAAGGTTTCAAAACTTACTTTCTTCGGATTGTAATACACAGCTACAGTTTCTGCATGGCCCGTTCTGCCTGTTCCTATAGATTGGTAGGTTGGGTTTTTTGTTTCTCCACCTGCATAACCAGAAACAGCTTCTTCTACACCAATTACACTTTCAAAAATAGCTTCTACACACCAAAAACAACCACTCGCAAAATAAGCAACTTTAGTATCCTGAGTTGGTGTGTATGTTGTTTTTAGTTCATTATTCGTCGGATTCGTTTTGTCACTTTTTTTAGAAGATCCTAAACAAGAAAATAAAGACAATGTAAAAACGAGAACAAGTACTGATTTTAAAAATTTCATATCTGATTAATTATAGTAAAATTGAATTTCTTTAGCATACTTTGATAGTCGCAAAATTAATACTATTTATACAGATGTTTACAACTTTAGCATTTTGTTAAGAATTGAAGTTGTAAAACCATGAATAGAATCTTATTTTTGTTGCTATATTTAAATTGCCTTGAGTAAAGACAAAAGGTTTTTTTATAATTTAGTTCTCAACTGCCCGAAAACTAACAAAATAACGTTAACAAGATAAATGGAGCATTTTATAGTATCAGCACGTAAATACAGACCTCAAAATTTTGAGGATGTTGTTGGGCAACAAGCCATAACCAATACGTTAGAAAATGCTATAAAAAACAATCATTTAGCGCAAGCTTTATTATTTACTGGGCCAAGAGGAGTTGGTAAAACATCTTGTGCAAGAATTTTAGCGAAGAAAATAAATCAGCAAGGAGTTAAAGTTGCAGAAGATGAAGATTTTGCCTTTAATATTTTTGAATTAGATGCCGCTTCTAACAACTCTGTTGATGATATTCGTAGTCTAACAGATCAAGTTCGTATACCTCCACAAACCGGAAAATATAAAGTTTATATTATTGATGAGGTACACATGCTATCACAAGCAGCATTTAATGCGTTTTTAAAAACCTTAGAAGAACCACCTGCGCACGCTATTTTTATTTTAGCAACTACAGAAAAGCATAAAATAATTCCGACGATTTTATCGCGTTGTCAAATTTTTGATTTCAAAAGAATTGGGGTTTTAGATGCTAAAAATTATCTGAAAAAAATTTCTGAAAAAGAAAATATAACTGCAGACGACGATGCTTTACATATTATAGCTCAAAAAGCAGATGGTGCTATGCGTGACGCTTTATCTATCTTTGATAGAGTAGTTAGTTTTTCTGGAAAGAATTTAACACGTGAAGCTGTTACCGAAAATTTGAATGTATTAGATTACGATACGTATTTTAATATGACAGATTTATTACTTGCCAATAAAATTCCAGATGTTTTAAATGCTTTTAATTCCATCTTAGGAAAAGGCTTTGAAGGACATCATTTTATAAACGGATTAGCGAGTCATTTTAGAGATTTATTAGTAGCCAAAGATAAAGTTACGATTGCTTTACTTGAGGTTGGTGACACTGCCAAAAAGAAATATTTAGAGCAATCTGTAAAAGCAAGTATTCCTTTTTTAATGGATGCTATTAACAAGGCTAATAATTGTGATTTAAATTATAGAGCGAGTAAAAACCAACGATTACTGGTCGAATTAACGTTAATGCAAATTGCCTCTATCACTTTTGATGGAGAAAAAAAAAAGCCAGCTAACTACATAATTCCCGCTACATTTTTCCAGGCGCTTTCTCCTGCCAAAAAGCAAGTTCTTAAACCAGTTCAGAAAGTTACAACAACTATTCAGCCCCAAAAAATTACTGAACCAAAACCTAAATTAGATAAACCCGTTTTAAAATCTGTACAAAGACGTACTTCATCGCTTTCTTTAAAAAGTATCCATCATAAAAAAGAAGTTAAAAAAACGACTGTTGAAGAAAATTTTGACAACCACCCAAAAGACACTTTTACTCAAGAAAAATTACAATCACTTTGGGCATCATATGTTGTTTTACTCCAGCAAAAAGGGCAAAGTAGTATGGCATCTATAGTGGCTACAGATGTGCCAAAATTAGATGAAAATTTTAAAATATTATTTGCGGTGCCTAATAAACTGATGCAAGATCAGTTTTATAAAGGAAGACCTAAATTATTAGGCTTTTTAAGAGAAAAACTAAATAATTTTGGTATTGATATTATTGTAAATCTTAACGAGACTATAGAGAAAAAATTTGCTTATACCAATCAAGAAAAATTTAATAAATTAAAAGAAAAAAACCCTTTTTTAGAAAAATTACGTCAAGCATTTGAATTAGATTTTTAATCCTTTTTACTAATTAGACTATCATAATTTACAATCACCTTGCCTAAATAAGATAGTTTCAAATTTTCTTTTTTAAATTGATCTCTTTCAAATTCTGAAATTAAATACAGTCCTTTAGAATTTTCTATAAATAAAGGAATTGACTTTTCTTCATTTGCTAATAAGCCAAGAATTTTTGTGTATTCGTCATCAGAATTTATTTCTATTTCATGAATAGTTGGGTCTTCTCTAAAGGCTTCACTTAAGTTAATAAAATCGTCTTTTGGTGTAAAGAAATGCTCTTTATCTTCAGCTGTAGCATTCATAATTTCGGTAGAAGACGCCAATCTAAATGATCCATGTTCACCGAACATTTTAGAAAGATTAGTTAACGCATATTTGTTTACAGCATCGTTTCCTGTCATTGCAATTAAATAACCCACATCATTTAACTCGATATTATCCGTTAAATCATCATCATAGATATTAACATTTAACGCTTCTAAATCGCTCTCAATTGCCTTTTCTATAAAGGTTTTATTAGAATCTATCAAAATAATACGTTTGCCTTTATCTTTTAAATAAGAAGCTATTAATCTAGAGGGTTTAGATGCGCCTAAAATTAAAATAGCATTAGAGCTGTTTAAGAAAACACCTACAATTTTAGCAAACATTCTGGCTGTTGTAGCATTTAATAACACTGTTCCTAAAACAATCATGAATACCAAAGGTGTAATATACTCTGCACCTTCTACACCTTCTTTTAACAATTTACTTCCAAATAAAGAAGCAATACCGGCAGCAACAATACCTCTTGGCCCAACCCAACTAATAAACAGTTTTTCGTTTAATTTTAATTTAGATTTGTATGTACTAGAAAAAACGGCTAACGGTCTTATAATAAAAACTACAATTGCAAATAAGGCTGCAGTTTTCCAGGTATATAACAACATTAAATCTTTCATATTGATGTTTGCTGCTAACAAAATAAATAGAATAGAAATTAATAAAACACTTAACGATTCTTTAAAGTATAGTAATTCTTTTAAGTTTTTTAGCTTACCATTTCCTAAAACCATTCCCATAACTACAACTGCCAAAAGACCAGATTCATGGGCAAAAATTTCTGATTCTACAAAAACCAATAATACAGTAGAAAGTGAAACCACATTTAATAAATAGTGAGGAATCATTTTTTTATTGATAGCATACGCCAATGCATGCGCAAAAGTGAACCCAAATGTGGTACCAAAAAGTAAAATTTTACCAAACTCTATTAAAGCAGTTTTAGTAAAACCTCCTCCACCTCCAACACTAATAAATTCGAAAACCAAAACGGCAACTAAAGCACCAATCGGATCAATTAAAATCCCTTCCCATTTTAATACTGCAGAAACATCTCTTTTTAAAGGAATATTTCTTAAAATAGGCGTAATTACTGTGGGTCCTGTAACGATTATTAAACCTGAAAAAAGAAAAGATAAATCCCAACCTAAATCAAAGGTATAATGTGCAACTATACCTGCACCAAAAAAAGTAATTGTAGAGCCTAGCGTAATAAGTTTTGTTATAACCGGTCCAACATTTTTTATTTCGCTTCTTTTTAATGTTAATCCACCTTCAAAAAGAATGATACTTATGGCTAATGAAACAAAATAATACAAACTATCTCCAGGAAATAGGCCTTTTTCTCCGTTCCAAATAGGTTCAATCCATTTTGTGCCATCTTCACTTAAATAGGTGGCAGCTATTGGACCTACTAATAAACCAATTAATATTAAAGGTAAAATTGCTGGAATTTTAAATTTCCAAGCCACCCATTGTGCCAATATTCCTAAAATAATAATTCCTGCTAATTCTAACATTTTTTTATAAATCTGATGAGTTAGTAAATTTAAGAATGTTTATTCATGATAAAAATAAAATCCATAGTTTTTTTCTTTCTTGTAAAGTTTGTTATATTGTGGAATAACATAATTTTTAAATACTTTATTTGCGAAAATTTGATAAAATCTTAGTTGGAATTGCTTTTTCACCTAATTTAAAACCTAACCTTTTTGAAGCTGTACGATTAGCCAATTTATTTAAAGCCGAATTAATTGGTGTTCATGTTGGTGAACAATCTAAAGAGAAAACAGAAAAATTAAACCAAATTTTACAAGAAGCAGATGTTTTAGAAACAAATTTAAAAACCATTTGGCAAAAAGGTAAACCAGTAGATGTAATACTAGAAACCTGTAAAAACCAACAAATTGATTTATTAATTTTAGGAGCCTTACAGCAAGAAAAATTATACAACTATTATGTGGGTTCTATAGCCAGAAAAATTACGAGAAAAGCACCTTGTTCTATACTTTTATTAATTAAGCCTTCTATTGTAAGAGTAGCTTGTAAACACATTGTTGTAAACGGTTTAGAGGATAAAAAAACTGAAGAAACCATAAAAACGGCATTCATAGTTTCTGATTATTTAAACTGTAAAAAAATTACTATTGTCGAAGAAATAAAACAAGAAGATATTCAGATTAGTGTTAATGATGATATTTCTTTACGAAGAGCCAATATTGCTAGAGAACGAATAGCAACTAGAGAAGACAGACGTGTAAAGAAGATTTTAAATGAAATAGATTGTGCTCATTTATCTGTAAAAACACAAAGTATATTCGGTAAAAGAGGCTATTCTATTGGACATTATGCAAAAATTAAAAGAGCCGATTTATTAGTAATGAATGCTCCAAAAAAATTAAGATTACTAGACCGGATTTTTCCACACGATATCGAATATATTTTATCTGAATTGCCAACAGATGTTTTAATTGTAAAGTAGATGAAAAAACAAAGTACTTTTAAAACATTTTTATCAGATTTTCCGAAAAATTTATTTTCAGGATTTGTTGTTTCTTTAATTGCGCTTCCTTTAGGCTTAGGCTTAGCATTAGCTTCGGGCGCACCACCTATTTCTGGAATTATAGCAGCTATTGTTGGTGGAACTGTAGTTGCAATAATTGGCGGCTCTAACGTTACCATTACAGGACCTGGAAATGGTTTAGTTGTGGTTATTTTAGCCGCAATAACCAACTTAGGAAACGGAGATATGCAACAAGGTTTTTTATACACCTTGGCCGCCATTGTGGTTTCAGGAATTATCATGATTCTTCTTGGTTTTTTAAGAATGGGCTCTTTGGGCGATTTTTTCCCTTCGTCTGCAATACAAGGCATGTTAGCTGCTATTGGTATCGGTATTTTTGCCAAACAGATTCACGTAATGCTTGGCAACACTGCTGCGAAAGGAAGTATTATTGAGTTGCTTTTACAA
>TARA_R110002126_G_scaffold152650_1_pt1 | contig 18166 bp, 9 predicted proteins | sample TARA_R110002126 | Tara Oceans TARA_R110002126 (sample SAMEA4397536) | marine metagenome | biome: Polar Biome; feature: [DCM] deep chlorophyll maximum layer (ENVO:01000326); material: water (ENVO:00002006), including particulate matter (ENVO:01000060) such as... | depth 30 m
CTTATAAAATATGGCAGACTTAATAACATTACAGGAGTACAAAACGGCAGAGGGTATAACTCAGCCTAAGGAAGACGGACGCCTGAATGTTTTAATCCCTTCTATAAGTCAATTAGTAAAGACTTATTGTGGAAATAGTTTTGTAGACTATTACTCTACTAATAAAACTGAGACTTTCAACATTGAGTGGGCTACTCATACGGTACAACTAACGGAAAGCCCTGTAAATACAATAGTAAGTGTAGAGGAGGCCACGGCCTATGGGTCTACTCTTACTGCTCTTACCATTGGCGCACAAGAGTATGCGCTCAATAAGTCAACAGACTGTATACTTAGAACAACTTCTGCAGGCTATAAAAATTGGCCCCTAGGCATAGAGACTGTTAAAGTGGTATATACCGCAGGATATAGTGCAGTGCCCGCCGATTTAAAACTAGCAGTAATTGATTTAATGACTTATTACTTTAAAAACGAACACAAGGAAAGAAGAACTATGGCAGGTGCAAGCATACAGAATGCTAGTACCACAAGTCAGGCTAATAATGTATCTTTCCCAGACCATATCAAGCGAGTGCTTGATTTGTATAAAAACTACTAATGGCTGAGAAGGGGCTACAAGTATTTTTAAAGCACTTAGTTGTGGAGTTAGAGGGCATCGACAGCGAAGCCCTAAGAAAAGTGTACGACTTTGAGCCCCATACTTTTGTGTTTGAACCTACTGATTTATCAGATATAATGATAAAGGCAGCGGCAGACCAAACTCAATATGGGTGGACTCCTTCGGACGTTGAAATAAAGTACATGAAAGACCAGGCCTTAATATATGGTGCTCTCCTAGTAGACGAAGTTAAAGATTTTGGAGGGAGCGACTGGGGAACAAAAGGGTGCAGCTTTCTTATGCTTTCAGACGACAAGCGCTTCAAGGTAGTGCCTATGGGCTGGGAATATAGTATACCAAAGAATAAAGGAAAGACCCCTGAAGAGATCTCAGTACAAAGTGCTTTTAATAAAGTTAAGCTAATGTACAAAACACAGCTAGAGGCTTACTTTCAGAACTTACAAGAGCATTTTGGCAAGAGTAAGATAGAAGGTAGCCAAAAGCATAAAGGTTTCAGACAGAAGGCAGTACTAAAAGGAATAGTAACAGATGCCAGAGCTACAAGTGGGTCCAGCTTAGTTAGGGTTACAGCAGGCCACAAGCACGGAGAGGGAGTTGCAGAAACAGCCGTAGCTAGAGCTATGGAGAGAACTGCTGATAACCTTAGCGCTTTTTTAGATAATCAAAAGATAGATCTATCTATGCTAAAGAAAAGGATGGGGTGGCTTGGTATAGATTTCACCTGCGTACGCGCCACGGACGGAGAGGGGTTTGTTATCAGAATGGAGTACGGCCCTGAAAACAATGCCTTCGGCATAGACATGAAAAAAGCAAAATATGACTTTTTAAAGGGGTGCAAACTAGCTGCGAATTCTTTAATGGGCAAAGGGATGTTAGTACAATTAACAGGCTCAGACTCAATTCTAACTAGAAATAGAAAACTTATTATAAAGCAGGTCGTAGATCAGTTTAAGAAAACTAAAAAAGTAGTCTCAATCAAACACGAAAACACTAAACTTGTAACATCTAAGGGTAAAGCTACGACTACAGTGGGCAAGGTAAAGCTTAAAAAAGAAAAAAAGATTAGTATGGCAGGCGCAAGGGTTTCCGCTCCCAAAGCTAGGAAGAGGCGCCCTAGGCCAAATACTCCTAGTTTAGCCACTATTTTAGGTTTTATAAATATGAAACTACCTAGGGTAGTACAGAAGAATATGGGTCTGCCAGGGTTAGAGAATCAAACAGGTAGATTTGCAGGAAGCGTAATAGCTACAGACGTAAATCAAACAGCTCAAGGTTACCCCAGTATTGGGTATACGTATCAAAAAGACCCTTACCAAGTCTATGAAACTACTAGCGGTAGTAGGCTTGCAAGCCCGGACAGAGACCCTCGTCCTTTAATAGATGAGTCAATCAGAGAAATAGTAATGCAGCTAAGCATAGGCAGAATATATACTAGGAGACTTTAATGACCTCAAGAGTTTATGCATCAAGAAGAAAACGTATAGTAGATGCACTAGTAGATAAGCTAAAAACTATTGACGGCCAAGGGGCCTTTCTAACAGACGTAGGGGGTAATGTACATCCAAGAATGAAATTCTGGGATGAGATAGACGAATTCCCTGCAATACACTTAAATGCAGGGAGTGAGACCCGAGAATACCAAACCGCCGGAATACGGGATAGATTCTTATCAGTAACAGTTCGTTGTTATGTGCAAGACGAGGATGCTCAAGAAGTACTCAATGAGTTATTAGAGGACGTAGAAACCGTCCTAGAAGATAACTCAAGATTACAGTATGTAGACAAAATGAATAATGTTTTTCATACTCAACAAATCACAATCATTAGTATTGATACTGATGAAGGTGTGCTCGAGCCTTTAGGAGTAGGTGAAATACTTTTAGAGGTTCGTTACTAAGAAAATCCTGGCACGAATAAACATTCACGACCAGACTTTTCAAGATCATAGGGAGATAAAACTATGGCTGAATATTTACATTTTAGTAGAGACTCGAAACTCTACATGGAAAAAGATGGGTACCTCTGGTCGATTCCTGTTCTTGATGGATTTAGTTTCTCTCAAGCAACAAACTCTTCAGAGATAACTTTAAATGAAATGGAGGACTCTTCAGGTCGCTCACGTAGAGGTCGTAAAATGTTTACGGATTCTTTGGCACCTGCTGAATGGTCTTTCTCAACATACATTAGACCTTTCAAGTCGCTAGGCTCAAAAAGCAATACAAATGGAGTCGCAGATTCTAATGCAGGAGGTGGAAATCATCATCACGCAGTAGAGGAAGCTCTTTGGGTTGCAATGGCAGGGCAAAATGTTTATTTACCTGCTTCAGGTAAATTTAAACATGGAGCAAAAGGTGGTGCAATTTCTTCCTTGGTAACGACTAGTGGAGGTACAGACGGTGATGATATGGATAACGATAGAACAGCTGGTACTTATAATATTGCTATCCCTACCGTTGCCGCTACGAGCCCTACAGCCCATAACCAAGCTCTTGTAGCTGCTGGCGCAGGCACCCTGGATACAGGCTCTGGAGCTGTAATACAGGTTGTCGTAAGCTCTTTGGGTGTTGCAACTGCAACAATTACAGAAAGAGGTATAGGGTTTGATTCAGGCAATACAATCACTATAGGAAGCCAGCTTCTTGGAGGCGACGCTAGTGGCGATAATCTTGTACTTACAACAACTTCAGAGTCTATTTCATCTGATGCCACTGATATGGATATTAACTTTTTCGACTCTAACCGAGCTGCATTAGGTACGTTTAATCTGTATTTTGTACTCAGCAATGAAAGCGCTGGAAGGCTTATTTACAAGCTGGACAATGCTGTTGTTAATGAAGCTTCTATGGATTTTGATATCGATGGTATTGCTTCAATTAGCTGGTCGGGCATGGCAGCAACCATTAAGGAAGTAGCTACAGGTCTGGGAGCAGGTCAAGTTACTGCTAATGCAGCGGCACCTACCGCGAATGCAATAGGCGCTTTGTGGGTAGATACAAATGACAGTGATAAGCTGCATATATCTACGGCTCCCGGCTCTAGTGCTTGGTATGCAAATATTAGTGAAGGGTCTACGAGTACAAGTAACTTTATTCGTAACCGACTAACTAATCTTACTCTTGCCCCTGATGCAGATTTCAAGATAGCTAACCCTAGCTATCAGGCACAGTATAGTTTAGCAATCACAGGCGGAAACGTAACTATTAGTAATAATATTTCGTACTTGACTCCTGAAGAACTTGGTAAGGTTAACCAACCAATCGAACATGTAACTGGAACACGTACAGTTGGGGGAAGTTTTAACTGTTATCTTGCTAGTTCTGATGCTGCTACTAACAAGAGTAAAAACTTGTTTGCAGATTTAGTTTCTGATACTACTAGTGTTGTTAATAAGTTCGGTATTACTTTGCAAGTAGGGGGAACAGATACAACCAAACCTAGGTTCGTTATTGATATACCTGCAGCGCATATTGAAGTACCCACGCACTCTATTGAAGATGTAATTTCTATGGAGGCTACCTTCAGCGGACTTGGTTCCGGAGTAGGTGAGGGTGACGAAATAAGCTTGAAGTATATTGGAGTATAGGCTGTAAAAAATATTTCTTGACACCGCAGGTGATTTGAAATATAATATATGGTATGAAAGTGAGGGGGCCTTTTGGCCCCTTTATCTTATAAGGGATTCGAATGGCAAATTATATTTTTCAAAAAGAAGCTCAGGTCTATCTTGTGCATAGTGGTTTAAAGTACAGAATAGATATAAAGGAGATAGAGTTTAGCCAGTCTTTTCAGGAAAAAAGTTATGAGGTAAAAACTCTTCATAATCAGTCAGGGTTTGAAGGCTCTAGTATAAATATGGCCAACCCTGCAGAGTTTAGCTTTAACACTCCTCTTTTGAAGGAGAAAAGGCATGAGGTTGTACTTGATCGATTACTTGATTATGCAACTTTTGATTTATACATATCAAATGGGCAAGATGTTTTTAAACTAGAGAAATGCGTTATTCAAGATGGGACGTTTGAGATCAATAGATCAAGACCCCTAAGATTAGGTATTTCTGGTGAAGCGTCTAAGCTGTCAAAATTTAGTGGTACAATACCAGGCACATTATATGCTGTTGGCACTAGTACGACTACTTATATTATACCGAAACTTAATACTCTAACTTTGGGAGGTACTGATATATCTAGCCAAGTTACGTCTCTGTCTGTAGAAATACAGAACGACATTTCTTGGAATAACTATAGTACGGTACAGGGGGCGGTGTCCGCAACAAATGCGTCTACATCTATGTTTCCCTCTAGCTTTACAGTAGGGACCAGAGTACTTGCAGGGGCTATTACTAAGTACTTGCAAGGTACTACAGATGTTAGTACCGGAAGCCCTGATTTACTAACATGGAATACTAATTCAGCTTTAAGGCTGAAAGCGTTAAATAGTGCAGGACAAGGGTTGGATTTCAATATTACAAATTGTTCTTTTACTAACAGATTACAAAATTCAGATATATACTTAGAAGAGTATAGCTGGAGAATGACCCAACGGTCCTCCTCGTTAAAAGGCGAGGGGGTAGTAACTTACATCAATACAACATAACGGAGTGTTAATAATAATATGGAATTAAAAAAACTAGTAGTCGATAGCAAAGCGATGTGGATAGACTTCGGGGGCTTAGAAGGCTTTTCAGTAGAAGTAGCAAACCTATCAAGAAAAGAGCTTACTGGTCTACGAAAGAAATGTACTACAACCAAGTTTAATCGTAGGTCACGAGTAGCCGAAGAAGTACTTGACGAGGATAGGTTTGTAACCGAGTTTTCAAAAGCCTCAGTCAAGAACTGGAAAGGGCTTACTTTGGCGCACTTAGAAACTTTAATATTAATTGATACTGAGGGCCAGGACATGGACGCATTAGTAGAGTACTCAGAAGATAATGCTGAAGTACTTGTTGCTCAATCATCTGAATTTGATACATGGCTCAACGAGGTAGTCTTTGATCTGGATAACTTTCGTAGCAAGCCAGCAGGAAAACTGCCTAGCAAGGCTGGAGGAGATGTTCAAGAATCTTGATTCTGGCCTAACGAGAGATCGTTATTTCGAAATGCAAGAACAAATGGGCCTAGAGCCTGAAGAAGACAGAATTCCTCCTGATATGGAGGATTTGCCAGAACTTTGCCATATAGCATTAGGTATTTATAATCGCCTCGGGGATAGAGTATACCCCGAAATAGGGTATATAGGAAAAGACTATACTAAGATTGGCTTATATATGAAAGTATATGATATAGAAAAGTCCGAGGAAGACTTTCTTTTACAAATTATTGAGTGGTACGACTCAAGGGCTATTAAGCAATCCGCCGACCAATTAAAGCGGGAGTATGCTAAGCTAAAGAGAAAATAATAGTGGCAAGCAATGAAATTGTATTTAAGGTTAAAGTTGAGAAGGACGGAAACCTATCAGTTGTCGCTAAAGAGGCGGAGAAAGCTGCTAAAGGCACTGATAAGGTAACAAAATCCACTGATAAACTCAATAAAAGTCGGAGTAGCTATAGTAAAACCGAGAAGGGCGTAGGCCAGGCGGGGCTTTCTGGTGCTAAAAGTTTTTCCAAGATGCGGCAGGAAATTGGTGGCGGAAGTTCCGGTCTTGTAGGTGCCTACGCGGTACTCGCAGCCAACATCTTTGCTCTAACAGCCGCTTTTGGCGCACTACAAAGAGCTGCGCAAGTAGCGCAGCTCGAACAAGGCCTAGCATCTTTAGGCACCGCTTCAGGTATTGCCTTGAAAAGCTTATCTGCAAATCTAAGAGAAGTCACAGGTAATGCTCTTTCAATGGAGGATGCTATGAGGTCTGTTGCCCTGGCGTCCAGTGCGGGTTTCGACTCGTCCAGCATTGAACGGCTGGGCGATGTCGCAAGAAAGGCAAGTATTGCGCTTGGTAGAGATACGGCAGACTCGTTGAACCGTCTAACAAAAGGTGCTATTAAGTTAGAGCCTGAATTGCTTGACGAACTTGGTATTATGGTTCGTCTTGATACTGCTACGACAAACTATGCTCGTTCCGTTAATAAGTCCGTCAATGACCTAACTACTTTTGAAAAGAGACAGGGATTTATGAATGCTGTTCTGGAAGAAGGAGAGCGCAAGTTTGCTGCAATGGGGAACGTAAAGACAAATTCTTATGACCAACTTTCTGCAACCTTTGCAGACCTAACAAAAAATCTACTAAACTTCTTAAATAACGGGTTGCTGCCTATCGTAAACTTCTTTGCGGGGTCTCAAGTAGCCCTGTTTGGCGCAATGACTCTGTTCGCAAAAGGTATCGCCACCCAAATGATCCCAGGGTTAGCAAATCTAGGTGCAAAGTACGTCGAAGCTCGACATGCAGCAGCTCAATATAGCTTGGAGCAACTAAAAGGGCTAAAAACCATGTCAGGAGGGGGTGTAAGGTTAGGAAAACTAGCGTCTGCTTTTGATCCCGCAATACACGGTCAGGCAGAGCTAAACGAAATGATGGATGCTGCAAAAGCCAGTGTTAAAGCCAATAGTGATCGCCTCACCTCCATGATAAAAAAAGAAAAGGAGCTTGGAGTTTCGTCACTAGAAGCTGCAGCGGCGATAGAGAAAAAGAAAGCCACTTTAGAAGCATCTGAGCAAGCGCTTCGAGATGTTTCAGACTACCAAACCAAATTTACTGCTTCTTTATCAGACGAGACTAAAGCATCGGCCGTAAGTTCTGCAGCTAGCGGTAAGTATGCCGATGCTATGGAATTTTTAAGCCAAGCAAAACGAGAAATGGGAGAGGAGACTCAGAGAACTAATTCAGGCTTGGACATAAATGCACAAAGAATTAATAATGTAGGACTTGCAGCAAGACGAGGCGCACTTAGTGTACGTGTTTTTGGTACTGCATTTCTAAACGCTATTCCTTTAATTGGCCAGATAATATTTGCAATAGGTGTCTTCCTTAGTGTAGCAGATAAAGTAATAGAATTCTTTAAATCTGACGAACAAAAAGAATATGAAAAAATGCTTAAAAAACAGGCAGAAGCTAATTTAGAGTTAGTAGAAAGTATGAAAGCGGTAGCGGCTTATGAAGGCGGCAGATCGAGCATAATTGATAATGTAACTCAGAGTTATACAGCTCAGTTCAACATTCTCACTGGTTTAAACAAGCAAATGGAAGACCTTAATAAAACTGGAAAAACCGGTGGTATGCAAAGTATTTTTTCTGCTGTAAACCAGGGCGGGTACAAAGACATGTTTAAAAGCATGGTAGAAGGCGGCATGCTCACAGCAGAAATGTTGCCAGAGCTGACAAAAGGCTTGAGTAAAGCTGAAGCTCGTTTCGTTACAGCTGCGGTAGAAGGGGGATATTTCGACGGGGTTATGGATAAAACTGCTAAGACCTTATTGACAAAGCTTTTACCGGGTATGGTAGAGTGGCCTACAATTATGCACAATCTTACGCAAAGTACAAAAGAAGCTAACCAAGCTGTAGATGAGTTCTCAAACTCTTTAGCTTTTAAGACAAATGTTGACGCAGTACTTGCTTCCTTTGCTAATATGTCAAAGTCTATGAAGAAGTTGGGCACAGGTACTGCAGAGGAGTGGGTAGCAGGATTTAAAGAAAATGCCGGGTCTAATATGTCAAATCTCATAGACTTAGACGGTATCACTGCCAAAGCCTTCGAAAGCTACAAGTTACCTACAGACAGCGAAGCCTACTACAAATCTGTGCAAAAACAAATTAAAGAAAGAACAGCCGCACTAGAGGGCATATTCAAAACCGAGCAAAGCTTACAAAGATTAGCTAAATCCAAAATAGCTAGTAACAAAGCCATAAACAAGCTACTCGGAACGCAGCTTCTAATGTCAGGCAATGCTAAGGAAATAGAAGAAAACAAAATAAAAATAGCACAGCAAGAACTGGAGTTGCTTGAGTCGCAGCAGAGACTATTTGAAGAGAGCACACTTCTGAACAAGCAAGATGCGGAGTATAAAGAGCGGGTGCTTGCTTATGATAATCAAATAGCGGAGGCTAATGAGCGTACTAAGGACCTTGGGCAGGCAGCGCTTGGCACGGCAAAAGAGAATCTTAGAATAGCAGAACACGCGCAACAAGTGGGACGGACAGTTAATGAAGATATACAAAAAAGGATTGATCTTTTAAAGAAAGAAACATCTGCAAGAGAAACAATTGCTACAAACGAGGCCAGAGCTGCGAATAGAGATAACCCTGCGAATAGAGGTAAAGGAGCTACATCAGCAGCTCAGGACTTCAAGAGAAATTTTCAAGACCTTGATAAAAACGGAGAAACCCTAGAGCACAGAAAATTAAGTGCCATTGCTATAGAAGCAAACGCAAAACACGCTATGGTAGACATGGAAATGACGATGTTAAAATTCCGTCTTCAAGTACTTATGAAAGAAATGGCCCATCAAGATAAAGTAAACGGTATAAAGACTGATACAAGCTCAGTTCAAAGTATAATAGATAATATAGATGGTGAAGGGGGGCTTAGGCAGACGGCTTTAGCTCTAATAACTGAGGAGAGAAAAGCAGCAGAGTCTGTAATTACTGAAGCAAGAGCCGTGGGTATAGAAGCTGTGCAAGAGCAGCTTAGAACGGGTGGCGACAAAATCGGGCAGGGTAGCTCAGGAGAGGCGTCTGCTGTATTAGCAGTAGGGAATGGTACGTCTAGTACGGAAGAGAGTAGAGCGAATAGCCAGACCGGAGAGTCGGATCCTGTAGATGTAAGTTTTCTAGACAGAGTCGACATGATGAAGTCCAATGTGCAGGGTCTTATGGATATAGCAGCTAAGCTAGGCCCGGATGGCGAAGTAGTCTCGGCGGTGACTCTTGGAGCAGTGGCTATCTCAGAATCATGGGGCGGGGTAGCAGATGCCATCAAAGGCGGTGCGGTTGGCATGGAAAAAGGCGCAGCAATAGCAGGTGCTGTTGCTTCTACTATATCCGCTGTTGGGAATATGATGGCTAAGTCTTCCGCCGCAAAAGTAGCAGGAATTGATAAAGAAATTGCAGCAGAACAGAAACGAGATGGTAAGTCAAAAGAAAGCATAGCAAAAATAAAGGCACTGGAAGCTAAGAAAGAAGCTACAAAAAAGAAGGCTTTTGACCAGAACAAAAAAATGATGATGGCGCAAACAATAGCTACTACTGCCGCGGCTGTTATGCAGTCTTTTGTTAATGCAGGGGGTTTTCCTCTTGGTATGCCCATGGCAATTGCTATGGGGGCTATCGGCGCAGCAAATTTAGCTATTATTGCAGGAACCTCCTATGAAGGAGGGGGCTCAGCAGGTGCTGGCCTTGGCGGACCAAGCTCTATATCAATAGGTAAAAGAGACACAAGCTCAGACCTGAGCAAATCTCAATCAGCTCGCGGAGAGCTGGCATACTTCCGAGGCGGAGAAGGAACCGGCGGCGCTGAAAACTTCCGGTCGGCTTTCTATGGAAGTAAGCATAGAGCCTCGGGTGGCAATACAGGATATGTTGTAGGCGAGCAAGGACCTGAGTTGTTTATGCCTGATCGTCCAGGTACTATAGTTCCCGCTGACGATTTTGCAGCCGGAGGAGCAGGAGCAAATGTAACGTTTAGTATAAATGCAATAGATGCTGCAGGCGTAGAAGACGTACTTGTACAGCAGCAGGGTAATATAATTGGAATGTTAAGAGAAGCAGCGAACTCATACGGAGAAAATTTTATGGAAGATTTAGATGAGAGTACTTATACTACTCCAGTGGCAAGGAGGGCGTAATGGCTTTCTCAACAAGACTTCCAGATCCTGCTTACAAGAGACACTTCTCGGGCCAGAATGAGGGCCCAAGCAGTGCGGGGGACTTCGGCCCCGGTTTTGCGTCTGTAAAACTTACTTCTGACCAGAAAGTAATGACGTCAAGAACTAACTCTCAAAGAATTCTAGCAAAAGCGGTAGCAGGGCAGAAGTGGAATATAGATATAGACTACCATCCAATGACACAAGCAGAGTTTCGTCCTATAGATACTTTTTTACAAATGAAACAAGGCGCTCTTACCTCTTTTGATGTAGCTCTTCCTCAGTATAATACTCCTACAAATGCAGGTTGGGTAACAGACCTAGCTACTAAAGCCTTTACAGCACAAGCAATACAGCCAGCAGGGGCTACTAATGTTTTAATTGGGGGAAGTGGAAGCTACGCCCCTAATTCTACTACTGCTCCTACGAACATTCCACTGCCTGGGGAGGTGTTCACTATCACCGATAGCAGCAATAGTAACCATAAAAAAGTTTATATGATAACCTATGTTGAGACAAATAATATATTTGCTAGTACAGCTACGGGCAACAATGCGCATCTACGATTAGGAATAAGCCCTCCTTTAGCTAAAAGCGTTAGTTCCGGAGCTACTTTCAACTTTCTTAGTCCTTTATTTAAAGTAGTTATGCCTACCGCTATCAGATCCTACTCGTTAAACACAGATAATTTATATAAATTTAGCTTAAAATTGGAAGAATACATATGAGTTTTACTAAAACCCTTGACAATGACTTAAAAGTCTCGCTACTTACTGAAGACCCTTTTCTATATGCGCATCTGGTAAAATTTGAAAATGTGCCCGACGACCCCTCTGGGCGAATCGGGGAAAAGGCCAGCGACTATTCTTACATATCAGATGCTTCTTTTGACATTAAGTTTAATGACGGAAGCAAAAGCTTAGCGGGCGACGCCAACGGAGAGCAAACTTATATTGCTAACCGTTTAGCAAAAGTAGGTACGATATCAGAAACAACAGAAGCAAAAGTTAGCAATGTAAACCTTATCATATCTTCTATAGCGTTAAGCTCTCAGTTTGCAGGTTCCGCTACTAATACAGTAACTATATCTAATTCTAGTTCTTCAGGCTGCTCTATACAGATAGCAGGTGTAGCTAGCTGGACAGATCTTGGGTTTTCTGAAGGCGATAAAATAACTATATATTCTGTGGACTCTAATAACGGCAAAAGTGTTACTATCTCAGGCTTCACATCTAATAATAATACGGCCACTTGTATTTACCCTAGCGCAACTACTGATAATGTTAGCGCAGTAACAAATTATAATATCATTCTAGAAACAAATGAAGTTGCCGCCATTCTCAATGATCCCGCATCTGCCAGCTACAACGGCTATATAAATAGAGAGGTAACCATATATAAAGCACATATAGACCCAGATACTGGAGTTATAATAGGTGCGCCTTATACCCTTTTTAAAGGTATTATATCAAAAGCTAAGCTAACCGATGACCCAACAAAAAACTCTACTGTTACTTGGAGTCTTACAAGCCACTGGGGAGACTTTGTAAGAGTTACCGGAAGAATCACATCAGACTCAGAGCATAGGGCATTAGGCGGCGATGGAAGCCCTGACCTTGGAGCACTGCATAGAGATGACTACGGCACAGACCTAGGTTTTATGCACGGTGAGCAAGCTATAAATATAATGTCAATATATCAAGTTAAAGAAACTCGATATAAGCTGAAGAAATCTGGCTTTATATTCAAAAAGTATAAACAGGTGTCCTACGAGGTGGAAGTAGATAGGGAAGTAGACCTGCGTATAAATCTAGAGGCAAAGTACCTTCCTGTTATTTATGGAGTACAACGAACAGATAGTATACCTATTTTTGCCGATTCTTTACAGAATGACCCCACAAAAATATATGTAGCTTACGCAATATGCGAAGGGGAGGTAAGCGGCCTTTACGACATCTATGTAGATGACCAGTCTCGAATTTGTATTGATAAAAATGATTCCGATACAAGGTCTACACAAACAGACGAAAAGACTATTGATGTTATATGTGAAGGCAGAATGGATAAAGGAGATACTTTAAGCTCCGCGCCTTCTATAAGCGGAGAAGCTCGAGTAATCCGTGAGGCTATTTTGAACATAGAAAGTAATGAGATTACAGGGAATACTGCGGGCTGGCTAAACAGTGGCTATTTTTCTGAAAACGCTACTCCAGAGTATTCTGCTGTAAATAGCTCTGCGGGTGTAATTCATGGAAGTCAAACACACCTTCAATACCCTATTTCTTCTAGGTTAATTTTTCATGCGGGCAAAAGCCACCAAAGATCAGACGATACTTTAACACGTATCGCTACTGCGGGTATCTCTTCTGTAGCAAACGGTTTTAAGCTACAGACAGACGCGGAAAAATCAGAGGAGTATTGGACAGAAAACCACAGACTTTTAGATACTGCGTATGTAGTTGCAGAGTATGAAATAGCAGACGGCGACGTAACTATTCCTAGTCTTGATTTCGTTGTCCGTGGAAGAGAAATAGAGCAGTATGATTATGACTATTCTTACACAGAACATCCCAACCCTACCCTCTCTTCGGGAACTATAGCGAATAAAAGAGCTCTATTTAAAACAGGGGATTTTGTTGACTTTTACTCTTTAGAGACCGGTAATGCGTCTTTAGCTACTAACTTACAAATTGTCGATTCCACAGTATATTATAATGCTTCTAATGTAGCTGAATATAAATTTAGGTTCTCAGCAGACCCTTTAGCACTTATACCCGCCACTACCCAGTTTTACATGGTCTCGAACGGTACTGCTAAGACCTCTGATTCTAGGTACCCAATGGTAGCGTGGGACTACAAGTCTCATTCTGGTACTGTATCGAAAACCCTAACTCAGACGATAACTACTACAGCAGGCGATGGGAATGCTACTAGGGCTAATAACTCAACAGGGGCCGGAATTGATATAGACGAAATAGACGCAGACCTTTTAGCTGCTCTTAAAACCGCCTACGCAAACACTGCGTTCCTTAGAGGTACTCAAACGGAAGACGAGTTTATCGCTAATGTTATGAGAGCATACCACAGCCCCGCCAGTGTAACAACCAATAATAAGTTAGTGGACGTTGCCGGCACGCAAAGCGCCGACCCTGCTAAGCTTCTTATATTAAATGCTGTAAAATTAGCGACTAATGCAAGCACGCAAAACGACTATTATAAAGGCCAAACTATAACCATAGTGAATACCGACGCTACTACTGGCGTTCAAAAAAGACAATCACGGAAAATAGTAAGCTATGTAGGGGGGACAGGGAGCGGCTCGAAAATAGCTTATGTAGGAGAGTTCTCTGATTCCGCGCCTACTTCGAGTGCGGTAACAGGTTCTTTTGTGGCAGCAGACGATTCTAACGGTACGTTTATTAGGTTTAATAATGTCTCGGCTTTTCTAGTAGATGACTTTATTTTTTCTACTTCTGATGGCCTAGCCTCTATACCTTCAGGAACGAGAGTTATAAGTAAAAGGACAGTTGCCCCCATAGGAGTATACGTAAGCAATCCAGTAAAACTTACTAAAGGGGCCACCCTCGCCGTCTCACGGGCCAGCGGCACCCAGTCAGTAGATGCAGTAGACGCTACAGATTTTCAGTTTCTGCCCAAACAGGGAGATACCTATGAAATTTCTTCTAAAGGAAATAAAAAAGTATCTATTAATCCAGCGGTACAGCTTTTAGACTATTTAACAAATACTAGATATGGCAGAGGGCTCGAAATAGGTAAAGATATTAACTTAGATACCTTTAAATCTTCTGCACGTCTTTGTGATACCCGATCCGATATTACTCTTATATTGCCTAATTCTGGTACATATACTACAAATGATAGGTGGCATTCAACAAATACAATTAGTAGTGTTTCTTACTTTCAATGGCAGGGCACTATAAAAAGTACTAGAGCGGCAGGTTCTGGCTTCACAGAGGTAACCTTTACTGACTGTATAGGAAAGATTGCTCATAAGTGGTTTGATTGGAAATCCTATGAAGTAGGTAATGTTATATATCATAAAGTAGGCGGCGTCAACAAGATATATCTCAAGACAGGTTCTTCAGGTTCCGTTGCTGCCCCTACTACAGGGAACGCCTCGTCTCTTAGTATTACTAAAGTAGGCACAAGTACTAGTGTAGCTCTTCACGGCATAGCGGCAGGAGGAACGGCGGAAAGCCTATCAGGTGAGAAAGATAACCCTGTTGTTAAAGCCTGGAACGGCCTGAGCTATGAAAAAAGCGGGTATATTTTATATGATTCTGATGATGTAAAATATTGGCGATACATGGGGTGGCAGGAGCAGAACCAACGAGAAGTAACTCGCCACCAAACAAATGCATTAATAAGAACAGATACGCCTCTGTTTGATAATGTAAACTCCATGCTTAAGCACTTCAATGGTATACTTAGATACTCTAATGGCTTATATGAATTAGAGGTCGAGTCTACTGCGCCTGTAATTACCGCAACAGCTCACATACCTACTAGTGCGTCTTACACAGGAAGTGCCGGTGCCTCGGACACTACCACTAACTACCCAGATCCTCGATTTATAACAGAAGGGGATATAATTGGGGCAATCACAGTAGATGACTCAGGGCTAAAAGGTATAGCAAATACAGTATCGGTTAGTATTGCAGACCCTAATATACGTTATGATACTAGAAGTGTGAGTTTCTTTAAGTCAGAGTATCTGAAAGAAGATAGAAACATACCAAAAAAGAAAGACATAAAAACCCCTTTAATTACTAATTATTTTAATGCTCGTATAAATGCGGAGCAGTACTTAGACCAATCACGATTTAGTAGAAAAATAAACTTTGTTATAGGGCCGAGAGGAGTACTGCTGTTAGCAGGCAATATAATAACTCTGAGCTATCCGCGCTTTGGGTGGGTGAATAAGCAGTTTAGAGTATCTAATCTTAGCTATCGAGAAGACTGTTCGGTGCAGGTTACCGCGCAAGAACATAATGACGATACTTATATTATTACGGCTAAAGAGAAAGCCTATCAGACTGCAGGGCCTATAAACGGACCAGGGGATGAGATTCCTGCACCTAAAGCACCTTCGGGGCTGGAGACAGTCGGAGGAAACAATGCTATAGCTATTAATTGGAAAAATACTATTAACTCAGGTATTGAGGGTAGCTCCACTGCTGGATGGTCTACGGAAATTTACTACAACAACCATGCTACTTTTACTAATGTGACAGCAGATACGGTATTTAGTGGGGGAGCTATTTTACTGCACTCCAGCGAGGGCCGAGAAAGCTACCTACATACGATCCCCAATATAACAGATAATACTACTTATTACTATTGGGTTAGGCACATAAAACTCTTTAGGAAACCAAACGGCGCGGCCATTAAAAAACCGTCTCTCTTTCACCCATTAAGCTCTGCCGACGGTATTGAAGGAACAGCGTTGCCCACAGGTAGTGGTAGTGGTGTTATATATCTGTATAAAAGCTCTCCAGGCTCCGTTACCGAGCAGGAGGCAAGCCCTATTTCACACCCTAGTACGGATGCGAGCTTTCCTACTTTAGCAGTAGCACTTATCGGAGCAAATGCAGGAAAGGTAACGGGGGTAGCTACGCTGCCGGTTACTAGCACTGCCAACAGCGGTAGCTATAAAATTGTTTCTATAGGCACCACAGACTTTACTGCGATTGGTGCCGCTAGTAACACAATAGGGCTAGTGTTCACCGCTAATAGTAGTGCGCCCGGTACAGGTACAGGCGTTGTTTCTACAGGCTCCTCAGCCTTAACGAATAATGAAGTTATCGGAACAGATGACACTGGTACAGGCTGGTATACTGTACCAATTGAGGCTACAATACCCACTGATCCTGCCGACCCGTCTGAGGTAGTTTGGATTGTTGCAGCCACCGCCAATAGTGCCGGCACCAGTGATGATATACTGAGAGAGGAGTGGACAAACCCAGTTCGCTTCTCTGGTACAAATGGCCTTAATACTGCTGGAGTCGACTTATATCAATTAGGAAATCTTGAGAGTGCTCCTGCTGACCCTAGCGGAACTCTGGTATATACTTTTGCTACAGGTGTATTGGCTACCAACAATCTAAACGGTTGGAGCCAGACTCCTGAATCTCCTACTATTACTAATAAATACTTATGGAAGATAAGCGCGGCGGCGTTATCGAACGAAGATACTCATACTATTCCTATAGCGGACTGGTCTGCTGCTATACGTTCCGTAACTTTGCCGAGCGATGGCAAAGGGTTATCTTTAATATTAACATCAAGAATAATATCTTATGATAATTCTACTGGAACACCTGTACTATCACCTAGTGGGGCAACTCAAGATATAGCAGTTAGCGTCAATAAACAGAATATAACAGGAACTCCAACATATAGTATTCTTACTTCAGCAAATGGAGCTCAAACTGATCTTTTATTTAGTGGTGATGGTGGTGATGGAGTAATAACAGCCGCTACAGCAACTATAGATGCTTCAACTTGGGATACAGTAACTCTTGGAAAATCTGTTCATATAAAAGCAACTTTAACTGATGACGGTGTAACCTATACAGATACTGAATCAGTACACGCAATATTCTCAGGAGTTAAAGGAGCTACAGGAGAGGATGGCGCGGGTATTGAATATATATTTGCAGTAACTGCGGACTCAAGCACTTCTCCTTCTACTCCTTCGAATGATTGGGGGTTTGACAACCCAACTGAGAGTACCGGTTGGTATGACGGAGCTCCGGCGACTTCACCCACTAATAAAGCTCTTTGGAGAGCACAAAGAGATATTAAAGGACAGCCCACTGGGGCGGACGCAGTTTCGCCAGCGCGACCGAACGGAGTTCTCGGTGATTGGACGGGCCCAGTGGTTGTAGGGCATTTTGGAGATGATGCAGTAACAGGATATTTAACAAACGAGAACTTTACAGCTCCACTGAACAGCAGTAACGTTCCAATCTTAACCGGCGGTACGGGAAATATGAAAATATTTGAAGGAGTAACCGATACTACATCAAGCTGGTCTTTTGCGGGGGGTGGTACTGTTGCAGGTATGACTTGTACAGTTAATACAGCTAACGGCTCTTATGCACTATCTGGAACATGGACAGGAACAACTGCATCCTTTAATATTGCCGCAGCTAAAAGTGGCTATAGTGCTGTAACAAAAACATTTAGCGTGTCGAGAGGTGCTGCAGATGGTGCCGTTTCTACGACACCAGGACCTGATGGAGCAGACTCACCCAGAGTAGTTTTAGGATATGTATATTATACTTCTACATCTGCAACTACTACGAACGCGGTTCAAACTCTATTAACCCAACTAGGGACTCCGACTTATACTTTCTCTGCTGCAGGAACTGATTCAGCTTTCAGCAGTATAACTAACTTCAGCCACAGCCCTCCAACTGCGAGCGATACTAGGAATAAAGTTTTTTATGCTCCTTATACGGCTGTTGAAACTGTTACAGCTGGAACTGCTACAGGGAGTGGAACAGCAACTTTTGGTTCTGTAGCAGAAGGAATAAGCTTTGCAGGTCTAGTTACTTTTCAAGCTTTAGCCGCTGATCTCAACAGCGGTGGCACTAGTAATATAACTCAGATTGATGGAGGAAAAATTAATACAGATAGTATAACCGCGGATAGACTTACAATCGGGAAAACCGGCCAGAATGCCGCCACACCCTCGAGGCTCCTGCTTCTTGACGATTCAGTTAAAATTTT
>TARA_R110002126_G_scaffold22356_1_pt1 | contig 18161 bp, 19 predicted proteins | sample TARA_R110002126 | Tara Oceans TARA_R110002126 (sample SAMEA4397536) | marine metagenome | biome: Polar Biome; feature: [DCM] deep chlorophyll maximum layer (ENVO:01000326); material: water (ENVO:00002006), including particulate matter (ENVO:01000060) such as... | depth 30 m
CCGGGGCCTTTTGCTTTGAAGGAGACAGAAATGCGGAAGAACTATGAGCTTATCCAATCCTGGATTGGCCTGTCGGAGGGGGGCTATGTGCATCATCCCGACGATCCCGGCGGCGCAACGGATCGCGGCATCACCCAAGGTGCCTTTGATGCCTGGAACCGGATGCACGGCCAGCCTCTGCGCCAGGTGCGCGGGATCTCTAAGGCCGAGGCCGAGGCGATCATCGCGCATCAGTACCTCGACAAGGTGGGGGCGGATCTGCTGCCTACTGGCCTCGACTACTGCGTCGGCGACTACGCGGTGAACTCCGGTGTGGCGCAGGCGGCCAAGGAGCTGCAGCGCGTGCTGGGGGTCTCGGTCGACGGCATCGTCGGGGCACAAACCCTGGCGGCCGCCAATGGCGCCGACGTCGAGGCGGTGATTGCCGCGCTCTGTGCCCGGCGCATGCGCTTCCTGCGTGGGCTGCGGACCTGGCGCACCTTCGGCGCAGGCTGGTCGGTGCGGGTCATTGGCAAGAACGCGGGTGCGCAAGCCAATGACTGCGGCGTGCTTGATCGTGCGACCCGACTGGCGCGCGCGGCCGTGATCATCCCGGCGCCGATGCAAAGCGCACCGGCCAAAGCCCGCCCGGCGGATCGCTCGCCCCTTGCCGCGTTCCTGGCGCAGCTGTTCGGCGCGCGCGCCGTCGCCTGATCTCAACACCTTCAGAAAGGAGACACTCATATGGCTGGAAGCATTGGCCTGTTCATTCGCATGGCGCTTTATCTCGGCGGGGCCTTCGTGGCTGGGCAGGGATGGGCGACGTTCAATCCCGACGCCGGGACGCTGACCATTCAGATCGAACCGCTGGTCGAGGTGCTGGCGGGGCTGTCGGTCTTTGGTGGCACCTTTGCCGCCAGTCGCCTGGTCAAGAAGAAGGGCGGCACGACATGAGCGCGCTGCTGTCGCGGATCTGGCTGAAGCTGGTGGCGGGCGTGGCCATGGTGATGGCGGCCGTGGTCGCCGCGCGCCGGGGCGGCCGCCGCTCGGCGCGGCTCGACCAGGCGCGGAAGGCAGATCACCGGGCGGATCGGGGCAGGGCGGCAGCAGCCGACGCTCTGCGCTCCGATCAGTCGCCCGAACAGATCGCGCGCCAGAATGATGAGGCGTGGAAATGAAGCGCGGTGCGGTGCTGATCGCACTGAGCCTTGCCGCCTGCGCGCCGGAGATCCCGAGCGGGGCCGGATGTCAGACCTATGGGGCCGAGCGCAGCCATATGCCCCGCCCGCTGCCCGACACGTCCCTCGGCGCTTGGGTTGCGGTCACTGACGCGGCCATGACCGGCGCTTGCCGGTAGCTTGAGCGGGGCGGAAACGCCCCGCCCTTAACTTGACGACACGCTCCGAATACACAGGGAGCGGATGCGCTGATCGGCAGAGCCTTATCGTGGCTGAACGACACGACCGGCCCTCTCCAGACATTCGCATGCAGATCCAATGCTGTGGTGCAGCTACTCTGAAACGGTCATTCGGGCAAAGCGCAGCATGTTTGGGCAGGTCATGGCCCACCGGACCGCCGTTGCTGCCCCCACCCCACATTTGGGGATGCAACACCAGGCTCTCATGGAATGTGTGATACGCGGGCTCATATCCATTGCGCACATTACGATACCGAAGGTGCGCTTGGGAGGCGGCCACCTTCCGGAATTATGCAAATTTAATCGAGAGTTCTTCTTCAATACCCAACTCAGACAAAGCGAATTTCAATCGTTCGAACTTGTTGGTTGAGTCGATGTTGCCCTCGACAAATTGACCTTCGCCCACCTGAACGGCTTGCCGCAGCGTGCCGGACTCGGATGTCAGCTGTATCCGATCGCCCAGCTTTGTACCTTGAAACGCCTCGGGCTGCGCCTGAAGCAGGTACTCGAGGACTTCTACATAAAGCTTGGAAACCTGCGTCACGTTCAAGCGGGCACCGAGGAATACTGCATACTCCAGGCGTTTGAAGCGAGGCTCTTCCGCCTCGAAAATATTGACCTCTTCACCGCCCTCATCTGTGACAACTTCAACGGCAGGCGCCGGCCAGACTTCAAGGAAGCGCTTTGAGACAAGGTCTGCTCTTTTTTCGACCTGCTTCACACCCCACTCGTCCAGCGACTGAAGGTCCCGATTGAGCCACAGGCGACTGAATCGGTATCCTTGTTCACTGCCGTCTTCATTCATGTCGCGCTTGGCAACGAAGAGCTTGTTGCCCAGGCGCCCGTTATTTCCGGACAGCGTGAGGTTCCCAATGGTGTTCAGATACTTCTCGCTCAGCAAGGTATAGTCTTCCGCAGTCACTGCACTGCGCCATCCCGGCTCAGGGTTTTGCGGAAAAATGTGCTCTATGGTAATACCGGGAACCGTGATATCCACCAGTTCACGATTGTTATGGTTTTCCAGGCGATCGAAGAAATACGTCCTTGTGCGGCTCTTCGTGCTGTAGATGTCCTTGTCCCGCAGCATCGCGATCACCTCGCCATCCCGAGGGAAACGCTGACTGCCGGTACGCTGCATCAAGGATCGCTCGATCGACACCAGGTATTCCTCAGGATCCACCCGATCGTACAAGCTCATGAAAATCTTGTTCAAGGCGTTGGTCGGCAGGCCAAGGATGAAGCGACGCCAGACATAGCTCTGCACGAGGCGCAGCACGGCCGAGAAAACCTCGCGCGTGATGACCCCACCCGTGAAATCTCGATAGACCGGCATTAGGAAGGGGAACGCCACGTTGACTTCCAGGCTCCGGATATAGCGCAACTCGCGTCGAATTGCTGGGTCGGTTTCGAGATCGGGGTTAAGCAGGCGCGCATAGACCTGGGAGAATTCACACAACTCCTCAAGCGCCGCCGACAGCTCGGGGGAGTTCGGAACTGGGTATCGATCTTTGAACTTGTTGTAGACAGCGTTTTTGTTGGGGATGTCCTTCTGCTTCAGGGTCAAGAAATCGCGGATAAAATCCGAAACCCGGCTCTCGTTCACCTCAAGGTTTCGAGCATTGGACTCGATGGGTTCCCAGAAGTTGCGGAACACTCTCTCCTGCTCCTTTCGGGGCAATCCCATGAGGATGTAATTCCTGATCAGGTCTGCCTGCGACAGTTCGAGCCCAGTCGAATTCAAGCTCTCGAAAATTCGCTGCGGATTGTCTTTCTGACGATCGAGCGCGATATCGACAAAGATCAGCTTCGACAGGCCGCGCAGGATGACTTCGAAGTTCGCATCCGTGATGCGACTCTCGAAGAAACGGAAATTCTCGACGAGGCGCGAATAGCCGCTAGCCTTCACGACCTCCTTCGGATCCATGATCTGCGCCAGCGCCACCTTGTTGTTTTCCGTGGGTTTCAGCTTCAGCTTCTCGCTATCTTCCGCGAACTCGTTGATCAGGAAAGTCTTGTGGATACGCTGAGCCTGCTGATCCTTGCCCGTGGCTACGGCATGGCGATAGAGTGCGATATAGGTCAATGTAAGGGTGGTCAGGCGCTGCTGCCCATCGATGATCGTCAGCTCGCGCAGGCCTGATGCCGTGTACACGTCATCGTGGACATAGACGATGCTGCCGATGAAGTGGCCCGATTGCGTTTCGTCCGCGCCAATCGCCAAGATGTCGTTGAACAGCTGCTGGCACTGCACGCGGCTCCAGTCATAATTCCGCTGGTAAACCGGGATTGCGAAGGCCGTCTCGCTACTGGCAAGAAATCGGTCGACGCGGGTTTCAGCGGCTTTCATTAAATGTCCCCAAATCAATAGCTTTCGCCCGAGACTACGCAAATGCGCGTGCAGTGTCACTATCTCAAGGCGCTGAAACCGAACCCAGATCTCGCCAACAGTGTTGATTCCCTGAGGTCAGGCGAAGTGAGCTTATCCGAATGTCGTCTTCCGCTGCGCCTTCTGGATGCAATGGCGCCTGCAGCGAAGGTCGGCTTCCCGCCCGGTCTGCTGGCGCTGCGCAGTAAAGAGGCGAATGATCGAACGTCGAATTTCGCTCAAGCAGCCCATCGACGCCTGTAGGGCGTGAGAACCTGAACGGGCGCGAGGTGCTGACGGATAGAGATGAATGTCCTGCAGATTATGTGAAGTGCCGTAACATAAGGGTATGAGAATTGGATCACAAATTGGGTCACAAAATGGTACACAATTCTATTTCATGTCTCGCAAATAAAGGGTCTATCGCGGGTGCGAAATCCCACCTCCTCCGCCACTTGCCCCCGCGAAAGCGTTCTCTCGATTCGGCTGCGGCTGGATTTTTTCGTGTTTTCAAAGGGGTTTGCGGGGCAGGCTAGGCACCGCCACAGGTGTCAGGAGACCCGAAAGCGTTCTCTCGGCCCGAAATTCTCCGGACCTGTTAACTGCATTGGTTTGGTGAATTTCTTCCAAGACATTGAAAGAAAACGGGAAAAGAGTGCGGCAAGAAATGTTTCCGATCTTGGTCCCACCTATTCAAATAGGACTGGGATCGAACCGCAATCGGGGACCGAGCAACGTGCGCACGGAGCTACCTATAACATTGGTGGGGCTAGTCTTCCTGCTCGATGAGCGCTGATAACCGCGCAACGAAATAGGCGTTAACGAGTTCGATTGCCTCATGGACAGGAAATTGGAAATGCTCGTCGAGATCGTAACCAGAGATCGCAAGTGGCGGTGGTAGCGATAGAAGGCCGTAGTAGAAGATGACGTGAGCATTGCTCGTCTCCGACCAGAGCCCAAGCCCGCGGCCGTAATCGCTGAGAAGCATCTGGGTGCGGACGAGCTCTTCGTGAATAAGGCGCCGCTTTCCTCCATCGTATGAGCCGTTGCCGCGTTTGACATTGTAGGCGTTTAGGGAGCGACTTACCTCGTCGAATACCAAGATGTCGACGCGCACGGAGCGTTCACGATCTCCATACGGAAGGTGCGCTTGCAACAAGGAGTCTAGCCGCTCCGCGATCCGGACCTCCCGGAGTGTGTCATGTGAAAGCTTGAAGTCGTCCTCTGTCCAAACGCGCAACCTTGCGCAGTCCTTAAGCCGCTCAAGTAGGGCCCTTTGAAGGATGGCGCCATGTCTTTTGTAGGCTGAGCTGATAATCGAGGTCGCACGGGAGTACTTTCTACCCGCGATGGGATCTTCCCGGAAGCGGGTTGCACCTAGCCTGTCGATCGTCTCGTCTACTGTCGGCCGCAGGCGCTCGAGGTAGTCTTCGAGTTCCGAAGTCGTGGGAACTGGAGTACCTACAGTCAAATCTTCTTCCTTCGCTTGTGTTCAACCTGAGGCCTCCATATCGTACGGAGATATTGAATGAATATCCTGAGGTTAATGGGGAATCAGTGTAATGGCGAGCATCAATGTGAACGATCTGCGGCCGGCGAGCGAATTCAATCTCGAGCCTGATCCGCGCGTATTGCCGATGCTCGGCGAGATCAACATCGATCAGTGGCGCTGCGTTGCAGAACTCGTCGACAACGCAGTTGACGGCTTTTTGAAAGAAGGACGTGCTGGAAACTCGGTCGCTGGTGCAAAGGTCGATGTCCACTTGCCGCAAGCGGACTCACCTGGAGCGACACTTCGGATTATCGATAATGGTCCCGGCATGACACCAGATATGCTGGAACGCGCCGTACGCGCCGGTTGGTCAGGCAATAATCCAATCGATAGCCTTGGGCTGTTTGGCATGGGCTTCAACATCGCCACGGCTCGTCTTGGTTCGGTCACCGAAGTTTGGACTACGCGTAAGGGTGAGCGTGAGTGGCACGGACTCCTGATCGATTTCGACAAGTTGCGTCTGCAGCGTCACTTTCGGACGCCGCGTTTGTCGCGCGCAAAGGCCGATCCCGATCAACATGGTACCGAGATTACGATCAAGCAACTCAAGCCAGAGCAAAGAAAATGGCTCGCAAAAAACGCGAATCAAACGGCAATACGCAAACGGCTCTCGCAAGCTTACTCTTCGATGCTTCGGCCGAACGGAATTCCAATCAGTTTCGAGCTCTATGTGAACCACAAGCGCGTCGAGGCGCGACGTCATTGCCTGTGGAATGAAGATCGGGTTGTTCCCGGGCCCGGTGGAACAAATATTCCGGCAGTTATCAGTATCAATCATGAACTCGCAGCCAGATTGTACTGCATCAATTGCATGAGTTGGCTCGTAGATGCGGAAGTGGGCGGAACATGTCCGAATTGCGAAACCGCTAAGTCTGTAGTCGAACGTAAACGCAAGGTTACGGGGTGGCTGGGAATTCAGAGATATCTCGACCAGTCCGAGTTCGGTATCGATTTTGTTCGCAATGGGCGAAAAATTGAGATTGGGAACAAGGACCTTTTTTCCTGGAGCGATGGGGAAAATGAAGAGCGGGAGTACCCGATTGACGATCAGCGAAACCGAGGCCGCATAGTTGGTGAGATCCACATTGATCATTGCCGGGTCAGCTATGCTAAAGATCGTTTTGATCGTGCAGATCCGACATGGGATGAAATGTATAGAGTCATCCGAGGAGAGGGGCCGCTTCGTCCTGAAAAAGCTAAAGATCTTGGCTATGGCCCAAATGAATCACCGCTCTTTCGACTTTTTAAAGCTTTCCGACGGACGAGTCCTCACTCCAAGACTGCAGGCGCCTACGGACGAATTTTGATCGTCAAGGACAACGCTCGCGCCGTCGAAATGGTCAATGCCTTCCACGATGGCAATCCTGACTATCAGGACGACAGTAAATGGTGGGAGCTCGTTGAGGCCGCTGACCGTGAGTTGCTCTACGGCGCCGGCGGACGAGCAACTGGGGGCAAGGAACCGACATCTGGTGGCGATGCACAACTTCCGCCAGGCCTCCTCGGCGGCGCAACATCCGGCGGCGATACGCCTGATCCAGATCCGGCAACGCCTCCCGAGCCAGAGAAGGCCGCAGCACCGGAGCGTCGAGAAGCGCCACTCCTTAGTCGCCGGTATCAACATGACGGTACTGGCATGAAATGGAATGTCGTCGCATATGAGGTCGACTCCAAGGACCCCGATTTAGCGGGAGATGCTCCGTGGGCCATGATTATGGGTGACGTGACGACGAAGACCCATCATTTTCTTTTCAATCCTGCACACAAAACCTTTGAATCAATCACAATGACACCAAGGGACGCGCTCCTAGCGCATCTCGCTTACATGACTGCGGATCAGACTCGCAACTCTAGCCAACAGCCCGACTTTGCTCAATTATTCGCGGATTTTCGGGACGCCTATGGGGAAGAGACGGCTCTTGACCTAAAGGCATTGCCCAATACTGCCACGTCGGTTCTAGTTGATGTGGCTCGTTGTCTTGTTTCGGTTTGTCCTGAGGAGGAACGCGCTTCTCTGTTCAATGACTTAGGCGTGGATGAGCAGACTGCGGTTATGCGCGCGTTGGCAGCAAAAAAAATCAAGCCTTCCGAGGCCACGGTGAATGGTAGTTTCCTTCTTTCTGGGCCACTCGAAATTGTTCGAATTGCCGTTGAGAAACGGCCGGACCTATGCTTCGATGGCAAGCTTTGGGATTCCCCTTACGCTGACCTCGATTACGGCGACCCGCAAATCACCGCAGAAGCACGCGCTGGTGTCTTGTCGCGTTATCTTGCTCTAATTGACGACGCTGTTTGGCTCTCCAAGCAAGACAGCGGAGATCTTGCCAGCAGTTCACGGAGTGAGGTCATTCGGGCTGTAATGTCTCTGGAGCTATTGAAACCAGATGTTGAGATCTCTGCATGACGCACTTTCTTGACGACAGGCGACTCCTACGTGGCCCATGGCAAGCGTTTGAGCGCGATGTTGCAAGAATTTTGATGCATGCAGGCTTCGATGATGTGCGCGTTGTTGGTGGTTCGGGCGACAAAGGCGCAGATGTCGTTGGCGTGAAAAACGGTGAGATTTGGGTTGTGCAGTGCAAACACACCACGACCGCCCCGCCCACGAAACATGCCGTCCAAGAAGTTGTCGATGCCGGAACATACTATGGTGCCAACCGTATGCTTCTGGCGACTTCACGCGCGGTCGGTGGTGGAGTCCTAGCCGAAATCGAACGTTTCCGCCGGATAGGGATCAATGTCGAATTACTCGATCCAGCTCGTCTTGCGCACCTTGCTCAAGAAGTCCCCGAGTACCCTAAGTCGAGAAGGGATCTAAGGCCATATCAGCAAGAGGCAGTCGATAGATTTCGCGAAGGCCTCACGGACACGGGTCGCGCTCAAGTCGTGCTTGCAACGGGTTTAGGCAAGACCGTGGTAATGGCGGAAGTTGTTGCGGATCTTTATCGTGATGGCCTCATTCGCGAAAACCGGGTGCTCGTTCTCGCCGACAAACGTGAGCTCATTCGACAGCTACAATTCGGATTTTGGCATCAGCTGCCCAAGTGGGTTCCAACGCATATGCTTTCGGGCGATGAGACCCCATCTTTCTACGATGGAATCACTTTCGCGACGGTCCAAAGCATCATTGGACGTGTCGATGATTTGCCAAATTTTGGCTTGGTGCTTGTCGATGAGGCGCATCATATCGGATCCGCTAGTTTTCGGCGTGCGCTCGCTGCTCTTGAGCCACCTATGGTCGGTGGAGCAACGGCAACGCCGTGGCGCGGCGATGGTTTCGACATCGATGAGCTATTGGGCAAGCCGCTTGTTCGGCTCGGTATCTCAGACGGCCTGAGGCAGAAATACCTTTGCGAGGTCGATTATCGGCTGTTGGCAGACAACGTCGACTGGGAGTTTGTACAGGAAATCTCTTCGCACAACTATTCTCTAAACCAACTGAACAGGAAGCTTTTGATGCCAACTCGCGACGATGAGGCGGCCAGGCACATTGTCGAGGCTTTCCGCAGCGAGAAGCGGCGGGGTGGGATTGTGTTCTCTCCAACGGTTGATCACGCTGAGAGTTTCGCGGGAACACTTCGTGGTTACGGATTGCGCGCTGAATCTATTTCGTCGAGGCAGGAAGCCCGCGAGCGCGATCGACTTATGGCAATGTTCCGACGAGGGGACATCGATGTATTGTCCAGTGTTGATTTGTTTAACGAAGGCGTTGACGTGCCTGATGTTGATCTAATTGTCTTCATGCGCGCGACGCATAGCCGTCGGATCTTTGTCCAGCAGCTTGGCCGGGGGCTTCGCCTGAGCCACGGTAAAGACAAGGTAATCGTGATGGATTTCGTGACCGATCTGCGTCGAGTGGCGGAAGTGATCGAACTTGAAAAGGCCGCTGCGGGTCCTGTCGAGCGGCTGCCTCTCGGACACAATCTCATCAATTTCCGCGACGCATCGGCAGGAAATTTCATGCTCGAATGGATGAAGGATCAGGCGGATTTGATTTTGCGCGAGGGTGACGCGCAGTTAGAAGTTCCGCAGTTTGAGTTTCCAGCCGCACCCCAGCCGGGAGGCGTGCAATGAGGGTGCCCGTGAGCGTTCGAAGCGAGATCAAGGAGCACCTGTGGGCAGAAGCTGATCGGCTCAATTGGTCGGCGCTTTCGGCTACCGATAAGTCGCGTTACTACTCGGTGTGGACCGAGACGGAGAGTATTGGCGGAAGGCTGGGTCAGTACATGGACCCGCGAAAAGTTCGCGTTTATATCAAGGATACGCTCCTCAAGTCATACACTAGGGAGGCCTCAGCCAACCCCGCGCGCGTATTCCGGGTGCTCGGGATTGACGAGGGTGCAGAGGTCAGCGCGACTTTCATTAAACCGCACGGCTGCCTTCTCCCCGATGGGCGCCAGATCGCTTGGAGCAAGGCAGCTGACTGGAAGGCAACGTTGATGGCCCTGCATGAGCGTGCTTTCGAGAATAGCGAGCCTTTTGCAGCTGTGCTGACCGAATCTTCAGCAAAGTTCGGGATGGCAACCCAGCGCGCAGTCGTCGAAAGCGCGGCGGACAAAATTGGCATCAAGCGCCTGATTTGGTTGGACTAACTAGTATGAGTTCGGAAGTTCTTCTTGTCGGTCCACTCTGCGTGCCATTATAAGGATGCGCGTGGATACACTGACGCCAGAACAGCGAAGCGAGCGCATGAGCCGGGTCCGCGGCCGTGACACCAAGCCGGAGCTGCTGGTGCGCCGCCTGGTCCACGGTATGGGCTATCGCTACAGGCTTCATCGTCATGACCTGCCCGGGAAGCCTGACCTAGTCTTTCCGGCTCGAAGAAAGGTAATCTTCGTGCACGGCTGTTTTTGGCACCGACACCCAGATCCGGCGTGCCCGCTGGCGAGACTCCCGAAATCCAGGCTGGACTTTTGGGGCCCGAAGCTGGAAACAAATAGGAAACGGGACGAGCGTAATATCGTCCTGCTCGCAGAACTCGGTTGGGACGTCCTCGTGATATGGGAATGCCAAACAAAAAACCGAGAGGAATTGCAGGCAAGGATCGGGGAGTTCCTGGGATGATGAGATCGGTCGAGCTGTTCGTGGGCGCAGGCGGGCTTGGGATCGGCGTCAGCCAAGCAGGATTCCGCCCGGCTGCCGTCATGGACTGGGACCGATGGGCGTGCGACACTCTCCGCGAGAACAAAGATCGCGGTCTTGATCCAATTACGCACTGGCCGATTCATGAGGGTGATGTGCGGCAGTTCGATTTTGGGACCGTAGGCGGCTCCGTCGACCTCGTTACGGGCGGACCGCCCTGCCAACCTTTTTCGATGGGCGGACGCCACCGCGCATTTCTCGACAGCCGGGACATGTTCCCGCAGGCCATCCGTGCCGTGCGCGAGCTTCGACCTAGGGCTTTCATCTTCGAGAACGTAAAGGGGCTTACGCGCAGCAGTTTCGCGAATTACCTCGAGTACATTCGACTGCAGCTGACCTATCCCGATCTTGTTGCCAAGAGGGAAGAAGAATGGCTGGCACACCTCGCGCGCCTGGAGAACCATCACACGAAGGGAACCGAGAAGGGCCTGCACTATCGAGTGGTGATGCGGGTTCTGAATTCGGCGAACTACGGTGTCCCCCAGCGACGTGAGCGCATCTTCCTCGTCGGGTTCCGTGCCGACACCGAGATCGAGTGGCACTTTCCGAAGCCGACCCACTCGCGGGACGCGCTGCTCTGGTCGCAATGGCGCGAGGAGGTCTATTGGGACCTGCACCGCGTCTCTCGCAAGAACCGGCCGGATGGTGGTGCGGCGCAGGCGCGGGCCTTGAAGATAGCTGAGCGGCCTCTGGACGAACCGTGGCTGACCGTGCGCGACGCGATCTCCGACCTTCCGGATCCGGAACATGCGTCCGGCACGGCGCTGGACTTTCATGACCACCGGTTTCAACCCGGTGCACGCTCCTATCCGGGGCACACGGGAAGCCCACTTGACGAGCCCGGCAAGACACTGAAGGCGGGCGTGCATGGTGTTCCTGGAGGCGAGAACATGCTGCGCAGGCCTGATGGCTCGGTGCGCTATTTCACGATCCGAGAGAGCGCTCGCCTGCAGACCTTCCCCGACGACATGGTGTTCCACGGCTCGTGGACGGAGACGATGCGGCAGCTCGGAAACGCCGTCCCGTGCCAATTGGCTCGGATCGTCGCCACAGGCGTTCGAGACAAGCTCAGCGCGGCTTAGATCTGAACCCCGTGAGCGTACTGGCGATCTTCCTTGTACAGGATCACGTGGCTCACGAAATAGGTCGCCTGCCAGCCAGCGGGCAAAGCAGCTACGATCAGCTGCATTGCTCTTCGCACTGAGATGGGACCGGGTGGAATCTCCAATTGCGACGCTGGCATGTCCGGGTGAGGATTTAGCCGATAGTCATGTCCTCCGACCTTCGTTCGTGGCGGTGGTAAAGAAACCTCGTAGCGCAGGGTGTAGGGAAGCACATCCTTCAGTGCCATTAGGGCAACGTGAACCGTCGTCTGTCCCGTCGCAAGCAAACTATGCGGAGTATCAATGTCGATCGGAAAGCGCGCGTCGAAGCCCTGCTCAGGCTTGTTCGTCGTCTCGCGCTCGCGCCCTGGATCATTGGACCCGAAGCCCGATCCGTTCCACTCCGAACCGTAGTGGGCAATCAATCTGGATTCGATATCCATCGCGGTCAGAACGAGGATCCGCGCGGCCTTGAACTGGACATCTTCGGGCCGCACGTTTCGCCGTTGCTCGAACTTCCGCGCGTGCCTAGCCAGGCGGGTTCGAAGCCCAGCCTCCGCATCGGTTTTCCCGACATAGCGGACCTCTCCGTCGTGGATCAGCAGGTACACGCCTTGGGCGTCGGGAAGCGCCTGGGCGTTGTCTAGGGTGAGCGGCGCGCTACCCATGGCATCGAGCGTGGGGATGAGCTGGTTCATGACTGCACCCATCAGGTCCAACTCGAATGCGATGAATCCGTCTGCCACTCGTCACTCCGATTCCCATGCCCTCTCAGATGCTTAGCACGTGGGAAAGATCCGCGCACTCCAGCGCGGGCAGAATTTTTTGTCAGACTTGAGTTGGCTGAAAGCGCTCGCTAAAGCGCGTATAGGGCTTTTTTACGCATTCTTGGAATGTCATGGTGTTTCTGCTTGACGGACTGGCGGTGGCCCTATGACCCGTGGAACTCAAGTTTGAAGTTCATCAATTGATCCTCCCACTCGGTCGGAAATGGTTCCAGAACCCGCGCCAGCGTTATCTCCGGCCCCTGTTGCCCATCCAAGATCGCTTCGACGATATCCGGGGCGAGCAGCGTCAACCGCAAAACGCGAGTCATGTATGATGGCGCGATCCCTTCGCGTTTGGACAGTTCGTTGATCGTCGTGAAGTCCCCGGACTCCAACATCCACTTCCACCTAAAACCGCGGGCCAGAGCCTTCACCAGCGTGTTGTCCGTTCGACGCGGTTGCTTGACGCCCTCGGGCAGCTGCATCTCCTTTCGCCCACCGCGCTTCACGACACGGAAAGGCACGTGCAGCGTCACGGTGTCCGGGATCGGCGTCCTGCTGGTCATGCCGCCGCCTCAATACCGCCTGCAAACATCTCGCGCGCAAGGCCACGGAGGCCGTCGACGCGCAGCCGGACATTGAGCCCGTCCGTGCCGATGTCCACGCGCTCGATCAGAAGCGCCACGATGCGTGCCTGCTCGGCGGGGAAGAGTTCATCCCAAAGCGGATCGAGCTGCTGCAGAGCCGCGCGGGCATCGGCCTCGGTGATGTCGTCGGCATTGGCGCGTGCCGCCTTCCATGTCCCGGCCACGATCTCGGGTTGGCGGAACACTGTGCGAAGCTGATCAATGACGGCGGTTTCGATCTCACCAGCCGAGACACGGCCCACGCGACACGATCCGGCGCCGTGCTTCAGCACGGTCTGGCTGACATAGTAGCGATACAGCCGGTCGCGTTTGCGGGTGTGCGTCGGCGAAAACGCCGCGCCGTCCGGTCCATAGAGCAAGCCTTTGAGCATGGCTGGTGTTTTGGCTCTGGTCCGGGCCGCGCGTTTGCGTGGGCTTTCCTGCAGGATGGCATGGACGCGGTCCCACGTCTCGCGATCGATGATGGCGTCGTGCTCGCCGGGATAGCTTTCGCCCTTGTGGACCGCCTCGCCAATATACGCGCGGTTGTTGAGCATGCGGTAGATAAACTTCTTGTCCATCGGGTTGCCCTTGGGGGTCAGTATGCCCTTGGCAGCGGTTTCGCGGGCCAGTTCGGTGCCAGATCCGATTTTGATAAACCGCTCGAATGCCCAACGGACATGCGCTGCGCGCTCCTCGTCGATGATCAGTTTGCGACTTTCAACGCGATAACCGTAGGGCGGAACCCCGCCCATCCACATCCCCTTTTTGCGGCTCGCCGCGACCTTGTCGCGAATGCGCTCGGCCGTGACCTCGCGCTCGAACTGGGCGAAGGAAAGCAGGATGTTTAGCGTCAGCCGCCCCATTGATGTGGTGGTATTGAACGACTGCGTGACCGAAACGAAGGTCACGTCATTGCGGTCGAACACCTCGACCAGCTTGGCGAAATCGGCCAGAGAGCGGCTGAGGCGGTCGATCTTGTAGACAACGACCACATCGACAAGCCCGTCCTCAATATCCGCCATCAATTGCTGCAAGCCCGGGCGGTCTAGCGTGCCGCCAGAAATGCCACCATCGTCATACTGATCGTGGACGAGCACCCAGCCCTCGGAGCGCTGGCTAGCGATATAGGCCTCGCAGGCCTCCCGTTGCGCGTGCAGACTGTTAAATTCCTGCTCGAGCCCTTCCTCGGAGGACTTGCGCGTGTAGATCGCGCAGCGCAGTTTCCGGACAATTGGCTTGGTCATGCGCGCCTCCGGTGGTTTTTCAGGCCAAAGAACACCCAGCCGTTCCAGCGCGTACCGGTGATGGCGCAGGCAATGGCTGACAGCGATTTATAAGGGCGACCCTGCCAGTCGAAACCGTCGGCGGTGACGGTGACGAGGTGTTCAACGCCTTGCCATTCACGGATCAACCGCGTCCCGACGATGGGCGTCAGGTCAGCGCGGATGCGGCTCTTTTTGCGATCACCGCCATCAAGTTGCTCGCCAAGGGCTTCTAGCCGCTTTACCGTTTCCGGCTTCAGGCCGCCATAAGCCAGCTCCTGGATGCGGTACGCGAGGCGACTTTCGAGGTAACGGCGATTGAACGGCGGCGGTTCGCTGTCGAACAACTCCCGCCATTGCGCCTTTAGGTCAGGCGTCGATGTGGTCTTGAGCGCGGCCAGGCGCGCGGGGATCGGATCGTGGGTCGTCATACATTTCTCCGGTGAGTTGGAGTTGCATGACGCCATTCGTCGGCCGGATAGTGTAGTCCACTTTCTCCAGTATCGTCAGATACTTCCGCCCGATCACGCATCCGCAACCGAACCAGCCCGAGCGCCAGCAGGCCGCATAGCTCGGCGCGGCGTTCTGCGGGCGTCATCTGGTCGGGTGGCAGGGGGGTGGGTCGTTTCATGTCTTGGGTGGCCGTGCTTGCTGGTGTCGTTACCAACCAAAAGCCACCGAGAAGGCCTGGGCGGGACATCCGCCCTCGCCAAGCGCTGATGAGAAAGCGAACAGGTGGCGAACATCTGCTCTTGTGAACCTTACTTTCGTCAACGATTATCGGAGGTTGAAACAAGTTAAGAGATAACATGCATTGAGGTGAGTTAATGGCGCAAAAAGCAAATCCGATTGGCCCGAATATCCTCGCGTTGATCGAGGACGCGCGGATCGACCTTGCACGCGCGGTGCTTGCTATTCGGGAAGGCGAGAACGAGCCAGAGTTCAATTTGCCCGAGGAGACTCCAAATCCTTCAGATGAAGAATCGGTCAGCGAATTTCGGCAGAAAATCATTGGAATTTTGTCAGATTTTGATCTGGACGAATTGCGGCCAGCCGAACAGCGCTGTCGCAGGATCCGTGCACTTTCCGACAGCAAGGGCATTTCATCCCTCGCTACAATTGTCGACAAGCAGTTCACGGAAGAGCAGGCGCAGGAAATCGAGGCGCAGCCTGATCCGCTCTGCAGGAGCATCTGGGCGTTTCTCAACACACGTCAGACTTTCGAGGATGCGGAGAGTTTTCATTTCGCACGCCAATTCCGCGACCACGGTAAGATGTACGATGCGTTCGAGGTCGAGTTGGAAAAGGCGATCAACCTTGACGCAAACGCAATCGATGAAACCGCGCTGGCGTCGAAGATCACGGAGGTCCTCGAACTCAAGACAATCTGTACGGTTAAGGCGCTCGACCTGCCTTCTACTGAAGCGCATCCGACATCAATCATGCTGATTGTCCGTCACGGCGGCCCATTGTCGAGCGTGCACGACCATCGCGACGACGGGCGGCGGGGAACGATCTATTTCCGACCGCCAAACGAAGCGACCTTGATCTACACCCCATCAAAAAGGCAGATCGAAATTTGCGCCGACAGTCCGGTTGTTCGGCAGAAGGTGGGCGATGCCTTCGCCGAGGTTACGCTGGAACACGACATTTCTCAAAAACCGCTGACCTGGAAGCGCTACAACCTCAGCCGTTTCCGCACATCTCTGGCACTTTCAATCCCGAAGATCGAAGGTGTGGAAATCCAGGTGGCGCGGGTGCTGGAAGTGGAAATCCGTCTGGGCCACTGGAGCCGAAAACTGGCTCTCAAGGTCGCCATCGATGATGACATCCAGGAAATCGCGACAAGGTATCTCGGCCGGGGCAACATCTTCCGGAGGGCTGCCAGTTTCAGCCGCATTGGCATTGCAGTAAAGTACAACCGTGCAGGCGACGCCAAGGAACGCTCCCTCAACATCACTGTGTCAGGCGTCAAGAGCTGCAATCTGCAGAGCAACAAGGACCCCGACGAACGCAGCCTCGGATTTGCGTTGCTGCACGAATGGGGGATCCTGAGCGCCTTCCGTCAGATCGACAACGGCGATTTGCGTGCCATGTTCGCGCAACTGGTGGACCTCTACGATCTCGAGGAAGACGAGGTCACGGGTGGATACTTGCGTGAGATCGGGCTTGATCCTGATCGTCTGATTGAGGGTGGGCTGCTCGAGCGGCGTGACCGGCAGGATGTCGTGCTGATTGACAAGGACGACATTGACGGTGAGGTCGAGATCAAGCCCTCATCGACGCCAGGAATGGTCTCGGCGACAGGTCCGTTTGGAGAGGATGCGGGCGAACATCCAGCGGCCGATCTGGAACGCTATCAACTCAATCGCGAATGGCTTCAGGAAACCGTGCTGAAACTCATCCGTCCATTGCTGACAAGCAAGGGAGCGCAGGTCCTTGATCAGGATTTGGTCCTGATGGGTGACATGGGGACGGATGGCCATCGCAAACCGGTCTATTTCGCGCGGCGTTTGGGTAATCCCCAGGTCATCAACAAGCTGGATCAACTCCTGCGTGCGCGGAATGCGTCTGGGATCGGGATCGTCCTGACATCCAGCGTCGATACACTCACCTGCCTCGGGCCGAATGTCGTCGTTCCGGTGCTCACGCATCTGTCCGATGAGGGCGAAGACTTGGTGCTGTCGCGTGATGCGTTGGCGCAGACCTTCAGTTCTGGACGGAATGTTGCCGCGGGGGGCAGTTCAGTCGCAGTGCTCAAGTCAGGCAACCAATCCGCTTCATTGTGCATCCCAGGAAAAGCACCGCTTGCCATTCTTGGTGCAAATCAGATCCGGATCTTCGAAAAGCTGGTAACGGCGCATCTTGCCGGCAGTCCTGATGTCAAAACCGCTGACCTCATCGAGGATACTGGCGTCAAGAGCCCACAGCAGGCGTTCAAGAAACCGATGTGGGAGAGCATTCTTGACGTCTATATCGCCAAGGGTTCGACCCGTGGATATTGGCGACTTGTCGTATAATCTGGCCGATCTCGGCGGGCCGGTCTGTCGACGGTCAAAAATATTGCGGGCGACGGTCTAAAAAACCGCTGTCTATTGGAAAGGCTCACTCAGTCAGAGGAGCACTTCCATGCCGACTCCCGATACTTCACGCCAGCCAGCCCAGATCAGCTGGGCCGGTGGCGCAAAATCAACCCCCAACCCTTTGACCTCGGAATGGCGCTGTACGCGCTGTGACAAGCTGCTCGGCGTTTGCCGGGACGGCCGCATGCACCTGCGCTTTGCGCGAGGGCACGAGTATTTCGTGGGCTTTCCGGTCGTGGCCACGTGCCGCGGCTGCGGAACGCTGAACCAGGCGACATCACCCGCGCGCTAAGGCGCACGTCTCACCATTTCCCTGAAGTCGCAGAGACGCACGACGTCCTGACGTGGCCACGAAAAGGCGCTGGACGCCTGGCCGCAAGGCAGGCGTCCAATGTCCATCGCGTGGCACGAGATCCGTGATCACCTCATGTTTTCTTCTTCAACTCTTGGTTTTCAACACACCTTCGATGAGCTCCGGCGCAGCAGCGAACCGCTCGCGCATTTCGCTGATCCGGCTGCATTGCTGGACACGCTGCAAGTCGGCAGCCGCGGGCCAGATGAGAAGAACCGAATATTGGTTGCTCTGGTCCGGGCTGCACAGTCTGGCGACGAGGCCGCCGATTGTGCCCTGACGCTCATGCTGCTGGCGCTCTGGCCGGGGCTGGATGCCGTTCGGCGCAGATCGACCTGGCGCAGGATCGGCACCGGTGACGAGGTTGCATCTGAAATCCTGGCACGGGCCTCCGAGGCCATTCGCTGTCTGGATCTGCAGCGCGTCAACTGGATCGCTTCCACCATCCTCCGAAACATCGAGCGCGACCTGATCAGAACGCGTCAACGCGAGGACAGGCACCAGAGCCTG
>TARA_R110002126_G_scaffold100897_1_pt1 | contig 18151 bp, 15 predicted proteins | sample TARA_R110002126 | Tara Oceans TARA_R110002126 (sample SAMEA4397536) | marine metagenome | biome: Polar Biome; feature: [DCM] deep chlorophyll maximum layer (ENVO:01000326); material: water (ENVO:00002006), including particulate matter (ENVO:01000060) such as... | depth 30 m
TTGGAAACAATTAACGGCTCATTCGCTATATTTTAGGAAAGATTGGAACTGATTTACATTGCTTTGAAATCCCTTGTATAATTATAACTCTTAAGAAAAGGTATTACTAAACCCCTAAAATATGGACGCTCTTTTCACCTATTGTTTTGACCAAAATTTTATGAGGCCAAGTTTTACATCGAGATTCTATTTTACATAATAAATTTCACTAATTGATATTCAAAGAACATAAACTATGGCTTAATTCTATTTTTTTGACGAAATCCTATTAATTTATCTTTTACAATAGGAATTCTAATCAAGAATCCTACGCCTACAATTATAGCATAGATTAGCCAAGTCTTTTCTAAAAGGACTACATGTAATAAACTTAAAAAGATAGCTATATAAGAGAATCTTTGTAATTTTTTCCATTTCTTTTTTAGTCGTTTCATAGACTTTCTATTTGATGTGAAAAATAATGGAATCAAGATTAAAACAGCAATAAAACCTGCTATATAGTTGAATTGTGTAAAGGTTTCTAAAAAGCCTTCCGAAATAATAAAAATTATAAAATGAAGCAAGCTCCAAACTGCAGTAGCAATGCCCATAGCTTGACGTACAAATAAATTATGGACTCCAAAAAGGGTAAAGAATGGTGTGCATGTTAATACTGCGGTCATCCAACGAATAGCAAATTCACCTGAGATATGATAGAGCATTCCAATTGCGTTTTCACCTGCTTTGTTTGCTATGCCTTCTGAAATAGCAGTATTCAGAATACTTGAAAGCGGAATAAAAGGTAATAGTGCCAATAAAGCGACAATCATCCATCCGTAATTTCTTTTGATAAAATGCATATTATTTATTTACGACTGTAATTAATACCACTTTACCTTGAAACATAGACTCTAACTTATAATTAGAGTTTTTTGCTACAGCTTTTAAAAAGACTTTTGTGTCACTCATATCTGCATTATCTACATATATTATAGTGTTTGTATTAAAGTTAGGTTCTAACATTTGGAATAATGGCAAGTATAAATTTTTCCAACCATCTAGTAATAATAAATCGATGCTCTCATTGTAACCATGTAACGTTTCTAAGGCATCTCCTACTCTAACTTCAATACAATCATTTACGCCTGCTTTTTTAAAGTTATCAATAGCTTTAAGAGCTTTCGATTCAATTAATTCTGTAGTAACAATTTTACCTCCAGTTTCTATTACACCTTCTGCCAGGTATAGTGTAGAGATACCAAAAGAGGTTCCGAATTCTACTATGTTTTTGATATTATTTCTAACAATAAGATGTTTTAAATTTTCACCTTGTTCTTTAGAGATTGAAAGATAAACGTCTTTAAAATCTGATGGTTGTAATGGTCTAAAAATACCTTTTGCCATTCCTTTTGCCATTTTTAAGTAATCGTTTTTAGAATCGCTAAATAATTCGTTTAATACATGCTTTGTATTTTCTGTTTGTATAGTATTCATAGTTTGTTTTTTTAGTGCTATAATTAAAATTATATGGGCAAATAATCTATTGTAACAAAAAGGGATATTGGAAAAAAACTAATATCCCTTATGGTTATTTAATATGGCTATTAATTATAGTGTTTTTTTACTATTTTTTAATTTTTTATTCATTTTAACGAAAGCAATAATTTCTATTAGACACATAATACCTCCCATTATTGCAACTTGCATATTATCTGCGATTAAATTGTTAATTAAATCAAAGCCATCACTAAAGATTCTAAGAATTAAAACTATTTTAATCATATCTGAATTCTTTTTTACTAAAGAGAATACGGTTACTACTGCAGTTGCAACATTTCTTGAAAGAAATAAGCCTAATGGTCCTGCAAGAGAAAGTGCACCAGCTGCTTTCAGAGCTGGCCACGTAGCTAAAAGTGAATCTGGCATAAAATATCCTGCGATACAAGCTCCTACAGTAATAACAGCTGTAAGCCATAGATAAATGATGATCCACTTAGGTGTTGAATTAGTTTGTGTTCTCATGATTATAAATTTTAATGATTAGTATTAGAATTTTCCATTAGTATTTTTCCATTCAGGCTTTGCAGGAATTGGTGCAATTACATCCCAATGCTCTACAATTAGCCCATTTTCAATTTTAAATAAGTCGTAAAAAGCAGTAAGTTCTCCTTTGCCAAACTTCCCTTCGCTCATAGTAAGTACAAAATTTCCTTGACCTAGTACTTTATAAAGTTTAGTGTACTCCATAACTAATTTGTTTTCGGCAAAGTATTTCATTGCTGCTCCAAAGCCATCTAAACCATCGGCAACTGCAGGATTGTGTTGAATGTATTTAGTTGGATTGATATAGCTTGTTAATTTATCCATTTCATGACCTAACAATACGTTTTCAATAAAGTCTCTTGCAACCTTCTTATTGGCTTCCGTTTTATCTAAATCTTTAAGTTCAGTAGATCCATCAAACTGCGTTCTACCACTTGGATTAGGTTTTTGTACTTCTAATAGATTATCCCAATGTTCTACGATTAGACCGTTTTCAAAACGAAAGACATCAAAACCCGCTTTTGGTCCAAAAAAGTCGTATTCAGTATGTGTAAATACGTAATCTCCATCTTCAAATGCACGAATTACATTGGCTTTAAAACCACCTTCTGGTGCATGTTGCATAACAGCTCCAAAACCTGCTAAACCATCTGCAACTCCTAAATTATGCTGAATGTATTTTTCTGGATTGATATAAGAAATTGGTGTTTGGTCTCCAGTATTGAAACTGTTTAATAGAGCGACTACTTTGTCTTTTTTTGATATTTCCATATTATTACTATTTAATGATTTAAGCATTTGAGAACGTGTCATCACCATTGAAGATTGGTCCATCATTCCCATAAATTCTTTTGAAGTCGAATCACTCATAAATGGTTGTAAATACGCGTCAGAGTTTTCTTTAGTATCCCAATAGATAACAACAACTTGTCTTCCAGATTTGTCAACACCAGTAATACGTTGTACAAATCCTTTTTGTTTCGCTGTTTTTTCAGCAACTTTATTATTTGTTGCATCAAAATCAGCTATTGCTGCACCATCAAGAAGATTAAAAGACATCATTTCTATAAACTCACTGTTATCGGCTTTAAAATCTGCATTAATTGTATAGCGATTCATTTTCATAGAAGAACCTTCAATCATACCTGCATAATCAGCAACTGAAGTATCTCCCATAAATTTTTTCATAGATGCTTCTGCATCTGCAAGTGTTTTCCAATAGACTATAACAGTGTACTCTCCGTTTTCGTTAATTCCGCTTTCACGTCTAATAAACCCAGGCTGCTTACTGGTAAAATTATCTTCAACTTGTGCGTCTAGATTATTAAATGTTTGGATGTTTACTGGCGTCTTAATTGAAAATGTAGTGACTTCTAGTACAGAAGGCTTGATACTCTTTTCTTCGTTTTTACAACTTGTTGCTAAAACTACTGTCATTGCAATTAATATTAATTTTTGTTTCATAGTTGGTTATATTTATAAGTTATTTTTAATTTAATGTGATTGTGAAACTTTGATCAGGATTGAAGTCATAGCCTTCTCCAATTTCTACAACTATTATATTAGCAGAATCAATTCTAAGATTTACAGATGGATTGCTTGATGTAAAACCACTAACATCTTGAGCTTCATCAAAAGTTAAATAATACCTATCAAAAGTAGCTGGCTCTAAAACTCTAAATAAATTTCCGTATGTTGGGTCATTAGCTTCTGCAACGACATCAAAAGTAATTGTGTTTTCATTTATATCAATATCATATAAGTTTAATAAATAGGCAGAAAATTCTACAGCAGATCCAACATTTGCTGTTGCTGCTAATGATCCTGAAGGCATCATAAATAAATCTTCTACAGGTAGTTCAGCATCCATAGTAAATGCAGTAGATTGAAATGTATTAGTTACAGTAACACTAGAGCCAAGTGTTATTGGTGATGTATTTCTGTGATTATTATCATCATCTCTATCACATGAAGTAAGCGTAAATGCAGAAAATAATAAAGTGATTAATAAATAATTTAATTTTAAATGTTTCATATATATTTTTATAGTTTAAATTAATGATGGTACAAATCTATAGCGATGCTATGTAGTATTGATTATAAAAGTTGATGGAATAATAGTAAAAGTGTAACCAAAGCTAAAAAAAGCTTTAAATTGATATAAAATGGGAATAGCCGAATTTTTCAATTCAGCTATTCTATTCGTTTAAATCAAAAATTGCTATTAACCAACCAAATATATATTTGATTTAAACACTCACCAATCAAAGTGTTACTCGATACGCATTTTTTTTAATTGCGCTTCATTAAGAACTGTTTTTAGCTCATTCTTCCATTCTTGAGCCTTTTTCTTGAACTGCTCCTTACGTTCTTTACGAGACGTTTCAGTTTTATTGTTTTTTAAATTTTGACGTGCCTCAACCTTTTTTAAGTTTATAGCATAAACTTTTTCTTTTTGCTCTTGGCTTAAATCTAATTTTTTAGCCATTCGCTCTGTAATGTGTTGCACTTTATCTTCTTGAGATTTCTGTGCCCAAAGCAATGATTTAGGGCCAAAAATTGTTGCCAATAACACTAAGGTTACAATAATTATTTTTTTTCGTTTCATCTTTTTATTTTTTAAATTTTATTGTGATAACTACTTTAGTTATGTTATACCACAAAGATATAGTCATACTACGGCGTAATGATTATACAAGTAAATCAAAAAACAGTAAAAGTGTAACCAGTGATTAAAACTGATTCCTAAATTGAAGTGGTGTTTTTTTGGTATTTTTTTTGAAGAATTTAGTCATATTTGCAGGCTCTTCAAATCCGGTCTTGTAACTAATCTCTTTTATAGAAAAAGACGTGGATACTAAATAGCGCTTAATTTCCATGGTAACGAAATCATCGATAAAAAATTTAACTGTTTTGCCAGTCAACTTTTTTACAATATCATTAAGCAATTTATAAGAAATAAATAATTTCGAAGCATAGGTTCTAGAGCTTCTTGTATCAACATACTCGTTTTGTAACATATTCTTAAAAGCACTAAACGTTTCTAACCATTGTGTTTTTACACTACTTATTGACTTGTTTTCTTTTGCTCGTTCTGCTTTTAACAATAATACATGAAGCAAAGCTCGTAACATATCACCTTTGAGAAAACTATTAGGGAAGTTGTATTCATAATAAAGCCTACGTGCAATACGAACGAAGTCATCTTCACCAATATCTTCTTGATGAATTACTGGTGATTCTAAATGGTAATTATATAACCGATTTAAATTGACGTTTTTGGATAAGAAATAATTTTGTTCAAAGAATTGACCGTTAATAATGATGCAGAAGCCTTCCGCATATTGCATATTTTGTATAAAATGATGCACTTGATTCTTCGCAATAAACAAAATACTGCCTTCTTTTAAATCATAAAAATGAAAATCGACATAATGAGAATACGAACCTTTTGTTAAGACGACAATAAAATAAAACTGAATTTTATGAGCTTTAAATGGATTGTGATCTTCAATCTTTGTAAGTTTTTCATACGTTTCAGACAAAGTCATCACTTCTATATCTAATTCAATTCTTGATTTGAATGTTATTTTTGGTAAAGATTTTGTCATACAGTAAATGTATGAAATTAATAATATTTCCCATTCCACACACATTCCACTACTCTCCTATCGTCGTTTCGTAAAAAGCGTATTCCATTACATTTTTTAAAGAAAGATTTGAGAAGAAAAAAAAATAAAGAAAAATTGAAGTAGTAATCTCGCTTTTTACCAAAGCAAAGTAACATAACGCAGAACATTATAGGGCATTAGTATAGTAATTTCTGTATAGCCGTATTTAGGGCTATTTACACATAATATCAGATATAATGGATGCCAGACTTATATCGATAGCTATTATGTTAAAAGAAATCGACTTTTTAGGAGATTCACGAATACCAAAGAAAATAGAAACGCTTGAGCTAAATTACGGCTTATAGTTCTAGGTTTATTTGATCGCTATAATGTGGTATATGTAATGATCTATTAATCATTCCCAACAAAATTGGCTCTTCCAAAAAATCTTCGATTCACAAAATTATTTAGATTAGAACCAAACCGATAATTAAATCCAAATCTGGTATCAATGATATAGGCTGAGGGTAAGGTTACTCGCCCGCTCAATATATCTTGTTCCGTAAAGTCTCCAGATGCCAAGTAAATCTGGTCCTTTACATAATTGCCTTCTGCTCTTACATAGAAAGATAAATTCCCGGTAACTCTTACTTCGGCTCTGATATTCAAACCTGTAGACCAAGAGCTAAAATCATCTAGATAATTTCTCAAACGATATCCCACCTCAAGGTTTCCCCAACGTTTATTTAGTCCTAGGCTAGCTCTTAAACTATGGAGTGTCCTAGTTTCTTTAAGAACACCGCCTATCGTTTCTTCGACATATCTATTATTTCTAAGTTCAACCCCGTAGTTTACTCTTAAAAATCTGGTATTCTGCAAAGCTTCCGGAAAAAAATTGTATTCTATTGCTGGCCTGAAACTGGTCTGAAACTGATAGTTAAGTCGGGTGTTCTGACGCCCTGCCATGTCATACCCATAAGACCATTGTGGTGAAATAGATTTCACTAGCTGATGACTAAATCCAAATTCTGATACATCAAAATTATTGACAACTTCATCGATAATCTGATTACCATCTTCATTAAGAACCGGATTGCCATTGTCATCAACTCTTGGTTCTTTTTGAATTGTTCTTCGCAGCCTTTCATCTATTCTACCGGATAGCGATATTTTCCATTCATCCGTTATACGGTTAATATTGATGTTTCCACCAATATTAATGTCACTGCTCAATTCCTCTATTTCAATGTTCGCATCACTTCCCACGTTAAAAACCCAGTAATTCCAAGAATCAACAGTTACTTGTGTAGAATCTTCTAGAATGGCGGAGTTCGTTTTCATATTAATTTCGATCTGCTCTCCAGCTTTAGTTTTCGCCACATATGGCGCTAATCCTAATTTGATAAACCGAGTTAATTTTTTCCGCACTTCAAAGTCGGTGTCTGTCTGCTTATTATCTACATAGAGCGTATCTGTTTTTCCTGCATGAAGGTTTTGTTGCCCTATAAAAATCAATTGATATTGGCTTCCACCTCCACCAGATCTGTTTCTGTTAATTTGCAGAAATACATCAGCCTTTTGATTATCCCTGTAGAAATCTACCGCCGTAATTTCCGATCTAATATAATCTAAATCACAGGCTCGATCTCCCCCACAGCCATCGATAAAAACGCCGAGTTTATTGGGAAGCCTATAATTATCAAGTAATGTTTGACTGATTGCAGGTTGATGAAAGCAAAGAAGTGCCAAAATCACTAAAAATCGTGTTATTCTCATTTGATTAGAGTTCATTCAAGTTGGGCGCACGCTTAAGAACTAGGTCATATGCAAGTTATCAACCTTAAAAGTGCTTTTTAAAGTTATTGTTTAAAATAAGTGCGTAAATTACAGGAAAAACAGTAAATAAAACTGACGAAGATGTTATAATTGTCACAAAAACTTGGTCACAAGAATATCGAACATTACCAAATAAAAGAGCAGCGAAATAGCGCTTTTGGGTGATGTTTGACATAATTACAGATATAATGGCTGCCAGACTTCTATCGATAGTAATTATGTCAAGCTAATTGTGGCTGCGTAGTTATCTATATTGCTGTGTGGCTTAATTTATTTTCAAACAAAAACATCCATAGGATCTTTTGATTTAAAAAGTATGTAAAAATGCCTAAGAAACTGGATTATTAAACCCCTAAAATATGTACGCTCACCTCACCTATTGTTTTAGCCAAAATTTTATGAGGCCAAGTTTAACATCGAGATTCTATTTTACATAATAGTTATAAATTGTCTATTTCTTTTTCGATTAACTTATATCTATCTTTTACAGCTTCACCCATATAAAAATCAAGTAAATCTTTTTTATCTAAGACGCCATCATTCAAAAATTTATTCAAATATTCTTGATTGAAATTCATCAATAAGATGCTCTTTTCTAATTGCTTAAGTATTGCTTTATTGTTTTCAATATTACCTTCAACTAAAGTTTTAATATTTGTTATCTCATTAATATCCTTGATTATTCTATTGACAATCATTGATAATAAGTTTTTATCCAATTCAATATTTTTTGCATTAATTGCAATATCTCTAGCGAGCATATATGCAATAGCTAAATTAGAGTAATCCCCTTTTTGAGTGTCAATAATAGCTATAAAGCCTATTGATTGTATATAACCAACATTTTCAAAAACCTTTAGTATACTATTGTCGACTAAAGAAATATCAAAAACAATTATACTAACCTTTGAATTTCTATTTGCATCAGATTCTATTAGTTGACTCCAAGCTGTGTCTGTTTTGCGAGTAAAAATATCTTTTTTCTCAATTTCGCCTAATCGGATACTTTTATCAAACTTACATTCAATTGTTATTCTTAAATCTGAATTATTATTTAATCTACAAATAATATCTCCAGTTTTATTTCTTTCAATATTTCCTGCTTCATTACCAGTTAAATATGCTATATCTTTTAGCTTCTTTTTATTAAAGTAATTATTTAAATATTCTGCAATGTCATCTTCTGCTAAAGAACCTTTGATGGAAGTCTTGTAAAACAATTCTTTTTTCATGTCAAAAATCATTTTCAAACTTTCTAATTCTGTACCTAGCTCATTGCTTGTTTTAGAAAGGAAAGCAGATATTCTATCTTCCATTAATGCCAATACACCAATATATAGAGCACGAAAAAGCTTATCTCCTCTTTCTTTTACAGGTAGATTATTGAAATAGTTAAAGACAACTTGATTATCAATTTCGAAATCTTTAACCTCTACTCTATTTAGTTTCTGATTTAAATTTATTTTAGGCATATTATATATTACTCGATTCGCTCATAAGGATATACATTTTTATAATTTCTATGTAAATAAGAACCTAAAGATGATGCATCTCTTAAGTTTTCAAATTCATGTAAAGGTACTCCTTTGTAAATGTATAAACTTCCATTGAGGAAGCGAACATATACTAGCTCACTTTGCTCTTCATAACCTATACTTTCTATGTTAGAAGAACTTACATTTATCATTTCTGGCATAATTCTATTATTTATAATTTTGATTTCTCCACGATTTTATCAATTTCGTATATTCTTTTTCTGGTTTTTCTATTTCAATCAACCAACGCTCAGACACCTTTGGATCAGAGCTCTTAGGCGCATTTGCAATTTTAAAAAATTTAACTCTTGAAGGTATTTTAACTGCTTCACCCGAAATAAGGCCCTCTCCAGTTCTTAAGCTTGGTAATAAATCTACCATAGTTTGTAACTCATCTTGAACAGCTGATTTAATATGACTTCTATCCTTAGAATTATTCATTCTTAATGCAATCATAGTGCCACATTGGCTAAGAACTGTTTCGTCAAGTTCAGATGGTCTTTGTGTAACTAATAGTAATCCAACGCCATATTTTCTACCCTCTTTAGCAATTGTTTGTACAGTTCTCGAAGAAATAGAATTCTCCCCAGCTTTCAAATAATTATGGGCCTCTTCTAACACTATTAAAAGTGGTTGTTTTTTTCCTCCAACTTCTGTATTAAGTCCCCAAAAAAGGGCATCATATGATATTTTTAGTAAAGACCCAGAAATTGAAGACATTATTTCACTTGGTACACCTGACAAATCCAGAATCGTAATTGCTGCTTTGTTATCACCTAACCAGTTTATAAGTAAATATTCTAAATCTTTTACTACTTTACCAGTTAAATCGGGTTCAAAATCACCTGGAGCGAAAAGGAAACTATATCTACTATCAGCCAAACGATTCCTCATGCTTTCTAAAAAACTTAATATGCCTTTAGACTTGTTATTTAGAAAGGGAGGACTACTTCCTAAACCGGCTTGTTCATATTGATTTGAAACTAGCTTTACGGGGTCACCTTTTATTATTGCAGTTAAAGTTATTCTATCTTTTTCGAATGTTCTTCTTTCAAAATCGTCCAGTTCATGCCATAATTTTTTAATACTAAACGGTATTGGACTATCAGCCGTAATAGATTCCTCTGTAACATCCAACTTATGTGTCTTAACTGTTTTTATTTTTGCCACAACAATTTTTTCCCTAATATATTCTCTGTTTTGATCAGTAAGATTTCCTGAAAATATTTTAACAAGTTCATTAAATGGTAATGCCCAAAATGGGACATATAATTTTTTGTTAACATCACTTGAATTTATCTGTAATACTTTAGAGAATTTTTCTAGAGCATCATTATATTCACCATGTGGATCTATTACAAGGATTCTTGAACTATTAAACCCTTTATTTGCAATAGCTTCTAATAAAACCGATACAGAATTAGATTTTCCACTCCCAGTTGATCCAACAATCGCGCAGTGTCGAGATATTAATTTATCTATATCAATTTTAGCTTCTAAACTTTCAGAGACGCTAATGTTGCCAACAGTTACAGAATTTGAATCCTTAAAGCCACCATATATAACATCTAGATCGCTAATAGTTACTAAATGAACCTTATCGCTTGTAGTTGGGTATTGAGTTACACCTCTTTCAAATTTTTTACCAATTTGCTCTCCAACTAAAGTAATATTTATCCATCTAGTATTTTTTAATTGGTCATAATCTTTAATAACTATTTCTTTAATGTTTTCGGGTATTGCAGCAGAACCAATTTGGGTAACTATCCCATATAAATTAGCATATCCCAAAGGAATTTTCACGAAAGAACCAATTTGCCCAACTCTATAAACAATTCCATCTATTATTGGCATATTGGATTTTATGTTGTCAAATAGTTTTACGGAAATGTTATTTCCACTAATACTATCAACTTCTCCTATTTCAGAAATCCTATTTTTTAGCATCCTTTTTTTTTGCTTTATTACCTATTTGTTTGATTTCATTCTCATTTATCATAGAATTTAGAAAAATAGCAAGATTTGCGAAATCAGGCAGTTTAAATTCACCTTTTCCCGACCATAATTCTTCACCTTTTTTCTCGGTTTTTAAATCCTCCTCTGTGTCACTATGAGCATCTTCATCAAAATAAAGATTGATATTTACAGTGTCTTCTTTGTCTGGCTCAGATTTTAATTTCCATTCACCATATTTACAACCAATAAGTGCATTTCTATTACCATATAGTGAAATCTTGGAATTATCAAAACCTATTTTTGCCAAAGGACTATCTTTAGTTAAAGCATAAGCATATTCTTTTTTGTCATTATCCCAATATTTGTCGTAAATCATGCCAATAACGTGCGAAGTTGTATTTGTTTTTAAAGCAGATGTTATTCTTGAATTAATATGTTCATCTCCCCAAGAATAACCACAAGTAATTAAAATTGTATCATCTTGCTTTAGAAAATTACTCAGTCTATCCATCAAAGACTCATAAGGTTGTTTTTTGGAATCTTTATATTTTAAACTAGATGGATAAATAAGTATATCATTATGATCTGGATGAACTCTTAATATTTTTTCAGTCTCATCATCATAATGCCACCCCAATGAACCATGAATCTTCCATATTTTAGTTTGATTTGAAAGAAAATTTAAGTCCTCTACTGATTCTGGATTAAAAAAAGGTCGAAAACTTCCGCAAAATCCATCATAATATGGTATTTCTTTATATTCTAATCCGAGTTCAAATAAGAAATCATAGTTAGTTGTAAAAATCTCAATTGGGTATTTTCTTTCAGCTTGCCCAATCCATTCAGCGAAATCAGTTTGTACTAATTCTTTAATAATTTCTCGTGTAACATTTATTTCTTCTGGAGGATCATCATCATTTTTCGTTTTATGAACACTTACAATTTTTCTAACCTTTTCTTTTACTTTACTTATTAGTTCTTTAAATTCAGATTTATTTAAAGAGTTAAGTGTATCTCCTTCTCCAATTAATTTGGATTTTAATTCTAAGTTTGATAGGATAGTTTCTATGTTGTAATTATCTGATAACTCTAATTTAATTGAGGCTAATGCAGTCTTATATTTTTCTTCAGAATCCCCAACTTCCTTAACAATGTCAGTTGTCATTTGTTCAATAGCAGGAACAACTAAAGATTTATTGTTTTTTTTAGCTAGTGAACTTCCAGCACCAAAAAGGAATCCAATTTTCTTTTTATCCGAAATTAATATTTGCTGTATTCCTCTTATATATTCTGAAGGATCGTGACTAATTTCATTCATATGTTTTTAATTTTTTAAAACTTATTATGTGTAGTAATTCTGAGATATAAGAATATCACAAATCGCAATCAATTAAATCTTTTAGGAAGAATTATCGTCTTTCAAATATAGCAAATTTTGTAGGAATAGTTTTGAGGGAAATTCGTAAAATAATAAAAATTTTTAACACAAATTACCATTCCACACACATTATGCTTCCCTCCTACGTCGTCGCATAAAAAGTGTTCCATTAACATTGTAGAAGAAACTGTAGATAAACTTTCGCTTTTTTACCAAAGCTAAGTAACCCCGCAATAAAAATGCGGGGCAGGCGCCACGCAGAACATTATAGTACAATTATATAGTATTTTCTGTATAGCCGAATTTCATTTTTATTTACACATAATATCAGATATACTACAAAGACTCAGCAGTTTTGTTTTAATGGTACCAAAAATTTTTCATATTCTATGAGGCTAATAGTAAATTGCTATCTACTTTTTTTCTTGGAATCTCTTTTTCCAAACCTTTTCTAAGCGCTAAAATAGTAGTAATCACTCTTTTTTTGTCTTCGGCTAATAACAAGCGTTTATAATCGTCTTTAGCATCTAACATGATTAATGAATATCTATTATTTGTTCGTTCGTTGTCTGGTCTTATGTCATTGTACCACATGATTTTATAGGTTTTAAATGTTTCATCAATTTAAAGAATTTTATCATTAAGGAGCAAATTGACACTTGTTTTTATTTCTATTCAGTTTCTTTTTTCTTTTTTTGGTAAATATTGAAAGGTATACCAACTCTAATTCTACCTGTAAAATCGTTTGTTACATTGTTATCATAAATGCCATTTTCAAAACCTAAGTCAATACCAAAAGTAAGGGATGTTGCACCGTCTTTTACTTTTCTAAATATAGGTCCAAATAGCAAAGTGAAATTATTATTATAATAAGTGTTATTAGGTTTGTTAATTAAATATTCATGCTGTGCAGATACATTGAAACCAAAGTTTTTGTTTTCTGTAAAAAAGATGGCACCATAGATATTAAAAGCACCTGTAGCTAGTGTTTTATTAATATCTTTATAATTACCAAAAACTTGATTAGTTTCATCTGTTATAACAAAAACATCGTTTTGGTTTTTTATAATGTTTGGTGTACCATTGAATAAAGAATTGCTTAAAAATGAACCAAAACTACCACTAAGGCCTAATTGACAATACCAGATTAAGTTTTTAGAGTGATGTGTTTTATTGAAACTTAATGAGAGTACTGTTTTTAACTTATTGATATCATCTGATAAATTAAAAACAGAATTAAAGTCTTGAACAATGCCACTATCTATATTATCTTCATTGAATTTATAAGTACTATTACTTAGGTTTATGTTAAAATCTAACCACATTAAATTATACCCATAAGTAAAATCGTTTTTCTTATCAAAGTTATATAATACATCATTTTCTATGTATTTTTTTAGTGTTTTATCAGAAACAACTGCTTTTAAAAATTTTGCTATTTTTTTCTCTTCTGTATCAAGAATTACAAAAGCATCTTCATATTTTTTTTCTGATATTAACTTTTTTACTTTTGGTAAAATATCTAAAACAGTACTATAATTTTTTACTTTTAGTAAATCTTTTTTACTATCAATTGATAGAATTTCCTTTTTGAGTTTCGCAATAACTTTTAAGGTTATACTATCGTATTTTACTTGATTATAAATAATTTCTCTCGCATAAATTTCACGTCTTTTATCTATCAGTTTTTTTTCCTTTTTGCCAGAATAAAACAAACTTGGTTTGCCTATTCTGCGAATCAATCCTAAATTTACACCTGCATTATTTTGCCATGAATTTTCATCATAGAATGCAAAAGCACCTTTACTTCCTGTAGCATTTGCACCTGCTCTAATATAATAAGGAGAAAATGTATTGCCAACTCTAAAATTTGTGTTAATTGAAATTGTAGTTTTTTCTTTATTTTGTGAATATCCAAAAGCAGAAGTATTAGTTGCTAATTCTGAATTTGAAAATATTACAAAACTAAAAGCTTGAGCAATATTTTCTTTTAATAAAGTATTTTGTATCGCCTTATTATCATAATATTTCAAAGAAGTATTTAATTTATCTTCATAATTCTTAAATGGTTTTTTATTCTGACTATATCCAATATTTATAAAAAATATTAAAAAAAATACAGTAATTACTTTTTTCATAATAAGTTGGTTTTTACTTTATAAAGATATTTAGTTTGATTTTAATAATGTTACCTATATATAGGTATTTTCATAAAACATTTTTTCTTATTCCATTTTAATTAAAATAAATTTTACCACCTTTTTTAAAACTCTTACCTTGGTTGTGAAAAAGAAACGTATTTCCTTTATGACAACAATACCTAATCAAAATCCTGAACAAATAGCTCGTGATAAAATTGACGAAATGCTACGAGAAGCTGGATGGTTAGTTCAGTCAAAAAAGAAAGTTGATTTATCTGCGAGCAAAGGAATTGCAGTACGTGAATACCAAACTGATGTTGGTCCTGCCGATTATGTGCTGTTTGTAAATAGAAAACCAGTCGGAATTATAGAAGCAAAACGCGAAGATGAAGGACACAGACTAACAGTTGTTGAGGAACAATCCTCGAACTACGCCAACGCAAAACTAAAATACTTAAACAACGACCCTTTACCTTTCGTTTATGAAAGCACAGGAACAATAACACGTTTTACAGATTATAGAGACCCAAAACCAAGAGGGAGAAATGTTTTTAGTTTTCATAAGCCGGAAACAATTGCAGAATGGTTGAAAAAGAATGAAAGTCTTCGAGAAAGATTGTTGTCAATTCCTGCTTTAGATGAAACAGGATTGCGTCCTGCTCAAATTGTAGCAATTAATAATTTGGAACATTCTTTCAAAAAGAACAGACCGAAAGCCTTAATTCAAATGGCAACTGGTGCTGGAAAAACATTTACAGCAGCAACATTTACTTACCGTTTGTTAAAACACGCAGGTGCAAAACGTATTTTGTTTTTGGTTGACACCAAAAACCTTGGTGAACAGGCAGAACAAGAATTTATGACTTTTCAGCCAAATGATGATAATCGAAAATTCACAGAATTATATAATGTGCAGCGTCTATCATCAAGTTATATTGCTTCAGATAGTCACGTTTGCATTTCAACCATACAGCGCCTCTACTCTATTTTAAGAGGCGAAGAATTAGAAGAAAGTGCGGAAGAAGAAAATCCGAATGAAAATTCGTGGATTCAGAAAAAAACAGCACAACAAAAAGCAGTTCCCGTAGAGTACACACCAAAAGTACCGATTGAACAATTTGATTTTATTGTAATAGATGAAGCGCATCGTTCTATTTATAACTTATGGAAACAAGTATTAGATTATTTTGATGCTTTTCTAATTGGTTTAACTGCTACACCAGACAAAAGAACCTTTGGTTTTTTTAATGAAAACGTAGTGAGTCAATATACGTATGAAGAATCTGTGACAGATGGCGTAAATGTACCTTATGATGTATACAATATCGAAACCGATATTTCGCAAAATGGTGCAATGATAGAATCTGGTTGGTTTGTGGATAGAAGAGATAAATTAACACGTAAAAAACGTTGGCAACAAGAAGATGAAGATACCGATTACAAACGCAACGATTTAGACAAAAAAGTTGTCAATCCTAGTCAAATTAGGAACATAATTCGAGAATACAAAAGAGTATTAAAAACAACTATTTTCCCAAAAAGAATTGACGAAAATGGAGAATACGAAGTGCCAAAAACATTAGTGTTTGCAAAAACTGATAGTCACGCAGACGATATTATTAAAATAATTCGAGAAGAATTTGACGAAGGAAACGAATTTTGTAAAAAGGTAACTTACAAAGTAAAACAAGACAAAAAAGATAAAAACGGCAAAGTCATTGAAAAAGGCGAAGACCCAAAATCGATATTAAACCGTTTTAGAAATTCTTATTATCCGCGTATTGCAGTTACCGTAGATATGATTGCAACAGGAACAGATGTAAAACCTTTGGAAGTTTTGTTGTTTATGCGAGATGTAAGAAGCGTCAACTATTTTGAGCAAATGAAAGGGCGTGGTACACGAACCATTAATAAAGACACGTTACAGTTGGTCTCTAAAACCGCCAAAAGCAAAACGCATTTTGTAATTGTAGATGCAGTTGGTGCAACAAAATCTAAAAAAACAGACAGCAGACCTTTAGAACGCAAACCTTCTGTACCTATGAAAGATTTATTAGGAGCAGTAACAATGGGAGTTGCAGACGAAGATTTGTTTTTGTCTTTAGCCAACCGGTTAATTCGTTTAGAAAAACAAATTACAGAAAAGGAAAAAGATAGGTTGTTAGAATTTTCTGGCGGTAAAAACTTAAAACAAATTACCAAAGAATTAATTACCGCATTCGACCAAGACGAAATTGAAACCAAAGCGCAACTAGCGTTTGAAAAAATACCTAAACAAGACCAAACACCTGCTTTATTAGAGGATGCCAAAAAGAATGCGCAAGAGCAATTGATTTTAGAAGCTAGTAAAACATTTAATGGAGAATTAAATAGTTATTTAGATAATGTACGCAAACAACACGAACAAATTATAGATAGCCATAATATAGATACCATTACAAAAAGCGAATGGGACACTACTTCTGTAGATAAAGCAACGGAGATTGTAAAAGACTTTACCCAATACTTAGAAATAAACAAAGACGAAATTAAAGCGTTAAGTATTTTTTATAACCAACCATACAACAGAAGAGACATCACGTTTACAATGATTAAAGATGTAATGGAAAAACTGCAATTAGAAAAACCATTGTTAGCACCCCATTATGTTTGGGATGCATACGATGCCCTGAGCTTGTCGAAGGGTGCAACTATTCCAAAACAACCAAAGGACGAATTGACTGCCTTGGTATCTTTAATTAGAAGAGCTTGTGGAATAGACAGCGAATTGAAAGCCTATGATAGCACAATTGAAGCTAATTTTAATAAATGGATTTTTAAACAACATACAGGACAACACAACCGATTTACACAAGAGCAGTTAGATTGGTTACGAATGATAAAAGACCACGTAGTGAGTAGTTATCATATAGAACTCCACGATTTAGATTACACACCTTTTGATGCCAAAGGCGGAAAAGGAAAAATGCATCAATTATTTGGCAACCAGATGAATGAAATTATTAACGAAATCAACGAAGTACTAGCAGCATAATGAAAGAAGATTTTAAAGAAGACTGGCTAGATGTTTCACTAGTAAAAGATTTAAACTACATAAAAACAGGTGTTGAAAATTATGAGTCTAATAAAAAATATTATTCTACTGGAAGTATAAAGAATCATTCTTTTATTGCTGAAGGAAGTTACAATTATTCTAATAGGCCATCAAGAGCTAACAGAATTGGGAAACTAGGAGATGTTTTGCAAGCAAGAATGAAAGATACAGATAAATCTGTCTTAATTGATGTGAAATTTGACCAACAGCTATTTTCGACTGGTTTTTTTCAAATTAGACCTAAACCAGAAACTTTACTTTCAAAATATATCTTTTATTACTTTAAATCTTTTTTATTTCTTAATGAAAAAGATAAGAATTGTTCTGGTTCAACACAATCAGCATTAAATGATAAATCAGCCCAAAAAATAATTATTCCGTTAGCACCTATTCCAATCCAAAAAGCAATTGTAAAAACAACAGAAGAATTGTTTAGCAGTTTGGATAGAGGAATTACCGACCTTAAAAAAGCAAAAGATCAATTGATTATTTATAAGGAAGCTGTCTTAAAAAAAGCTTTTGAAGGAGAATTAACTAAAGAATGGCGTAAAAAACAAATCAATTTACCTTCTGCT
>TARA_R110002126_G_scaffold93089_5_pt1 | contig 18129 bp, 15 predicted proteins | sample TARA_R110002126 | Tara Oceans TARA_R110002126 (sample SAMEA4397536) | marine metagenome | biome: Polar Biome; feature: [DCM] deep chlorophyll maximum layer (ENVO:01000326); material: water (ENVO:00002006), including particulate matter (ENVO:01000060) such as... | depth 30 m
ACGATTTTAGATATTCCAGTAGATAAAGACAACCATGCATGTGACGCCATTCGATATCCACTCATAACATTTTTGTAGACAATTTGCCGATTCCGTTGAAATAAGTTTTATATTTGTTTCAAATAATATTGGGATATGTCAGAAAACATCATTAAGAGAGCATTAAATTCGATCTCATTAAAGACAGTAACTCCCAACATAAACACAGGAATAACCACGAATGGATACCAATTTATCGATACTTATTTTAGTTGGATATTAGGTAAATCAGGAGCGTTTCGGAAGTATACGAAAGCCTATGGTGAGAATCCTTTGGTCTTCATGGTTGTAAATAAAATTGCGAAAACTTCTGCATCAATAAAAAGAGTTATTCTTTTAGAAGATGGATCAACGACCGATAAAGGTCAAATATTAGATTTGCTTTCAATGCCTAATGTTGAAGACGATGAAGTCGAGTTTAGAACTAAGATAAACGAATATATTCTATTAACTGGAAACTCCTTCATTCGTATGATTAGAGGCGAGGGCATGGGATTAGAACTCGAAGTATTGATCACGCAAAAAGTTACAATTGTATGTAATAAAATTGGCGATATAGTTAGATATGATTATACTATGTTCGATGGAAATACAATACAATACGAGCCTGAAACGATCCTACATATTAAGACTTCTAACGTTGTAAACGTAGATGGGACAGCGTCTAAGTATGGATTATCTCCACTTCAATCTGCGTGGATCGTTGTTGCTTCTGCAATGGAGAAACTAAAAGCAGATGCGTCTATATTCAAATCGAGAGGTATCGTAGGTATACTAACGTCTGACGGAGATACTCCAATGCTAGATCCTGAACGTCAAAGATTACAAGGCGAGTTTGATAAGGATACAGGAGGCGCAGATAAATTCAATTCTATTCACATAACATCATCGAAACTTCGATTCCTTCAAACAGGGATGAGTCCAACGGATTTGAAATTACTGGAAGGTATACTATCATCGTTGAGGCTAATTTGTGGCGTCTATGGGATGCCTTCAGTATTATTTAATGATAATGAGTCATCCACATATAATAACGTAGCAGAAGCGAAGACAACGGCATATAATGATGTTTATATTCCTTTAGCGGAAAAAATAGATAACGAATTAAGCAAATGGTTGGGTAATTTGCTAGGATTTGACGAAAAAATGGTCATTGATAAAAAGTCTATCGATGTACTAAAAGCGTCCACAAATGAAGTATCTCAGTCATTGAGCAACGTTCCTCCTACGGTTGCAAATAGAGCGATAGAAGCAATGACAATCGATGAAACTAGAGAGCATATTTTAGGATTAGGATCAACATCTAACGGAGGTGGCGAATTAATGGGATCTTCCAGTGCAACTACTGAAAAACCTGAAACAAATGAAAGTAAATAAAAATAAGGCTAAAAAATTAATTGCCGATCTCAGTAAGAAAAAAGAAAACAAAAAACCTGTTCAAAAATGAGTAAAGAGAAAACATATAAATCAAAACAGGAGTTATTCAAGCATCTTCACGAAAATAATTTCGACATAATTGAGATGAAAAAAGCGTCTAAGAAGACTTATGTATTTACACCTTCAATAGTAGACACCTGCAAAGATCCAATCGCTCAAAAGGCTTTATTAACGTCAACTGAGAAGGATACGGATACGATGATCCAAAGAACTATTATAGGAAACACATATAACTGGCTCGATTCTCATGGAGATGTTCACGTTGGATCGACCTTCAATAAGTCGATTGGCGAAAGAGTTGGGAAGATTTGGCATCTACATGATCACGAATATAAGATAACAGCAAAAGTTGGTACGCCTCAAAAAGTATACGAAAAGGAAATAAAGTGGTCGGATCTAGGAGTTGAAAAATCAGGCAAAACAACTGTTTTAATGATGGATACGAATATTGAGAAGTCTAAAAACGCACAGATCTTTAAAGAGTACAACGATGGATTAATTGATCAACATTCAGTAGGCATGTACTACGTTAAGATCGTTTTAGCAATGGATTCTGACGAACCTGATCATACTCAATATAAAGATAATTACGATGAATTTATAGATCGAATAGGAAATAAGGATAAGGCAGAAGAGATCGGTTATTTTTATGCAGTAAAAGAAGCAAAACTAATCGAGATCTCAGCCGTATTAGAGGGATCTAACGAATTAACTCCTACACTAGGAGTAGAAGATATTGAGCCGTTGAAAAACACTCAAGGAAATCAGCCAACGAAAGTTACTGATGAATCAAAACAGGAACGTCCAAAGGGGACAATCCACTTTTATTAATTTCAAAATTTAAAACGATGTCACAGACACTTTTAAAATTTATGACTTTCGCAATTTTCATTACCGAGAAAGGTATCTCAAATGAGGCATTTGAAGCGAAGTCACCCGAAGAAAAATTCGCACTTTTACAGGAGCATTCTGCTACTCAAGAGGCGTACATTAAGTCAATAGAGGACGATGTAAATAGTAAAGTATCTTCTGAAGATCTTGCCGAGTTCAAAAATCAGTTTACCGATTCTGTTACAAAGGAAAACAAGGCTTTGACTTTAGCAGTTTCGAAGCAAGGACTAGCGATCACGAAGATGTTGGATCAAATGAATGGCGGTGGAATGGAGTTAGGAACGACTGAGAAAGCGCAAATAACTAAGTTTATCACTGACAATGCAACCGAAATCAAACAGATGAAACATGCAGGGCATGGATTGATCGAAATGGAGGTAAAAGTTGTTGGCGATATTACGACTGGATCTGCGACTAATCCTGATGGTATTCCTGAATTAGTTGGGGTGCAAACTGCGCCACCTGCTAACGTTAATTTGAGAGGATCTATTGTAGATGGACTCGTTAACACTTTCAATACGAATCAGGCAGTTTATGCATACACTGAGTCGACTCCAAAGGATGGAGATTTCGCATTTGTTTCTGAAGGTGCTACGAAACCTCAGACTGATTTCAAAATAGAAACTCGTTACGCAGAGCCAGTTAAGGTTGCAGGATACGAGATCCTTACGGAAGAGTCAGTTCAGGATATTCCTAATCTTCAATCAATTGCAACGAATTTCCTTCGTGCAAAACATGATTTAAGACGTCAGAATGGTATCCTATTTGGAGATGGTATCGCACCTAATCCAACAGGAGCAACGGTTTACGGACGAGCATTCGTAGCAGGTGGAATGGCATTAGGAGTAGCAACTCCGAACTTCATGGACGTTGTAAACGCTTGTATTACAGACATTTACACTACTCAAAATTATCAAGACGAGATGCCTTATATGGCGAATCTAGTTATGGTTAATCCTATGGATTTTTTCCTCGAATTAGTTTCTGCAAAAGATACTAATGGATTTCCATTATTTCCTTCAGCGTCTTTATTCAATAGAGTGACGATTGGTGGAGTAACGATTGTACCGTTTCAGGATATTCCTTTAGGTAAGATCTTTGTTGCGGATATGTCGAAATACAATGTGACTAATTACATTGGGTATACTGTTCGCATTGGATGGATAAACGATCAGTTTATTACTAACAAATTCACGATGGTTGGCGAATCTCGTTTCCATGCATTTGTTAAGAAGTTGGACGAACAGGCGTTTATTTATGACGATATTGCTACTGTTAGAACTGCAATTACTCAGGCTTAATAATAACATAGAAGTTGACGATGAAAAAAGAAACAGCAAAAATGAAATCACCTGAAAAAAAAGCAACTATTCCGACTCCAAAAAAGGAGATTGCAAAGGTGATTAACGGTAAAATGGAAGTAGTTGTAACGGCTAAGAAATTTGGTATTTACGTCAAAGGAGATACGCTCACAATGAGTGAGAGTACCGCTAGGGCGTGTGTCAAAAATCAGGTTGTAAAGTTTAAATAATAACATTAAAAAGAGTTACGATATGGGTATGATTCTTGACATAACCGACTTTGACTTAGGAAGATACGAGATTGCTTTAGATCCTGAACAGGAGGCGGATTTGGATTTGTATATTGATAAAGTTGAGGACGAATATTTGCCAAAGTTATTTGGTAAAGAATTATACATTCTCTTTGTAGCAGATTGGAATACCGTTCCTGTTGGTATGCCTACTGCTGATCGTTTTCTTGTGGTATTTTATCCGTTATTAGAGCAGGATACTGCCGTCATGTTACAGTCTTTAGGAATGACTGAAATGCTAAAAGGCATCGTTTATTACTTGTTTATTAGAGATCAAATAATAAGATCTACCACGTTAGGTTTAGACTCGTTTATAGGTGAGAATGTCGAAACAAAAACAGCAATTCAGCACGATACTACTGGAAGGTACAACGAGGCAATTGACACGTTCAAAACGATTCAATACTACATGAGTAAATTTGATTCTACCGACTATCCTGAGTATAAAGGGATCGATGTGAGTTTCGCAACAATAGCATAAAGATGGATACTAATTTGGTTGATATAGTACGCACAATCATAGGTCGAATAGACCTGAATATTTCTGTTAATTCAATTACAGGAGTGAGAATATACGTTTGCGATACTATGCATATCACACTAGGTAAAACTGTTGAAGACGAGTATGGCAACCTTTACACTGTGACTGAATTTTCATTCAATGAATGGATTGAAGTTAAGCCTAAAGGACATGCGATACCGTTTAATTCTACTGTTGTTGTTGCTCCACCGATTCTGTTCCTTCATGGATCTCCGTCCAGTACTAACAATGAGTATGCGAAAATCAATAATAGAACACTTGCTAAAACGCCTTTTATTTGGCTATTAGTTTCGTATCAATACACTGATTTACCACGTGACTCATCGATTGTAGCGTCCTATGATGCTCGATTGTTCTTTATGGATTGGGCGAATGTTCCTAAGTGGAAAAATGATCAACACAATCAATTAGTGATTAAGCCGATGGAGAACCTCTCTAAGGCGTTTATTAATATAATTGAGGCTGACTATTCATTTAAGACTTTGGAGGCATACACACGAACCCCACGACCTAGATTTGGCGTGGAAATCTCTGATAGAGGATCAGACAAGACGATTATACATGAAAATCTAAGTGGGATCGACATGTCAGTAACGCTTGAAATGTTTAACACTGCGCTTTGTTGCAGTAAATAAGACTCGAAAGAGCATTTAAAAAATGGGACAAACAATTTGTTCATGCGCCAATCCTGCGTTTCCAGTACTTGGAAGACCTGATTGCGTATTAGAAATGAGGGCTGTTGCCTTCCCGATTATTATACCTCGCTATAAAGCGGATGGTGTGACTAGAAACACGATAGATCTAACGTCAGCAACTTTAGGGCAGGACATTAAAGATCTCATTGCCACATCGACTGCATTATTGTCGAGAATTTATCCATTTCCTCGTTGTGAGAACATCACATTTGAGCGAACTGAAACAGTTTACGAAACAGCACCTTCTACTAGGAAATACAAAATTCCAAATGTAGGTGGAGTTCGTACAATTAAGTTCGAAACGTGGGGTAAAGATGCTGTGCATGAGATACTTCGCCAATTGAAAGTTTTGGGCTGTTCAGATGTTGATTTTTTCCTTCCTGATGTTTCAGGATCTTTATGGGGGATTTTAGATTCACCATTAGATACGGTAATGAGAGGTTATGAAATGGCAACTGAAACGTTCGATTCATTCAAGGATTATGCAACTGATACGACTACTCAGAAATTGATGATCTCTTGGGATCTCGACAACGCTGAGTGTGAAGAGAATGCATACGGAATTTCGTCTGAAGTTCTTGGATATTCAGCGACTATTTTAAAGCCTTTAACACCTGCTTATGTTAAGTTGGTAGAATTGGATGCTACGACTGTTCAATTTTCAGTAATTGAGCCTGATGGATCATTTGCAGGATCGCCAGTGATTGGATTGGTAGCAGGTGGAGCGACATTTGGAGTTGTTTCTGATACGGGTGTGGTTAATGAAATTCCACCAGTAGTTGAAACTTCTGAAGGCGTTTATTCTTATTCTCACTTGGATCTCGAAATCACGATTGGAGATACTGTGACAGGATCAGTAACGTTAGCAACTGGATACGACATTGCTAGTGGATCATTTGTTGCAATACTCTAATTAATTGAAGGGTAAAGTAATCGAGATAGGCAAAACTAAATTTAATGCTGTTTACCTTCGAAGCGTATCCGAGAAGAAAGCAGTAAAGGATTACAGCCACCTCGATAGATCAAAAGTGGTTAACGCTTGGAAACAGGCGAATGGACTGACAGTTAGAAATAAAAAGACGTCAAAGTCAACGTCAAAAAAGGACTAAAAACAGTCAAATTATTGGGAAGGGAGTTTGTTTATTCGAACTCCCTTTTTTATTTATAGTAAAAATGTTTGGAATAATTGAAAATATTGTTAATAAGGCATCGAAATTAGATGAAAATGATGCGTGGTTTCAGGTCATTGATCGTGAAACTCAATGGGAAATAATTCGTCTAAATACCATAGATCAATTATTTGATAACGGATTAAAAAGTGACGGATCTTCTTTACCTGATTATTCGCCTGAGTCGGTTAGGTTGTATGGCAAAGAAGACGGACATATAAAATTAAAAGATACTGGTCAATTTTACAGATCCTTCGTTGTCAAGGCAAACGCCAAAGGATTAGAAATAATTGCAGACACTAAGAAGGGATCAGGCGCAAACGATGATTTGGCTGTAAGATATGGCATTGATATTTTGGGATTGACTCAAGAAAATAATAATATCCTCGCAAAACTTTTAACAAATAATTACATTAAATATGTCAGAAAACAGATATTTCAATAGTATAGACGACATAATTCTATCGAATTGGTTTAAGTGTATGGATGGAGATTATTCATACACTAGGATCGATTTAAAAAACGGAAATAAAAAAGAAGATTGGAATGCATGGTGCATAATACACGATTCATATTTAGACGAATTTGGATCATCACAACAGGAAAAGGAAATATTTGAAATTCGCAAACGCCTCGCATTATTAGAGTGTGATTTTGTTATTAATGACGATCAGTATCTTCGAAATCAGATTCGAAGACTTCAGAATGAATTATTAGAATTAATGGTAAATAGTATCGAAGGTGGATCTAGTAGAGATGGTCTAATTGTCCAACTGGAAAAATGGATGGGATTCCGTTTAGACGAAAATGAAATTTCAGCACGAAAATTTTATAGTGTGGTTCGTGAGTTTGAGAAGGAAATTGCAATGATGAAAAAAGTTCATAGTTAACCACCTTTAAGCCACCCTTTAGCATTAAGAGTAAGATAAGAGTAAGATAAGATAAGATAAAAGAAGATAAGACATGGCGAATAAGAAAATCACGAAAGAAGACATTGCACCAAAGGGAATTTTCGATAATGTAACGGAAGGTGCAAAACAGGCAAAAATACAAATTGACTTATTAAATGAAGCCGTTAAAATCTTACAGCAAAACGCAAAAAAAATAAAGGGCAAAGTTGGTGGAGCGAGTAAAAGCGATACCAAATCTATGAAGGACTTCGATGAACAGGCAAGGAGAGCGAATCAAACTGCGAAGGCAAAATTAGGTATTGATAAACAATTAACCCACCATAAAGCAAAACTATCTCAATTACAAAGGGACGAAAATAAGGCGATTAGAACAACGATTGAAGCGCAATCAAAATTAAGCCAAAAACAAAAACAAAGTTTAGGTACTCTTCAGAAACTAGAACTTTCTAGCAGAAAATTAAGAGCCGAAAGGGCAAAATTAAATTTAGAAACTAAAAAAGGGAGTCAAAGACTAGGAGAAATTAACAGGAAATTAGATCAAAACAATGCGAAAATTCGTGCGAGTGGTGACGCAATGAAAAAGCAAAGAATGAATGTTGGAAATTACGGTGGCGCAATTGGAAAACTTACTGGATTATTAGGAAAATTAGGTTTAGGATTTGGCGTTTTCACGCTCGTTAAAAATGCTTTCAATGTAGTTAAAAACTTTGAACAATCTCAAGCAAATTTGGCATCGGTTTTAGGTGTTAGTACTGACAAAATGAAGGCGTTGACTGATCAGGCAAAGTTGTTAGGATCTACCACGACCTTTACGGCATCACAGGTCGCAGAATTACAAATTGAATTTGCAAAATTAGGATTTACTCAGGAGCAGATCGAAGGAATGGCTACATCTACGTTGCTACTAGCCGAAGCAACAGGTTCAGATCTAGGCGAATCAGCGACAGTTGTAGGAGCAACAATGAGAGGTTTCGGATTAGATGTTTCGGAAACTCAAAGAGTAGTAGACGTAATGGCTAACTCGTTTTCCAAGAGTTCACTCGACATGTCAAAGTTTTCGACTGCGATGTCGGCAGTTGCGCCAGTAGCGAAATTAGCAGGACTTAATGTAGAGCAAACAACGGCACTTTTAGGTACTTTAACTGATCGTGGAATCGAGGCTAGTACCGCAGGGACAGGGCTTAGAAACATGTTCTTACAAGCGAATAAACATGGACTCACATTTAATGAGGCGTTATCGCAAATTGAAAACTCAACAGATCAAACTGGTACTGCATTAGAATTATTTGGGACAAGAGGCGCAACTTTAGGAGTTATTTTAGCAAATAATGGAGATCAGGTTGACGATTTAACTAAAAAACTTTACGCATCCGAAGGAGCAGCACAAAAAATGGCTGAAACTCAGCGAAATACATTAGGAGGATCGATTTCATTGTTAACTTCTGCATGGGAAGGATGGATACTAAAACAAAACGAGGCAGGTGGCGCAAGTGACAAGTTAAGAGGTGTAATTGATTTCCTATCTGAAAACCTTGAAACGTTATTGAGTTGGGTAATGTTTGCAGTTAAACAATTCATTCTTTTTAAATCGGCAATGTTGGCTAGTAAGTTGGCTATCATTAGTTTTAACGCAGTCGCTAGACTGACATCAACGTCTATGGGAGGGCTTGTAAAAGCGACCAAAAAGATGGACAAAGGAATGAAATCCACTGGTATCGGATTATTGGTTTCGCTTTTAATTCAATTAGTATACTGGATATATGAGGCAGTCACAGCAGAATCGCAACTCGAAGTGGAGCAAAGGGAGCGTTTAGAACTCGCTAAAGCACTAAGGGAAGAGGAAGAGGCAGAGAACGATGCGTTTGACGAAGGTATCGCAGGATTCAAGGCAATGACGGAAGTATTAAAGAAGACTAATGCAGGATCAAGAGAGCGTGAATCGTTAATTAAAAAGATAAATGATAAATATGGTACGACATTAAAGAACCTGAAGGACGAAAAGAAGTTCATGCAACAGATTAATATTCAGGTAGATGCGTATATTAAATTACAAAAGACTCGATTTTTACAGTCGAGAAATCAAAAGAAAATGACTGCTCAATTAGTACTTCAAGTTGAGGCGGAAGAAAATATCGCACGTTTGAAAACCAGTTTAATGAAGGATCAAGGGCAAATTGGCGATATTGTAGGAATGGGATCAGATCGATCACGCCTAACTGCTCCTGAAACGATGGGATCTTTGAGAAAGAGGTGGAGTATAAGAGGGGGAGAACTGACGAAGTGGGAACGACAATTATCGGAAACTGAAAGGCAAATTGATGCATTAGGAGGTACGGCAGTTGCATTGGAAACTGAAGTTTTTGAAGCAGGAGTTTTCGAAGTAACTGACGATCCTACTCCAACGCCAACAGCAACAACGCCTCAGAAAAAAATTAGCCTAATCAGGCAAATTGAAGACGCTGAAATTAAGTTAATAGAAGATGTTCAAGAGAGAGAGGAACTCGCAAGGGCGCAGTCATGGATTCGACTTCAGGAAGACACCAAAGCAAAAAAAACTGATCTTACAGAGTTTAATAAGTGGCGAGAAGTTCAGGAGAAAGTATTCGTTGCAGACATTATCAAAATAAATCAGAAGCATGAAGATCAAAAAGAAGCAATACGAAAAAAATCTGAATTAGCGATAATGCAAAGTTCAATTACTGAAAAGGAAATCGAATTAAACAAAATTGCAGACATTTTTGAGAACTATGATGAAACTGAAGCAATAAGAAAAAAAATCGATGAAGAGAAAATTGAATTATTAAGAAAAACAGCCGAATATGCTGTCGAAAATACTAAATTATCTGAAGGTGAAAAAATTAAAATAATAACTGATAGTGACTTAAAAATTGCGAAAATTGAAGAGGATGCAGTAAAACGAAATTTAAAGCATAAAAAAGAGGAAAGGACAATATTACAGGAAAAATTTTCCGATGCAGAAAAAAAGAAACGTTTAGAATTATTACGATCAGCCGATGATCAGGAAACAATCTCAGCGAAAATGTTAGATTTTCAAATAGAACAACTTGAGAAATTGATCGAGATCTACAAAGAAAAATATCCGCTATTAACAAAAGAGATTCAGGATATGGAAATATCTCTCGCAGAAAAAAACAGGCAAAGAAGAGATAAAGCAACAAATGACGAAAAGGATGGTATAAAAGAAATGAGTCAATTACGTCAAAATGCAATAGAAGAAATGACTAATTTTTTCGTAAAAAAGACGGACGAAAGAATTTCAGCACTGGATAAAGAAATTGCGGCTCACGAAATAATGGCAGACCATCTCGCTCAAATGGCTAGAGATGGTAATATATCAGCGAAGGAGTCACTCGCAGAAGAGAATAGATTAATAGCAGAAGCAGAACAGGAAAAAGCCGAACAGGAGCGAAGGAAACAACGAATACTAATGGTATCCACATTTATTAAGACTTATCTCGCTCAGATCGATGCAGGAGAGAAACCTGAAGACGCAATGACGAAAGCCTTGACGAGTCAGGTTTTCCTAGAACAAGTTGTAAATAATTTAGGATCGTTTTTCGATGGGACTGAAGATACTGGTACGGTTTCAAATGGACTCGATTCTAATGGTGGACGCATGGCAGTTCTTCATAATAATGAGCGTGTTATGACTGCAAAGCAAAACTCAAGAATCGGAAATGTATCTAATGAAGAGGTCGCAAGAGTTATGGAAAATCAGCGAATGGGTAAACTTATTGACGGAAATCAAATTGCGGTTGGATGGGATAACATTCTACTTATTGAAGAGTTAAACGCAGTTGGATCTAAACTCGATATGGTCAATAAAACGATAAAGGATAAACCTGAAACGAATATCCAATTAGGATCTATCACTCAAAAAACAATGGAAATTATCGAATCAAAACGAAAAGGTGGATTACGAACTATTAATACTTTTAAAGTTAAACCTTTATAGAAATGAGTAGCGAAAATTTAGAAAGTAGACATTTCATAAATGGAATTGAGATCCGTCCAAAAGATGCTGACAAAATTGGTGTTAAAATGGATTGGACAACGGATAATGCAATCGAAGCGGAGTTAACAGTCGATTCTATTGTTTTAGAAAATAAGGCTAAGAAGTTAGTAATAGATCACATCGATACCTACGGAATTTTTGAAGGCATTCCATACACGTTTCAAATCAATAATTTTTCTTTAGAATACTTCATTGAGTTAGTAGATGATCCACGAATAAGTGGTAAAGGAGATTCGTCTATTGAGGTAAATATCAAAAGAAGAGGATCAGTAAATAAATTTTGGCAAGACGCAAATGGACTTTCATGGGAGTCATTGAACAGAACGCATCCAATTTCAACAGTTGAAATACCTTATTTAATCGTTTCTGACAATCAACTAGAAATGTTGATAATGTTGGCAATAAGTGCGTTTAGTTTGACGAAAACATTGATTGAAGGGATCGAACAATTACAGATCTCAATTACCGATTTTATCAAAATTGTGTCAATTGGAGCAGTCGTAAATACTGGACAAATAATTGCTTCGGCACTTTTGCTAATCGCCCAACTGATATACGTTGTAGCATTGATAATAGCATTAATTGACGTAACAAAACAGATCGTATTATTAATTTTTCCACCAATTAGAAATTTTTTGGGAACGTCTATTTTACATCTTTGTCAAAGAGCATGTGAAAAATTAGGGTACGAATTTCAAAGTAGCATACTAGAAGGGATGCCTGAATTAACAATTCTACCGACTCCATTAGTAACAGGAGAACTTTCGATTATAGAGAAGTTATTTACGTTAGATACTGGATACCATACAAAAGGCTATCCAACGTCTAAGGACGCAGGTGTGTCGACATTTGGGCGACTTTTGAAGCAATTACAGGCAATGTTCAACGCAAAAGTTAGAGTTTTAAATGGAAGAGCGATTTTAGAACGAAGAGATTATTGGATATTAAATTCAGGAGTTTCGATTACTAGAACTTTGAACCTTCAAAACGTTCGAGAAAATCAATGGAGATATAATTCAGGCGAATGGTGGAAACGTTATTATATTCATTATTTATGGGACGTCAGCGACTTCCATACAATGGATAGACTAGAGGCATTAGATTGTGAATATTCGACAGAACCCGTTTCTGTTACTAATCCTGATCTAGTATCTATTAAAGGATTGGTTGATATTCCAATAAACTTCGCATTTGCAACTAGAAAAAACGGATTGACATGGGTAGAACAGGAAACTTTACCTTACGCAAAATTAGCAGATGACGTTGTCAACTTTTTTGGTGGATCTTCATCTTTGGTATCAAAGGTTATTGGTAGAGTAGGCGTTACGATTATTGGTCAACAGTATTTCGCAAAAACAAAAATTATGTTTCAAACAGGTGGACGTCAACCTGATAACTATCGAGATATTATTGGGGCAAATACATTATACCAAAAATATCACAAAATTAATCAGGTTAAAGAAAATTTCAAACGAGAGTATACCGAAAGAATTAAATTTTCTACTCAGCAATTTGAAATGTTACTGGAAAACAATTACGTTACAGATCAAAATGGAAATTCGTTAGAAATACTTACTTTTGATTGGGTAAATGAAGGTAAAGAAGCGGAAATAACTTATACTGAATTTTCAAACGAAGGATTCAATACAAAAACAATTTTGATTAATGGATAGTAAGGACAATAAAACGAGAATTGGAAAAATCATAGACGCAGTAAATGAAGCGCATGGTCTTATGAATGAATACATTACGCCTGAAATCTCAAGTCTTTTAACTCCTGAACAATTGGACAAGTTAGAAGAGGCTCGAAAAATGGTGACAAAAGATCTACCATACGCATCGAAAGAACTCGAAAGAATAAACTTAAAATACAAAAGGGATGCCAATTGAAATAACAAATGAGTCGTATAATGGGATGCCTTCGTTACAGGCAAACGCAGGTGATTGGGTAGAAGCAACCGTTGATTTTGCTGTTCGATTTTCTGTTGGAAGTGGAGTTTCAAATAAAATTATATACGATGAATTTGCAGGACAATATCGTCTTACTTTGCAAACTGGTGACTTTGGATCTCAAGGATTTTTAGCAGGTGACGTAATTAATTTAATTTACCAACTATATCCGTTTTCACCTGCCGTTTCTCAAAATTTTCAATGTACTGTTCTTTATGTAAGTGGGAACGAAATGTATATTGATCAGGCGTTTGGATTAAACCCTTCATTTGGATCTACATGGACGCATGTTACTGGACGTCAATTTCCTACTGATAATTATTGTTCAGGTCTATTAGTTCTCGCTGATAGAGAGCCTTCGTCCGTAGAGTTTCATTTCAATTTAACTCCAAATGGATCGTTTATATTTAATTCATTAATTGATAGTGAAATAAACAGATTTGAGTTGCCAGTTGTAACTGGTATACCGATAGGTATTCCTGAGTCAATGACGCAATTAACGAATTTAAGTGGTGGATTGATTAAAGATACTACGATAACATTAATTTCAAGTACTGGATCAGGGTGGAGAAATTACAGGATTTCATACAAATTTTTTCAGTGGGGAATTATTCAGGACGGTATCGAGCCACCTTCATACTATGCAACTACTGATTGCGTTGCACCGATTGCTTTAGTAAAATGTTTTGCTGAATATGGAAACCCTAATGGCGTTCAAGAGTCACAAACGGAAAATGTAGAGTCAAATACTGGATTTTTTGACGAAAATTTTAATGGTGGATTAAACCTTTATACCGCAGAAACGATAACATGGACGGATTTTTTAGGAGATACTATTGATAAACTAGATTATTCGAATACATGCCAGTTTACAGCAAGGATAAATGCGCCTAATCAGGTAAATCCGACTTCAACATTTAATATTGGTTTGGCGTGGCGTCCTGTAAATGCAAACTACTATCAAAATAAAATATTAACTAATGTTGGCGAAAATTTATTATTACTAGCACCTGAAGTCGATTTCAACGCAGATGGAGTTACAGATCCAACGTTATATTTTGGATTGACAGACGAGAATGGAGCGAGATGGGATTTTCGAAATCTTAAATTTGAAATGACTGATCCAACGACTTTAGAGGTTACTGGACAAATAATTCCAAACGCACAAGCGACAGCACTATTCGCAGGTATTCCAAGCGGTGGACGAAAATCAACGCTGTGGATCAGTATAGGAGATATTTCTTTGGACGGAACAAATTTGAGTAAAAGAGTTTCTCTAAGGTTATTTGATGAAGATAATTTCGATGCGCCAACTTTAGGTGTTCAAATACCAAATGTAATTGATGAAGTTTTACTGGATCACAATGGTAACGACATTACGCTCCCTTTGCCACAAACGACAACCGAAGATGACGTCCTCTACCGAAGTAACTTTCAATTAATACAAGGTAAGTCCTATGAAGGAGTAAGAGCGAGGATACACGCTTACAATACGGTTACAGAGGATTCATTTACCTTAGAAGATATATTTTTTAGTTTTGCATCCGTTCCTGAGATTTCAGGAGTATTTCAACCGAACTTTGTTAATCCAAGAGGTTTCAATTTACCTCCTACTTCTGACAGAAATCACATTTCTTTGGTTAGAAATCCTTTTATAGACGCAGGAGCGTTGTATGGAATCACACTAGAGTACGGCTATTTATCTCGTTGGGAGTATTGGTTATCTCAACCTAATGTTGACAATGATTTTTTCAATATTACCGAGAATTTTGACGGAAAAAATAAAAACTGGCAACGTTTTAGCAATTCAGGAGATTGGGTAGTTAGGCTTTCTTATTATGTTCGATTTGATGGAGTTGACGATTTCAATAATCAAGAAGTAGGAATTAGAAATTATGAAGATAATATCGATGTAAGTACTACATGGGCAATTGAACGACTTTCAGACGGAACATTTCCAACTAATTTAGTTAATAATGAAATACATGAAGTCACTGCTCTTTTAACGTGGGCAGGTGGGAACTATGTTAATTCATGGGCGGAAATTACAATCGAAGATTATGAAAGTGGAAATCGATGGGTAATTTCAAGCGTTTTAGCGCATGGTGGAATTTCTTCTAATCCATTGCAACCTATAACAGGTTTGACGGTTTTAGATCTTACCTTACCTGCTTCTAACGTTGCACAATTAAAAACTTTGATCGATACAAATGTTGTTTCCGCAAATAAGGTATGTGTTTCTGCGAGAATTTATTCAGAAAGCGCACCTGATTATCCAATACAAGAAAGCATGGAGGCAGAATTTGGATATTCTTTACGAAAAATTTCAGGCAGGGAAATTTATGCCGATGACGCTCCTTGTGTGAGAGTAAGGCGTTCAAGCGATAATGTTGAAATGGATATTGGATTTTCAGGAGATCCTTTAGTTATGGATGAAACGGCATTATTAGATTTTGTAAATAAAGGAGGAACTGAACCAAATAACGATGGTTGGTTGACTACTTGGTACGATCAAAGCGGATGGAATAGGGATGCAGTACAAACAATTGCATCGAATCAATGCCGATTAGTAGCATCAGGAATAGTCGATAAAGAAAACGGACGAGCAACGGTCAATACACGACCAGGAGGTGTAACGAAAAAAGGCTTAGTTATTCCAACTTTGGTAACGATTAAAACATTGTTCACAGTAGCCAAAGTTGAGGTTGTTACGAGCAGAAACTTTTTACTATCAACGGGAGGATTTAACGGATGGTTTCAAGGTGGAAATACTACTGGATTATTTGAAAATTTCGGAGCGTATGACGGAGTTGGAAATAGTTGGATTACTTCAAATTTGAATCAGAATATAGGATATATGAACCTACGAGATCTTAGAATTTTTCTTGCACTAAATGGCGATGTTGAAACAAATGTCGGAGCATTCGGAGCAGAAATAACTAGTAATGTTTATCTTTTAGGGAGCAATTTATACGGAAATTTGGTGCTAAATGGAAACGCACAAGAATTAATAGGATTCAATGTAGACTTTAGTGGACAGAGAGCATTCATAGGAGGAAATCAAAACACTTTTTATACCGTTTATTAACATGGAATATACGACAACTGGATATAGTTACACGACTACGGAATTAGCAGAAGCGGATATCGTAAAATTAAATGTGCATTTTGGAATACCGAAAACGGAGGATAGCACGACTAGAACCTATGCAGAATACGGAATTAGCGAAACAAGTGGGGGTGTAATTGAGTTCTATTTTATAGAATACGATCCACAAATGCAAGTGGTTTTAGGAGATCCAATCGAATTAATAATACATTTTAATATATGAATTATAGAAACAAAATTTGTTGGGACGTAATTACATTTCCCACTGGAAACGGAGAACAAAATCGATTAGGTTGTAAGGAGATGTGCTGTATACCTTTAAAAAAAATAGCGTCCACTACTCAGTCGGAAAACTGGAAAAATGACTGGACAAATATTACAATAAAAAAATCTGATTTATCGGATATAGTTCAATTTACTATTGTGAAATGTGGAGATCCTACTCCGTTGCTGAATTTAGGAGATGTTTGCACATATCCACAAGACGTTTTGGCTTTTGGTTTTAATTTTGAATGGAAACAATATTTAGACATTTATGGAGCAGGTAGGTATACGATTTCAGTAGTATTTACAATTTCAGGAGTCGTTGGAGGGTACGATTATGGTGAATATGATTTGAAGGAATATTCGATTTACAATGTCAAAAATACCGTCAGAGTGTGGTCAGAACCGAGAACTTATTCCGAAAAGGAACTGATCGATTATACAAACTCAAACGTAAAGGATTGCATTAGATTCAACGGTTTCTTTGGAAATCGACAGCCTGAAACTGCGATAAACAATCTGATCACTAAGGGCAGGGTAGTCGAAAAGGTAACTAGAGAAAATCTAAACGTTTATACGTTAAGAACAGATCCTATCGATATTGCAATCACTAGAAGACTGATCGATTTCCACTTTCTAAACGAAGATACATTACTTCTAAGCGACTTTAACTCTTCCAACCATGACTACCTTATATTTGATAAAAAAGTCGTCTTAGAAGAGAGTTCAGAGATTGAATATATCGATAGATCGAGATGGGCGAAACTTACTGCAAAGTTTGGAGATCGTAAAAAGTTGGACAAATCATACTATAACGAAGAGTAAAATGGGAGCAGTTAACAAAATATACATAAAAGGAAATTTTTTAATAGCAGAGGACAAAATTAGTGACAATCCGTTATTTAAAGTACCGACTTCAGGAGTTCACCATTATAGAAGTGGAACGGATTCATTTGCGTTTTTCCAATCAGGAATGTTGCCGAATTTAGAAGGTCAACCGCAGTATTTAAAATTAGGAGTTCAGGAGGCATGGACGTTCGATTCGCCTGAACTAAAAGAAAGTTATCAAAATGTTTTTCCATTCACTGAGATCGAAGATATTAACGGAAATCCTTATCCAAGTGCTGATATATTTGACGATTTGTTAAACGAAAGTTTAGGCGGAGCAGACGTTAATGTAGTTGTAAATTTAGATGGATTTCTTACTGAAGTTATTCACGATGCAACCTTAACAGGTGACGGAACTATTGGAGATCCTTTAGGAGTAATTGGCTCGACTGGCGTATTTACTCCTACGATTAATGGAGTAACAATGAAGGAAGTCAGTCAAGAAAGCGATTTTGGCGTTGCTAGTCTAGGAATAATTACACTTGAGCCAAATACAATTTATTTCATTAGAGGGATAGTTTTATGTACTAATCGCTTATCTATTGTAAACGAAGGAATCGCATTAAAGGGATGGAATAGAGATGATGACGGATTAAAATATACGGGAG